>Ga0307306_10000165_pt1 | contig 14619 bp, 16 predicted proteins | sample ER_DNA_193_FD_194507 | JGI IMG/M metagenome (GOLD analysis project Ga0307306, IMG submission 194507) | Bulk soil microbial communities from the East River watershed near Crested Butte, Colorado, United States - ER_DNA_193 | ecosystem: Environmental > Terrestrial > Soil > Floodplain | place...
CGACCGCGCGCTTTCCTACTTGCGAGGCGCCAAGCGGCCCAACGGCGGCTTCGCGCCCGGGAACAACCTCCCCGCCAACGCCCAGGCCACCGCTTGGGCGGCGGAGGGGCTGCTGGCGACCGGCAAGGACCCGGCCAGCTTCGGCCCCGGCGCCAGCTCGCTCGCCTACCTGCTCGACCTGCAGGCCGACGACGGCCACTTCCTCCAGGCACCCGGCCAGGAGGCTTCCCCCGTCTGGGTCACCGCCGACGCGATCGTCCCCCTGGCCGGCGCCCACCTTCCGGTCTCCGCTCCGCCGCGGGAGCCACAGCCGAAACCCGCTCCGGCGCCTCACACGAGCGGCCCCGATTTCAGCGGCGGCGCCGCCCCGCCGGCGAGCGTGCCGCCCTCGAGCACTCCCTCTTCCGGCGGCGAAAGCCCTTTGGAACTCCTGGAACAGTTCGACGAAAGTGGAGACAGCGGATCCTCCGCGTCCCCCGCCGGTCCCGGCGGCGGCAGCGGTAGCGGCAAAGGCGGTAATGGCGGGAAGCCCGCGGGCGGGGGCATCGGATCGATCCCGCATGGCTCACCCATCTCACCCGCTCCCGCCCCGGAAACGCCGCTGCCAAGCGAGGCCACCGGCGAACCCGCCTCCGAATCGACCGATGAATCCAGCAGCAGCACCGCCGGCGCGATCGTCCTCGGCCTCCTCGCCGGCTGCGTCCTCTTCGCCATCGGCCTCGCCAGCCGCAAGGGCTGGATGCACTGGCGCTACGGCCTGTAGGCGCCCTATACCCTCGACGCATGGACGTCGAGACCGCGATTCGCACCCGGCGCACGCACAAGGCGTTCGCGCCCGAGCCGCTGCCGCGCGAGCAGATCGACGAGCTGCTGGAGCTCGCTTCCTGGGCGCCGAACCACAACCTGACGGTGCCCTGGCGCTTCCGGGTGATCGGGCCGGAGGCGCTGCGGCGGCTGAAGGAGGTTGCCGGGCCCGAGGGCGCGGCGAAGCTCGACCGCGCGCCGACGCTGATCGTCGTTTCCTGCGTCCTGGGCGGCGACCCGGTCGAAGAGGAAGAGGACCTGCACGCGACCGCCGCAGCCTCCTACATCGTCCTGCTCGCCGCCCACGCCCGCGGCTTCGCCGGCTACTGGCGCACCCCCGGCCTGCTCCGCACCCCCGAGGGCTGCGCCGCCGTCGGCCTCGGCGAGGAGGAGCGCTTCGTCGGGCTCCTCCACCTCGGCCACCCGCGCCAGGAGAAACCGGCCCCCGAACGTCCCGGTGCCGATCGGGTAACCACCTACCTCGCCTGATGCTGACCCGCGCCCGCGCCATCGAGGAGATCGCCGGCAGCCACTTCGAGGTGGTGGTGATCGGCGGTGGCATCACCGGCGCCGGCGTCGCCCTCGACGCCGCCTCGCGCGGCTACTCGGTCGCCCTGCTGGAGCGCGGCGACTACGCCGCCGGCACCTCCAGCCGCTCCTCGAAGATGGTTCACGGCGGCCTCCGCTACCTGCAGAACTTCGACCTCGGCCTGGTCCGCGAGGCCCTGCTCGAGCGGGCGCTGATGGTCCGCCTGGCGCCGCACCTCGTCTATCCGACCCCGTTCCTCGTCGCCTCCCTGGGGGAGGAGCGCCGCGACCGCAAACTCGGCCTCGGGCTGAACATGTACGACGTGATGGCGACGGCTCGCGCCGGCCGCAGCCGCCGCGAGCGCCGCGCCGCCGCCCGGGAAGAGGAGGAAGACACCTACTGGGCCCCGGATCGCCACCGCACGATCGACCGCGACGAGGTCCTGCAGCTGGTCCCGGCCCTCGCTCCCCGCGAACCCCACGACGCCTACCTCTTCTACGACTGCCAGACCGACGACGTCCGCCTCGTCCTCACCGTGCTCGGCGAGGCCGAGCGCTTCGGGGCGGTGATGCTGAACGGGGCCGAGGTCACCGAGGTCCTCTCCGCCAACGGCAAAGCCACCGGCGTCGCCTTCGTCGAGGAGGAGTCGGGCGAGCGAATCGAGGTGGGCGCCGACCACGTGGTCAACGCCACCGGCGTCTTCGCCGACCAGATCCGTCCCGAGGAGCTGCTGGGCGAGGAGGACGTGCCGCGGATCGCGCCCAGCCGCGGCACCCACCTGCTGATCGACGAGGCCGACCTGCCGATGGGCAAGGCCGCCTGCATCGTCCCGGCGGGCGAAGGGCGGATGATCTTCTCCCTGCCGTGGTACGGGCGCACCCTCGTCGGCACCACCGACAACGACTTCGAGGGCGACACCGCCCACCCGCGCCCGGCCGAGGAGGACGTCGCCTATCTACTCGAAGCCGTCAATGACTTCTTCGGGACCTCGCTCGGCGAGTCGAACCTGGTCGGCGCCTACGCCGGCGTGCGGCCGCTGATCTCCACCGGCGACCCGCGCAAGTCGGTCGACATCTCCCGCAAAGCCGAGCTCTACGAGACCAGCTCGGGGATGCTGACGATCACCGGCGGCAAGCTCACCACCTGGCGGCGGATGGCAAAGCAGACGGTCGACCGGCTGGTCGAGCGGGAGGGGCGCGAGGCGCCCTGCCACACGCACGAGATCCCGCTGGGGATGCCGGCGCGGCCGGAGGACCTCGAGGCCCCCGACGGGGTGGGGGAAGAGGCGCTCGAGCAGCTGGCCTTCCGCTACGGACACGCCGCCCGCCGCGTCCTCGAGATCGCCCGCAGCGAGCCGAAGCTGGCGCGCTCGATCGTCGCCGGCCGCCCCGACCTGCTGGCCGAGGTGGCGCTGGCCGCCCGGGCCGAGCAGGCGCGCAGCGTCGCCGACGTGCTCCTGCGTCGCACCCGGCTGGGAATCCTCGCCGCCCCCGAGCTGCGCTCGGCGAAGGCGGCGAGGCCGGTCGCCGACGTCCTGGGGGCGGAGCTCGGCTGGTCGCGCCGCCGCCGCTCCCATGAGGCGGAGGCCTGGCTGGCAGTCGCGGCGCAGGAGGGCGTCGACCCCGCGGCCGCGGTCAGCCGGGTCGGCTGACGGTCCAGCTTCACGGTCGAATAACCTGCCCCGCGATGACCAAGACCGAGCTCGAGAAGAAGCATCTATCCGAACTGCACCTGCTGGCCTCCGAAGCCGGCGTCGAGAAGTACCGGCTGCTGACCAAGGCGGAGCTGATCGACCGGCTCGCCGAGGGCAATGGCGACGGTGCCGCGAGCGAGAGCCGCTCGAGCGAGGCGGCCGATGGCGAGGCGCGACCGGCCCGACGCCGCAGGCGCCGCCGCACCGGCTCGCCCGGCGTAGCCGATGCCGACGAAGGCGACGAGGACGGGCGTGAGGAGCAGCCGCGCGAGCGGCGCGACCGGCCGGAGAAGGCGCCCGAGCGCGAACCCGCACCCGAGCCGGCCGCCAAAGCACCCGAGCCGGCCGCCAAGGAGGAGCCTTCCGAGGGCGAGCCGACGCGGCCGCGCCGACGCCGCAGGCGCCGCTTCGGCCGCCGCAAGCAGGGCGTGAGCCTGCAAACCCTGCTGCTGCCGCCCGAGGCCGGCCGCCAGGCACTGGTCTTCGCCGAGAGCCGCGAGGGCTGCACGATGCTGCTGCGCAACGTCGCCGCCGACCTCGCCGCCGACTCGAAGGGACCGGATCCCGTCGCTCTGCTGATCGATCCCAGCCCCGAGGAGCTGGCCGACTGGAAGCGCGAGGCCCCCCAGGCGGAGATCGTCTCCGCCGGCCAGCCCCGCCACGCCAGCGACGCCCTCGCCCAGGCCGCGTCCCGGGCCGGCAAGGGCGAAGACGTGATCCTCCTCGTCGACTCGCTCACCCGCCTCGGCGAGGCGACCGGCGACGCCGAGGCCGCGAAGGAGTTCTTCGACGCCGGCCGCGAGCAGGGCTCCCAAGGTGGGGGTTCGCTGACGGTTGTCGCTGCGCTAGAGCGCCCGAGCGACGACTAACGCCGGTAGGCGATGCGGCGCCACGAGGGCTCTTTGGAGAGCTCGATCAGCTCGTCGCTGCGGTCCGGCTGGACGTAGCCGAAGGTTTGGGTGCGCTCGTCGAAAAGGACGTCGAGCTCGCCCTCCTTGACCCGCTGGTCGAGCCAGGCGCCGCGGAAGACGAGGCGGCGGATCCAGTGGACGAGGCTGCGGTTGGAGGGACCGACGAGGTCCTCCCAGTTCTCGTTGATGTGCTCGCCGAGGGCGGATGAAGGCTCGGCGATCTCGCCGCTGACCGCGAGGTCTAGGAGGTCGTCGAGCTCCTCCGCGCTGAGCCCCTGGTTGACGAAGCGCAGCTTGACGGCCGCCTGCTCGACGCGCTGGGCGAAGTCCTCCTCGTTGAACGCGAAGCGGAGCTCTCCGTACTCCAACACGTAGTCGGAGCCAGACTCGTAATTCCCTCTGCGGGTCGTTTTCTTATCCATGAGTTGAAGCCGTCCCACTCGCACAAGCCCGGTGCGAGCAGGGCCATGATCTTGCCGATCATCCTAGAGACGTGCCTGCTTGGGCCTTGGCCTGAACGCGCGGTTGCACCCTGAAGGGTTGGTTGCACGGCTGAAGGGGGAGAACTTGGGGTCCTCTCGCCTTGGAGAGGAATGAAAGATGCCCATGCGGCCACATCGAGTCCGCCAGATCTCTCGCGGTTCCCCGTCGCCGAGAGCTTCCGCTCGCGCCTGATCGGCCTCGCCTGGCGGGATCGCTCGCAGGCGGGGCCGGGTCTGATCATCCCGCGCTGTGCCAGCGTCCACACCTTCGGCATGCGCTTCGAGCTCGACGTCTACTTCCTCGACGGCGCCGGCCGCATCCTCTCGTCGCGCCGCCGGGTGCCGCCGCGCCGGGTCCTTCGGCGGCGCGGCGCGACCGCGGTGTTGGAGGTTCCGGCGGGGGAGGGGGGAGAGATCGCCGGGCTCGGGACTTAGTCACCCATGCTCCCTGAACGAGAAGACATCGCCAGCCTCGTCGTCTGCGACGACGACGAGCTCACCCTCGACATGCTCTGCGACCACCTCGCCGCCGATCGCTTCGGCGTGATGCCGGCCCCCAGCGCCTCAGACGCGCTGCGCCTCTGCCGCTACAACCATCCCGACCTGCTCCTCCTCGATCTCAGCCTGCCCGACGCCTCCGGCCTCGACGTCCTCCGCGAAATCCGAGAGGCCGACGGGATCAGCTCGCGCTTCGACCCGCGCCTGCCGGTGATCATCCTCACCGGCCGCGGCAGCGACCACGACCGCGTCCGCGGCCTCGACTCCGGCGCCGACGACTACGTGGTGAAGCCCTTCAGGTATGGCGAGCTGCGGGCCCGGATCAAGGCGATCCTGCGCCGCCGCGCTCACGCCAACGAAGGCCCGACCCGGGTCGGCGAGCTGACGATCGACCCCGGCCGCCGCCGGGTGATGGTGGGGGAGCGCTTCGTCTCCCTCTCCAACAAGGAATTCGCCCTCCTCCGCATCCTCGCCTCAGACCCGACCCGCGTCTTCACCAAGGAAGAACTGCTGGCCGCCGTCTGGGCCTACCGCGGCCCCTCGAAGACGCGAACCTTGGACTCGCACGCCAGCCGCCTGCGTCGCAAACTCGACCCCGAGCATGGCCGCTTCGTCGTCAACTGCTGGGGCATCGGCTACCGCCTGATCGAGGGATGACCAGGACCAACGAAAAAAGCCCCGGTCGAGCTGGTCGACCGGGGCCTGGAAATCGCGACGCGGAAGCGGGCCTCTACTTCTTCTTCTTGCCGCCTTTGGCGCTCGGCACCTCGAAGTGCATGATCGCCAGCTTGGTCTGGAGGGCTTTGTCCTTGTCTTTGCCCATCCGTTTCGAGGCTTCCTTCTGGATCGCCGTCGCTTTGTCGACGGTTTCCGAGAGGGCCTTGTTGAGGTCTTTCCAGCCCTGTTTGTCGAGCTGGAGGGGGGTGTCGGAGAGGTGTGAGTCGCTGCGGGCGTCGAGGGTCCCCTCGGCCATCGCCTCGGTCGCGCTCTGGCCGATCGACTCGAGGATCGAGCCGCTGATGCCCTTGCGGGCCGAGGCTGGGATCTTCGCCCAGTCGGAGTCGCTGAGGAAAGCGCGATCGGTGGCGCGGTAGAAGTGCTCGACGGCGCCGCGGCGGGGCTCGGTTTTCACCAGTTCGACGCAGTCGTATTCGAGCAGCGTTTTCACGTGGTAGCTGACGTTGCCGAGCGGCTCACCGAGTTCTTGGGCCAGCTGGTTCGGGCTCGAGATCCCTTTGTGCAGGGAGCTGAGGATGCGAACGCGCAGCGGGTGCGCGAGCGCCTTCGCCAGCTGTTGGGTGATGCCCTCTGGAGAAGTGCGGGACTGTGGCAAGGAGGACCTCCTGGGTTGGGGTCTCAGACGATAAGTACGGGTGGCAAGGACGTCCGAGTTACTAGACAAGTATTCCAAAACGGATGGAGGGCAACCGCGCCCGCGAAAGAATATGCACTAAAAGAGAGGAACCAATGTAACCACCTCCAGCTTCTTTTCCTGCGGGCGTTTGGGAACCGAACTGTGATGACTTAGGGTCTTACTCGTTGCACTCGCCCCGTCGTGGCGCCTGGCCGAGACCGCTTCGAGGGGCGAGTGCTTCTTTTTCCGCTGTGAGCGTTTTGCTCTTCCTCGATTCAGGTTGCGGGGGGAGAGTTCGAGGCGCCTCACCCCTTACTCAACCAATGCGAGCAAGGGGGGTGAGATAGCGATGGCGGTCGAGTTGGCAGAGGTTGCGGCAGGTCTGCCCGTGGCTGCTTCTTTGGCCTTGGCAGGCGGAATAACGAACCTTCGGGAGGGTCGCCGCCGGGCGGCGCTGAACGAGGCGGTGCACGAGCTGCGCCGGCCGTTGCAGGTCCTCAGCCTTTCTCTTCCCACCGATTCGTCGCCGGCTGCTTCTGTCGAATCCTCGCTGCGGCTGGCGACGGTTGCGCTCGAACGCCTCGAGCGCGAGGTCAATGGCGACGGGCTCGAGGAAGCCGTAATGGAGATATCGGTCCGGCACTTGATCGAAGAGGCAGCGCAGCGATGGAGAGGAGCGGCTGCGTCGCGCGAGCGCAGCGTGGAGATCGAATCGAACGGTGACCTGACGTTCGTCGAGGGCGACCGTTTCAGCCTCTCTCAAGCGTTGGACAACCTGCTCAGCAATGCAATCGAGCACGGCGGCGGCAAGGTGCGAATCGCCGAGCGCCGTCAAGGTGACCGGGTTCGCATCTCCGTGACCGATGGCGGGGCTAAGTCGACCGTCAGGTCGAAGAGCCGTCGACCGCACGGGAACGGACGGAATCGCCGTGGCCATGGCCTCCGTGTCGTGGCCCGCATCGCCAGGAGGCACGGCGGCAGTTTCACCCTGCGGCGCACCGCGCACGGCGCCGAGGCGATCTTGCAGTTGCCGGTCTGCGAGCGGGGGGGATGGCGATGAGCCGGCGGGGTCGTGCCCTCGGCTTCCTCCTCGCGGCTCTGGTTGCCGCGGCCGCCGCTGCCGCGGTCGCCGACGGATATGGCGCCAGCGTCGTCCGTGGCTACGGCGAGCTCCGCCCGGTCCTCGTCGCCGGCGCCGACCTGCGGGCGGGCAAGCCGATCGACCCGGCGCTTGCCGCCGAGAACCTGGAGGTGCGCCGGGTGCCCGTGCGGTTCGTGCCCTCGGGGGTGCTGGCGGCCCCGTCCGAAGCGGTCGGCCTCGTCCCGGCGGCATCGATCCCGGCCGGGTCCTACCTGCTCGCCGCGCAGCTCGATCCGCCCGGCGCCGGCGGGCCGGGTGCCGCCCTCGCCGGTGGCCGCCGGCCGGTCGAGATCGCCGTCAGCGGCGCCGGTGCTCTGCAGGCGCTGGACTCACCTCCGGTCGGCTCGCAGGTGGACGTCGCGGTGACGACCGAAGCGAGCGGCTCCGGCGAAGGGCGCACCTACGTCGCCGCCCCGGGCGTGCCCCTGCTCGGCCTCGGGCCGGGTGGCGAAGGGGTCGAGGGCGAGACCGCCACGGCAACGCTCGCGCTCACCCGCTCGCAGGCTCTGCGGCTGATCCAGGCCGAGAGCTTCGCCCGGCGCATCACCCTGATTCCCCGCGGCTGATGGACGCGCGCGAGCGCAACATCGCCGAAGCCTCGGAGCGGTTGCGCGAGCTCCTGGTCGAGCGGCGGAGGGCGCAAGCTGCGACGGGGCAGCCTGCCGAGGGCTTGGAGAAATCGGTGCGCGGCCTCGTCGACGAGCGGGCGGCGGTTCTGCCGGTCGATCTGCGCGAGGAGCTGGCGGTGCGGGTGATCCGCGACAGCGTCGGCCTCGGCCCGCTGGAGGTGCTGCTGGCCGATCCCGCCGTCGAGGAGGTGATGGTCAACGGCCCGGACCGCGTCTATATAGAGAGGCGCGGGCGGCTCGAGGAGACCGACGTCCGCTTCGAGAGCGAGGAGGATCTGCGCAACGCGATCGAGCGGATCCTCGCCCCGCTTGGCCGGCGCGTCGACGAGCTCAGCCCGATGGTCGACGCCAGGCTCGCCGACGGCTCCCGGGTCAACGTCGTCATCCCGCCGCTGGCGATCGACGGGCCGGCGCTCTCGATCCGGCGCTTCGGCGCCGAGCGGCCCGGACCCGACCGACTGGTCAAGATCGGGACGCTGAGCGCCCAGCAGCGGCGCTTGCTCTCCGACGCCGTTGCCGCTCGCCGCAGCGTCCTCGTCAGCGGCGGCACCGGTTCGGGCAAGACGACGCTGTTGAACGCCCTCTCGAGCTTCATCGCGCCGGGCGAGCGCGTGGTGACGATCGAGGATGCGGCCGAGCTGCGGCTGCAGCAGCCGCACGTGGTGCGGCTCGAGAGCCGGCCGGCCGGGGTGGAGGGGCGGGGGGAGGCGACGATTCGCGACCTGCTCCGCAACGCGTTGCGGATGCGGCCCGACCGGATCGTGATCGGCGAGGTCAGGGGCATCGAGGCGCTCGACCTGCTGACCGCGCTCAACACCGGCCACGACGGCGCCCTCTCGACCGTCCACGCCAACTCACCCCAGGACGCGATCGCCCGCCTGGAGACGCTGGCGCTGATGGCGGGGGTCGGCTTGCCGCATGCGGCGATCGCCGAGCAGGTGCGGCGGGGAATCGACCTCGTCGTCCACCTCCAGCGCCACCCTGACGGCAGCCGCCGCGTCACCGAGATCGCCGAGGTCGGGTGACGGCGGCGGTAGCGATCGGGGCTCTCGCCGGCGGGCTGCTGGCGCTGGCGGCGCGGGAGGCGGCGATCGCCAGCCCGGCCGCCGCCCGCTGGCTGCGCTTCGCGCTCGAGCCGCTGCGCCGCGCCGCCGAGGAGGGCTACGCGCCCTCGACGATGGAGCGGCGGCGGCTGGCGGCGCTGGCGACGGCGGCGGCGATCCTGGGCGGCTGGTTCCTCGGCGGTCTCGCCTTGGCGCTGCCGCTCTCGATCGCGGCGCCGGCGGCGATGGGGTGGGCGATCGGCGCCCGGCGCCGCCGCTACCGCCGCGCGGTCGAGCGCTCGCTGCCGGAAGTGGCGACGGCGATCGCCGACTCGCTCAGCGCCGGCCGCTCGCTGCGGGCGGCGTTCCCGGCGGCGGTGGCCTCGCTCGACGGCCCGCCGGCGATCGAGCTCTCGCGGCTGGCGGCGGAGCTCGACCTTGGGGCGCCGACGGTGGCGGCGGTGCAGGGCTGGCGGCGGCGGATGCGGTCGGAGCGGATCGACGCCTTCGCCGCCGCGCTGCTCAGCCAGCGGCTCGCGGGGGGTGACCTGGCCGGACTGCTGCGCCGCTTCGCCGCCGGCGCCGCCGAGCGCCAGCGGGTGGTCGAGGACGCGCGCTCGGCGACGGCGCAGGCGCGCTTCACCGGCCTGCTGGTGGTGGCGATGCCGACCGGCGGGGCGCTGTTCGCCGAGCTGCTGCAGCCCGGCTTCCTGGCGACGCTGCTCGCCTCGCCGCCGGCGGCGGTACTGCTGGTGCTCGCGGTCTCGCTGCAGATCGCCGGTTTCTTCGCGATCCGCCGCTTCTCGCAGGTGGTGGAGTGAGCGGGGCTGGGCTGCTGGCGGCGCTGGCAGTGCTGCTCGGCGCGGCCGGCGCCAAGGAGCTGCTGCGCGGGCGCGAGGTCCGGTTACGGGTGCCGAGGCTGCTGCTGGGCAAGCTGTTCGGCGCCGGGATTGGCGCATTGCTCGGCCTGGTCGGCTCGCCGGTCGCGCCGGGGCGGCTGTCCCTGGTCGTCCTCGTCGGCCTTCCCGTCGCCGGCTTCTTCGGCCCCGACGCGATCCTCCAGCGGCGGGCGCGGCAGCGGCAGCAGCGGCTGGTCGCGGCGCTGCCGGACGCCCTCGACCTGCTCGCGGTCAGCGCCGGCTCCGGCCGCGGCCCTGCCGCCGGGATCGAGCAGCTGGCGCGGGCGGGGGAGGGGCCGCTGGCGGAGGAGCTGCGGCTGACCGTTGCCGAGCTCTCCTCCGGCGTCCCCCTCAGCGCGGCCCTCGCCTCGCTGCGCCGCCGGGTGCCCGGCAGCGAGCTGGCGACCCTCGTCGCCGCGATCGAGCGCTCGCGCAAGTTCGGCTCACCGCTCGCCGACCAGCTGCGCCGTCAGGCCACGGCGCTGCGCCGCGACAGCCGCCGCGCCGTCGAGGAGCGCGCCGCCCGGGCGGCGCCGAAGATCCAGCTGGTCGTCGCCCTCGTCCTCGTCCCCTCGGTCCTGCTGATGATCGCCGCCGGCCTGATCGCCAACGCGGGGACGCTGCTAGCCGGCTTCTGAGGTTTCCAGTGCCTCGTCTTTGAGGCGTTTCGCCACCGCGGCGCTGGCGCCGGCGACCGCGTCGAGCTCCTCGGCGTTGTCCTTGTGGCCGTTGACGTAGCAGCAGAGGGTGCCGTCGACGAGCTCGAAGGCGAACTTGTCCGGCGCCTGCTCGTTCAGCCAGACGATGAAGGTGGGGGCGAAGAGGCGGCGCAGCCAGACGGCGTCCTGCTCCTTGCCGGCGAAGATCTCGTACTTCTCGTCGAGCTCCTCGCTCTCCAGCTTCACCCGCTCTTTCTTGGTTCGGAAGGCGTCCTCGAACTTCTCCAGGGCGCGGAGGCCGAACTTGCGCTGGCAGTAGAGCTCGGGGCAGTGGGCGACGCAGTCGGGGACCTGGGTGAGGCCGACGGTGTAGCGGTAGTAGTTGGTCTCGGTGTGCCCCTCGCTGTCGGTCGACTCCTCCTCGTAGGTGAAGAGGGCGAGGGTGCCGTGGACGCCCTCTCCGAGGCGCCCCTTCATCGTCCGCTCCGCGTAGCGGTCATCGCCCTTCTTCAGCAGCGGCGTCAGCGGCGGCAGGTGCTCCTTGCCCCCGAGGGTGAGGCTGCGCTGCTGGCAGTAGAGGGCGAAGAAGGCGTCGGCCGCCTGCTTGTCGGCGATCGCGAAGACGACGAGGACGCCGATCAGCAGGGCGACGACGAGGGCCGCGCCTCCGAGCGCCGGGCCGACGAGGGCGGCGGCGGCGATCGCGGCGGCGAGCGCGAAGACCCCGATCAGGATCCAGGTCAGCGGCTTGCGGATGAGGCGCTTGAAGTGGAACCCGCGGAGATCGTTGGCGTCGTCGGGCAGGTTTGCCGCCGTCGCTTGTGCCTGGTCCGTCGTAGTCACGGGGCGGAAGCTATCGCGCCCGCCCGGATGCAAATGGGCTTGCAGAGGAGGGTCGTGTTGCAAAGTGGGGGAGTGTGGGTTATTGTGGCGATCGAGTTGAAGCCCAGGACCGGGGTGGTGAGGTTCCTCCCACCTCATCACTCCGGTCCATCTTCTTTTTTCGTCTTTCGCCCCCGTTTTAGAAAGGACCCGGCGAGGTGGCCTTCCGAGGTCTTTACGAGCACAGCCTCGATTCCAAGGACCGACTCACGGTTCCCTCTCGCTTCCGGGCTTCCCTCGCCGACGGCATCGTTCTGTCCAAGGGCTTCGACCCCTGCGTCTGGGTGCACACGACCGGGGAGTTCGAGCAGCTGTCGGACCGCTTCCTCTCGCCGCACAGCCCCTTCGGGCGCGACGCCCGCGCCCTGCGCCGCCGCTTCCACGGCGGCTCGTTCGACGAGAAGCTCGACTCCGCCGGCCGCATCCGCGTCCCCAAGCCGCTGATCGAGCACGCCGGCCTCGACGGCAACTGCGTCGTGATCGGGGCGGGGGAGTACCTGGAGATCTGGAACGCCGACGCCTGGGCGAAGCAGGAGGAAGAGCTCGACGCCGCCGCCCCCGAAATCGCCGAGGGCCTCGCCGCCGCCGGCCCCGCCGCGTAACCATGAGACTGAATGCCGCACTCAGCTACAGCCCCGCGCCCGCCGGCGGCTACATCGCACCGCGCCCGGTGGGGCGACCACTGGAGGTCCTCTTGAGCGAGCACGAGCCCGTCTTGGCGCCAGAGCTGGTCTCGCTGCTGGCGCCGGAGCCGGGGCAGATCGCCGTCGACTGCACCTTCGGCGGCGGTGGCCACGCGCGCCAGGTCGCCGAGCTGATCGGGCCGGAGGGGACGCTGATCGGGATCGATCGCGACCCGGACGCGCAGGAGCGCTTCAACCGCTTCGCCGCCGAGGTTCCCTGCCGGACCCTCTTCATCAGCAGCGACTTCGCGGCAGGACTTCGCGCCCTGCAGGGCGAAGGAATGCGCCCAGACATGGTTTATGTAGATCTGGGGATGTCCTCGATGCAGGTTGACGCGTGGGAGCGGGGCTTCTCCTATTCCTACGACGCGCCGCTCGACATGCGGATGGACACGCGGCAGGAGTTCACCGCCGCCGACCTCTTGAACGAATGGCCCGAGGCGCGGATCGCCCAGGTCCTGCGCCGCTTCGGCGAGGAGCGCTTCGCCGGCGGGATCGCCCGCGAGATCGTCCGCCGCCGCCCGCTCGCGACCACCTCCGAGCTCGTCGACGCGATCAAAGCCGGCATGCCGGCCTCGGCCCGCTTCGGCGCCGGCCATCCGGCCAAGCGCAGCTTCCAGGCGATCCGGATCGCCGTCAACGGCGAGCTCGAGGCGCTCGACGAGGCGCTGCCGCTGGCCTGGCAGCAGCTGAAGGTCGGCGGCCGCTTCGCTGCGATCTCCTTCCACTCGCTCGAGGACCGGCCGGTGAAGCAGTTCCTCGCCGCCAAGGCGCGCGGCTGCGTCTGCCCGCCCGAGCTTCCCATCTGCGTCTGCGGCCACGAGCCCGAGGCCGAGCTGCTGACTCGCCGGCCGATCTCGCCGGGGCCGGAGGAGGCGGAGAGCAACCCGCGCTCGCGCTCGGCCCACCTGCGGGCGGCGCTGAAGATCGCCGAGGCACAACCTGTCGGGGAGGCCGGCTGATGGCCGTCGCGGTCCCCAAGAGTCGCACCGCGCCGGCGCCGCGACCATCGCGGACGACGGCGCCGCCGAGACCTCGCAAACCGGCGCGCAAACCGACCCGGACCCGCGCGGTCCCAGCGCCGGCGAAGGCACCGTCCCGCCGCGCTCCCGCCCGCAAACCGGCGACCAGACGCGCTCCCGCCGCTCGTCCCAAGCTCGGCGTCGTCGCCGGCCGCACCGCGGTCGCGGTCCGCCAGCTGCCGGACTCTGGCCTGGTCGTGCGGATGACCCAGGGGCGGCTCTGGATCGGCGTGCTCGGCGTGCTGCTGGTCGGGATCGTCGCCGTCAACGTCGCCACCCTCAGCTTCGCCGCCGCCTCGGGCAAGATCGACGCGCAGATCACGGCGCTGGAAAAAGAGAACTCGATGCTGGAAAGCCGCGAGGCAGAGCGCTTCGGCACCGCCCGCATCCGGGGTGAGGCATCCCAGCTCGGCCTGGCGATGCCGAACACCGAGGAGCCGAAGCTGATCCAGTACGAGCCCGGCGACGCCGCCGCGGCCGCCGCCCGCCTCGCTGCCGCGGGAGGCTGACGGTGCTCTCGTGTCCGACTACGTAGGGACCATCCGCGGATGCGCTTGATCGAGCGGCGGATCGGCCTCCTCTTCGGTGCCTTCCTCCTCTGCTTCCTGGTAATCGTCGTCCGCGCCTTCTGGCTGCAGGGCGTGCAGGGGTCCCAGCTGGCCTCCGAGGCCACCTTCCAGCAGACCGAGGTCGTCGAAGTGCCGGGCCTGCGCGGCGACCTGCTCGACCGCCGCGGCAACAAGCTCGCGGCCTCCGAAGACGCGGCGACGATCTACGCCACCCCCTACCAGGTGAAGAACCCGCCGCAGGCGGCGGCGGAGCTGGCGCCGATCCTCGGCGAGAAGAAGGGCGAAGTGCTGGAAGCGCTGACCGCCGCAGGCGGCTTCTCCTACATCGCCAAGAAAGTCGACCTCAGCACCGCCGCCAAGGTGGAAGCGCTGGACCTGGAAGGGATCGGCGAACTGCCCGACAGCCGCCGCACCTACCCGCAGGGGGAGATGGCCGGACAGGTGATCGGCGCGATTGGCTCGGAAAACCAGGGGCTGACCGGGCTCGAGCAGGGCGAGGAAGAAGCGCTCGCCGGCAGCGACGGCGAACGGCGGATCGTCAACGACGCGCTCGGCGAACCGATCCGGATGGAAACGGTGACCGAAGCCGAGGACGGCGAAGACGTCGAACTAACCCTCGACCCGGTGATCCAGCAGAAAACCGAAGAAGTCCTCAACGGAGTCGGCGAAACGTACTCGCCGAAAGGGGCGACGGCGATCGTCGTCGATCCCCGCAGCTCGCAGATCCTGGCGATGGCAAACTGGCCGCCGGTCAACCCCGAAGACCTCTCCGAAGTCAGCAACGAAGACCTCCTCAACAAGGCGACCGGGTTCACCTACGA
>Ga0307306_10000168_pt1 | contig 14459 bp, 13 predicted proteins | sample ER_DNA_193_FD_194507 | JGI IMG/M metagenome (GOLD analysis project Ga0307306, IMG submission 194507) | Bulk soil microbial communities from the East River watershed near Crested Butte, Colorado, United States - ER_DNA_193 | ecosystem: Environmental > Terrestrial > Soil > Floodplain | place...
AGAAGCGGATCGCCGCTGCTGGCGAACGACCCGGCTTCGGCGCTTTGTTCCGATTCGCTCCCGGTTCCCTCGCCACCGAGCGCGGGATAAAGGTTCGGGACGACGCGGGTTCTCCAGCCGGGCGTGTCCGCTTCGCCTTCGGCACGCAGCGCGTAGAGCTCGGGCGGGGTGCGTTCCTCGCGGCCTTCGCAGAAGGGGCAGTTCTCCGGCCCCTTCGGCTCGGTCGAGCGGGGCGAGAAGCTGTCGGGGCGGGCAGCCCGGCCCGGGGCGAGGATCGTCCTCAGCCCGGTCAGCTGGTCGATGCGGATCTCCGGCGCGCTCAGGAGCGGGAGGGGGGAAGGTCGTCTGGGTCGGGCTCGTCGGTCGCCGGAGGCGCGGGCGGGGCAGGCGCCGGGGGGCGGGGCGACCGCTCGGTGCCTTCGGCGCGTCCGGCCGCGCCTTTGCCGACGAACGGCTCGAGCACGTCCATCGGCAGCGGGAAGACCACCGTCGTGTTCTGGTTGCTGCCGATTTCCAGCAGCGTCTGCAGGTAGCGCAGCTGCAGCGAAGCCGGGTTGGTGCTGATGATGTCGGCGGCGTCGGTGAGCTTCTGGGCGGCCTGGAACTCGCCCTCGGAGTTGATGATCTTCGCCCGCCGCTCGCGCTCGGCCTCTGCCTGGCGCGCCATCGCCCGCTGCATCTGCTCGGGGATCTCGACGTCCTTGATCTCGACCGCGGTCACCTTGACCCCCCAGGGCTCGGTCGACTCGTCGATGATCTTCTGCAGCTCTTCGTTGAGCCGCTCGCGGTCGGCCAGCAGCTGGTCGAGCTCGGCCTTGCCGAGCACCGAGCGCAGCGCCGTCTGCGAGATCTGCGAGGTCGCGATCAGGTAGTTCTCGACGTCGACGACGGCGCGGTTGGAGTCGACGACGCGGAAGTAGGCGACCGCGTTGACGCGGCACGGAACGTTGTCGCGGGTGATCACCTCCTGCGGCGGGATGTTGAGGGTGACCGTCCGCAGGTCGATCTTGACCATCCGGTCGACGAGCGGGACCAGCAGGATCAGGCCCGGACCCTTCTGGGCGATCAGGCGGCCGAGGCGGAAGACGACCCCGCGCTCGTACTCGCGCAGGATCCGCACCGACGAGCCGACCGCGATCAGCCCGAAGAAGACGAGGACGATGAGAACTCCTGCCACAGCTGCCATCAACCGGCTCCTTCTCTGGACTGGACCGCCGTCTGCGGCTCCGGGCGGACCACCAGGGTCAGCCCGTCGACCGCCTCGACCCTGACTCTATCCCCAAGGCGCACCGGCTCCGACCCCGCGGCGAGGCGAGCGCTCCAGATCGTCCCGCCGAGCCAGACCCGCCCCTCGGGGTCGATCGAGCTGCGGGCCTCGGCGGTGGAGCCGACCATCTCCTCGGTGCCGGTGCGGACGCGCTCGTTGCGGTGGGCGGCAAGGACCTTGCGGGTGACGAAGTAGAAGCTGACGCCGGAGAGGATCCCGAGCGCGATCAGCGCCCCGCCGGCGTAGTCGGCGACGTCGCTGTCGGAGTTGAAGGCGACGATCCCCGCCGCGGTGAGGCCGAGCACGCCGATCGCGGCGAGGACGCCGCCGGTCGGCAGCAGCAGCTCGGCGAGGAGAAGCCCGAGGCCGATCAGCGCGATGACGACGAAGGCTTCCATCGCTCAGATTATGTTGGTTACGACATGCCCTTGTCTACGCGCCTGCGAGCGCGTAGCGGCGCACGTCGGATTCCAGTTCGGAATCGCTGCGGTAGGGACCCTGTTTGAGGTTGACGAGCTTTCCCGCCTCGTCGAAGAACGCGGTGTCGGGGAGGCCGCCGATCCCGCCGAGCGATTCGACGATCCCTTTGCGCGGGTCGACGTAGCTGGGGTAGGAGAGCGGCTCCTCTTCGAGGAAGGTCGCCGCCGCGTCGGTGGAGTCTTCGGAGTTGATGCCGAGGAAGGCCACCCGTTTTCCGTAGCGCGCCGAGAGCCGCTGCAGGACCGGGAACTCCTCCCGGCACGGCCCGCACCAGGAGGCCCAGACGTTGGCGACGACCGGATAGCCGCGCAGCTGGGCGAGACGCTTCTCGAAGGACTCCTGCCCCCCGGGAAGCAGCTCGTTCGCCTGCTCGTGGATCGCGGCCAACGGCGGGGGCGAGCCGGCGAGGGCCTTCTCGTAGTCGGGATGGGAGCCGTCGCCGCTCTCGGTCGAGCTTCCACAGCCGCCGGCGAAGAGCGCAACCAGCGCTATCGCGCTCAGTGCCGCAAGGGGTCTGATTCGCGCAAGCATCCGCTGAGTGGGTACAATACGTACGTTCGGTTCGCGGGTTTGCGGGCCGCTGAGTTCTTCGGGGGGACCTCCAGTCAAGCCCCGCAGCCTCGTTCGATTCTCCGATCTCCACTTGTCCCCGGCCGTCTGTCTCTGTTCGGCGGGGATCGAATCCCGGAAGCCTCCATGGCCAACACCAGCGACGTTGCCGCTGACGCGGCAGTTCCTTCAAGCGCCGATATCGAGCGCGCGGCGGCATTCGCCCGCGAGCCCTTCCTGCTCGACGGCGAGGGGCCGGAGGCGCTGGCGCCGGGGACGGCGCGGCGGCGGGCGCTCGACGCGGCGCTGAAGGAGCTGGACGAAGGGGCCGAGGATCCCTCGATCCAGTGGCGCCGGGACTTCTCGCTGCTGCTCGGCCTCGAGCGCTTCCTCGCCGACGAACCGCCGAAGTTGCGCGACGGGGCGGAACTGAACCCGCACCAGGTCGACGCGCTCTCGGGCACGCTGGCCGAGCTGATGGGCCAGCAGCAGACCGGCACCGCCGCGGCGGCGGAGAACGGCAACGGAGGCAACGGCAACGGCAGCCCCGCGGCCGCCGAGGGCTCCGGGGCAGACGGCGCCGGCGAGCTCGACGAGGAGGACGACGAGGTCGCTCCCGACGAGGAGCCGCAGGACTGGGAGGAAGGCTCCGACGAGGACGACGAGGAGGTCGTCGAGGAGGCGCCGGAGGACCCAGGCGCCGAGCGTCGCTTCTGGTTCGAGCACGCGACCGGCGCCGGCAAGACGGTCGCCGCCGTCGGCTTCGTCGAGGCGACCCGCACCGGCGGGGTGCTGATCCTCACCCACCGCCGCAACCTCGTCGACCAGTTCATCGGCGAGATCTCCGACCGCGGTTACAAGGAGCGGCTGCGTCCGCCGCTGCTCGACGGCCGCGACGATCCCGACGGCCCGGTCACGGTCGAGACCTACCAGTGGTTCGTCCGCAACCACAAGAAGATCTCCGACGCTTATTCGATCGTCATCTGCGACGAGGCCCACACCGCCCTGGGCGAGAAAACCAGCGCCTGCATCCGCGACATGCCGGGCCCCGTCTACATCGGCATGACCGCGACGGGCGCGCTGATCGCCCGCCACGTCGCCGACCTCTTCCCGACCCAGACCTCGCGCTTCGACCTCGCTCAGGCGGCGCGACGCGGCGTGATCGCGCCGCTGCGCTGCCTGCGGATCCCGCCCGGCCCGGGCGTGCGGACGATCGCCAAGGTGCCGCTGCGCAAAGGCGAGGTCGACCAGGACTTCGACCAGGAGGAGCTGGCTGCCCTGCTCGACCAGGAGCCGTTCAACGTCGCGATCGCCGACCTCTACCGCTCGCGCTTCCGCAAGGTCCCCGGCGTCGTCTACACCGCCGGCGTCCAGCACGCGAAGAACGTCGCCAAAGCCTTCCGCGACGCCGGCATCAACGCGCAGGCGGTGTCCGGCGAAACGCCGAAGCGCGAACTGGCCGAGATCCTCGCCGGCTTCGAGCGCGGCACCGTCGACGTCCTCTGCAACGCGATGCTGCTGGCCGAGGGCTGGAACTCGCCCCGGGCGACGATCTGCATGCACCTGGCGCCGACCGCCTCGCGGCGGATCTACCAGCAGCGGGTCGGCCGCGTCACCCGCCGGGCGCCGGGCAAGGAGGCGGGCCTGGTGCTCGACTTCGTCCACCCGGCGACCACCCACGACGAGACGATCATCACCCTCCACAGCCTGCTCGACCGCGACGTCTACCGCGGCGGCGCGATCGTCGTCGGGCCGGTGCGGCGCGGGCGCGGGCGTAAGGTCCGGGTCGAGCGGCGGATCGTCCCCGTCTCCGACGTCGAGGAGAAGCGGATGGAGGTGCTGGAACGGGAGATCTGGCGGATCGCGGTCGAGAACCTCGACTACCCCGAGCAGCACGCCTGGGCGGCGCTGGCCGGTGCGCGGGTCAATACCCAGGGCTGGCGGCGGGCGCGGGCGATGCTGCAGAACGACCGCACCAAAGAGCTGCGCCGTCGCTTCCTGCTCACCTGCGTGCAGCGCAACCGCAACGCCCAGCTGCGGCTGAAAGCGCTGGGGGAGATCGCCGATCTCGGCGACGGCGACGCCTTCGACGACGCGATCGACATCGTCGGCACCTGGAGCCGCGAGGACAAACGGGCGGGGACGAAGACGCTGCTGCAGGCGCTGATCGACAAGCGGATCGGCCGCCGCGATCAGGCGCAGGCGTGGGTCTGGCGGCTCGCCTCCTACACGCGGGAACTGCACGAGGAGTACGCGGTGCAGCGCTGGCCGGAGACCAAGCGCCTGCTGGGGCTGCTGGTCAACTCCTCCGGGCGGGCGCACGGGCGCAACGCGCGGCGGCTCGTCCACGCGGCGCGCAAACAGGACCGTCGCCTGGCGGTGGCACTGCTGGCCGCCGCGGTCTCGCACACGCCCGAGGGCGAGGAGGTGCTGCGCGGGGCGAGGATGCGGATGGCCCGGAAACCGTCGGCGGTCGCCCGCGAGCTGCTGAAGAACTTCCCCAAAGGCGGCAAGCGGCGGCGCAAGCGCAAGCGCGGAGCTGCCGGCCAGGGCGAGAACGGCGGTCCCCCGGAGGCGGGGGCGAACGGCGAGGCGCGGGAGAAGACCGCAGAAGACGGCAGCGCTCCGGCGAAGCCGAAACGTCAGCGCCGGCGGCGCAAACCGAAACGTTCAGAAGAGGGTGAGGTGGACCTCGCCCGCACCGACGGTGATGCGGTCGCCGCCGGGAGTGACGACGACGAGGTAACCCCGGCCGTCGACGCCCTCGGCGACGCCTGAGCCGCCGTCCCACTCGACCTCGCGTCCCTTCAGGGCGTCGCGTTCGCGCCAGGTCTCTAGAACTTCGTCGGGTTCCGCCCGGACCCAGTGATTCAAGCGCTGGTTGAGCGGACCCAGGAGAGGGGGTCCGGCGGACAACAGCGGGGAGGGTCCGGCGGACCCCCTCTCTTGGGTCCGTTGACCGTGGTCGAGGATCGAGGTGGCGGTGTCCTGGAGTTCGGGCGGGAACTCGTCTCGACGGATGGAGATGTTGAGGCCGACGCCCACAACTGCCCAGCCGTCCTGGGGGCGGGCCTCGATCAGGACGCCGGCTAGCTTGCGGCCTTCGACGTGGATGTCGTTGGGCCACTTCACCTTGCACTCGAGGTCGGGGTTCATCTGCTCCGCTGCCTCACAAACTGCAAGCGGCACAGCTAACGGGAGCGTCACGTGGTGCTCCTCGAGCGGACGGACGATCGCCGAGTAGAGAAGAGCCTTGTTGGGCGGGGCGGTCCACGTTCGGCCCTGCCGGCCGCGGCCGGCGGTCTGCCCAGAAGCGGTGACGACGGTGCCGTGGGGTGCGCCTGCGGCGGCGAGCTCGCGGGCGCGCGAGTTGGTCGAGTCGGTGCGGGTGAAGTGGCGGTGCGGGTGGCCGAAGCTCATCCGGCTGCGTCGGCGAGGAGGGCGTCGAGGAGGCCGTCGATGTCGTGGCGCTTGGCCTCTACGGCTACCTCGAGGCCGGCGGCGCGGGCGGTCTCGCTGGTGACGGGGCCGATCGAGATGACGCGGGCGCTCTTCGGGAAGCGATCGCCTAGTGCCTCGACGAGGTTGGTCACGGTGGAGGAGGAGGTGAAGGTGACGTAGTCGGCCTCTTGGGCGCGCTCGATCTCGGACTCCTCCGGGGTCTCACGCACCGTTTCGTAGAGGGGGACGATGTCGACGTCGGCGCCGCGCTCGCGGAGGGCATCGGGGAGGACGTCGCGGGCCTCGGCGGCGCGGGCGACCATGACCTTTTTGCCCTCGACCTCGACCTCGGCGAGCGCTTCGACCAGGGCCTCGGCGACGAAGCGCTCGGGGATCACGTCGGCGACGATGCCGTGCTGGGCCAGGGCGCGGGCGGTGCCGGGGCCGATCGCGGCGACGGTGGCGCCGGCGAGGGCGCGGGCATCCTGACCTGCCGCCTGCATCGCCTCGAATAGGAGATGTACGCCGTTGGGACTCGTCAGGCAGACGAGGGCGTAGTCCCCGATCCGCGCGACCGAATCCCGCACCTCCTGCGACTCGATGCGCGCCTCGATCCGGATTGCCGGCAGCTCGACCACGTCGGCGCCGAGCTCGCGCAGGGTGCGGGCGAGGCCGCTGGCCTGGGCGCGGGCGCGGGTGACGACGACGCGGCGGCCGTGCAGCGGGCGGCGCTCGAGCCAGCCGAGCTGCTCGCGCCGGCTCGCCACCTCGCCGACGACGATCAGGGCCGGCGCCTTCACCGCCTCGCGCTCGACCGCCTCGGCGAGCGTGCCGAGGGTCGCGGCGACGGTCCGCTGCCCCGGCATCGTTCCGCGTTCGATCGCCGCCGCCGGCTCGTCCGGGTTGCGCCCGGCCCCGATCAGCGCCGCCGCGTTCTCCGGCAGCCGTTTCACCCCCATGTAGAAGACGAGCGTGCCGGGGAAGCGGGCCAGCGCCTCCCAGTCGAGGGCGCTCTCGGTCTTCTCCGGATCCTCGTGGCCGGTGACGAAGGCGACGGCGGAGGCGTCGTCGCGGTGGGTGACGGGGATGCCGGCGTAGGCGGTGGCGGCGACCCCGGCGGTGATCCCGGGCACGACCTCGAACTCGACCCCCGCCTCGCGCAGCGCTTCCCCCTCCTCGCCGCCGCGGCCGAAGACGAAGGGGTCGCCGCCCTTGAGGCGGACGACGCCCTTGCCCTCGCGGGCGGCCGCGACCAGCCGCTCGCCGATCTCCTCCTGCGGCACCGAGGGCACGCCCGGCTGCTTGCCGACGTAGACGAGCTCGGCGTCCGGGCGGGCGCCGGCGAGCGCGCCGGGCGGGATCAAGCGGTCGTAGAAGACCGCGTCGGCGATCGCGATCAGCTCCAGCGAGCGCACGCTCATCAGGCCCGGGTCGCCAGGCCCCGCGCCGACCAGGTAGACGCGCCCGTTCACGCTTGCTCCTCGGCGCGGTCGAGGAGCTCGCGGGCGCCGGCGCCGAGGAGGCGCTGGGTCAGTTCCGCGCCGGCCAGGCTCGGCTCTTCGGCGCGGCCCTCGAGGCGGTCGCGGATCCACTCGCTGCCGTCGGGGAGGCCAACGAAGGCGTCGATCTCGAGCGCCTCACCGTCGACCTGCGCGTGCACGCCGAGCGGGGTGTTGCAGGTCGCCTGCAGCAGCGCCACCACCGTCCGCTCGGCGGTCAGCTCCCGCATCGCTTTCAGGTCGTTGATCGCGGCGGCAGCGTCGCCGGCCTCCGTCTGGTCGGAGCGCACCTGCAGCGCCAGGGCGCCCTGGCCGGCCGCCGGGCACATCTGCTCGGCCGGCAGCGCGAAGCCGATCTCGCTCTCGCGGCCGAGCCGGCGCAGGCCGGCGGCGGCGAGGACGATCCCGTCGAGCTCCCCCTCGGCGAGCTTGCGCAGGCGGGTGTCGACGTTGCCGTGCAGCTCCTCGATCCGCAGGTCGGGCCGCATCGCCAGCAGCTGCGCCCGGCGCCGCAGGCTCGCGGTCCCGACCCGAGCGCCCTCCGGCACCTCGTCGAGCGAGTCGCCGACGCCGATCCAGACGTCGGCCGGGTCCTCGCGCTCCGGCACCCCGGCGATTTCGAGTCCCTCCGGCATCTCGCTTGGCAGGTCCTTCGCCGAGTGCACCCCGACCTCGGCCTCCCCAGCCAGCAGCGCCCGCTCGACCCCGCGCACGAAGCGCGACTTGTCGCCGGGCTCCCCGTCCGAGCTCGCCTCGACCAGTTCCGCACCGCCCAAGCGGTCGGCCACCCATCGCGCCTGGGTCAGCGCGAGCGCACTGCCGCGGGTCGCGATCCGCATCTCAGCCCTTGGTGCGCTTGTCGCGGCGAAGCTCGGTGACGTTCCCGCGCGCCTCGCCCTCCGGCTCGGTCTCGACGTCGAGACCGAAGAGCTCGCGCAGGGCGCTGACGTAGAAGTAGGCCTCGTCGGAGCCCGCCGAGCGGCGGATCCGCACGGTCGGCTCGTGCAGCAGGCGAGAAGCGATCGCATTCGCCATCGTCTCCAGGCGCTCGCGGTCGGCGTCGTTGAGGTGGGTCCAGCGCCCCTCGTTCTCGGCCAGGACCCGGCGCACGATCTCGTCGCTGCTGCCGCGCAGGGCGCTGATCGTCGGTACAACCTCAAGCGAGGCGAGCCAGCGCTCGAAGCGGTCGAGCTCGGCGTCGACGATCTGCCGCGCCCGCCGCGCCTCGGCCTCGCGGCCGCTCGCGTTGCGTTCGACGATCTGCTGCACGTCGTCGATGTCGTGGACGGCGACGCCGGGGATCTCGCGGCAGGCCGGGTCGATATCGCGCGGCACCGCCAGGTCGATCGCCAGCAGCGGCCGCTGCGGCCGCGCCGCCATCACCTGCTCGAGCCCTTCCTGCTCGACGATGTGGTGCGGCGAGTTGGTCGCCGAGACGACGATGTCGGCGCTTGTCAGCTGCTCGGGCAGCTCTTCGAAGCGGACCGCGGTGCCGTCGAAGCGCTGGGCGAGGCCGATCGCCCGGTCGTAGTGGCGGTTGGCGACGAAGACGGTGGAGACGCCGCGGGCGACCAGGGCCTTGGCGACGAGCTCGGCGGTCTCGCCGGCGCCGACGACGAGGACACGCTTCTTGGAGAGGTCGCCGAGCGCCCGCCGCGCCAGCTCGACGGCGACCGAGGGGATCGAGACGCCCTTCTGGCTGATCCCGGTCTCCTCGCGGGCGCGGCCGCCGGTCGAGAGGGCGCCGCGGAAGAGGCGGTTGAGGATCGGCCCGGTGGCGCCCTCGACCAGCGCCAGCTCGTAGGCGCGTTTGACCTGCCCCTGGATCTCCGCCTCGCCGAGGATCATCGAGTCGAGCCCGGCGGTCACCTGCAGCAGGTGGCGGGCGGCGTCGGTCGCGCGCAGCGAGTAGAGGTGGCCGAGCAGCTCGGTCGGGCGGATCTCGGCCTGGCGGGTCAGCACCCCGAGCGCGGTCGACTCGGCCTCGACCGGGTCGGAGACGATCAGGTAGAGCTCGGTCCGGTTGCAGGTCGAGATCGCCGCCGCCTCGTGGATCCCGCTCGCCGCGGTCAGCTCGGCGAGGGCGCTGACGGCGCGGCCCTCGGTCAACGAGAGGCGCTCGCGCAGGTCAAGCGGCGCGGTTTTGTGCGAGACGCCAAGCGCCAGCAACTCGGACATCAGGCGCTGACCTCCTCGCGCTTCTCGGCTTTCCGGTCCTCGGCGATCGCCGCCACCTCGCGCAGTTCGCGCTCGATCCGGCCCAGTTTCGCCGCCATGATCCCGACGTAGACGACGAGCAGGACCATGAAGACGACGTAGGCGCCGGCGACGTACTTGCCGGCCTCGTCGAGCGGCAGCGCCGGGGCGGCGAGCGGCAGCGCCGCAAGCTCCACCATCAGCTCACCTCCGGGGCGATCCGGGAGGAGCCGCCGCCAACCGGCGCGTCGAGGGCGCGGCGCAGGCGCTTGACCTGTCCGGAGGCGCTCTTCGCGGTCAGCTCGAACTTGACCAGCGTCGTCCACAGCAGCCCGATCGCGACCAGCATGCAGAGGAAGGCGAGCATCATTTCGCCGGGCATCCCGCCTTCGGCGGTGGCGAAGGTGCGCGGGTGGACGAGGCTCTGCGCCATCCGCACCGCCATGAAGTTGAGCGGCACGAAGGCACCGGCGGTGACGGCAAAGACCGAGGCGTAGCGGGCCTGGCGGTCGCGGTCCTCGATCGCGTAGCGGAAGGGGTAGTAGGTCGCGTAGAGGAGGAAGACGATCAGGAAGCTGACCAGGGTCGGCTCGTCCCAGACCCACCAGTGCCCCCAGGAGGCCTTGGCCCAGATCGCGCCGGTGATCAGCACCGCGACGCCGAAGATCACCGAGATGTGGATCGAGACGTAGGAGTACGCATCCCACTTGCGGTTGTTCGTGCGCAGGTGGGCGATCGCGAAGACGCCACCGAGGATGAAGCCGATCAGCGCGACGATCGCCAGCGGCACGTGGACGTAGAAGATCTTCTGGATGAAGCCCTGGTCGCCGTCGAGCGGCGCGTAGAAGAAGACCAGCGAGAGCGCCACGGCGAGCATCGCCACGGTGGCGATCGAGAGGGGCTTCAGTCCTTTGCCGTACATGCTCAAAAAGAGAGGGGAGACGGGTGGTTCCCGGTCAGTCCTCGAGGAGGAAGTCGAAGACGGCGTAGCCGACCAGGCCGAAGATCAAATCGTATAGGCCGAGCACCATCAGCCAGGTTCCGAAGCGGTGGTAGGAGGGTCCGCCCAGGGCCAGCAGAGGCTCGGTCGCCCCGGTCGCGGCGATCATCAGCGGCACCACCAGCGGCAGCAGGACCAGCGGCACCAGCAGGTCGCGGGCGCGCGAGTTGACCGCCATCGAGGAGATCAGGGTGCCGGTGGCGGCGAGGCCGAGGTCGGCGAGCAGGAGCACGGCGACCAACGGGCCGAGGCCGCCGGCGCCGTCGAGGAAGAAGACCGCGAAGATCGGCACCGCGACCAGCTCCAGCGCCGCCAGGTAGATGACCAGCGCCGCGACCTTGGCGCCGAAGAGGACGCTGCGGTCGATCGGCGCCAGGCGGATCGCGTCGAAGCCCCCCTCCTCGCGCTCGGCGACGAAGAGGCGGTTGATCCCGAGCACAGCGGCGAAGAGCAGCGTCGCCCAGAGGACGCCGGCGGCGAGGCTGCCGGAGAGGCTGGTGCGGTCGAGGCCGAAGCGGAAGATGACCAAGGTGGTGACGCTGAACAGCGCCATCGCCGGCAGCGACTGCAGGGTGCGCAGCTCCGAGCGCAGGTCCTTGGCGAGGATCGCCGCGAAGGCGGCGCGGGAGGGGGTCACGAGACCACCGCCGCCTCGCCGATTCCGAGCCGCAGCACCTGGTCTGCCTCGGGGAGGTGGCGCTCGGGGTCGTGGGTAACGACGACCCGGGTGCCGGCGCCGGGGCCGATCAGCTCGCGCGCCAGCTCGCGGCCCTCGGCGTCGAGGTTGGAGTCGGGCTCGTCGAGCAACAGCAGCTCCGGCTGGTGGAGGACGCAGCGGCAGATCGAGAGCCGCTGGCGCATCCCCGCCGAGAGCTCGGCGACCCGCTCGTCGGCGCGCCGCTCCATCCCCACAGCCCGCAGCAGCTCCTCGATTCGGGCCTCCGCTGCAGCGCGGTCGACCCCGTGCAGGCGCGCCTGGAAGCGCAGGTTCTCGCGCCCGGAGAGGTCGCGGTAGAGCAGCGGCTCGTGGCCGAGGTAGCCGATCCGCCCCCGCAGCTTCCAGGCCTCGTCCGGCAACGAGCAGCCGAGCACCCGCACCTCGCCGCCGCTCGGCCGCAGCAGCGTCGCCAGCACCCGCAGCAGCGTCGTCTTCCCGGCCCCATTCGGCCCGAGCACGACCAGCGACTCGCCCGCCGCCAGCTCGAAGCCGACGCCGTCGAGCGCCGGCCGGTCGCCGTAATCGCGCCGCAGCCCCGCGACGGCTATCGCGGGGCCCGCCCGCTCCATCGTCAGCGGCGCTTCTGGAGCGTCCGCCGGCCGATCTTCAGCAGCGGTCCCATGCCCTCGCGCAGGGCTTTGGTGCGGGTCTCGCCCTTGCCGTAGAGGATGCGGGCCGAGGCGCGGACGGCGTCGCCGAGGGTCTGGTCGTAGGGGTGCCACCAGAAGTCGCGGGTGAGGCCCGGCTCCCAGGCGTTGGTCTTGATGTTGACGCACTCGTAGAAGCCGAATTTGGAGTGCGAGCGGCCGAGGCCGGAGTCCTTGACCCCGCCCCAGGCGCACTGGCAGGCGCCGTGGGAGAAGGAGTGGTCGTTGACCCAGACCATCCCCGACTCGATCCGGCGGGCGATCCGGGCGCCGCGCTGGCGGTCCTTGGTCCAGACCGAGGCGCCGAGGCCGAATTCGGAGTCGTTGGCGAGATCGATCGCCTCCTGCTCGGAATCGACGACGACGATCGGCAGCACCGGGCCGAAGATCTCCTCGCGCATGATCCGCATCTCGTGGGTGACGCCGGTGAGGACGGTCGGGGCGATGTAGCGGCCCGCCTCGAGGCCGGGCGGGTCGATCGGGCCGCCACAGCGCTTGGTCGCGCCGGAGGCGACCGCGTCCTCGATCAGTTCGACGACGATCCCGTGCTGCTCCTCGGAGGTCATCGGGCCGATCTCGGTCTCCCACTCGATCGGGTTGCCGAGCCGCAGCTTCTCCGCCTCGCGGACGACGCCCTCGACGAAGCGGTCGGCGACGTCGCGCATCACGTAGGCGCGCTCGATCCCCGAGCAGGTCTGGCCGGCGTTGGCGAAGCCGCCCCAGACGGCGCCGGAGACGGCGTTGTCGAGATCGGCGTCGGAGCAGACGATCATCGGGTCCTTGCCGCCGAGCTCGAGCACGCTGCCCTTTAGGTCGCTTGCACACACCTCGCCGACCTTGCGGCCGACGTCGACCGAGCCGGTGAAGAAGACCTTGCCGACCGAGGAGCGGCAGAGCGCGTCGCCGATCCGGCCGCCGCCGTGGACGACCCGGACTAGCCCCTCGGGCAGGCCGCCCTTCTCGAAGACCTTGGCGATCCGCTCGCCCAGCAGCGGCGTCAGGCTCGCCGGCTTGAGGACAACGCCGTTGCCGGCCATCAGCGCGATCGCGACCTCGCCGAAGGGGATCGACCAGGGGTAGTTCCAGGGCGCGATCACGCCGACGACGCCGATTGGCTCGTAACTGAAGCGGCCTTTCTTGGAGAGCGTGAAGGCCTGCGTCATCGGGATCTTCTCGTCGGCGAGGATCTTCGGCCCCTGCTTCGCGCACCAGTGCAGCGCATCGACCGTCGGCAGCAGCTCCATCGTGTAGCTCTCGGCCCGCGGCTTGCCCTGCTCGCGGGTCAGCAGCTCGGCGACCTCGTCGATGTCGTCGAGCAGCGCCTCGGCGGCCCGCAGCATGTACTGGGCCCGCGTCTTCGCCGGCAGCTCCGCCCAGGCCGGCTGGATCCGGGCAACTTCGTCGACGATCCCCTGCACTTCCTCGGGGACGATCGTCGGCACCGTGCCGACCAGCTCGCCGGTCGCCGGGTTGAACGACTCGAGGGTCGAGGTGGACGGGGCCGTCTGAACTGCCGTTGCGCTCTCCATACTTCGATTCTACGGTGGCCGATCAGCTTTTCGACATGGGCGACGCGGCGGGCTCGCAGCCGCGGGGATCTGGGACCGGAGTTCCCGCGGACGCGCCGCTGGCGGTGCGCATGCGCCCGCGCACGCTCGACGAGGTGATCGGGCAGGAGCACGTGCTCGGCGAGGGGTCGGCGCTGCGGACGGCGATCGAGAGCGGACGGCCGCACAGCGCGATCCTCTACGGGCCGCCGGGGGCGGGGAAGACGACGCTGGCGCGGATCGCCGCGACGGGGGCGCAGGGGGCGTTCGAGGAGCAGTCGGCGGTGAATGCGGGCAAAGCGGAGATCCGCGCGGTGATCGAGCGGGCGCGGGAGCGGCGGCAGGCGAACGGGCGGCCGACGATCCTCTTCCTCGACGAGATCCATCGCTTCAACAAGGCCCAGCAGGACGCGTTGCTGCCGGCCGTCGAGCAAGGGCTGGTGACGCTGATCGGCGCCACCACGGAGAACCCCTACTTCGAGGTCAACTCGGCGCTTCTGTCACGGTCGCAGATCTACGAGCTGGAGCCCTTGTCGGAGCAGGACCTGGCCGAGATCGTCCGCCGCGGCGCCACGGCACTCGAGGTCGACGTACCTGACGAGCTCGTGGAGCTGGTCGCCCGCCGCGCGGGCGGCGACGCGCGCAACGCGTACAACATCCTCGAGCTCGCGACCCAGACGGCGACGGCCGAGGACGTGGCGCTGACCTCCGAGCACGTCGAAGACGCAGCGCGAAAGCGGCCGCTCGTCTACGACAAGGGCGGCGACGCCCACTACGACTTCACCTCGGCCTTCATCAAGTCGATGCGCGGCTCCGACCCCGACGCGTCCGTCTACTACCTGGCCGCGATGCTGGAGGCGGGCGAGGACCCGCGTTTCATCGCCCGAAGGATGATCGTGCTCGCCTCCGAGGACGTCGGCAACGCCGACCCGCGGGCGCTGCAGGTCGCGGTTGCAGCGGCGCACGCCGTGGAGCACGTGGGCCTACCCGAGGCGCGCCTGAATCTCTCGCAGGCCGCGATCTACCTCGCCCGTGCGCCCAAATCGAACGCGAGCTACGTCGCGATCAAGGAGGCGACCGCCGATGTCCGCGAGCACGGCCACCTGCGGCCGCCG
>Ga0307306_10000172_pt1 | contig 14355 bp, 7 predicted proteins | sample ER_DNA_193_FD_194507 | JGI IMG/M metagenome (GOLD analysis project Ga0307306, IMG submission 194507) | Bulk soil microbial communities from the East River watershed near Crested Butte, Colorado, United States - ER_DNA_193 | ecosystem: Environmental > Terrestrial > Soil > Floodplain | place: USA...
TGCCCTGCCCCCCGATGCTGATCTCCCCCACCTGTCCGGGCGTCAGTGATCCAAGCGTGGCCCAAGCCCGGCCTCCGCTTCCGCCTGCCCGATCCGGCCCTCCCCCGATGCCCCCGCCGGCCGCGCCGTCAACGGTCAGAAGCGCATCGTTCACGCCAGGCGGGACGGTCCAGGTCGCGGGCGCTCCGGAGTAGCGATACGCGAGCTTGCACGTTCCTTCCGAGCAGGTCGGTCCCGACAGGACCGGAACGGTGACCGTGAGCGGCTCGGATGGCTCGCTTTCGTTGCCCGCTTCGTCACCCGCGACCACGCTGTATTCGTGGTCGCCAACCGGAGCCCAGATATCGAGGAAGTCAGGCGTGGGAAGGAGACTGATCAGAGGTTTGCCGTCGCGGTAAACGAAGTACTCCTCCACCCCCACGTTGTCGGTACTGGTCCACTTGAGTTGGACTCCGTTGGCACTGACGCTCGCTTCGAGGTCCGGGCGGCTCGGGGGCTGGTTGTCGACTTCGACTTCCACGCTCGCATGACCGCCCCCGGCCGAAACCGTCTTGAAGCGCACCGCCCCTCCGTCAAACGTCTCTCCGACTTGCAGCGGGGCGTCGGCGAAGGTCGACGTCGCCGGGTTGGCATCGAGCAGCAGCGTTTCTGGCGAATAGCCTTCCGCCGTCGCCCGAATCGATACACCCGTCGTGGTGGCGTCGGACACGTTCTCGAAGACGCCACCGGTCTGCCTGATTTCGAGGTAGTACCAGGAGGAGACGCTGTTGTTGGTTACGGCTCGCGTCCGCGGAACGCGCAGCACCGTGGGTTCCGTGGTCGGAGTGAGCGCGGAGCGAATCGAGTAGGTGCCCGAGGTCGTGACCGTCTCGACGTTTTCCGGGCCGAGGATGCCGAGCTTTGCCAGATTCCAGCCGTTGTTGTGCCTGTACCCGGAGCCCATGGTGTCAAAGGGGTCGCCGTACTCGCTGATCGTGCAGTTGCCGCTGATCTGGACCGTCGCCCCGCCGGACGTGCAGGTCCAGCTTCCCGCGTGCTGCAAGCCGAGATTGTGACCGAGCTCGTGCGCAATGGTTCTGGTGGGGGCGTCTCCGAAGGAGTTCCCGTTGATGTTGACCCGGCTCCCGCCCATGTCCGCGATCCCGCCCCATTCGCAGGCGCTCTCATAGGGAGAGATGTAGATGATGTGCTGGTAGCCGGTGAGGTCGATCCCTGCTTTCATTGCCGCCTGTTTGGCTTCTTCGTCCCAGGTTTCGTAGGGGCACCCGCCTACCGAGCCGCTGAGGCCGAACGGCCCGAAAACGTCCCCATCGGCCCGCAGCTTGCCCGTCAGGGAAATTCGTCCGTAGCTCTCCTCCTCGTAGAAGGCGTTGACCGAGTTGGAGGCGGTAAAGACCCTGGAGCGTGCCTGTTCCAGAGACCACGAGGACGAGGCCCCAGGGAGGTTGAACAGAATGACTGCGACCTTGCGCGCCCCTTCCTCGGCGGGAGACTCGGCGGCTTGCACTGCTCCGAATCCCAGTGCGGATGCCAAGGGCTGGAGTTGGCTCGGCGAACTCCGGACGGCTCCGGCGAGGCGATCATCACGCATGCTGCCGGTGACCACGACCTTTTCCCCAGGTTCCGCCCTGAGAGTGGTTGGCCGCAGCGGAATCTCCTCTCCAGCGGTTTTCAGGGTGTACCTGGTGGACGATCGGCCAGTTCGAAAGTTGTCGGCCACCGTCGCCCGCAGCGTCCCCGAACGGGTGATCGCCGCCGATGCCGGCGAACAGAGGCCAAGCGCCACCAGGCAGACCACGCCCGCGAACGCCGCACGAAGCCAAGGAGCGCCCTGAGGCCGAAACGGCCGCTTGCGCTTTCCATGCCCCCCGCTTGGCCTTGAGATCACCTCAGCAGCCCCTGCCACAACATCCACGCACAAGCCCTCCCTTGGGCTATAAACGCTCGGTTTTGCAGTTGCAATTGTAGACTGACTAGGAGGGGTCAACCTTTCTTCTTTGGCCTCCCGCTGATCTTGGTTTGCCGAAACGGGTCCAGGGTCACCGGCGGGTGCCGATACGCCCCAGAAGGAGTTTGGTCGTGGGGGCCGCCCCTTCGCTCGGAGGACTCAGGTAGCTCCCTCCGACGAGAACGCCGGTCGGCAGCGTCAGCGCGGCGCCGGCGATGCCTTCGGCGTCGCCTCGGAGAAGGGACAGGCCACCGTGGCCGAAGCGGCGATCGGGGTGGCCGTTCGCGAGGTTGCGAAAAGCAGCGAACGAGTACCCGGGATTGCCCTTCGTGCTTTCGTTTCGGCCAGTCGTGATCAGCAGGCTCTTCTTGCCGCCGAACATTTCCATCGTGAACCGGGTGACGGGGGCATCCGGCACGCCTTCGAAGGTGGTGCGGATGCCGCCACCCTTCGTCGAGTCGACATGAAGGCCGGTGAGGCAAAGGCCGGCGCAGATGCCCAGGAGGGGACCAGTGCTCTGCGCCGAGGGTTCATCGCATACCTCATCGGACCTGCCCCTTCCCCGGGGAGTGGTGGGCCGGGTGCCTCGGCTTGCATGCCGCCCTCACCTTGGGGGCTTCGCGGTAGAGCCGGCCGTTGTGGGCGCGCATCCGAAGGTGGGCCCGCGGTTGCCTGCAGAGGCTGTCGGAGAGTTCGATCAGCCCGCGCCTGCCGCCGAAGAGTTCCAGGCGGAAGCTCGAGACCGGAACGTCGGGAGCGGATTCGAAGGTGTTGCGCAAGGCGTTATTGACCGCGTCGGTGCGGCCGACCAGCTCGAAATGGATCGGCTGGTAGTCGGGTCCCGAGAAGGCGGCGACGAGATCAGGCAGCGGGTGGTCGGAGGAGCGCAGGAAGACCTTGCCCGCGAGCGGGTAGCCGAGGAGCGGCGTGCTCGCGCTGGCGCGCCCGTAGACCGAGCCCGCCGGGCACTGGGCCCCGTTGCCGGCGCCGGCGGCGAACTGCACCCTGGTGCAGATCGTGCGGATATGGCCCTGGTCGAGGAAGGCGGCCCGCGGGAGCCTCACCTGGGCAAAGGCGATGTCGGCGTCGCCGGGCCGCGGCCTCAGCGTCGCGATCAGCCTCGGGTGGGCTCGGCGGTGCGTCGAGCCCTTGAGCTCCAGCCGCAGGGCCGGCCGGAAGCCGAGCCGACCGCAGGCGCGGGCCTGGAAGGGCTCCGAGGGCTGGGCCAGGGCGCCCTGGGAGCCGAAGAGGGAGGCGCCGATCGCCATCGGCTCGCAGCTCGTCGGGTTGATCGTGAAGTCCTGCCGGTCGGCGGCGATCCGCAGGTCGCGCAGCTGCAGGGGGATTCCCCTGAGGAAGGTCGGGATCGGCTCCGAGGATGATCCGAGGACGTGGATCCGGGCGCTCACCGGATCGACGGTGACCCCGAGGCGGACGACGACCGTGCCGAGGTCAAAGGGGCCGGCTACCGCCGGGGTGATCGCCGCGATCGAGAGCGGGGCCCCCTCGTAGGGGCCGGCCAGGTAGAGCGAGCCGGGGACGTAGGTGAGGGCGGGGCCGACGCCCGCTCCGGCGAGGACGCTGCCCAGGCGCGAGGCCTGCGGACAGCTGGGGGCGGCGAGCTCGGCGGCTCCGCTTCGGCCCCTTGCGGCGGCTAGAGCAGCATCGGGGCAGGGCGGGATGCCGGCGAGCCTGCCGCTGAGGCCCGGGGGCAGAAGGGTGTTCAGCCGGGTGAGCGGCTGCTCGCCGTCGTGGCGCTGCACCCGCAGGAGGAGCGGGCTGAAGGAGCCGGCGTCGTTCTCGGCGGTGCCGGCCTGCAGGGAGGGCCCGAACGCGAGGTCGCCCTGCGGGCAGGGCGAGCCACCCGGGCCGGAGGTGACCTCGAAGTCAGAGGTCGCGGTGAAGGGCTCTGAGGGCGCGGCGCTGGGGGTGAAGGTGGCGGTGGTGGTGTAGGTGCCGCAGCGCGCCGGGGTCGAGAGGGCGCTGCGCTCACCGCCGCGGAAGTGGAAGCGCAGGTGGGAGAAGGGGAGCTGGGGGAGGTCTTCGAAGGTGGCGGTGATCTGGCCGGCGGCGGGGCCCGATTCGACCGGGGCGACCTTGCCGGCGAGCTTTACGCCGATGCCCTTCTCAGGGTCGGCGATCGTCATGTAGAGGGCGAGGAGGCTGTGGAAGGGGTTGTCGTAGGGGGTGGCGACAAAGACGTGGCCTTTGAGGGCGCGACCCTGCAGAAGCGGGGTTTCGACTTCGACGGTGCCGACCGAGGAGCCCGCCGGGCAGCCGGAGCCAAACGGGGTGGCGGCCTTCTCGTTTTCGAGCTGGGCGGGGGTGCAGGCTTCCAGCGCGGCGGCCTGGGAGGGGTTGATCTCAACGCCCGGCGGCAGGGTCACCGTGACCGCCTTGATGTCCGACTGAGCGTTCTCGTCCGGATCCGTCAGGCCGGGGTCGTCGATGTCGACGTCGAAGTCGAGGGCCGCCGGGCTCGAGGCCGAGGCGGTGTCAGGCTGCGAGTGGATTTCGGCTTCGAAGCCGAGCTTCCCGCACCCGCTCAGGGGCGGGCTTTCGTCTTCGGCATAGGCGCCTTCGACCTGCCAGGAGCGGGCCCTGAAGGTGGTTTTCAGCGGTTCTGAGCAGTTGCGAGGCAAGGTGAGGAAGGCGCGCGGTTCGTAGTCGACATGGCAGTCTTCGCGCGGGGGCGGGGAGTTAAGCCCGAGGTCGAGGCAGCCACCGCGTTCTGCATCATGGGCGGGGTCGGCGGGGTTGCCCCAGAGGGTGAGGTCAGAGCCGTAGAAGGGAGTGGTCTGAGGGACGTTGACGAGCGAGCTGACCACGTTGTTGGGCATCTCTTGCTTCACCCCCACGCCCATCGTCACCGGCACGGAGAGGCCGAGGAACCCGATCCGGGCAGCGGTCCCGGGCGTCGGTTCCAGGTTGAAGACGGGAAATACCTGCCCGGCGCCCCCGGGAACCAGGCGCAGACGGATCACGCCGATCGCGCTCTCGTCGGGGCAGCCCGAGTAGCCGCCGATCAGGACGGTGCGGAAGAGGTCGTTGGGGCAGGTGGGGACGGCGCCGGGGTCGCCGACAAATCCCGGAGGGAGTTCTACCGAGAGATCGCGGAGCGTTCCGTCGGGAACTTCATGATCTTCGGCGTCGAGGATCCTGTTCATGTCGATCCGGGTCGTCATCGCGAAGGGGTGTGAGCCCGCCTGTTCGGCAATTCCACCTCCCTGTTTTTCGAATTCGACGCCGACGGCTTCGAAGCCAAAGGCGGCCTGCGCCGGAGCCGCTGCAATCAGCAGGGCGAAGAGGGCAAGCAGGGGGATGAGTATGCGCTGGGCCATCGTCTACTTACCTTTCAATCGGGCGTTGCAGCTCTTCGCCTGGGCGGTGAAGCGCTTGGCCTTCCAGGTCGCCTTCTTCGCCCGCTTGCCCAGCCTCTTGGCCGGGGTGGCTGCGGCTTTGCGAGCCTTCCTGCGCAGCCTTGCCGCCTTTGCGCGCTGCTTTGCCGCTTTGTCTTCGAGTTTCTCGCACGCGGAGAAGTCGGGGTTGCCGCTGCCCCTTGCCGAGCTCGGCGATGGGGGTGGGCCGGGTTCGCGGGCGGTCGGCGGCGCCTGGCAGCCGTTGGGGTCCGAGCATCCCGCAGGCGGCGGGAAGCCGCCGCTCACCCGGGCGTCGTAGAGGTCGACCCGGTTGGGGTCCTGGGGCAGCAGGCTGGTCGAGGTCTTGAAGAACACGTTCGAGGCGTCGGGGGTCGAGTGGACGAAGATCGCGTCGTCGCGGGCCGTGCCCGAGCTGATCAGGCTGATGCAGCCGCCGGCCTGCGGGTTGAAGAGCTCTGCGCCGACCGCTTCGCAGGCGCCCTGATTTTCGGCGCGGGCCCACATGTAGACGTCGATCGCCGCGTTGGTGTCGCGGGGGACCAGGCGCTCGAGGCTTTCGAAGTAGACGCGGGAGCCGTCGGCGGAAATTACCCGCGGGCGGTGGAACTGGTTCTTCCACGGGGGGATTCCGGCGGCGTAGCCCTGCGGAATGCCGCCGAAGCCGTAGATGACTTTGCCGCGGGGGCTGGTGCCGGTCGCGGGGCAGGAGACGCAGCGCAGCTCGTGGCTGCCGGCTTCGTAGAGATAGGCCTCCGAGTCCGGCAGGCCGGTGGCGGCGTCGGTGTTGTCATGGCCGGCCAGGCCGGCGCTGGAGGTAAAGGCGACGAAGCGCCCGTCCTCGCTCACACTAGAGGTACGCAGAGGCGGATATGGGGCGGCCGGGCGCTGTTCGATGTTGGGGTCGACGTCCGAGGATGAAAGCGTGGCGACAAGCGAGATCGTCCCTGCGTCGAAGAGATAGAGATTTGGCCGCCCCGCGACCCCGGCTCCGCCGAGTTTTTTGTTCGAGAGGAAATAGGCGCGGGTGCCATCTTCACTTGCCCCCAAGAACCCGGAGACTTCGGTGGCGATCGTCGTCCGGCTGCTTTCGGCTAGATCGAAGCGGAGGAGCTTTTCCCCTTCGGTGTAGTAGGCCGATGACCCGTCTGCGGCAGCCCACCAGAAGCGGGCGCTGGCGGCGGCGGAGACTTTCGCGGTGGTCCCGCCGGCCCGAACGTAGAGCTGGCCGGCATTTTCGCCGGCAGCGGTCCAGTAGACCACGGCTCCGTCCCGGGAGACCGCGTTATGGACCAGGTTCTCGCGGCCTTCAATGAAGGGAAAGTTGTTGACGGAGGTGGCGGCGGTGCCGACCGATGATTCCAGGGCCGAGGCCGTCCCGTCCGGCAGGACGCTCACCAGGCGAGTCGTCCCACAACCACTGCCTTCGGCGACGTGTTCGTAGAGCTGGTAGCCGCTGATGTCGGCGGCTTCGGGCCCGCTGTCAACCGGGAGCTTGGCGTTGGCCCTGAAGAACGTCCGGCTGCCGTCCTCGGAGGTGCCCTGCACTTCTGGGAGATAGTTGAGCGGTGCGACGCCGGAGCCCGGCTGCTTGGTGGTGATCGCTTCGTAGCCGCCGGTCGTGTTGTCGCGCCGGTACCAGTTGATGAAGCCTGCCACCCCACAGCCGTCGAGCGGCGGGTCGGCTTCCTGCATCAACCAGCTGCTGGAGAGGTCGGGGCTGAAGAGCTTGAACTGGAGGTCTAGTTCGTAGGGCTGGGCGGTGAACCCGGGACCGAGGAGCTGGTCCCGGGGCGGCGAGATCGCCTGGGTCTGCCAGCCGCTGGCCGGGTCGCGCCTCGCGATGTACTGGGAGGTGTAGGGGGAGCTGACGGCGTCGGCAAAGGCGGTGGAGGAGGAGAAGGTGGCGGTGTCGCCGTCGAGCGAACCGAGGTCAAGGGCGGCCGGGTAGTCATGCCAGCTCCCCTTGGCCATGACCTCGCCGCCGTCTTTGTCGATCGGCGAGACCATCTCGTAGGCCCGGCAGTCGGGCAGCAGCGCACCTGCACCCGTGCGGAAAGGCTGGTTCGGGCAGTCCGATTTCGCCGGCAGCGGGCTCGCGAAGGTCTGGAACGAGGAGGCCTCCCCTTCCTCGGTCTCGGTGCCGCCGATTCCCCTCACCGGGCCGCCGCCGCCGCTTTCGGCGACGAAGCGATAGTAGTAGACAGTGCCGGGCTGCAGGCCTTGGAGGAGGACCGGTTCGGTTTCGAGGGCTCCGCTGAGAACTTTGTCGGTCAGGGTGTTGCCCGGGGCCGCCGGCTCGGTCGAGCAGCCGCTGGTCCAGCCGCTGTCGAGGCATTCCTGCGGCCCGTACTGGACGTAGTAGGTGGCGTCTTTCCAGAATTTCGGGTTGATGTGGGCGAAGACCGCGGCTTCGTGCAGGCCGACCGAGGTCGAGAACTGATCGAGGATTTCGGGGGCGACTTCGGGCGGCGGGCAGAGGTTTACGTCCTGCGGCGGAGGACCATAGCTCCGCAGCCACGAGACGGCGCCGGACCAGTACCCACTCACGTAGAGGTCGCTGCCTTCGATCCCACATGCATCGCTGGTGGCGAGGCCGTTCAGCAGGACATCGTCCGTACCCTCCTTCTCGGTGGCGAGGCTGGCGCCGCAGATGAGGCAACTCCCCGACGAGCTGAATTTGAGAACTTCGAACGGTCCCTGGAGGGAAGCACTCGGGCCGTGGTCAACGACATAGAGGTCCCCTTCCGCGTCGACTGCCAGCGCCGCGGGGTTAACCGGGAACTGCTTCGGTTGCCCGCCGACGGACACGGTGTCTTCCACCGGTTCGGCGGTATCCCGGGAAGCGGGGATCCTGTAGAGATCGGGGTTGTCTACTTCCGAGGACAGGTAGATATCGCCGTCGGTGGGATCTACCGCAAGGCTGTGGATGGTGAACCCCGCCAGATCCGAAAGTGAGCCGGAGAACGGGATTTCCGACTTGAAGTTGCCGTCGGGCTCGAATTCCTGGATACGATCGACGTCGCCGACCAGGATCGTGTCCGAGGGGCTGACGGCGATGAAATTGCCCCTGAACAGGCTGTCCGAAATCGAGAAGAAGCCCGGGTCGGACCCGGCGTCCCCAGCGCCGCATTCCTCGTCGGCTTCCACATCGCCCTGCGTGCAGATCTCAGCACCCGTCGTCTGGTTGACGTTGCCCCCGAAGGTGAGGAGGAAGTTCCCGTGTTCGTCGTACTTCGTCACCCGCCGGCTGAGCAGGTCATAGACGTACACCGCACCCGCGGAATCCACGGCGATGCCGAAAGGTTCCCCCAGCTGCCCAGCGGCATCGCCTTCGAGCCCAGCCCGACAGCCCGGAGGTGCCGCGGTGCAGACCTCCAGTTCGGGCATACCGTCCCTGACCCCGAAGCCCCAGGCCCTGACGAACTCCCCCCAGACCGTGAACTCGTCGACCCGGCTGTTCTGGAGATCCGCGACGTACACCTGGCCCGTATCGTCATTGACCGCAACGCCGCGAGGATTGTTCATCTCACCCGCCGCGGAGCCGGGTTGACCATCTTCCGGAACCTGCCAGAGCAGGTCGGGGGCGGCTTCAGCCGCAGCAACCGGAGCATGAAGGCCGGTGAGGCAAAGGCCGGCGCAGATGCCCAGGAGAGCGACCAGTGCTCGGCGCCGAGGGTTCATCGCATACCTCATCGGCCCTGCCCCTTCGCCGGAGCCTCGGCGGCACCCGCCTGGTCTGCGCCCAGGGCGCAGACCAGGCGGCTCAGGCAGGCGAGCAGGACGCAGCGCGCGGCATTGGGCCGTTGGTCAAGACTCGATGGCACGTCTGCTTCCTCTCCGTCCCGTCCGTCAGCCCTGAGTCAGCCGGTCACGGCGAACGAGCCGCGAACGTTGAGGTCGTTGGACGTGGCCTGGAGACGCCAAACGGCCCCAGCCGTCCCGGCACCGGGATCGCTGCTGGAGGCCGGTTTCGAGACACTGTTCTTGACGACCAGCGAGGGGAGGCCGAGTCCATTTTCTTCCCCGATGTAGATGCAGAGGTTGCCGGAAGCGGCTTCGGGGGCTTCCGCGCTTCCCGGACAGGCGCTGCTCGGCGGCCCGAAAGCGGTGGGATTGCCGTTGCTTTCCAAGACTTCCTGTCCGGCCGCGTTGATGATGTGGACCTGGTTTTCGTCGCTATTGCCTGGGATTTCGAGCTCGCTCGCCAGCGGAATGTCGAATGAGAGGGCGACGTTGTACTCGTTCAATGCCGCCGAGCCAGTGCTGACCGGCGAGGCGAAGGTGCCGGTCTCAGTCGCGTTTGGCGGCAGGGTTCCGCCGGCCGTCCAGGGCGAGCCTTCTTTGCCGTTGCAGACGAGGTTGGTGGAAGCGCCTTTGACTTCGACGCCGCCTGCGGGGCAGGTGGTGGATCCGACGGTTTTCGAGCCGGTGAAATTGGTGCCGGTCGGGCTGACTCCGGGCGCCCCGGGAGCACCCGAGGGGCCGGTGTCGCCCTTGTCGCCCTTATCCCCCTTGGCGCCGGGAGCGCCGGGAGCGCCGGGAGCGCCGTTCTTGCCGGCGTACTGCTTGGCGATCTTTACGACTTCCTTTTTCTGTTTGCCGGTAAGAGCGCCCTTGGCGGCAAGCGCGGTCCCGCCGAGGGCGAGAACGAGGGCGAGGACGCTCAACAGCACCCCGGCACTGCCGAAGCGGTCCTTGAAGCGGTGATAAAGAGGCATGGTCAGTCACCTTTCCTGTGGTCGGTTTGCTCCCTCACGAAGGCGAGGGGGTCGCAAGTCATTTCGAAGGCGGATGGGTCTGGCGCAGTAGGGCTCGAGGACCGAAAGGACCTCCGGGGTCGCGGTAGGCCAACCGTACTTTTGGCGTTGAGTTCCCATCTGCCGTCTAGCTCCTGTCTGTTGCGCCCCATCTCGAGCCGTCCCCGGCCCTTTCACGGTTGACGCGACCATCCGTGTCCCTGAGTCCCTGCCAGAAGCCGAGGGTTCCGCCCCCGTCTCCATGGACAGCCGCGCCGAAGCCCAGCCTCGTCAGCGAAGCAGCACCTCCCATTCGGGTCAACCGTTTGTCCCCGAATCGGCTGGCTTAGGTAAAACTGGAGATGACTCGAGCAAAGCGCAAACCTTCTGATGGCGCCTGTGCCTTCGCAGAAACCCCCAGTGTTTATGCCGTTTTTCCAGGGGTAGGTGGGGGTTGGCGGCGTGTAGTTGGAGAAGGTCTATTACCCATGTTCAGCACCCGTTTTTCGGGAGCAAAGGAGTGGCGCGATGGCTGGCTATGTTGCGGCCGAGATGGTGGAGACGCCTTGGGGGAAGATGGAGGATCTGCGGGCGCGGCGGCTGCGGCCTGGTCCGGGCGCATCGCGCGAGGCGGTCGCGCAGAACCAGCGCGAGCGCCTCTTCGGGGCGATGGTCGCATCCACTGCCACCAAGGGGTATCGGGCTACTACCATCACCGACCTGATCGCCCTTGCCGGCGTTTCGCGCGCGACCTTCTACGAGCATTTCGAGGACAAGGGCGAGTGCTTCAGGGCGACGGTCGAGACCCTGATCGGGGCGGGGCTGGGGTTGATCCGGGAGCGGCTGAAGGGGCCGGGCAACCCGAAGGAGCGCGGTGAACGGGCAATCAACTCGTTCCTCGAGCTCGCCGCCCAGCAGCCGGCCGCCGCGAAGGTGAGCCTGGTGGAGGCTTACTCCGCCGGCCCGGCGGGACTGGAGCCGCTCAACGGCGCGTTCGACGAGGCCTGCGCGGTGACCCACGAAGCGCTGCGGATGCTGCCGAATCGCGATCAAACGCCGGCAGACCTCTCGTGCGGGGTGATCGGCGGGCTCCACCGGGTGATCTACAACCACCTCTATCGGGGCGAAGAGCAGGGGTTGCTCGATTGCGGCGAGGGCCTCTGGCGCTGGGCCTCGGGATACGAGCCGCCCGAGGGGCTGCCGAAGCCGCGAAAAGCCCGGCGCGGGTCTCGGGAGGCGCCGCCCTACCGGGGCCGGGACCAGTACGAGCGCATCCTGCGCGGCTTTGCGCGGGCAACCGCCGCAAGGGGCTTTTCGAAGGTGACGATGCCCCAGGTGGCGGCCGAGGCCGAAGTCTCGAACGCCACCTTCTACCAGCACTTCGAAAACAAGAACGACGCCCTGCTGGCCGCCCTCGACCTCAGCGGAGCCCAGTTGACCGCGGCGACCTTGCCCGGGGCGCGGCGGGCAGCGGACTGGCCGGAGGCCGTGCACTGGGCGATCGGGAGCATGTGCGGCTTCCTCGCCAGCGAGCCGGACCTGGCGAAGCTGCGGGCGGTGGAGGTTTACGCGGCGGGCCCGGAAGCCCTGGTGCACCGCGACCGCGCTTGGGAAACGATCCTCGAGGAGCTCGTGCCGGCCGAGGTGCGAGAAGGACAGGAGCCGGGAAGGCTCGCCCTCGAAGCCAGCGGCGGCGCGATCTACGCCTTGGTTTACGACAAGGTGCGCAAGGACCAGCTGGAGATCCTGCCCCAGTTGCACCCCCTGCTCACTTACATCGTCCTGGCTCCCTTCCTCGGCGGCGATGACGCGACGAGGGTCGCCTCGGGCGGATCTCGAGAGGCAGCCGGGGCCGCCGGAGACCGGGGGCCGGCGCCGTTGGCCGGGCGCTAGGAGACCGAGCGCGCCACCCGGATCGTCTCTCGATCCTGTCCACCAGCTCGCTCTCGGTCAGACCGGCAGGGCGGCGGAACCAGACCACGTTGGCGCCGAACCTTCTCCCAGGGTTCATTCCCTCTCGACCCACTTATCTTTCCTGGCCGAGGACTGCTCACTTCGATCCCTCCTTCGGCGGGTCGAGCACCCAGGCCAGCCCCGTCAGGAGGGCGCAGGGCTGCACTTCGACCGCCCCGGCGAGCTTCACGATCGTGTCGAGGCGCGGAACGCGCCGACCGTACTCCAACAGGTTGATCTCGGTCCGGTTGAGGCCGGCCCGTCGGCGGTGCCGATCTGCGAAGCCCGGCGCGGTCGCGCAGCTCGATCGGGCTCTGGCCAAAGCGCCAACCCAGCGTTTTCAAGATCGGAGAGCTCTTTAGGACCCAGCATCTCCGTTGACTCCAAGAAGCGCCGCAGCAGACTACGGCGAATCGGATGCCTGACGGCGTCGAGGAGTTCTTGCTTTGGAACGCGCTTGGCCATCAGACCGTGCCTCCGGTCAACTCGGAGTGCTCCCGAACCCCGCGCTGGATCGCGTCGAACTCGGAGAAATCCCGCGTCCCGCCGCGGGTCATTTCCCGGACCAGCTCGTCCATCGTCAGCGTCGTGGGACCATCGCCCGCGCCCTTGGGGTGGTCGTGCATGGGAGCTTTGCCTCCTGTGCCATGCCCCCGGCTGTTCACGCAGCGCGGGGGCGCTTTTGCCGTGTGTCGGCGGCGACCGTAGGTGGACCAGCTGCCCCTTTTCAAGGGCTGGAATCGACCTCTCTTTGACCTCACCTTGCCCCAGGGCTTGCCCCAGAGCGTCTTTCGGCCGATTTTGAGGTCTCCCAAAAACGCGAAAACCCGCTCGATAAGCGGGTTTCCGTCCTATAGCGGGGGCAGGATTCGAACCTGCGACCTTCGGGTTATGAGGCCAAAACAGGGCTAACGGCTGTTTGCGGCTGTTCCATCTTTAGCCTGCAAATAGGGGGTATTCTGGGGTCCGGCACAAAGCGCGTTTGCGGCTGTTTTCCGACATGCTGTTGACCCGCTGTTGACCCGGACGAGCTTCTGGCTGCTTGGCTCCCATGCCAGACCCGCCTAGCTGACGTATAGATGTTAGGCCGCGTCCTGGTCGCGACCGCCAAGCGGCTCACCAAGATCAGGGTCAAGCAGGTGGATATAGGTATCAAGCGTGAAGCTCGGCGAGTGATGCCCTAGCCAGCGCTGCACCTGGACGGCGTTGCGACCTTCTGCGAATAGCCGACTCGCGACGGTATGGCGGAACGTATGGAACCCCGCCCACTCAACGCCAGCCTCGCGCGTGGCCGGACGGAGCACTCGGGCATAAAGGTTGTCGGGGTCCAACGGCCTTCCCTCGCTGTTGAAGACGGGCGCATCTGGCTCGGTCTTCAACGCCGCCAGACGGGCCGCGATCTCGGATGGAATAGGAACCTCGCGACGGGAGTAGCGCGATTTCAAAGGCCCGATAACGAGACCCACTCCGCGACGGCGACGGAGGCGCTTGCGGACCTTCACATGGGGCTTCCCCCCACTTAGGTTCAAGTGGCGGCCCTCCAAAGCAAGCAACTCCGACCGCCGCAAGCCGGTGGCGGCGAGTAATTCGAACATCAAGCGATGAGTAGGAGCAACGAGCGACACGACCCGCTCCATCGTCTGACCCGGAAACGGTCGTGCGTGTTCCTCGTCTTCAGGCTCAGGCCGATTCGGCAGAACCGCCTCGCTCGCCGGGTTATGGCGAATCAGACCCTCGCGCCTCGCAGAAGACAGGCAGACGGACAGTGGCCGGAACGCATTGCGAACGGCGGAGTCCGAAAGAGTGCCACCGCGGCGCGACGGCTGGCGGGTAAGCCAGCCGATGAAGTCGGCGACCATCCTGGGCGTGATCTCGGCGACTTTGAGGTTCGCTGGGAAGTATTGAAGGGTGTAGCGCTCAAGCAAGCGGCGATCTTCGTCCCGCGTCTCCGGTCGATAACCACGCCGACCGGTGCCTTGGTAGCGCTCAATCCAATCCAGCGCGTAGTCGTGGAGGGTTTCGCGGCCGACCGCTGCGAATGCACCTTCCGCTACTTCGGCCTCGCGGCGACGCTTCGCCTCTTGGGCGAGCGCCATCGTCCTGTGGGTCTCGGTGTACTGACGGCCGAGGCTCCGCCAAACGATCACGTAGGCGCAATCACATCGTCCCTTCCCCGAGCATTCCTTGCCATGCCTGCGGAAGATCCCCGGCTTCGAAGTCTTGTTCAGCTTCGCCATTTCAGTGCGTCCTTCCTCTCGCGGCCCCCTCCGTCGGCGGGCCTTTGCACCCGCCAAAACCGCGTCGGACGGCGTGCCCGGAACCCGAGCCGAAGGCGAAG
>Ga0307306_10000178_pt1 | contig 14191 bp, 14 predicted proteins | sample ER_DNA_193_FD_194507 | JGI IMG/M metagenome (GOLD analysis project Ga0307306, IMG submission 194507) | Bulk soil microbial communities from the East River watershed near Crested Butte, Colorado, United States - ER_DNA_193 | ecosystem: Environmental > Terrestrial > Soil > Floodplain | place...
ATCATGATCATCGCCACCTGCTCCCGAAGATCTTCGGCGTTCTCGGCAGACCTCCGGCGGCGAGGTGCTGCTTTCCCCTAGAGTGGTGTGCTGGCTTCGCACCATTGGGGTCGACTCGCCACCGGGTTTCGCAGGGGCGATGGGTGAAGGAGTAGGAGTGGAACAGCCGCGGGACCAGATCCGGTTCTCGGTCGTAGTTCCGGCGTACAACGAAGCGGCCTATCTCGGTCGCGCGCTGGACTCGTTGCAGCACCAGGACTACGACGGGACGTACGAGATCATCGTCGTAGACAACAACAGCACGGACAACACAGCGGCCATCGCGACCCGCTACGGCGTGCGGGTGGTCAAGGAGGCTCAGCAGGGGGTGTGCGCGGCGCGGCAGCGAGGTGCTGACAGCGCCAGGGGCGAGATCATCATCTCCACCGATGCCGACACCACTCAGCCGCGCGACTGGCTGCGTACGATCGACGCCCGGTTCGCTGCCTCAGAGCAAATCGTCGCCGTTGCCGGTCCGTGCCGCTACCAGAATCCGTCATGGTGGGCGAAGGCATACCCGACGCTGCTCTTCGGCTTCGTCGCTCTGGTCCACGCACTGACCGGATTTGTTTTCTACATCAGCGCCACCAATATCGCCGTGCGGCGCAGCGCGTTCCCGGGCTACAACTTAAAACTCACCCAAGGCGGTGATGAGCTGGACTTGTTACGCCGAGTGCGACGCCGCGGGTTGGTGAGCTGGGAGCGGCAGAACGTCGTGATGACCTCTGCGCGCCGGCTGCAGCGCGGTCTGTTCTACAGCTTCTTCATGTCTTTCCTCGTCTACTACGTGCTTGCATATTGGCTGAACCGCCTTTCGCCACGACAGGCATTGGGGATGGCGCCCGCCTTTCGGCAAGAGCGGCTACGACCCCTTGCCCCGGTCTGGGATCGACGCCGGGTGGTGCTCGGGATCTTGCTCGTCGGATTGACCTCGCTCGGTTTCGCCACCGGAGCGGGCGATGCGGCGATGGACAGCCTGGCCAATTTCTGGCACGGTCCGTGAGTCGAGTCGGAACCGCGGTGCGGGCGGCAGGGGTCGGCTTCTCGGCGCTCAGCGCGGCGGCGTACTGGGCCGGCTTCCGGCCTCGATCGCAGCTCTTCGGCTCATTTCCGTACGAGGGTGAGACCGAGGAGAAGGTCGTTGCGCTGAGCTTTGACGACGGCCCCAATGAGCCATACACCTCGCGGCTGCTGGACACCCTGGATGCCTACGAGGTGAAGGCGACGTTCTTTCAGGTCGGGCGCTGCGCGCAACGTTTTCCGTCTGCAACCCGGCGAGTTGTCCAGAGCGGCCATGTGCTGGGCAACCACAGCTACAGTCACTCTTTCACCCGCTATGCCAAGCAGCCGCGGCAAGAGGTCGAGATCATCCGTTCTCAGGAGGTCTTCTATTCGCTCACTGGCGTGACGCCCGCGCTCTATCGTCCGCCGTGGCTGTGCCACTGGCCCTGGGTGATGAGCACATTGCGGCAGCATGGCCTTCAGGTGGTCTCGGGGACATTTGCTCATCCACTGGAGATCTTCCAGCCTGCGGCTACCAAACTGACCGACTCTGCTGCCCGGCTCACCCGACCTGGCACGATCTTGATCTTCCACGACGGTCGTGAGGCTCGTGGCGGTCCGCGAGATCAAAGTGTGGCGGCCATCGGCCCGTTGATCGAACGCCTGACCGATCGGGGTTACCGCTTTACGACGGTCGACCAGCTACTCGGAATCAGCGCGTACGCCTGAGTCTGATTGCGAGGAATTATCGAAACGACCAGTTGGGATCGCGTCCGAACGCTATAAGCAGGTCTGCTTGTGGATCGCCGTCTGAACTCGACTCGGGCCTAGCCGCTATCGCGCCGGACGAGCGGTAGATGTCCTCGCGGTTGCGGAACCATGCCGCGACCTCGGCCACCAGCTCCGGGTCCAGGTCGCGCTTCTGACCGGTTGCCACAGCCAGGTCCCAGCCGTGAATGAGGTGATCGGCGACCAGCTGGCTGATGTATTCCTCGATGTCCTCCTCGCCGTAGGAGAGGTGCACTTTGCCGCCCGCGGGAAGCCTTTCGGCGACTGCCGTGATCGCCTCATCGGCGGCTGCCATCGCCAAGGGTTTGGGATCTTCGTCCAGCAGATCACCATCAAAAGCGTCACCGACATCGGCAATCGTGCTGCCATCGACGAGAGGCTTGGTCCAGCGATCTTCTCCGACGACATGGTTGACCAACGCGCGTACGTTCCAGTCGGTACAGGGCGTCGGCGCAGCCCAGTCGCCGGAAACCTCCTGCACTGTGAACTTCCAAAATTCAACGCTGCGGCGATACGTCGTCCCTAACGCCATGGCCCTAAGCCCCCTCCTCGGTTGTCCTCTGATCACAGCGTGCTCGCTTGCGCGTGCTACGTCCACCCCGCGAGGTTGGTCTGCGTCTATGTCGCGAATCCTGCTCATCGATCACAATGTATTCATGGCGATCCGGCGGAGCCGGGAGCGGCGGCCCTCGGTAATGGATGTGGTGGACGGGCTGCTGTTCGCCTTCGCTGGATTGGCCACCATCTGGCTTGCCTACCTTGTCGTCAAGGAAAGCATCCGACCCGGCTGGCCATTACTGCTGCTCATCGTGTTCTGGGTGCTGCTGACTTATCTGTTGCTGCCACGGCTGCATCGCATCATGACCCAGGTGTACGTCCCCGGATATTTCATTGGCCGCGCCCGGACCAGTGACGGCTTGCTCGGTGATCCGGTGAACCTGGCGTTGCGCGGCCATGAAGCCCAAATACACATGGCGATGACACGGGCGGGTTGGACTCGGGCCGACGACCTCAGCTTGCGGACCGGGTTCCGGATCTTGCGCTCGACCTTGAGCCGGCGTAGCTATCACGAAGCGCCAGTCAGTCCACTTCATCTGTTTGACCGCCAACAGGACTTCGCATACCAGCAAGAGGTCGCTGGCAGCCCCTCCAAGCGACACCATGTGCGGTTTTGGTTTTGTCCTGAGGACTGGATGCTTCCGGGCGGATACTCGGTGGATTGGCTCGCGGCCGGAACCTACGACAAGAGCGTCGGGCTCTCCCTCTTCACTCTCCAGGTGACCCACAAGATCGAAGAGGACACCGACATCGAGCGCGACTACATCGTCGAGACGGTCGTGACCGGCTCGCCGGAGGTCGAGGTAGACGTAATCGAGAACTTTTCCACCGGCTACCACTCCCGAAACGGTGGTGGTGATTTGATCATCACCGACGGCAACCTGCCCATTATCGATGTGCGTCGGATCACTGTTCCCGAGATTGCAGCAATCGAACACACCGACAGCCGGGACAAGCGGCCTGTGCAGACGGTCTTTGGAGCGGGGGTAGCATTCTTCCGCGGTCTGGGCTTCTTGGCCATTGCGCTGCTCTTATTCGTGCTGCCCATAACAGACGCCGAATCGCTCGATCTCCAGTCCGTAACTGTCGAGGGCGGCCGGCCGGCGTTGATCATCGCCGGGTGCGTCGTGGCTTTTATCTCCTTGATTGACATCGGGCTGGCACTTGCCGTTTTCGCGGGCCGCAACTGGGCCCGTATCTTGCTGATGCTGTCGTGCGTGGTGACGACGATCGGCGCATTCATGGGTAACGCCAACGGATCGGAGGCGGTCACCCTCGCGACGAGCCTGCCAACAGTCGGCATCAGCATCATGGTGTTGCTTGCCCTGTCGAGCAACCGAGCGCGCCAGTACGCCGTACGCGGGAGACACGTCCGAAAACACATTGCCGGGCGCACTTACGAGCAGGCTGCTATTGGATCTTCGTAGCGGTGCTTCATGGGCGCGATGTGGCACGGCCCGTCTCGCGCTAGGTGTAGCGAAGTACGTCAATCCTTGAGCTGGAGGATGCCTAGAGCATTCTTGCCCGGATCGATGATCCAAGCTGCCCATGCGAACCCGATGTCTGCAATTCCATTCTCGGTCTTGAGGCCAGGCAGGTCGTAATCTTCGACCTTCACTCCGCGTGATCGGAGCTCGGCGACCTCAGCACGTATGTCAGAGACATCCCACGACACCTGCGTCTGGCTGTCGGCAGTCCCGACGGTGCTCTTGGTCACGCTGAACTGTGTCCCCGCACCGCAGCCGAACGTGAGCGCGTCCTCATTCTCGTTCAAGATTTCCAGGCCAAGCCGATCATGGTAGAACTCTCTTGTCACGGCGAGGTCGGTCGCGAGTAATACCGGATAAATGGGATGCGCTCCAAGCATCGTCCACCTCTGATCTTTGTTGGTTTTGATCTTTGTTGGTTGCTTTGTCTCTGCGGTGCGGTGCGCGCGCGACAGCCCACCCTACCCATGGACACCGACGCCCAGATGCGTGGGCTCACGCCGAGAGGCCGCCGACAACGAGCACAGACACGAGCACCGACAGCTTTCTTTGTCGACCCCTTGCGTATCACGTACGAGTCGATCTCCTCCGACAAGGCGAGTCGCGAAAGTAATTGAGGATGAGGCGGCTCTGGAGCTGGATTGTATTGGGCCATGATCAAGAAGCGATTGGAAAAGATCATGCCGCAGCACAGCTACGCAAGATCATGAGTACGGTCCACGCCGCGCGCGAGGCCCCAAGACGAGGGAGAACGGTGACATGAGCTTGAGTGCAAAACACACCACGCGACTGATCGTCGCAATGTCCGCGCTGGCGGCCTCGATGACACTCACGGCGCCGACGCCCGCAAGCGCCACTGAGGCATGCATCGGCACCACGACTAATGGTCATGGCATCGATTCTGATTCCGGTGATTGTGTCTACATGAACGTGTATACCGCCGTAGACGGTCGTATCGTCGTCAAATACTCCGGCAACCAGGACTACGACTTCTACCAACTCCGCTGGTCGCGTCCGGGCCGAACGGAAAGCCAACTCAAGGTGCGCGGCAGCGGTTCGCATGGAAGTTGGTGGGCGCTGGGCAACGCATGGGAGAACACGCCCTATACGTTCAAGGTGCAGGCTTGCTACAGCAGCCTTTTTGGTTCCGATTGCACGTCCTGGAAAGCCGAGACATACCGCAAATGAAGCGACTGCTGAAAGCTCAATGAATTCGGTAATCCGAGACTCAAAATTTCAGCAGACACGAGAGGAAGCGGCAACCTGGGCCGGAGGGACATTACCGGCGCACATGATGCGACACCAGGTGTATCAGGAGCATTCCGCTTTCCTCCGGTGTGGTGAAGGATGACTATCACCAAACGAAGGTGCTGATCATCCGAGGGTGCTCATCATGACTGGCAGCAAGTCGGTCGGAACCGCGCTCAGCCATGCGTGACGATCCAGTCGTTCTCGCGCTGGTTGCCCGTGCCATCGAAGGAGATCAGCGTGCGTGGGACGACATCGTCGAGCGATATGCCCCTTTGGTCTATGCGATCTGCACGAGGTACCGGCTGGGGAGTCATGACATCGAAGACGTTGGGCAAACGGTGTGGCTCCTGCTTGTCGAGCACCTCGGCAAGCTGCGTGAGCCAGCCGCGCTGCCCGGCTGGCTGGCGACGACCACCGCGCGCGAATGCCTGCGCGTGGTGAGGGCAGCCAGCAGGTCAGACCTGCGGAGTACCGGACGGGACGACTCGCTGCAGTTCGTAGACGACACGGCGATCGACAACGAGATCCTGATGGCTGAGCGCAACGCAAGCCTGCGCGCGCTCTTCGCGGAACTTCCGGCACGCTGCCAGCAGCTGCTGTCGATGCTCATCAGCGATCCGCCCTATTCGTACGCCAGGATCCACGAAACGCTGGGAATTCCGATCGGGAGCATCGGCCCTCAACGCGCTCGTTGCTTGAACCGGTTGCGCCGGTCCGATGCGTTTGTCGCCCTAGACGAGAGCCAAATCGCGGCCAAGATCGGGGGAGGTAAAGCAGATGCCTGACGACGCGGATGATGAGGATCTCCTGGTTGATGTGAGCGGCGACGATGCGCTCCTTGCCGCTCTGCGTGAGGCGATAAAAGCGCGCGACAACGTCCCGGCGAGATTCGTTGAGACCGGAAAGAGCGCCTACGCCTGGCGCAACATCGATGCCGAGCTCGCTCAGCTCACCTACGACTCCGATATCGACGAGCGGATGGTCGCGGCCACCCGGTCGGAGACAGCGTCGATCCGTGCCCTCACGTTCAGCTCGGCCCGTCTGTCGATGGAACTGGAGGTAACAGCAAACAGTCTGCTCGGCCAGATCATCCCGCCGCGGACCGGAACACTCGAAATCCATACCACGGCGGGAACGAGGGTGACGCCGGTGGACGAGATCGGCTTTTTCACCGTGGATCCCAAGCCGGATGGCTCGTTCCGGCTGCGCTGCCGTACCCCGGACGGCGCGGACGTCATGACCGGATGGATCAACTTGTGAGCAGGCGCGCCCGTGAAGAGAACCTCTCTCACTTCAGCCCACTCCAAGGCATATGAAGGACAACCCGGTAGCCGCGCCAACCGGGTCTGATTCGCATTCGCGGCGGGCATCACGGAGAGCTTCAGCGAGGCTTGCCCCACGGCGTAACTCCCGGTGGACGGCGATCATCAACGGCACGACAGCGGCGTCATTCACGGGCACAACACTCGCCAGGATCGCCGCAGTACCTAGCGGAATCAGTGAGCTAGCCAACCCGAGCACCTCATCGGCGCCGACCGGCGCGACAACCCCGGAGTCGCAGCTCGAAAGCACCAGCTGGCGCGGGCCGCGACGTAACCGCTCCAGGTCGTACACCGTCAGCGGGCCGTCGTCCAGGCGCAGCGAGGAGAACAGCGGACTATCAGCACGAAAGGTTCCGTGAGCAGCAATGTGGACCAGCCGGGCGCCGTCGATGGCACTCAGGACTCGGGCTGTCGTCGCTGTGCCGTCGCCGAGTACAACAGTTTCGACCTCGCTGGAATAGTCAGCGGCCAGTTGAGGGATTTCGGCGCCCTGCGAGGCCAAGCCTGGGCCTCGGACCAGCACGACCGAGCCTGATGTCGCATTCTGGCCCTCACCAGCGGCCGTTCGGTGGGCGCGAAGCCACGACGATGCCGAAGGTACGACGCTCACCGCCCGAGAGCGCAGCTGCGGCAGCAGTCCCCACGGCACGGCGTGCAGCCTGCCTGGCGGTACGACGATCACCTTCCCATCCCCCAGATCGCCGGCCCCGCCAAGAAGCACCTGTTCCAGCGTCTCGCCCATTCTTCTCAGCCGGTTGTGGACATCCGCCGGAGATGGCACTGTCGGTCCGACCGCCAAGCGCCTCAGCATGAAACGGGCGAATGTGACCTCCCGAGCGGCGTGCTCTGTCGAACCAGCCATGAACCGCCGCACCCGGCCTTCGCCGCACGCGAGAACGTGCAGCTGCCCGTCGATGTCGACCAGCTCAAGCAGCCGGTCGTTGCCAAGCTCATCCAGCAGGGCCGAAATGACGAAACCTCTGGTGCCGAGGTGTTGAGCGTCGCGACGGCCGGAGCCCAGGGTACGCAGTGCCCGGGCGCGTACCGCACGTTCCAGCCGTTGTCGTTCCTGGCGGAGCGGACCGGTTTGCACGCCCCGGTCCGTGCCTTGGGAGAGCTGGGCGCTGATATTGCGCATTGCCACAAGCTCAGCTTGTAGTTCCTCGTCGGCGGGAGGACGCACCGAAGGCACGGCCAATGCGACAGCGCGCCACCGCTCGCTCCAGGCCACCATGAGCCTGGGCCGACCGAGCCGCAGCGCATGACGCTGGCCGAGGTTCGCCAACTCGGCGCCGTGGGCCGTGGTCTGCGCACGCAGCTCGGAGGATCCGAGCATGCTGCGGTACTCGTCGATGACGTCCAGGCCTCGGCGGCAGGCGTACAGAAGGCGTTGCGAGTCGCCGACTGCTTCTGCCCGCAGCGCCTCAGCCAGCCACGCCACCGCCCGGGACAAAGGCGGCCCATGCCGCCTACCCGCGGCGGCGGCAACGAGCTGCTCGTTGGCCATCGGCATCCGACCGAGCGCCAATGCGACCCGGCCAGTCGCCAGCCGCGCTAGCGGCAGATCCGGCGAGGACACGTCTGACAACTCTCGGACGCAGCGCTGAGCGGCGCGGAGCAACGCGGCGGTCGCGGGACCGGCCTCGATTCCGGCGCTCACCCGCGCCAGGTCGGCATGTGCCCGCCACCACCGCCGGCCCTGTCGATCAAACAGCTGACGCGCCTCGGTGGCCCACACGAGGGCAGTCGTAGGTTCGCGGGCCGCTAGTGCGGACCGCGCTGCGATGAGCAGCAGTTCGGCCCGCTTCGTGGGCCGACCATGGATTTGATCCAACTGCGCGATGGCGGCCTCTGCCTCACGCATCGCATCCCTGAACAGCCCCGCCGCAGTCAATGCGGCGCACCGATGGATGGTGAGATCAGGTTCAGTGGCACCGAGATCCTGGAAGCGCTCCGCCGCCTCGTCGAAGCAGCTCAGCGCTTCTGGCAGGTCGCCGAGCCGGAGGGCGACCAAACCCCGATTCATGGTGGCTTCGCCTGCCTCCAGCTCCTGGCCGCTCGCGTCGAAGAGGACCTCGGCTCGCCGGAGATCGGCAATAGCGCGGCGCGCAAAACCGGATACGAGGGAACTGACCGCGCGTTCCTGCAGTGCCCGGGCTTCCCAGCCCTGATCGCCAGCCGCTCGCATGGCCGCGATGGCGGTGTTCAGGTCCTCAAGTGCCTCGCGGTTCTGGCCGATGATCAACAAAGCCGCACCACGGCGGAAAAGCATCCTGTACCGCAAATGCCCCGTTGATTGCTGAACCGCTGCGTCGAGGGCATTGCGCCCCGACACGCTACGGCCGGCGAAGATGAGAGCAACTCCCAACGTCCCCAGCACGTCCGCCTCACGGCTGGCCGAGCCGGCCCGGTGGGCCAGCCGCCTCGCGGTCCGCAGCTCAATGATCGCCGCGTCGATGTCCCCATACTCTCGGAGCACAAGCCCGATAGCCTGCCGCGCGACCGAGGCGGTGAGCGGTCCTGGATCGCCCGCAAGTATCGTGCCAGCACGCTGCAGCGCCTCATGAGGGCGGGACACGGCCAGCGAAACAAGATCCGGCGGCTCGTCTTTTTCCCGCTCGCGAAGAGCCGCCATATTGCTACATCCTTGGCCACGACGAGCCGAAGAGGCAAGTCAATTGGCATATCGGACTAATCGGCATTCGGGATGGGATCTGTTCCTGCTGGGGTCGGTGGGTGTATCAGATTCAGTCAAGGTGGGTCCGACCTATTGAGCGACCCAATGCTCGAAGGGAGCATCAGATGGATTCGGTAACCGCCGCGCAATATCTCATCCTCAAGGATTCATTCGCTCGCAAGGGTGTCAACATCAACGCCACGTATACGCCAGCCGGCGACATCGATTACATCTACGTCGTTGACCGTCTGCTCGCCCGTGGCGAGAACGTCGAGCAGCTGCTTGGGGCAATGCCGGGACTGCGCCGCGCCGACGCGAACGAACAGCCAGAAGTGGACGGTCTCGTCCGGCTAGCAACCGATCAGTTCTCCATCGATCAGGCAGAATCTGGTGCGTTGACCGTTCCTGAGTTGTTGGACCTGATGGACGAGCGGCTCGAGAATAGCCCGCGCGCAGGACGCGAGGAGCCACTGCTGACGCCAGTTCACATCGTCTACATCACCAAGATCACCCCAGCCGGGGAGCCGGACGTGCCGGGTGGGGCGACTGGGCCGTGGCCACCTCCCAACCCGGCAGGCGGAGGCAACGGCGTGAAGATCGGCATTTCCGACACCGGCTTGCAGCCGAACCTCAGCCAGTATTCGTGGATGACCAACGTCACTGGAGATCCAGAACGACTGGGTCGGACACTGCCGAATGGCCAGCAGCGCATCCGGCCCTACGCCGGCCACGGGACTTTCGCAGCCGGTGCCGCCAAATGCACGGCACCCAGTGCTGCGGTATTTGTCAATGATCACTTCACTGAGTCCGAAGGAGAAGCGGAAGATGTGATCATCCGGAAGCTCGACGAGCTGATCACCGCGCAGTCACCTGACCTGATCTGCCTTCCCGCCGGTCTGTATGCCCGCAACAACTGGCCGTCGCTACCCTTCAACCAACTCCACCAAATGCATCCGGATCTCACCCTGGTCGCTTCTGCTGGCAACGATCACACCGATAAAGCGTTTTACCCCGCGGCGTATCCGTGGGCGATCGGGGTTGGCGCCTTGGCGACTGATCAGGTAAACCGAGCCTGGTTCAGCAACTACGGCAACTGGGTGGACATTTTCGCTTTGGGCGAAGGGCTGATCAACGCCTACGCCCACGGCGAGTACATCTACCACGAGAAACCGAAAGCTCCGGCAAAGGAGATCTTCAGCGGACTCGCACGGTGGTCTGGGACATCATTCTCCGCGCCGTTGGTTGCCGGGCTGATCGCAAGCCAGATCCCGCATAGCGGTTCCGCTGCAGCCGCGGCGCGGGCGGTGCTTCAGAGGGCTCAAGCACAGGCAATTCCCGGCGTCGGCCCGGCCTTGGTGGTCTGAATGCCTCCGGAATTTCGCTCTCCGCTTTCAGCGCCGAGGCGGTTCTCGAGGAGATCCTGAGGGATCCGGACACCGGCACGAAAAAGCTTGGACCAGGGAGCCCTGAGGCAGAGAGCATCAAGAAAATGCAGCAGGCGCTCTTTAGCGAACCGGCCTTACCGCAGCGAACCGAGTCGGGAGGATCTCCGGGTTCAGTGGGAGGCTCGATTTCGCGGATTCTAAGAATTTAAGCGGCGGGTCGATGACTTCGCCAAGCAGCTCGGGTCTGATGAGGCGAAGGACCATGAAGCAGCCTTGGAGGAGAGCAATGAGACAGCTCGTCGTTACCCAAAACATCACCGCCGATGGCTCGATCGAAATGCTCGGAGACTGGTTCGACCCTCAAGGACAAGCTGATCAGTCAGACCTTATTGAGGAGGTGCATCGGCAGGACAGTCACAGTGACGCGTTCCTTACCGGACGGCACACGTTTGAGGCAATGCGCAGCTACTGGCCTGAGCAGACCGAGGATCCCACTGGCGTCACGGCGTATCTGAATGATGTGCCCAAGTACGTGGTGTCCTCAGTGATCAGCGATCCGGACTGGCAGCACACCACGGTTCTGTCGGGGGACCCGGTCCAGCAGGTACGAGCGTTGAAAGAGCAGCCGGGTCAAGACATTGTGATCACCGGCAGCATTTCGCTGTGCCACACCTTGATCGATGCGGGATTGGTCGACGAATATCGACTCTTTGTCTATCCCGTCGTGCAAGGTCGTGGCCGCCGGCTGTTCCCTGACGGATTCGAGCTTACGAAGCTCCGATCGCTGGAAACCCGGGCGTTCGGCGACATCGTCTACCTCCGCTACGCCGCCGCCTAGGACCGGCCCGGACGTCTGACCTCTCGATATTCACCGCCGAACGATCCTCGCAGCGTAAATGTGCGGTTCGACTCCCGAAGCTGTGGCCTCCCGGCGCAGCACGTGATGAGCTTGCTCGATGTCGTGGCCCAGTAGTATCAGCATCCCGACGGCTCGATTGAGCATGGTCAATTCGGCGAGGCCGGTCAGTCCGGACGCCCGGGAGATCGGTGAAAGATCAGCATCGAGCATGATCATTTTTCGGTGGCCGTCGACGCGTGGTTCTCCATCAGCGCCATCCGCTGCGGATGATCGTTGATCAACGGGCACGCCCCCGAGGGCGTGGCTGAGATCGGCGGCTAGATCGGTAAACGCGCCGGAAACTCCGGCGTAGAAGACGACTCGGCTCTCCCCGTCGATCGTTGGCGACACCAGCCCGAGCGGGAGACGCAGCGACGTGCCGAGCGGTACGTCGTGCCCGCCAGTGAAGGTCGTGAGCGTAACCGGCCAGTCGCGCTCGACAATCGTGAGCTGGAAGCCGCAATAGGAAGTGGCCATAGAGTGCAGCGCCGTGGTGAGCGCCAGGAGGGTGTCGTCGAAATCTTGATCATCTTCGCCAATGCTGACCGTGAGATCGTGAAGGTGCGCAAGCAGGGCAGCTGGGAGATCCACACTCGCGCTCCGAGGAAGCGGATCCGCCCGCTGATCGGGTCTGCAGGAACTGGCTCAGCAAATCGCCAAAACCACTGGCGGCGGCCGCACGGACCGGAGTCAAGATAGCCGCGTCAACCTCGACTGTACGCTTGCCTGCCGAGGGCGGCCAATTACGACGGTTCTCGACTTTGTCGGTTTCGGGCTCGCGCGCGAGCGACGGCCTCATCCACGATCTGGCTGGCTACGTCCACGAGCTTGCGATGCTCATGCTGGCTCATCGAACGTAGCCGTTCGATGGCCTCATGTTCGGTGCTGCCACTTCGACTCATCAAAATCCCAATAGCCCGGTCAATGACACCCCGAATTTCCAGGGCCGATTGCAGCTGGTTGGCCAGCCGTCGGGTCTGTGCGAGGACATGGGCGTTTTGTACGGCGATTGCGGCCGGCACGGCGAAGATCTGACCGAGTTCGGCTGCCCGCTCGTCAAAGACATTCTTGTCGTGGGCGTAGACGTTCATTGCGCCGACGACCCTGTCGGGCGTGATCAACGGCAACGACACCACGCTATGCACGCCGAGCCGGGCGACCCGGCCGCCGAACCGCGGCCACCGTGGATCTCCGCCGAGAGAGCCTGAAAGGACGGTCTGACCCTCACGGGCGGCACTGATGCAGGGGCCCTGATCCATCGCGTACTGAATGTCGTCGACTTCGCCGACAAACGGGGCAGTCGCCACGATGGTGTCGGCCCTGTCCTGCTCGAGCAACGTCAACCCGGCGCCGTCTGCACCAGGAATGGCTCGTACGGCGTAGGTGGCGACCTGGGTCAGCAAGTCCTCAAGCGGAAGCCGGTCCGATGCCAATCGGGACAGACCAGCGAGGCTCTCGCGTAGATCCTCTTCCTCGGCCTGAATGTCGTGACCCGCCGGTCCGATCTCGTCATTGTCGTCGAAGTCCATGGTCCTCTTCGCACGCTCATGGTTGCGGTCGGCATTGAATATGACCGCTATCAGGAAAAGCCTATCGCGGTCCTGCGATCCCGTTACCGTAGAGCGAGCGCTCATCGTTGGTTGGCTCGGGCGATCACGTTGCAGATTGCCTTTGCGTCCACTGGGTAGACTGCAGTCACTGTATTTCGCAGTCGGTCTGGGGCCTGAGACGCCGTGTAAACTCACCGCGGCTCCCGAAGCAATCCCGCTGTCGCCCAGACTTTTTCCGGGAAGTCCGCTACGAACGGCACTCCCCTGATGACGTCTACACTCAACCCTGCCGCGCCCGCGACGGCGTCTGACTCAGCCACGAACGCCCGAGCCGGCAGCTCTTTCACGGCCTTGACGCGCCGCGTGCACGAACTTGATCTGATGCGCCGTCGGTACGGTTACTACTGGACCAAACTGGTCGGCGCCCTGGTCATTCTGGCCGCTTGGGTGCTCGCCTTCATCTGGATCGGCGATAGCTGGTGGCAACTGATCAGTGCCGGTGTGCTCGCGATCATCATGACCCAGCTAGGGTTCCTGGGCCACGACGCTGCCCACCGACAAATCTTCAAGTCCGGCCGGTGGAACGACTGGGCAAGCATGATCATCGCGAATCTCCTTGTTGGTATCAGCTACGGCTGGTGGCGAAACAAGCACAACAAACACCACGCCAACCCGAACAAGGTCGGTTCGGATCCTGATGTCGCCCTAGGCGCCATCGCTATGACCCCTGAGCAGGCAAGCAAGCCCCGTAACCGACTGATGAAATGGCTGGTATCCCACCAAGGCTGGTATTTCTTTCCCATCTTGCTGCTTGAAGGCCTTTCACTCCGCTTAGAAGGGTTCCGCCGCGTGGTGAAGCGCGGCCCGGTCGAGCACCGATGGGTCGAGTTCATCCTTCTGATGGTTCGCCTTGGCAGCGTCGTCACTCTCACGTTCCTGGTGCTATCGCCAGGCAAGGCCGTCGCCTTCATAGCCGTTGAACTGGCCGTGTTCGGCTTCTACCTGGGCTCGTCGTTTGCGCCGAACCACATCGGCATGCCGCTGGTCTCTCCAAGACTCAAGCTGGACTTCCTGCGCCGCCAGGTCCTGATGAGTCGCAACATCAGCGGCGGACGCTTCATGTCAATCCTGATGGGCGGTCTCAACTACCAAGTCGAACACCATCTCTTCCCCTCGATGGCCCGCCCAAGCCTTCGTAAGGTGCAACCTCTGGTCGCTGCGTACTGCGCGGCG
>Ga0307306_10000179_pt1 | contig 14182 bp, 12 predicted proteins | sample ER_DNA_193_FD_194507 | JGI IMG/M metagenome (GOLD analysis project Ga0307306, IMG submission 194507) | Bulk soil microbial communities from the East River watershed near Crested Butte, Colorado, United States - ER_DNA_193 | ecosystem: Environmental > Terrestrial > Soil > Floodplain | place...
CGGCATCGAGCCGGACGGGGCCGGGACCGCGTCGAGCAGGGTCAGCGCCTTCGCCGCCGCCTGCTCGGCGATCTGCGCCGGGTCGTCTTCGAGCAGCTCGTAACCGCGGTGGGCGCCAAGGGTCTCGGCGCCGGTCTCGACCGAGTCGTCGCGGCGGGCGACCGCCTGGGCGCCGATCCGCACCCGCGTGCGGTCGTCGCCGGTGAAGAGGCCGTCGGAGTTGGCGATCGCGACCTCCCGCCGGGCCTCGGCGTAGGACGCGGTGAGCTGGGCGATCTCGGCTCCCTTCGCCCGCCCGCGCTCGTCGAGCTCGCGCAGCATCGCCGCCTTCTGCGCCGCCGACACCTCTTCGGGGCGGTGCTCGATCGGCAGCGGCGTCGTCTCCCGGGCCTGCAGCGGCTGCGGCTGGCGTCGGTCGCCCTTCAGTGCCGCCGCGGCTTCGTCGGCGGCGCGCTCGAGGTCGGCGGGATCGAGCCCGTCGACGTGGGCGAAGTAGGTGGTGCCGCCCTCGACGACGCGGACGCCCGCCCCCTCCTCGGCGCCGGTCTGCACCGACTCGATCCGCTGCTCGTCGATCGCCAGCACCTGGCCGCGGCGGCGTTCGGCAAAGACCTCGGCGAAGCGGCCGCCGTTGGCGAGCGCCCGCGAGAGGACGCGGGCGGCGACGTCCTGGTCGAGCAGGGGGGGCATCAGCGCTCCCCCTTCTTGTTCCCGGCAATCTCGATCAGCCGCCCGGCGGCGACGAAGAGCTCGGCGCCGGCGCTCGAGTCCTGGGCGTGGTCGGCGCTGCGGCCGCCGGCGTAGTAGAGGCGGGCGAAGGGCCGGCGGGCGACGCGGCGCCGGCGCATGAAGGCCGCGGCCTCGTCGGCGTAGGCGGAGACGCGGTCGAGGAGGATGCGGTGCGGCTTTTGCATCAGTGAGCCCCTTTCGCCAGTTCGCGGAGGACGGAGCGCAGGTCGAACAGCAGCAGCGAGGCGAGGGCGAAGCGCTCGGTGACGGCGACGGCGGCCAGGCCCTCGGCGCGGATCGCGAAGACCTCCCCCTGCTCGGTGGCGATGTGGACCTGCTCGACGGCGTTGCCCTCGGCGGCGTCGGCGGCGGCCAACAGCGTCGCCGCGTCCTCGGCCCAGCGCTCCGGCTCCCCGCCGGTGACGGCCAGAGCCGCCCCGTCGGGACCGAGGACCGCCGCCCCGCGCAGGTCCGGCGACATCTCGGTCAGGAAGGCCAGCGCCGCCTCCGCGGACTCGCCTGAGGGGACAGTGGCTGCGGCAGCGTCGGGCATCTGCGAAAAACTACCGACCGTGTCCCTCGCCCGAGCCTCCTGGATCACCACCGTCGTCATCTGCGCGATCGCCGCGGTCCTCTTCGCCTTCAGCGGCTACACCGGCTACGCGATCACCCTGGTCGCGGTCGGGCTGGCGGCGGGCGTGAATCTGTTGCCACCCCCGTAAAGCCGCCACCTCCTCCGCTTCGCGTCCGGGGCGGCGGGATCAGCCCGAGCGGTACGGGCCCTCTTCGCGCTCGCGGAAGGAGGTCTCGGGCTCGACGTGGATCAGGACCTCGGCCTGGGGGACCTCGGCCTCGATCGAGTCGCGCATTTCATGGGCGAGCTCGTGGGCCCGCTCGAGGCTGGTGCCGGAGCGGTACTGGACGTGGAAGTCGATGTGGCGGCGGGAGCCGGCACGGCGGGCGCGGAGCTTGTGGTAGCCGGCGACCTCTGGGGTGCGGGCGGTGGCAATCGCAGCCTCGATCCGGTCCATCTCCTTCTCCGGCAGCGTTTCGTCGATCAGCACCCCGGAGGAGCGGCGGACCAGGGTCAGCCCGGCCCAGACGATCGCCACGGCGACGATCAGCGCGGTGATCGAGTCGAAGGCGGCGATGCCGGTGATCTGCACGACACCGAGGCCGAGGAGGACGCCGGCGGAGGTCATCGCGTCGGTGCGCAGGTGGGCGGCGTCGCCCTCGAGCGCCGGTGAGTCGGTGCGGCGGGCCTGGCGGTAGAGGTAGGCGGAGACGAAGAGGTTGGCGAGGACCGAGAACCCCATCACCGCGATGCCGAGGCCGACGCTCTCGACCTCCGAGCCGACTGCCAGCCGGCGCGTCGCCTCGTAGACGATCACCGCGGCGCCGACCAGGATCAGGATGCCCTCGATCGCCGCCGCCAGGTTTTCGACCTTCTCGTGGCCGTAGGGGTGCTCCGCATCGGCCGGCTCGTCGGCTTTGCGGACCGAGACGAAGGCGATCACCGAGGCGACGAGGTCGATCAGCGAGTGAATCGCCTCGGTGATGATCGCGATCGAGCCGGTGATCGCTCCGGCGGCCAGCTTCAGCGCGATCAGGGCCGAGTTGGAGGCAATCGAGAGCGCCGCCGCCCGGCTTTTGACGGTCATGGCGCCGCCTCTGCCTCCAACCCGAGGTGGCGGGCGAGCATCCGCGCCGCCTTGCCGCGGTGGCTGACCGCGTGCTTCTCCTCCGGGGTCAGCTCGGCCATCGTCCTGTGGTCGCTGTGCCCGGTCTCGTCGGGGACGAACGCCGGGTCGTAGCCGAAGCCGCCGCTACCTCGGAGCTCGCGCAGCAGCGTCCCCTCGCAGCGGGCTTCGAAGACGTACTCGTGATCCTCCGCGTCGATCAGGGCGATCGCGCAGACGTAGGCGGCGCGCCGGCCGCCATCGGCCGCGGCGACTTCGCGCAGCAGCTTCTCGAGGTTGGTCTCGTCGCTGGCGCCCTCGCCGGCATAGCGGGCGGAGTAGATGCCGGGGGCGCCGCCGAGGTCGGCGGCTTCGATCCCGGAGTCGTCGGCGATTACGACCTCGCCGGTCGCCTCGCGGGCGGCGCGCGCCTTGATCAAGGCGTTCGCCTCGAAGCTGTCCCCGGTCTCCGGCGGCAGCTCGACCTCGTCGGACAGCGGCCGCAGGTCGACGCCCGGCAGCAGCTCCGCCATCTCCCCCACCTTGTGCTGGTTGCGGGTGGCGAGGATCACGAACGCCCCGCCATCAGGAAACGACCCGCTCCTGCACCTCCCGCAGGCGGCCGATCCCGAGCTCGGCCAGGCCCAGCAGCTCGTCGAGCGAGGCGCGGGAGAGCGGCGTCCGCTCGGCCGTCGCCTGCACCTCGACCAGGCCGCCCTCGCCGGTCATCACCACGTTGGCGTCGACTTCGGCGTTGGAGTCCTCGCCGTAGTCGAGGTCGCAGAGGGCGCGGCCGTTGACCATGCCGACGCTGACCGCGGCAACCGAGCCGGTCAGCGGCAGCTCGCTCAAGGCTTTCTTGTCGACCAGCTTCTGGAAGGCGAGGCGGAGGGCGACGTAGCCGCCGGTGATCGCCGCGCAGCGGGTGCCGCCGTCGGCTTCGAGCACGTCGCAGTCGACGTAGACGCTGCGTTCTCCCATCGCCCGGAAGTCGACGACGACGCGCAGCGAGCGGCCGATCAACCGCTGGATCTCGACCCCGCGGCCGTCCTGTTTGCCCTTCGAGATGTCGCGCTGCTTACGATCGCCGGTCGAGGCGGGCAGCATCGAGTACTCGGCCGTGACCCAGCCTTTTCCCTTGCCCGTCATCCACCGCGGCACCTGCTCCTGGACCGAGGCGGTGCAGATCACCCGCGTCCGCCCGATCGAGATCAGCGCCGACCCGTCGGCGCTTTCGACGAACCCCGGGTCGATCGTCACCGGCCGGATGTCGGCCGGTGCCCTGTCGTAACTGCGAGAAGCTGGCATAGGCCCCCGAGTCTCTCACGCGGGGGCCGACGCCCGCTATTTGAAGGCGACTTTGTCAACCGCCTCCTTGATCTTGTCGACGATCACGTCGGCGAGCTCAGTGCCCTGTTTACCGTTGAACCCTTTCATCGCCGCGACCATGCCGACCATCAGCAGCGAGACGAGCAGGATCAGGCCGACGTACTCGACCGTACCCTGGCCGGTCTCCCCGGCGAGCCGCTGGATCTCGCGAACCCGCCAGTTGACCTGTGCGTGCAGGTAGCCAAACGCCTTGTAGAGCATCGATGCCTCCTTTTGCGAAGTGGATGGAGGCGCGATGGTCTGGGGTAAAGACGCACAGAACAAGACGCGGGAGTGCCAATTGTGACGCGGAAGCGTCGCAATTGTGTGACAGGACAGAATGCCCCGGGGGAAGTACCCCCGGGGCATGAGTACGCCTTGCTACATCAATGGGCCGCGTCGCTATGCGGCGGTATAAGCCCAGCTTCCGAACCCGTAGGCTTCGACAGAGGAGTCCTGGAGGACAAAGGCGAGGGTCAAGCCGCTGTTGGTATCGGCCGTAAGGTTACCGAGCAGGCTCCCGAGGGTCGGAAATCCTTGGACGTTAGTGAGTTCCGCGCCATAGAGGCAGAGGAACCCAGGGTCTGCCTGGGGATCCGCGGCGGTGCCGGGGCAATGTTCTTTGTCGCCTCCCACCGGGACCCACACCACGTTTTCCCCGGGCGGGCCATATTCCGGTGCCGGTACGGCCTGGAGGGGAAAGCTGATCGAGGTGAAAACCCATTCTTCGGCGCCGCCCGAAGGAGTGGAGAAGGCCCAGTCGCCGGTCATCGTCGCTTTCGACGGCAGCACGCAGTCCGGGGTTCCGACGCTACAGGCGCCGTCTTCGCCGTTCTGACCATCTTGGCCGTCTTGACCGTTCTGGCCCGGGGTGCCCGCTGCACCGGTGTCACCCTTCGCGCCCTGATCGCCCTTTGCGCCTGGCAGCCCCTGCGGGCCGGCGGGACCTCGTTTGCCGGCGTACTTCTTAGCGATCTTCTTGACCTGCTTTTCCTGCTGCTTGGTCAAGCCGCCGGCGGCGAACGCCGCCCCAGTCAGCACAGCGACCAACGCAACGATCGCCAATACGAAGCCGGCGGTGCCGAGCCTGCTGTGAATTCGGTTAATCATTTCATCCTCCCTGCTTAGGTACTACAGACCCGGTGTGGGTCCAGTTCGGCCCGATTTCCCCACTTAGGGACCCATCGCAACCCTTACAAGCAACACTGGTTCCTATCCCCGGCGCTTGTGCTTCGCGCACCCTTTGAACTGCAGCACCGGTCTTAGGTTCGAAGCTCGGCCGTTCTGTGCTCTCAGGGCCGCCACGGCCCGGTGGGTCCGGCGGCAGGCGTCGGTGGAGTTGGTGATCAGGCCTTTTGCCCCTCCGCGCATGCGCAGCACGAACTTGGTGACCGGGGCATCTGGAACCGCTTCGAAGGTGGTGCGAATGCCGCCGGCCTTGGTCGAATCGATGCGCCCCGCGAGGTTGACGTCCAGTTCGCCCGAGAGCGCCGCGACCAGGTCGGGCAACACGTTGTTCGAGCTGCGCAGGTAGACCGGGCCGGAGAGCGGTTTCGCCAGCAGCGGCGACCAGGCGGTCGCGGTGCCGTAAACCGAGCCCTTGGGACAGGCGTCGACAGCGAACTGTTTGCGGGTGCAGATCGTCCCGATGTGCTCCTGGGCCAGGAACTCCGAATGCGGCAGGGCGACCGTGGCCCGGGCGATGTTCGCATCGCCTTTGCGCGCTTTCAGGACCGCGGTGAGCGCCGGGTAGTCGGCGCGCTTGGTGCCGCCCTTCAAGGTGAGGGCAAGCTTGGGCGCGAACTTGAGCGCCTTGCAGCCGTCGACCTGGAAGCGGGTCGAGGGATGAGCTACGGCTCCCTGCATCGAGGTCACGGTTGAGTCGACCGCCATTTCGCGGCAGTCGGTCGGGTTGAGCGAGAAGTCGGGGCGATCGACGACCACGTGCAGGCGGCGGTAGCTGAGCCCGACCCCTTCGAAGAACTGCGGCAGCGGGTCGACGTCGATCACCGCGCGGTTGGTGTCGGGGTCGAGGCCGAGGCCGCTCCTGACCACGAGGTGGCCGAGGTCGAAGGGGCCGGCCTGGGCGGGAGCGATCGTGACCACGCTCAAGGGCGAGCCCTCATAGGGGCCGCCGAGGTAGACGGCGGGGGTGGGCTTGCCGGGCTGGGGAATCGCGAGGGGATCGGGTCCAACTCCGGTGATGGCGGTGACGGTGCCAATCCTGGCCTCCTCGGGGCACGCCCCGGCTTGCGCGGCGGCATCGGAGCAGCGCGCGACCCCCTTGATCTTGGCGAGCTCCCCGTCCGGGAGGATGAGCTCGAAGCCGCGCAGCCCCTGTTCGTTGTCCTCGCGGAGGAGGTCGACGATCAGAGGGCTGTATTTACCGGCGACGGGTTTGGCGACCCCCGCCTTCAGCTTCGGCCCGAAGGGCCGGCCGCAGCCCTGGTCGATCTGCATCTGGCTGCTGCCGACGGCGAGGGGGTCGCTGGAGTGCGGGGCGAACGAGAAGTCGGTCGCGTAGGTCCCGCAGCTGTCGGGGTTCTGCAACGGCGCGCGGTCGCCGCCCCAGACGTCGAGGTCGATCTCGGAGACCGGCACCTGGGGAAGATCGCGGAAGATCGCGGTCAAGCGCCCGGTCTGCTTGTCGGGCTCGAGTTCCCCGGGGAGCTTGATGTGGAGGCCGAGCTGGTCGGCGACCAGCCAGAGGCCGAGCTGGTGGCCAGGCTCGGGGGTGCGCTGGTAGATCGCCCCTTCGATCGCTTCCGGCAGGGCCGGAGAGAAGATCTTCGCGGTGCCGAGCCTGGAGCCGTCAGGGCATCCCGCGTCGACTTCGTGCTGATAACCCACCTGCTCCGCCGAGCAGGGCTCGATCCAGTTCGCCGCTCCCGGATTCACCTGCATGCCGGCGGGCAGCGTGACCCTCGCTTCGCGCATGGTGGCGGTGGCGCGTTCGTCGGGGCCTTCGTGCTGGGGGATCGTGAGCTTGGTCGAAAGTCCGGTAGGAGCGCCGGCGACGTGGGAGGTGGGCTCGGCGGTGAAGCTGGGCGCGAACGGCAGGCCGGAGCAGTCGGTGATCGGCGTCAGCGGCGCCGAGGCGTTGAAGACCTTGCCGGGGAGCTGGTAGCTCGTCACCCGCAGGCCTAGCTGCCCCGAATCGCAACCAGAGGGGTTGGTCATGAACGGCTTGCGCCCATTCACCGGAATCGTGCTCGGGCGTGAGCCGCCGTTTTTGCAGGCGGTTTCGACTTCCGAGCAGGTGAGCGCTTCGACCGCCGTCAGGCGCTGAGCGTCATGGCTTTCGTCGGCGGGGTTACCCCAGAGGATCGTTTCGCTTTCCAGCACACCCGACAGGCTGGGCGGGCTGTGGACCGTCGCGGTGACCCCGTAATCGCTCGCCGTCCTCACCTTCACGTCGATGAAGACCGGCAGGAATGCCGCCATGAACCCGAGCCTCGCCACTTCCTGTTTCGGGTGGGGCGGCTCCAGGTTGTAGATCGGCTCGAACGCCCGTCCCTGATTGGTGATCAGGACCCTTGCCACGCCGACCTGAGCGTCGGTTTCGCAGTTGGCGAAGGCAACGAATTCGCCCATGCGGCAGCGTGGGATCGCGTTCGGGTTGCCGAGCAGCCCCGGCGGCAAGGAGACCGAGATTTCTTCGGCGTGGGCGTCGGACCAAGGCCTTCCCGCCCGGGTTCCATGCGTGAAACTGAAGCTTGCGCTGAAGTCGGGGTGCGCACCCGCGGTAGTGGTCGAAAGCGATCCGGAGAACGATTCGATCCCGAAATCGTTGAAGTCGCCGATCAAGGCGCTCGTGCTGGGCGTGGCGCTCGCGGAGGGCGCTTGGGTCTCGGTTTTAGTCACTTCCGCCGAGCTGCTCGAGGAGGAAGGCGAAGGTGAAACCTCGGCCGCGGCCGAGGATCTGGCCAGCCGACGTTTTCCGGCGCCTCCACCATGCTTGCCGTGTCGCCGCTTGCAGCCGTGCGCCTTACCGCCCTTTTTCTTTTGGGAACGGCTGCAGCGACGTTTCCGCTGCGGCTTCACGTTGCCCTTCCCGGCGGTCACATCCGACTGTGGTTCGAGGAAGGAAGATCCCGGCGCCGAGGTGGCACGCCTGCACCTTTCTTCGGTGCAGGGAGGTGAGGGCGCTGGTGCGGGCGGGAAACCGCCGTTTACCCTGGCGTCGTAGATCGCCTGGGTCCCTGCTTCGCCGGCGCCGGGCACCAATACGTCCTGCGCGGTAAAGACAACGTCTCCCCCGCTCGGGGTCACCGAGTAGAGCACGTTCGGGACCGGCAGGCCTTTGCCCTCGTGAGCCAACGGATATGCCTCCGAATGACCCGAGGAGATCAGTTCCGAGCCGCCGAGCGAACCTTCGGTCCACTCGTAGATATCGTTGACCCCTTCGTCGGTATCGTCGGAAGAGAGGTCCTCCCCGGTTTCGAAGAAGACCCGGCTGCCGTCATCCGTGAGGTTATGGATGACCGTGCCCGGACCGACGAGGGTAAGTTCTTGAAGCCTGGCGTCGGCGGTAGCCGGCTCTGGCCCTCCCTCACAGGAGACGCAGGTCACGCCCCCGGCGCCTTCGGCCCAGCGGTAGACCTCGGTGTGGCCGGCGTTTTCGTAGCCGGTGAGTTCGGCCTTCGACTCGAAGACGATCGCCCCGCCGTCGGGGGTGGTGCGGGAGGAATCGGCGCCAGGCCCCACTTCGATGTCGTTCACCGGGGCCACTGCCTGGCTGGTCCAGCGCGTCAGCGCCGGAAGCTTTTCTAGGGTTCCCGAGGTGCGTTCGAGGTCGCTCGGCGCCACCGTCGTCACGAATTCGACAGCGGCTTCGTTCCAGACATAGAGGTTAGGCTGGTCAGGAGTGCCCTGACCAGCGATCTGCACTTCGGAGATGAAGTAGACGTGAGAGCCGTCGGCAGAGACGTTGACGACTTCCCCTTCCGCACCTGAATTGATTTCCAAGTCTGATTCGGCTTCGGTGTCGAGGCGGTGGATGGTGCCGTCTTCGCCTCCCTCGACGTAGAAGAGGTATCGACCGTCGGCCGAGAGGCCGGCGTAGACGACGCCGGGGGCGGCTTCCTCGGTTTTTTCCCCGCCTTCGCCACTGTTGACGCGGACGTAGAGGGTTTCGCCCATCTTGAAGGCGATCGAGCTGCCATCGCGGGAGGCGCCTTGGTAGAAGGCCTGCTGGCCCGCTTCCTGTTTGACCGCGGCCGGCAGCAGGCTGACGACGTGGGTGCCCCCATTGGCTTCACGGTCGTAGATGGCGCCCGTGCCGGTCGGGGCGGCGTCGGGCTCGAGGCGACGCACTTCGCATTCCGAAGATTTCTGCCCGCACCAAACGCTTTGCCCTGGCTGCTTGCCAGTAGAAAAGATGACGTGGCGGCCATCGGGACTGATGTAGCGGCCCTGGGCCAATGGTTCCGTGCCTTCACTGCCGATTCCCACCGGCTCGAAGGAGCCGTCAGGCTTGCTGAGATAAGCATTTCCGAGCTCGCCCGCCATGCTGCCCCCAATGCGATCCCCGTAGATGGGGGCAACGTGAAAGAAGCTGTAGCTGTGACCGGCTGAGACACCTCCCAGCACAGGGATTACAGCCTCGGACCCTGACGGCGTGAGGCGCCGGGCAGTGGCCCAACCTCCGGAACCGCGAACAGCCTCATATACGTCACCGTTCCCGTTGGGCCCCGGCGGGAACAGAAGAGGCGACTGCCAGGTGGCATAAACGACGCTGTCCCGCGAAGGAGAGGCTAGTTCGGTCGGAAAGAGTTCCCGTGCCGGTTCGAAGGAAAAGCCAGAGAGGGGCTCCAAGAGCCGACCGTTCGAATCGGGAGGGGAAACCAGCTCATAGGCGCGACAGTCCGGCAACGCCGATGAGGGCCCAACGCGAAAGGCTTCATTTGGACACGATGCGGCCCCTGCCGAAGTGGGACCACCTAGCCACAGCGCGACGCTCAATAGCGTGGTTAGCAGTCCCAAGCCTTTCGGCGACTGCTTCACCCCGTCTTCTCTTACCATTCCCACTTCTCCCCCGGCCGACGTTGTCTACTCAGGTGATATCTCCCCGAGGGTCGCTGGTCAAGGAGTCGTCCTCTCGTGATCATCTACAGGGATGACATTTGTCACCCCCTTCCCCCCATGGCGCTGAAGACAAAAGGGCCGCCTTGGGGCGGCCCTTTTGTGCTTCATGCCTACTCGACCTCCAAGCTACGAGATTGTCAGCGGCGTCTCGGTCGGGAGATTGTCCTTATAGAGATCGAAGTCATGGTCGAACTTGCCTGACGACGGGCAGAAGAAGCCTCCTTCGACCTTTTTCGCTTCTTGTTCAGTCATCTTCATTGTGGCCGGGGTCACGTTTGTAGCGAAGGTTCCGTTCACGACCGCGGTTTTGTATTTACACGGACCGGTGCCTGTAACTTCGAGGGTGAACGCCACAGGCTGCACGACTCCGCCCACTTCACAGCCGGTGAAAGTGAGCGTGTCGCTCACTCCGCTCGCCAGACAGAGCTCGCCGTTGACCGTCCATTTGACCGATCCGAGGGCAGATGTGCAGTCGCCACTCGTACCGGTGCCGGTGTAGGTGGCGCCCCCGGTCGCGACTGTGGCTTCAATTTTAGTCCCGCTATTTTTGGTCACAGTAGCTGTCAGGGTCGCTTTGCTGCAGGTAAGGTTGAAGGCGCCTGTAAACGTAGGAGCTTCTGTGCTTGTGGCGATGATCGTCGATCCGCTGACAACCGGGATCCCGTTTTCTGTCAGCACCGGGCTAGCCGATGCCGGAGGCACGATCACAAAAGCCGCGGAGGCTACGATTACCATGCAGGCAGTTACAAATTTCTTGTACATATAGATACTTCCCTCCTTGTGCCAGTGGGACATCTGTGACGCATACAACTTACGTAGAGCCTTGGCGTCAAAAAAAGGGGCCGCCCTGGAGCGGCCCCTTCTTGCTTTCACTCTTGCTACGACTACCGACTAGGAAATTGTCAGCCCCGCCTCTTCCGCATTATCTGTGTAGAGGTCGAAGTCCTGGTCGAGCTTGCCGGACGACGGGCAGAAGAAGCCGCCTTCAATCTTTTTGGCTTCCTGTTCAGTCACTTTGACTGTAGCCGGCGTAGCGTTTGTCGTAAACGTTCCTTTAATGGCGGAGGTGCTGTACTTGCACGGACCGGTGCCTGTCACTTCGAGGGTGAATTCCACCGGTTTCGCTTCACAGCCGTTGATGACAAAAGTGTCGCTCGCTTCGCTCGTCAAGCATAGCTCGCTGTTGACGATTACCCTCGTCGATCCGAGAGCGGATGTGCAGTCGCCGCCCGTGCCGGTGCCGCTGTACTGTACATTCGCAGCAAGGGCTGTGCCTTCAATCTTCGTCCCGCTGTTTTTGGTCACTTTGGCTGTAATGGTACCTTTGGTGCAGGTAACATTGAATGCGCCTGTGAACGTAGGGGTTTCTGTGCTTGTGAATGTGACCAAGGAGTTAGCCGCGACCGCTACCCCTTTCTCTGTCAGGACCGGTGACGCCGAGGCCGCCGGGGCGACCGCGAAGGCCGCGAAGGCGGCGATCGCCATGCCGGCGAGAATTAGCTTCTTGAACATATGAGATACTTCCTTCCTTGTTGCCCAGCCTTGGCCGGGCGATGGTTTTGGGCTCCGGGGCGCATCAGTCGATAGGCGCGTCCCGGAGTTCCTTTTGTCACTTGACGACTTGCTCAGTCAAGTGTCGTTGTCCACTCGAGTCTTATCTCGCTACACCGGGGTTTGTCAAGAAGCCGTCTGGGCGCCCCCTACCGCTTCAGATGACATTTGGCACCCCAGAGACCCTGGATCCTCTGTGCGTCGCGCCATCGCAGCTAACCGCAACGAGGAGGCCGCCTGAGGCGGCCTCCTCGTCAACCTGCTACTTCGGACCTCGCTTTACGCTTGCTGCAACACTAGGTGATAATCAGCGGCTCCTCGGCGTAAGGCACCCAGCGTGAAAAGGGGCCGCCCTGGAGCGGCCCCCCTTCTTACTTCGCTCTTTACCGGGATTGCTATCAGGAGATTGTTAGCGGGCCCCCCTCTATGGTGACGCCGCTGACCGTGTGATCTGTGTAGAGATCGAAGTCCTGGTCGAGCTTGCCAGAACTCGGGCAGAAGAAGCCGCCTTCGATCTTTTTCGCTTCCTGTTCAGTCACTTTGACTGTAGCCGGAGTAGCGTTTGTCGTAAACGATCCTTTGATGGCGGAGGTGCTGTACTTGCACGGACCGGTGCCTGTCACTTCGAGGGTGAATTGCACCGGTTTCGCTTCACAGCCGTTGATGACAAAGGTGTCGCTCGCTTCGCTCGTCAAGCATAGCTCGCTGTTGACGATTACCCTCGTCGATCCGAGAGCGGATGTGCAGTCGCCACCCGTACCGGTGCCGATATACGTTGCACCTCCAACCGCAACTGTAGCTTCAACTTTCGTCCCCGAGTTTTTGACCACGAGACCTGTGATCGTACCTTTTGAGCAGGTAACGTTGAATGCACCTGTGAAGGTAGGGGTTTCTGTGCTTGTCCCGATGATATGTGTTCCAGGCGGAACCACTAGACCTTCATGTGTCAGCACCGGTGAGGCCGATGCCGTAGCGGGCAGCACAAAGGCCGCGAAGGCGGCGATCGCCATGCCGGCGAGAATTAGCTTCTTGAACATATGAGATACTTCCTTCCTTGTTGCCCAGCCTTGGCCGGGCGATGGTTTTGGGCTCCGAGGCGCTTCAGTCGAACGGCGCGCCTCGGGGCTCTTACGTCACTTCTTGCTTCGTTCAGTCAAGTGACGTTGTCTATTTGAGATCTATATCGGTACGCCCCGGGTGTCAAGGGCTTTCTGAGCCTGCCGGGAGCATCTTGGATGACAATTGTCACCCCCACCAAGCTTGCTCACGCTTGCCATACAGGCACAGCTCAACGCAAACGAGGGAGGCCGGTCTAAGTGCCTCCCTCGTCAGCCGCTACTTCAGTGCGTGCTGCGACTTCGCGCTAGGAGATTGTCAGCGGCGTTCCTGCTTCACCGTCCGCGTAAAGGTCGAAGTCCAGGTCGAGCTTTCCGGACGACGGGCAGAAGAACCCGCCTTCGATCTTTTTCGCTTCCTGTTCAGTGACTTTGAGTGTAGCCGGAGTAATGTTTGTCGTAAACGATCCTTTTACGGCGGGGGTGCTGTATCTGCATGGACCCGTGCCTGTAACTTCGAGGGTGAATTCCACTGATTTTCCTTCACAGCCGTTGATGACGAAGGTGTCGCTCGCTTCGCTCACCAGGCAGATCTCACCGTTGACAGTTACTTTCGCCGATCCGAGGGCGGATGTGCAGTCGCCACCCGTGCCGGTTCCCGTGAAGCCTATACCCGTACCCAGTGCTGTGGCTTCGATTTTAGTTCCACTGTTTTTCCTCACCGCAGCTGTAATGCTGCCTTTGCTGCAGATCAAATTGAATGCGCCTGTGAACGTAGGGGATTCTGTGCTTGTGAATATGACAAGGGAAGGGGGGATCGCCACCCCGTTCTGTGTGATGACTGGCGATGCCGAGACCGCAGGGGCAACCGCGAGGGCCGCGAAGGCGGCGATCGCCATGCCGGCCAGAATTAGCTTCTTGAACATGAGATACTTCCTTCCTTGTCGCCCGGCCTCACCGGGCGATAGATCCAGCCCTCCGGCCGCAGTCGAACGGCCCGTTTCGGAGTTCGGAAGCGCCACGTGTTGCTTTCATTTAGTCGAATGACGCTGTTCTATGAGGGTCTATATCGGTACGGTCAGATCTGTCAAGCAGCTTTCTTTGCCGGTAAAGGATCGTGGATGACATTTGTCACCCTCCGACTATCGAATGTCTTTACTCCAAAGCAGGGATGCGGTGCTCAATTGGTCTTGACGATTCTCTGGGCGTGGAACCAAGACGCCCATTGCTAGTTATTTGGCTCCTGATCGGGATGCTGCTGCTCAATCTGGTGGTTTGGCTCTACGCAGCAGTGGCCTTGGGCTCCCGAATCGCCTAGGGCCGCTTGACCTCTTCCAGGTCGATCGCCTTGACCACGGCCTCGGTGCGGGTGCGGGTGCCGAGCTTCTCCATCGCGTTGCGGATGTGGGTGCGCACGGTCTCCGGTGAGAGCACCAGGCGCTTGGCGATCTGCTCCCCCGTCAGGCCCTCCGCCAGCATCCCGAGGATCTCCGACTCGCGGCTGCTGATCGTCTTGGCCGCCGCGCCTCCCCCGCCGTTTCCCTTGCGGAAGCTGGGATCGTAGTAGCGGCCGCCGCGCCAGACCTCGCGCAGGGCCTCGACCAACACCGATAGTCCGGCCGGCTTTGCGACCAGACCGCGGGCGCCGGCGCGATAGGCGGCCTCGAGTAGGGCCGGGTCACTGAGGCCGGTGTAGATGAGGCATTTCGAGCC
>Ga0307306_10000182_pt1 | contig 14091 bp, 15 predicted proteins | sample ER_DNA_193_FD_194507 | JGI IMG/M metagenome (GOLD analysis project Ga0307306, IMG submission 194507) | Bulk soil microbial communities from the East River watershed near Crested Butte, Colorado, United States - ER_DNA_193 | ecosystem: Environmental > Terrestrial > Soil > Floodplain | place...
CCCCCCCCCTCCCCCTCGGGCGCTTTTTTCTCGGCCGGGGCGGGGGGGGGTTGGGGGTGGGGCCCCCCCCCCCCCCCCGGTGTCGGGCCCCCCCCCCCCCCCCCACGACCCCTCCTTAAGACCGAATCCGCGCCTCCTCGAGATCGAGGTCGCGCTCGATCTGGCGCAGCGTTTCGTTGCGCAGGCGGCCGGCGCCGCGCAGCTCCAGCAGCTCGTCGCGCTCGATTCCGATCAGCTCGCGGCGCAGCTCGCCGTAGTCGGCAATTCGCTGTTCGCGGGCGGCGGCATCGGGGTCCTCGCCGCCCAGCACCGCCTGGCACATGCGGAAGCGGGCGCGGTAGAGGTCGCGCAGCCGCTTCAGTTGCCCTTCTGAGGCGCGCTCTTCGTCCTCCATCTCGTCGAGCCGGTCGAGCGCCGACTGGGCCGCCTCCATCCGCGCCGCCGCCTCTTCGTCTGACCAGCGGCGCGGCTGCTCCAGACCCAGCGCCCGGACGATGTAGGGCAGCGAGAGGCCCTGGCCGACCAGGGTGACGAGGATCAGGGCGAAGGTGAGGAAGATGATCTGCGGCCGGCCGCTGACGCTGAGCGGCACGGCCAGGGCGGCGGCGAGGGAGACCGCACCGCGCATCCCGCTCCAGCCGACCGCGAAGCGCTGGCCGGCAGTGTCGCCGGCGTCGCTCCTCATCGCGAAGACGAAGGCGAGCCGGACCGCGGTCGAGGTGGCGGCGAGCGCCGCCGCCGGCAGCAGCAGCTCGCTGACCCCGGAGGAGGTTTCGTTGAGGGTGTCGACGATCTCCGGCAGCTGCAGGCCGAGGAGGACGAAGAGGGTGATCTCGAGACCGAAGACGAGGACGTTCCAGAAGGCGACGGCGCTGAGGCGGATGTCTGCGTCGAGCGAGCGCGGCGATTTCCAGCCGGCGTAGAGGCCGGCGACGACCGCGGCGAGGATCCCGGAGACGTGGACCTCCTCGGCGCCGATGTAGGCGCCGTAGGCGGTGAGGACCGAGAGCATGATCGAGAGACCGCTGTCGGTCTGGCGGCGGATCAGCAAGTCGGAGACGACGCCGACCGCGAGGCCGACGGCGATGCCGCCGAGCGAGACACCGACAAACTCGAGCGCGGCGCCGCCGAAGCTGAAGGCGCTGCCGGTCGCCACCCCGACGGCGATCCGGTAGAGGACGAGCGCGGTGCCGTCGTTGATCATCGACTCGCCTTCGACCAGCAGCCGCACCCGCTCGGGGGCGCCGAGGCGACGGAAGATCGAGGTCGCGGCGACCGCGTCGGTGGGGGCGAGGACGGCGCCGAGGATCGCCGCCTCGGCCCAGCTCAGCTCCGGCACCAGCTCGTGGGCGACGAGGGCGACCGCCCCCGCGGCGACGAAGACCAGCCCGATAGCTAGCAGGGCCAGCGGCCGCATCACCGCCCGCAGCTCCTGCGGCGAGGTCCGCCAGCCGGCGGCGTAGACCAGCGGTGGCAGGAAGACGAGGAAGATCGTGTCGGGGTCGAGTTCGACGTTCGGCAGCGTCGGCACGAAGGCGATCCCGAGGCCGCCGAGGACGAGGACGATCGGCGCCGGGATCTTGCCGAACTCGGCAAGGCGCACCAGCAGGGCGGCGGCGAGCAGGAGGACGAAGACCGACTCGACGTTGTTCATCGACCACATAACATCGGGTTCGGTGGCGGAACGGCTCTCACCCCCGTCGGAGGACCTCGACCACGTCCGTGGCGAGCCCGGCGCGGCGCTGGAGCTGGTGATGTTCGGCGACTTCCAGTGCCCCTTCTGCCTCGGCGCCCAGAAGAGCCTGCGGCGGGTGCGCGAGCGCCTGGGGGAGCGGCTGCTGTTCACCTTCCGCCACCTGCCGATCCCCGAGCGCCACCCGCTGGCGCCGCTGGCGGCCGAGGCGAGCGAGGCCGCCGCCGTCCAAGGGCGGTTCTGGGAGTACCACGACGCCCTCTACGCGGTGCAGCCGAAACTCTCCCGCGAGACGATGCTGGCGGTGGGGCGGGACCTCGGCCTCGACCCCGAGCGGATCGCCGCCGACCTCGACTCCGGTGCCCACCGCGACCGCGTCGCCCGCGACGAAGCCTCGGCCGAGGCCAGCGGCGCCACCGGCACGCCGACCTTCTTCGTCAACGGCGAGCGCTTCTACGGCGCCTACGATGCCTCCTCGCTGGTCGAGGCGCTGGAAGCCTGACCCTGCGCAACTTCCAGCTGCAGAGCGGTTGATAATGCAGCGAGCAATCGAGGGGAGAGGGTGGATGCAGGCTGCGCGTAGAGGAGTGCTTGTGGCGCTTGTGGTCTCGCTGGCGGCGATGGCGGCGCCAGTGCTGGCTTCCGCCAGCTCGATCTCTGGAACGGTCACCGCCGATGGCGGCGGACCGATTCAGGGAGTCCAGGTTTGCGGCATACCGGAGCCGGAAGCCTCTGAAACCGTCTGCGACGAAACCGACTCCGCCGGCAGCTACCAGCTGCTCGAATTGGTCGGCACCGACTATCGCATCCGCTTCTCGGGCGAACCGAACAACCTCAAATACGTCAGCGAGTGGTACGACAACGCGACCTACTTCACGGATATAGACGTCTTCCACCTCGGGATCGGCGAAAACGCGACCGTCAACGCATCGCTGGCGGAAGGAGGTGCGATCGCCGGGACCGTCACCGACGAGGTCACCCACCAGCCGATCGCCGGGATCCGGGCATGCGCGATCAATCCGCAGGGGTGGGAACACCGCTGTTCTTTCTCCGGCGCCGACGGCCGTTACCTGCTCAACGGCCTGCCGAGTGACACCTACAACGTCGAGTACGAAGGTCGCAACTGGGTCAACTACCTGCGTGAGTTCTACGAGGACGCGGAGACCCGGGCCCAGGCAACGGACGTGTTCGTCACCGCGCCGGCGGCCACCGCGGGCATCGACGCCGAACTGGCCGCGGGCGCCGAGATTCTCGGCCACGTCACCGATCCGACCACCGGCGCCCCCTCGGAGGGCGTGTTCGTCTGTGCGATGGAGGTGGCGCCGGGCGAATACGACGCTTGCGCCTCGACCGATGCAGCCGGCAACTACGCAATTCGCAGCATCCCGGGAGGCAGTTACCTGGTCGCCTTTGAGCCCGAACGCTATCCGACGGGGGTCTTCGCCGACCAGTGGTGGGAGGGCGCATCGTCCATGGCCGAAGCCGACCCGATCCTGCTCACCCCGCCCGAAACGCGGACCGGTATCGACGGGCAGGCGAAAAGCCCCTTGTGGTTCCCGCCACCGCAAAATCCTGAGACCGGGGGCGCGGCACCGGTGCCGCCTCCGCTGCTTGCCACCACCAGCGTTCAGCGCCTACGGAAATGTCACAAGGGCTTCCACCGCAAGTGGGTCAAAGGCAAGAAGCGCTGCGTGCGCAAGCATCGTCGCCACTCCAGGCACCACCGCAGCCAGCGGTAGGCAGCTAGGCTCGCGCCGGTGAAGGCGCTGGTGCAGCGGGTTAGCCAGGCGGCGGTGGACGTCGAGGGGACGCGGTTCGCGCAGATCGGGCCGGGGATGCTGATCCTGCTTGGCGTCGGCGGCGGCGACGGGCCGGAGGAGGCCGATCGCCTTGCCGAGAAGGTGCGGAAGCTGCGCATCTTCGACGACGCGGAGGGGCGGATGAACGAGCCGCTGGGGGAGCGGGAGATCCTCTGCGTCAGCCAGTTCACCCTCTACGGGGACGCCCGCCGCGGCAACCGTCCGAGCTACGTCGACGCCGCTCGGCCGGAGGTCGCCGAGCCGCTCTACGACCGCTTCTGCGAGCGACTCGGGGCGAAGAAGGGCGTCTTCGGCGCGTGCATGGGGGTGGCGCTGATCAACGACGGGCCGGTGACGCTGATGCTGGAAGTGCCGCCGCCGGTCAGCGAGACGTAAGCGCAAAGGCGCGCCGGGCGAGAAGCGTGGCGGCGGCGAGGCGTTGCGGGCGAGTCTCGCCGGCGACCGAGTAGACCAGGGTGAGCCAGCGGTTGCCCCGGACCGCCCAGAGGGTGCTGTAGGCGGGGATCCAGCTGGCGAAGTGGTCGTAGGCGGCGCGGTCGCCGACGCCGGCGACGGCGTGGGGGACCTTGGTCGGGTCGGCGGCATTGAACTGCACCTGCTCGGCCAGCCGGTTGGAGTACCGCTGACGCGCCCCGTGCGCGGCGTCGAGCGTGATCGAGACGTGGACACCGCGGCCCTGCAACTGGCAGCGCGAGTTCGGCGGGGTCGGCTCCGATTCGCGGTGGACCTGCCGCTCCGTCCGCATCGCCACGATCGCGCTCAGCGCAAGGCAGTCGGCGGCGCCGATCCGCAGCTTCGTCGCTTGCTGTCCGGGAAAGTCCCGGAAGTAGCGCTGTGAGCCGCTGGCACCGGTCTCATCGCCCCCCGACCCGCATCCGCCCAGCACAAGCGCGCCCGTCAGGACGAGGGCGAGGGCGAGCCTAGGCATCGAGCAGGCCGAGTTCGCCGGCGCGGTGGCTCGCCTCGACCCGGGAGCGGCAGTCGAGCTTGCCGAGCAGGTTACGGACGTGCATGTCGACGGTGCGCTGGCTGATGAAGAGCTCCTGGGCGATCTCCTTGTTGGTGCGGCCGACGGCGACGTGGCGCAGCACCTCGAGCTCGCGCCGGGTCAGCTGGGCGCCGCCGTCGGCCGCCGCCGCGGCCCGGCTTCCCAGGCGCTGCGCCACCGACTCGCCGAGCGCCGCGACCTGCTGCGCCGCCGCGGAGGCGAGCGGGCCGGCGCCTAGCTTGCGGGCGCAGCGGTAGGCGTCGGACAGCCGCTCCAGGGCCTCCTCGCGTTCGCCGGCGGCGGCGAGGGCGACGCCGGCGCGAAGCTCGACCTGCGCCCGCTCGTGCGGGATCGCCAGCGAGCGGTGCAGCTCGACTGCGCGCCCGAGGTGCTCGGAGGCGGTCGTCGCCTCGCCTTCGAGCAGGGCCAGCTCCCCGAGGGCCTGAGCTAGCGCGGCAAGGGCGTCGGGGTGGCCGCCGTCGGAGGCCATGCGGCTGAGCGCCTCGGTGCAGGCGGCGAGGCCGTCGCGGTCGCCGCGGCCGGCGAAGTAGGTCGCGGCCCAGCGCATCCCCCAGACCGCGTAGTGGTGGTCCTCGCTGCGCTCCCAGCGAGCGAGCAGCTCGCGGCAGTAGCGGCTCGCCTCGTCGTCGAGTCCTTCGGCGGCGGCGACGATCGCCAGGCCGGTGGTCGAGTCGACGTACATGTTGTAGTGCCCGACCGCGGAGGAGACCGCGCGCGAGGAGCCGAGCAGGCGCCGGGCCGAGGCCAGCTTCCCCTGGAAGGCGTGGATCGCGCCGATCAGCCCCTCGGCGACCCAGACCGCGGTCTCGCCCTCGATCAGCTCCCGGCCGAGCTCCTCGGCCCGCGACCACTCGCCACGCTCCCGCAGCACGTAGACGAGGCAGGTGACGCAGGCGACCTCGGTGTCGGCGGAGCCGTCGGTGCGGCAGAGACCGAGGGCGGTGTCGAGCGCCTCCTCGGCCTGGCGGTAGTCGGCACCGTCGTAGAGGACGAGGCTGAGGCGCTGGTAGAGCTCGGCGGCGACCGGCGTCAGGTCTTCCTCGAGCGCCAGCGCCAAGCCGGCGCGGACGCTGGCGAGGCCGGCCTCGTAGTCGCCCCCCTTCGCCTCCGCCACTCCCTGGAGGCCGAGCAGGCGCGCCCGCAGGTCGTTGCGCCCCGCGGCCGTGACCTCGGCGACGGCCACCTCGGCCAGCTCGATCGCCTCCCGATAGCGGGCGCTGCGCCGGTGGTGGTCGGCCATCGCCAGCCGCTCCAGCGCCGCCTCGATCGGCTCGCCGCCGGCGGCGAAGGCCTCGGCGGCAAGGCGCCGGGTGGCGAAGGCGGCATCGCGTTCGCCGAGCAGGTCCTGGACGCCGGCGAGCTGCCGCTGCGCCTGCGCGTAGCCGAGTCCGTCCTCGCGGGCCGCGCAGCTGGCGGCGAGCTCGCGCCAGCCTTTCGCCGCCTCGGCCATCTCGCCGGCCAGCTGGGCGCAGCGGGCAAACCGCTCCAGCGTCGCCCGCCGCAGCTCGTCGTCTTCCTCCTCGGGCCAGAGCTCGAGCGCCTCGCCGGCGGCGCGGGCAGCGTCGCGGTGGGCCTGCAGCTTCTCGGAGCGTTGCGCAGCTTCGACCAGAGCCGCGCGGGCGGCTGGCTCGTCGGCCGCCCCGCGCCAGTGGGTCGCGACCTCGAGCCGGGAGCCGTCGGCCGCCGCCAGCGCTTCGGCGAGGCGCCGGTGGAGCTCCCGCCGTCGCATCCAGGGAACTTCCGAATAGAGCGCTTCCTGCGCCAAGGCGTGGCGGAACGCAGCTCGCCCCGGGCCGCGCTCCTCCAGCAGGCCGTGCTCGATCAGCTCCGCCAGCCCGCCGGCGCTGCTCAGCTCGGCGACCATTGCGAGATCGAGCTGCTGCCCCGCGACCGCGGCGGCCTCGGCTGCCGTCCGCGCCTCCTCCGAGAGCGTCGAGGTGGCGACGAGCACCGCTTCGCGCACCGTGTCCGGCAGGGGGACGTCGTCCTCGTCGGCGAGCTCGAGCCCGCGCTTGCCGGGGCGCAGCGCCTCGCGCAGTTGCAGCGCCGCCACCAGCTCCTCGACGAAGAAGGGCGAGCCCATCGTGCGGTCGTGGATCGCCCGGGCCAGGGAGGGAGACGGCGGCTCGGGCAACAGCGCCTCCAGCAGGGCGCCGACGCCGTCGCGGTCGAGCGGGTCGAGCGAGAGCTCCTCGAGCCGGCCGCCGCGCCGCAGCTCGTTGCGGAGCCAGCGCAGACGATGCTGGCGGGGGAGCCCGTCGGAGCGATAGGCGCCGACCACTAGCACCGGCATCTCCTGCAGCGGTCCGGCGAGGGCGGCGAGCAGCTCCAGGGTGGTCTCGTCCGACCACTGCAGGTCGTCGAGGAGGAGCGCCAGCGGCTGCTCGGCGGCGAGGTGGGCGAGGTGGGCGAGGGCGCAGCGCACCGCCTCGAAGATCGTCGCCCGCTCGGTCTCGGCGGCGGGCTCGCCGAGCTCGGGGAGCAGCAGCGCGAGGTGGGGGAGGAGAGTGCCGCATTCGCCGAGCGCCAGCGGGTCGGTGCGCAGCCGCGAGCGCAGGGCGTCGACGATCGGCCCGTAGGGGACTGCCGAGCCCTCGGTCGCGGCGCCGCGGAGGACGGCGGCCACGTCGGCCACGCCCGCGGCCGCGAGCCGGCTCTTGCCGATTCCGGCCTCGCCGCAGAGGAGGACGATCCCGCCGCAGCCGTCCGCGGCTCGCTCGAGGGCAGCGTCGAGCCGAGCGAGCTCGCTCTCTCGGCCGACGAGCGGGGTCCGCCTCCCCATCACGGGCTCAGTCTAGGTCGGCCCGATCCGACGGGACGAACACCGGTTGACGTAACCGTGTTCGTCCCGTCGGCGGCCGGATCGCCAGGTGCTAAGCGACCGGGGTGGGATCGGGGCGGACGATCACCGTGTCGAGGATCGGGATGATCTCGTCGGCGGGGAGACCCGCGTCCTCGGCGTGCTTGCGGAGCGCCTCGGGGCTCTCGCCTTCGTAGACGCAGAACGTGCCGACCTCGCCGCTCTCCTCGCTGAGCGCGTAGCTCCGAATCCAGCGCACGCCCGAACCCGGTTCGTCACCGACTTCGGCCGATTTCTTGCCGGCGACTTCGAGGTCTTCCGGAGTCCGCCAACCATTGCGGCGAAGAATTCCGTACAGCTGCATTTCACTACCTCCGTCTTCGGTTTCGACTTGCCCTACGACCGTACGACCGCCGAAGTTCGCTCGCAACAGTGAAATCACCGTATTTTTGGCGCCCGGTGCCGTGTCTCCCGGCACCCGGCATACGGCACCTGTTGAATGGCTGCGATGGCCAAGCTGATCTACTCGGCGATCGCCTCCCTCGACGGCTACGTCGCCGACGAGCACGGCAAGTTCGATTGGGCCGCGCCCGACGAAGAGGTCCACGCCTTCGTCAACGACCTCGAGCGCCCAGTCGGCACCTACCTCTACGGCCGCCGCATGTACGAGGTGATGAAGGTCTGGGACAGCGACGAGATCCTCGAGGGACAGCCCGGCGTGATGCGCGACTTCGCCGAGATCTGGCGCGCCGCCGACAAGATCGTCTACTCCCGCTCCCTCAAGGAGGTGGAGAGCCCCCGGACGCGGCTGCAGCGAAGCTTCGACCCGGATGCCGTGCGCGCCCTGAAGGAGACCGCGGAGCGAGATATCGGCATCGGCGGCCCCGAGCTGGCCGGGCAGGCCCTGGCAGCCGACCTGGTCGACGAGGTCCACCTGCTCCTCGTCCCGGTCGCCGTAGGCGCCGGCAAGCCGGCCCTGCAGATCGACCACCGGCTCACTTTGGAGCTTCGGGAGCACCGGAGGTTCAGCAACGGAACCGTCTTTATGCACTACCAAGTCGACCGTTGAAATAGTGATAGAAATGTTCTGTCTGAGGAAACCGGTAGTCTCGGCAGTGTGGAATTCTCCGTCGCAGCTATCCACTCGGAAGCACTTTCGAGCGCTGCCGCTCTCCTGGCGCTGGCCACCGGAGTGATCGGAGGTGCGGCCCGTTACGCCGCTGTTCTTGGAGGTCGATCCGAGAACGAAGTCGAGCGAGCCACGGCGATCGGATTCTTCGTGGGGCTCGGTTTCACGGCCTTGGCGCTACTGAGCGAGTACGCGGCATGAACTACATTCGAAACATGGCTATCCGGATCGCTCTCGTCGCGGTTCCTGCGATTGCGGCCGTCGGACTCGTTGCTCTGCTGAACGCCCTGAACGCGAACGGCGGCATCGTCGTCGTCGCCTATACGGCAGTCGCGGTGGCCATCGGCACTGCCATCGGCTGCTCTGTCGACCGTCTCCCCGGAGCCAGACCGGATCGAGAAGCACGCAGTGCCCATCGTCAACAGGGCAGCTGAAGCTCGCCACGATCTGGCCATCGGTTCGTCCCGAGTCGGTGCGCCGAGAGTGCCATGATGCCCCGATGAAGACGCGGTCGATCGCGATTTGCGCCGGCGTGCTAGGTGCCATCCTCGTCCTTACAGCCTCGGCTGCCGCGGCGCCCAGTTCGGGCGACGTCAAGCGCGGGCTCCAGGGCCTGGTGGCGGCCAAGGGCGGTCCGCCGGGCGCGATCGCGACGATGTACCGGAACGGCCGTCTGACCGTCTTGCGTGCGGGACGGTCGGACGTCAAGCGCCGCGGGGCGCCGAAGCCGAGCGACCACATGCGGATCGCCAGCGTCGCGAAGGCGTTCAACGGGGCCGTGGCGCTCCACCTCGTTGACGAAGGGCGACTCGGGCTCGACGAGACGATCGGGCAGCGGCTGAGTGGGATGCCGGCGGCCTGGAGCGCGGTAACGGTGCGTCAGATGCTTAACCACACCAGCGGGCTTCCCGACTACACGCAGTCGAAGGGCTTCGCCGAACAGGCGAAAAGGGACCCGCGCGGCTACGTCTCGCCGCAGAAGATCATCGGCTGGGTCCGCAGCGGCCCGCTCGAGTTCGCGCCCGGCTCGGACTACGAGTACTCGAACACGGACAACATCGTGGTCGGCCTGATCGTCGAGGCCGTGACCGGCCGTTCCTACGCCCAGAACCTCGACCAGATCGTCTTCGGCCCGGCGGGGCTGACCCAGACCTCCTTCCCGACGAAGCCGGCGCTGCCGCAGCCGTTCATCCACGGGTACGCCGTCGAGGTGGGGGGGCCGCCGGCGGACGTCTCCACCTTCCTCAGCCCGAGCGGGGCCTGGGCTTCCGGGGCAATCGTCTCCACTCCGCGCGACCTCAACGCCTTCATCCGCGCCGACCTCGGCCTCGGGTTCTTCTCCCGCGCCCAGCAGGAAGAGCAGATGCACTTCGTCCCCGGCGGCAAATCGAGCCCGCCCGGACCGGGCCAGAACGCCGCCGGCCTGGCGCTCTTCCGCTACACGACCAAGTGCGGCACGGTGTACGGCCACACCGGCAACTTCCCCGGCTACGTCCAGTGGGCGGCTGCCAGTGCCGACGGCAGCCGCGCCGTCACCACCTCGCTCAACATTCCCGCCCCGACCGGCAGGCTCCTGGCCCAGCTGCGGCGGGTCCAGGAAGCCGCCGTCTGCGCTCTGCTCTCGGGCTGATCCGCGCTACCCTGAGATGGCACCGCCGTCCGTCGGGTCCTCATCCTCCTCTTCCTTGCGCTCGGACACTTCCTGAGGAGGGGTTGGAGAACTGACATATGAGTGAGCAGAGCACGCCTCCCCGCACGGAGGACGATTCGGCCACCTATTCGATGCGGGCAGAGCTCTCCCGCGAGATGGTCCGCCTCTACAAGGAGCTGTTCGGACGCGGGCCGACCAAGGCCAGGACCGACTTCGCCAACCCGGACACGATTCTCTGCACGCTGGAAAACAGCCTCACCCCAGCCGAGCGGGCGCTGGTCGAGATGGGCGAGCACCAACGCCTCCGCGACACCCGGATGTACTTCCAGCACGCCACCGAGGAGCGCTTCCGCGAGGTCGTAGAGACCGTGACCGGCCGCCAGGTCCGAGCCTTCATCAGCGGCCTCGACACCGGTCAAGACGTGGCCGTCGAGATCTTCTACCTTGAGGCTGCCTGAACCCGCGTTTTCCGGCCGGGCTCAGCGGCCACCGAGGTCGACCAGCACGACGATCGGTTTGCAGTTCGCGCCGCACTCGGTGGCGCTGATCGCGGCCTGTCCACCCCGCACGTCAAATCCCTCCACATAGATAGACCGCTGAGGCCGGGTGGGGAAGGGGATACGGAGCAACCCGTTGTGAGCGAAGGCTTTGTCGGGTCTCCCGTCGCGCCGCAGCCGCATGAGGGCAACGTCATTCGGTTCGCCGACTTCGCCTGGTGCCTTCAACGAGATCGCCATCAGGATCCGGTCGTGGTCGTCCAGCGCCAGGTCTGCCGTGTAGAAACGGCGAAGCCGGAGCCGCTTGACGCCGTCATCGCCGAAGCTTCGGTCGAGCGAGCCGTCCGGACGCAGCCGTCTGATCGCGATCCCGTTCGGCCTGCGGTGTTCGACCCCCTGCAGGTAGTGCTCGACGATCGTGCGACCGCTCGAATCGACCAGGAGTGGGCTGAATTCGCCGTCGGGGGGAAGCGGCGCGTGACCTCTCGTGCCGAAGTTGAGTTCAGGCCTCCCGTTTTCGGCGAGCCGCAGGAGCGAGAACTGGTCTATGGCGACGGTGACCTGGTTTTGCGGGCCGACTGCCCAGGGGGGTCGTGACGGCCCGAAGCCGGATCCGGGCAAGGTGAAGGTGCCCTGGTCGGCGAAGGATTTGTCGATCGCCCCCGAGGATTGCAGGCGGGCAAGGAATTGCCTGCTCTTGCTTTTCGGCCCTTTGACCCCTGCGAAGGTCGAGATCGTCGATGAGCCGGTGACGAGGATCCGACCAGCTGAGTCGAAGCTGACTTCGCCGACGTAGGCGTCAAGCGGTTCGCCCTTCTTCGGCGGCGGCACGGGGATCCCGCCGACCACATATCCGGTGCCTTGACCGAAGCTGGGGTCAGGATGGCCTTCTGGGGTGAGGCGCTCGATGAATGGATCCTGGCGAAACTTTCCAAATTCGAGTTCCGCCGAATCGAAGCCAGCACTCCCCACCAACACGGGGCGACCGTCCGGATCGACTTTCACTTCCGAGACCCCGGTCGATGAAGCGGACGGGGGCACAGCCAGGGCAGCATGTCCAGCTTCGCCGAAGTTGGGGTCCACTTCTCCCGACGCCAATATCGCAGTGGCTCCGCCGTCGTCGCCAACCAGGACCCTCCCATCACCAAGCAGCGCCACTCCCCTGATCGAACCCAGTGACCTCGGCAGGAAACTGACGCCGTTTGTCCCAAATCCACGATCGACGTGAGCGCCGAACGCCGGGGCGCTCCCCGCCGCCATCAGCAGGGCGATCGTCGCCAGGAGGACTGAAAGCAGAAGCAGGTTGCGAAGGCGGAAGTTCATTCCGCCATCGAAACAGAAAGTGCGGCATGGAGTTGCGGGCAACGCGACGCCGGACGAGGGATGAGTCCTAGGGGCCATGCCGGAGGAGGGACTCGAACCCCCGACACGCGGATTATGATTCCGACTGTCGGGCGCATTGCAGAGCCAAAAGGCCTGCAAATGCTACTCAAATGCGACCCTGAGAGGAGGTCGCGGTGAGCGAGCTAGTGGAGCGCACGATGAAGCCAATGCTCTCTGCGTGTATCCAAGAGGCGGTGCACCTCGCCCTGATCGATTCGGTGGCCGTCCCTTTCAAAAACGACGAGGAGCGAGCCGAGTACGGGTGCCACACGCTCGCCAGCCTCTCGGCCGAACGCGAGGAAAAGCCGGAGAACTTCCCGCAGGACGAGTCCCTTAACTGGGATGACCCCGAGGTGATGGGGCGTCTCCTGGCGAAGGATCGACCGCCCACTGAAGAGGAGCGAAAAGCCTGGGAATTCGACATCTACGCGATCCCCGACGAGGCGCTCACTCGCATGGACCTCGGCGCGCTTGCTCGGAACGTCGCTTGCCGTTTACTTGGCACGGGCGGCTGGGAGCTACCGACCCCGCACGGCCCGATGTACGCCGGCAACGCGACCACTACCGAGGTCTTCGAAGCGTCGTTCGAACGGCCCGACCGTGACCACGTAGCCGAGATTGCCTTCGACATGGGCCTCAAACAGCGAAAAGACGGCATGTTCGAAATGCCCGACGCGCCGCCGGAAGAAGAAGACGAAGCATGAGAGTCCAAGCCACCCGCTTTCAGGAGAACCGATGAACCTCAAGCCCTCAGAGAAAGCAGCCATCCTCAGCGGCAAGCACCCGGAGATCGTCAGGCCCCACGAGGGCACCTGTCCCTTCGAGGTAGGCGAGGAAATCACCCTCAAGACCACGAACACGATCAACGGGCCGATCCCCGAGGTCTCCATCACCGTCACCGGCCACCACCGGCACAAGAACGGAGCCTGGGAAGCCCTCTACAGCGTCAAGGACGACCGCGGCGTCTACGTCAACCAAGGCCTCGGCTATACGCGCTCCCCCTCGCGCTCTCTGGACCCCGAGGCGCCAGTGCTGGACCCCGAGGTAATCGAGGAGTACGCGATGGATGCCCAGGCCAAGACGGCGCTCCAGGGGGCAGAACGAGCCGCAGAGCAGAAGCGAGAGGGCAAGGAAGCCCGCAAGGGCAGCTCTAAGCGCTCAGAACGGGCGATCCAGCGGCACGCGAAGGCGATTGAGAGGGCGGTTGGGTGATGGAGCTAATCAACGGGACGCACGGGGTGCGCGATGACGAGGTGAGCGGCGTAGCCCGTGAGGAGTTCGGTCAGCCCTGTCTTCGCTGCGGCGCCCCCAACTACGCCCACCACATGAACGTCATCGAGTGGGCGGCGCACACGGCCGACCTCCACCCCGTAGAACTTCCGTCCGATGGAGTAGAGGACAATCCCGCCCAGCCCTGCCGGACCCGCACAGAGCGGCGATTAGCTCGGGTGGCTGGACGGCCCGTGGCCGCGGCAAGGCCTTGTCACCGCCCAGCCCGCCCGCCGGAATGTCTCGGCCACCTCCTTGTAGTAGATCGGCACGATCAACCCAGACGGGGAGCGGATGAGCCAGAAGCCCTTTCGGTTGTCGCCCACAGGAGCGCCTTTCCTTCGCCCGGCGCCCCCCACGTAGAGCTTCGAGCGGGCCTGACGTAACTGTCAAGGCTCGCGTTCGGTACCCGACAAGTCGCCACCCATGAAGAAAAACAGCAAGCCCTCCCTCCACAGAGAACTGACCCCGCCCCGCCAGTGCAAGGCAAGGGGCTGCAAGTCGTGGCTGTCCTCAGCTAACGAGGACAGCCACTGCATCGAGCACGGCGGCTGGACGACTCAGCGGTTGACGGCGACGGAAGCGAAAGAGGCGACGGTGGATCTCTACGCGGAATTGATGGCGGCATGAGCCCGAAAGTCGTACTTCTAGATCCACCGGAGAAGGTCAAGGTCTGCGTCAAGTGCTGGGCGCCCGGAGAGCCGAGCGCGGCGTCTCCCTGTTCTCACTGCGGCGCCACGGCTCACTACCTGCTCGACAAGCCCGAGGACCGCCTGTGACCCTCAAAGCCCTCAGAACCCAAGCAGCCCTCAAGCTCGCCCCCTGGTTGAAGCCCAAGGG
>Ga0307306_10000186_pt1 | contig 13988 bp, 13 predicted proteins | sample ER_DNA_193_FD_194507 | JGI IMG/M metagenome (GOLD analysis project Ga0307306, IMG submission 194507) | Bulk soil microbial communities from the East River watershed near Crested Butte, Colorado, United States - ER_DNA_193 | ecosystem: Environmental > Terrestrial > Soil > Floodplain | place...
CGTCGAGCAGGATCGCCTCGTCGTAGCCGGCGTTGTGGGACTCGGTCTTGGCGAGGATCGAGTTGAGGTAGGAGCCCGAAGCCTTGGCGTGCGGGATCGAGCCGCCGGGGCTGATCCGGCGCCAGCTCGAGACCTTGGCGCGGATGCCGCCGTTCTTGCTCTCCTCGCCGAGGTAGGCGCCCCAAGGGAAGGCGGCGATGATGACGTCGATCGGCGCGTCTTTGGCGTAGAGGCCGAGGCTGCCGTAGCCGCGATAGGCGAGCGGCCGGATGTAGGCGGAGCGCAGATCGTTGCGGCGCAGCAGCTCATGCGTCGCCTGGCGGATCTCCTCGGTCGAGTAGGGCAGCTCCAGGTAGTAGAGCTCGGCCGACTTGTGGAGCCGGTCGAGGTGGTCCTGGTGGCGGAAGACCGCCGGCCCACGCTCGGTCTCGTAGCAGCGGATGCCCTCGAAGACGCCCGTCCCGTAGTGCAGCCCGTGGCTCAGCACGTGGGTTTGAGCGTCCTCCCAGGGGAGGAACTCGCCGTTCCGCCAAATCAACTCGACCGGATCCATGTTGGGGAATTATGCCCGATGGGTCAAAGGGCTTCCGCCCAGCCGGGGCGAATGAAGGCCCGGAACCGATTCAAGGAGAGAAAAGATGCGAATCCCCCGTCCCAAGTTGAACTACGCGAACGTGATCGCGACGATCGCGCTCTTCGTCGCCCTAGGCGGCGCCGCCGTCGCCGCTGGGCTGCCGAAGAACAGCGTCGGCACGAAGCAGATCAAGCGCGGTGCGGTGACCGCCGCCAAGCTCAAGCGCGGCGCCGTGCGCAGCGGCAAGATCGCCCCGCAGGCGGTCACCGCGGGCAAGCTCGGCGCCAATGCCGTCCTGCCGGGCAACCTCGGCAACGGCATCATCGGCACCGAAAAGATCGCCGACGGCGCCGTGATCGCCAGCAAGGTCAAAAACGGCGTCCTCACCACCAACAAGCTGACCAACGGCGCCGTGACCACGCCCAAACTGGCCGACGACGCGGTCAACAGCGCCAAGCTTGCCGACGGGTCGGTGTCCCTGAACAAGTTCGGGAAAAGCGTGATCGGCACGATCCAGACGAGAGGGCTGGAAAGCGGCCAGACGCTGCGCGGAGTCTTCGACGTCGGCTCGACCGCGGCGGCGGCGGACGAGACGACCAGGGGTGGGGTGAGCTTCCAGTTCCCGCTGGCGAACGCCCCCACGGTCACCGTCCTCAGCAAAGAGGGCGAAACGACCGCCGGCTGCGGCGGGCTCGGCGGTGGCAGCAACCAGACGCCGCAGGCAGCCCCCGGCAACCTCTGCATCTACGTCACCGCATCGACCAACCTCGATATCCCGGCGCTGGCGGTAGAGAACAACACCCGACTCGGGTTCGGTCTTCTGGCGAAAGCCAAAGCCGAAGGCACTTACTACGCCTACGGGCAGTGGGCGGTGACCGCGCCGTAAGGCAACGGCCGCGGCGGTTCTAGGAGAGCTCCTCCAGGACCGCCGCGGTCATCGCCGCGGTCCCGACTTCGGTGATCGGCGCCGGGCTCTCGCTGGTCGGGGCCTCCACCACCGTCCCGGAGGCGAGATCGGGGGTGCGGAGCCCGCGCTCGAGGACGGCGTCGACCGCGCTCTCGATCCGCTCCGCCTCCCGGCCGCGGCCGAGGCCGTGGCGCAGCATCATCGCCGCCGAGAGGAAGGTGGCGAGGGGGTTGGCGACGCCCTTGCCGGCGATGTCGGGGGCGGAGCCGTGGACGGGCTCGAAGAGGCCCGGCTCTCCCTCGGCGCCGAGGCTGGCGGAGGGCAGCATTCCCAGCGAGCCGGTCAGCATCGCCGCCTCGTCGCTGAGGATGTCGCCGAAGAGGTTCTCGGCGAGGACGACGTCGAAGTCGGCGGGCCGGGAGACGAGCTGCATCGCCGCGTTGTCGACCAGCAGGTGCTCGAGCTCGACGTCCCCGTAATCGGGAGCGACGTTGCCGACCACCTCGCGCCAGAGGCGGGAGGTCTCCAGCACGTTGGCCTTGTCGACCGAGGTCACCTTCGCCTTGCGGCCCGAGCTCCCGGCGCGGCGGCGGGCGGCCTCGAAGGCGGTGCGGGCGATCCGCTCAATCTCCGCGACCGAGTACTCGCAGGTGTCGTAGGCAGAGCCGTTCTCCCGCCCCGAGGCGCCGAAGTAGATGCCGCCGGTGAGCTCGCGGACGACCAACAGGTCGGTGCCGGCGATCCGCTCTTCGCGCAGCGGGCTGGCGCTGACCAGGGCCGGGCTCGGCCGCACCGGGCGCAGGTTGGCGTAGAGGCCCATCCCCTTGCGGAGGCCGAGCAGGCCCTGCTCCGGTCGCGGCGCGTCGGGGTCGGTGGTGTCCCATTTGGGACCGCCGACGGCGCCGAGCAGCACCGCATCGGCGCCGCGGCAGGCCTCGAGGACCTCGTCGGTGAGGGCGGTCCCGTGCTCGTCGATCGAGCAGCCGCCCATCAGGCGCTCGTCGTAGGAGAACTCGCCGAGCGCGTCGAGGACCTCGCGGGCCGCGGCGACGATCTCGGGGCCGATCCCGTCGCCGGCGAGGACGACTATGCGCGGGGTCCCGTTCACGAGGTCGGCACTCTACGCATCCAGCCCAGGCAGCGGGCCGTCAGTCCTGGGCCGCGTCAGCCTCGATGTTGAGGCGCACGTAGTCGAGGACGAAGGGCTCACCGTGCTCGGCGAGAACGGCTTCGGCGAACGGCTGGCGCTTCTCCTCGGGCAGCTGGTCGAGGATCGGGCCGAGGGTCACGGTCGAGACGAACTCGAGCGGGCGCGCGGGCTGGACCGGCTTCGGCTGCAGCCAGCAGCGGACGCCGGTGAAGCCGGCGGCGTCGAGGCGCGGTTCGGTCTCCTCTGGAGAGGCGAAGTTCCAGAGACCCTTCGACTCCGACAGGTGCTGCCCGTACTCGGGGTCGGCGGCGACGGCGGCAATGGCTTCCGTGTGCCTGACGACGTTGCCCTTGCCGCCGCACTGGGCGACGAGGCGCCCGCCCGGACGGAGGACGCGCCTCATCTGGCGGAAGAGGCGGTCGTGGTCCCTGATCCAGTGGAAGGTCGCGGTCGAGAAGACCATGTCGACCGGCTCGGGCAGTTCGAGCTCGACCAGGTCGCTGACCAGATAATCGGCACGGTCGCCGAGCCGCTCCTTGGCTTTCTCGATCATCGCCTCGGAGCCGTCGACGGCGATCACGCGGCCCTCGGGCAGCCGCTCCGCCAGCTGCTCGGTGACGCGGCCGGAGCCGGCGCCGGCGTCGACCACCGTCTCGTCGCCGCGCAGCTCGAGCCGCTCGAGCACCTCCACCCCCCACTCGAACTGCGGGTCGGAGACCTCGTCGTAGGTCTGGGCATCCCACTCGCGGGCGCCGGTGTTCATCGGCTGCTTGAACTGGTCATCGGCCATGCGGCCTCCTCTCGACCTACAGGCTGGTGGTGACCGGCCCGAGCGAAGCCGCGGCGCCGGTCTCGAACTGGTCGATCGCGCCGTCGTTTTCGAGCGTGATCCCGATGTCGTCGAGGCCGTTCAGCAGCCGGTGCTTGACGTCGTGCTCGATCTGGAACTGGAAGACGCCGGCGGCGCAGTTGACGGTCTCGTCGTCGAGGTCGATGCGGGCCTCACCCGCCTCGGCGACGGCCCGGCAGTGCTCCTCGTCGAGGATTGCCGGCAGCAGTCCGATCTTGGTGCAGTTCGAGTAGAAGATGTCGGCGAACGAAGGGGCGATGATCGCCTGGAAGCCGAAGTCCTCCAGCGCCCAGGGCGCGTGCTCGCGCGAGCTGCCGCAGCCGAAGTTGGCCCCGGCGACGAGGATCGGGTTCGGCTCCAACTCGATCTCGCCGTCGCGGATCCAGTCGTAGAAGAGGAACTCGCCGAAGCCGGTCCGCTCGACCCGCTTGAGGAACTGCTTCGGGATGATCTGGTCGGTGTCGACGTCGCTGCGGTCGAGAACCGACACCTTGCCTTCGATCTTGTCAATCGGCCTCATGCTCTAGCTCCAATCCCTGATGTCGACGAAGTGGCCCTCGACCGCCGCGGCGGCGGCCATTTTCGGGCTGACGAGGTGGGTGCGGCCGCCCTTGCCCTGGCGTCCCTCGAAGTTGCGGTTCGAGGTCGAGGCGCAGCGCTCGCCTTCTGCCAGGGTGTCCGGGTTCATCCCCAGGCACATCGAGCAGCCGGCGACGCGCCAGTCGAAGCCGGCGCTCTTGAAGACCTCGTCGAGGCCCTCTTCCTCGGCGGCCTTCTTCACCTGCTGGGAGCCTGGGACGACCATCGCGCTGACGCCGCTGGCGACCCTGCGGCCCTCGACGATCGCGGCGGCCTCACGCAGGTCCTCGATCCGCGAGTTGGTGCAGGAGCCGATGAAGATCCGTTCCAGGGCGACCTCGGTCATCGGCGTCCCCGCCTCCAGACCCATGTAGGCGAGGGCGCGCTCGGCCGCTTCGCGGTCGGCCGGGCTCTCCAGCTCGGCCGGGTCGGGGACGCGGTCGGTGACCTCGACGACCTGGCCGGGGTTGGTGCCCCAGGTGACCATCGGCGAGATGCTGGAGGCGTCGATCTCGACCTCGGTGTCGAAGCTGGCGTCCGGATCGGTCGGCAGCTGGCGCCAGCGGGCCATCGCCGCCTCGAAGTCGCCCGGCGCGGCCGGGCGGCCCTTGACCCACTCGAAGGTGGTCGCGTCGGGGGCGATCATCCCGGCGCGGCCGCCGCCCTCGATCGTCATGTTGCAGATCGTCATCCGGCCCGGCATCGAGAGCGCCTCGATCGCGGGGCCGGCGTACTCGACCGCGTAGCCGGCCATGCCGCCGGTGCCGAGGCGGCCGATCGTCGCCAGGATCAGGTCCTTCGGCGTGACCCCGGCGCGCAGCTCGCCCGAGTAGCTGATCCGCATCGTCTTCGGGCGCTTCTGGACCAGGCACTGGGTCGCCAGCACGTGCTCGACCTCTGAGGTGCCGATGCCGAAGGCCAGGGCGCCGAAGGCGCCATGGGTGGAGGTGTGGCTGTCGCCGCAGACGATCGTCATCCCCGGCTGGGTGACGCCCAGCTCCGGGCCGATCACGTGGACGATGCCCTGGCGGTCGGAGCCCAGCGAGTAGACCGGGACGCCGAACTCGGCGCAGTTGCGCTCCAGGGTTTCGACCTGGACACGCGAGAGCTGGTCGGCGATCAGGCGCGCGGCCATCGTCCCGTCGGTCGGGGTGTTGTGGTCGGCGGTGGCCAGCGTTTTGTCCGGGCGGCGAACCTTGCGGTTGGCCAGGCGCAGGCCGTCGAAGGCCTGCGGCGAGGTGACCTCGTGGACCAGGTGCAGGTCGATGTAGATCAGCCCCGGCGAAACCTCGTGCTGCTCCCAGATCTTGTCGAACATCGTTTTTGGCATGTGTGTCAGCTCCTCCTGAGGCCGGCGGCGATCACGGCGAGGAAGCGGGTCGCCTCCGCGCCTTCGTTCTCGAAGTGGTGTGGCAGGTCGGCGTCGAAGGTGACGCTGTCCCCCTCTTGAAGCTCGTGACGGGCGCCGTCGACGACCAGCACCAGGGTGCCGGCGAGGACGACCGCGGTCTCGCGACTGCCCGGCTCGTGCATCGGCGGATCGGCGCGGCCGCCGGTGGTGGCGCCGGGTGCGAGCACGTGCAGCGAGACGTCAGCGCGCTGCCCCGGCAGCGGCGGCGTCAGCTCCTCGAAGCGATGTCCGCCCCGCTCGGAGCGCCGGCGGTCCGCGGCGCGGCTGAGGACGACGTGCTGGCCCTCGTCGAGCCGCAGCAGCTGCGAGAGCGTCAGCTCGAGGCCGGCGGCGATCTTGCCGGCAACCGCGAGCGTCGGGCTCGTCTCACCGCGCTCGACCTGCGAAAGCATCGGCGCGGAGACGCCCGAGCGCTCGGCTAGGTCGCGGAGGGAGAAGCCCATGGCGTCGCGCAGGGCGCGGATGCGGGGCCCGACGGAAGGGGTCTCCGGTTTGGCTTTGGGCGGGGCGATTGCCATGTTTGTACGTTATCACGGACGCTTGTATATGAGTTTTGCGGAGCGCTTGGGGCGGGGCCGCACCCACCTCTGCTTCGGCAGGTAGAGGTGGGTGCGGCCCCGGTGGAGACTGGCTTTTCTCCTTCTTTTCTCTATCTATCTCCGACGAGCAACTGACGAAGGTCAGAGGCAACTTCCTCCGGTTCGACGTCCAGCTGGCTCCAGGTGAGGTGGACGACCGAGAAGCCCGCGACTTTGAGTGCGCGATCGCGAGCGCGGTCGTCCTGGAAGGCCGAGCGGGAGGAATGGCCCTCCCAGCCATCGAACTCAACGATCAGGCGCAGGTGCGGCCAGTGGCAGTCGACTTGGTAGCGCTTGGGGCCGAGGAGGATCCAGGCGTTGAAGCGGGGCAGCGGCAGGCGGTGCCGGCGGAGGAAGGGAGCGAATCGTTCCTCCAGGCGGGAGCGCTTGCGGCCGGCCGGCTCTTCTTCGAGGCGCTCGAGGGCGAAGCGGAGGTGGCGTGAGCCTCGTTTCCCCGGGTAGCGCTCCAGGAGATCTGGAAGCGAGAGCCGATCCCAGCGGTTCAGGTATTCGGCCTCCTTGATCATCGCCACTACTTCATCGCTGTCCACGTGGGCGGCGAGGTCGAAGATCGTCCGGTGGACGGAGGTGACGGGTATCCCCTCCTCAACCGCCCGCTCATCCTCCGGCACCAACGAGAAGTGCCTGTGAATCCGCTTCGTCGAAGTGCTCTTGCGCGGAATGGTCACGCGGATCACACCGCCCGAGTAGCCGCGGATGCCCCAGAGGGCCGCTGCGGTGTGGTGGCTCAGACGAGCCTCGGGTCCCGAGGCGAGGACCGCCGCCATCCACCAACCTTGATGGCGGAGCAACTGGCGGGGCATCAGTGAACAGACGCCGGCGTAAAGACGGTGAAGATGCCCGCTGAGTATCCGCTTCTCGATCGACCCTGCGCTCCATCCCGCCTTCATCAACTGTCGACGTCCCACCACCCCGTGCTGTCGCCCGGCAAGCTCGACTACGGAGCGGTCGTCATCGCGAGTCCGTGAAAACCCTTCTTCAAGGAGGGTTTCTACGGACTCGCGGGGCATCGCCAAAGCGTGGCGAGGCCGAGCGCACGTGTGGCGCGCAGATCGTGCCGATTGCGTGAACGGATGGGCACGAACCTGTCAGGAGGGCGCGGGTGACCCTCCCACAGAGGCTCCAGAGACCACAAGCCGCGCCCAGCAGGCCGCTCAGCTGCGCGACGGTCTCTGGGGGAGGGTCACCCGCGCCCCTCCCCGCCATCAAGCAGACCGTCTACTCCGTCAACCGGACTAAGGCCCGGGCGTCCGCTCCACCACGGCCTCGGCGGTTGCCGCCTCGGCTTCGCGGGTCGCGGCGCCTTCCAGGGCGTTTGAGATTGCCCTTACGTACGCGCGGGCAGAAGCCTCGAGGATGTCCGTCGCCACGCCTTGGCCCGTCGCCAACCTCCCTGCCGCCCGCAGCTGCACCGCGACTTCGCCCAGGGCGTCCTCGCCGCCGGTCACCGCCTCGACCTTGTACTCGACCAGCTCACACTCGGTGTCGACGGCATCTTGGATCGCGTGGAAGATCGCGTCGACGGGGCCGTCGCCGCTGGCTTCGCCGACCGACTCCTCGCCCGAGGGGCGGGTGACGGCGACTTTCGCGACCGGCGGCTTGCGGGTCCCGGCCTCGACCTCGAACCAGGCCAGGTCGTGGGCGTCGGAGCGCTCGCGCATCTCGTCGGAGACGATCGCCTCCAGGTCGAGCGCCGTCACCTGCTTCTTGCGGTCGGCGACCTCCTTGAAGGCCTTGAAGGCTGCGTTGAGCGCGTTGCCCTCGACCTTGAAGCCCAGCTGCTCCAGGGCGTCTTTCAAGGCGTGGCGGCCGGAGTGCTTGCCCAGCACGATCGAGTTCGACTCCAGGCCGACCTCGGTCGCGTCCATGATCTCGTAGGTGCTGCGCTCCTTGAGGACGCCGTCCTGGTGGATGCCGCTCTCGTGGGCGAAGGCGTTGCGGCCGACGATCGCCTTGTTCGGCTGCACCGGATAGCCGGTCAGGCGGCTGACCATGCGGCTGGTGCGGGCGATCTCGCGGGTGTTGACCTGAGTCCAGAGGCCGTGCACGTCCTCGCGGACGCCGATCAGCATCGCGATCTCCTCCAGCGAGCAGTTGCCCGCGCGCTCGCCGATCCCGTTGATCGCGCACTCGACCTGCCGCGCCCCCGCCAGCACGCCGGCGTAGGAGTTGGCGACCGCCATCCAGGTCGTCGTGGCAGTGGACCGAGGTCTCGACCTCGCGCAGCCCCGGCACCAGCTCGTACAGGCGCCGGAAGTAGTCGGCGTACTCCTCGGGGGTCGTGTAGCCGACCGTGTCGGGGATGTTGACCGTGGTCGCCCCCTCCTCCACCGCGATCGCGCAGACTTCGGCGGTAAACTCGATGTCGGCGCGGGTCGCGTCCATCGGCGAGAACTCGACGTCATCGCAGTAGGACTTGGCCAGGGAGACCGCCGCCCGAGCCTGGCCCTTGACGTCCTCGCGGTCGGTCTTCAGCTGGTGCTCGATATGGATGTCGGAGGTCGAGATGAAGGTGTGGATGCGCGGCCGCGCCGCGTCCTTCACCGCCCCCCACGCCGCGTCGATGTCGGCCTTGTGGGTACGGGCGAGGCCGCAGATCACCGGCCCCTCCACCACCCGGGAGATCTTCTCGACGGCCTCGAAGTCGCCGGGAGAGGTGATCGGGAAGCCGGCCTCGATCACGTCGACCCCCAGGCGGGCGAGCTGCTGGGCGATCTCGACCTTCTCGGCCGTGTTCAGGGAAATGCCGGGCGACTGCTCGCCGTCGCGCAGCGTGGTGTCGAAGATGTGGACGCGATTCGCGTCGGATTTGCTCTCAACTTGGGGTCCCATCGGACCTCTCCTTCTCTCTGTGAATCGAATGGCCTTTGTCTCTCGCGGCTATCGCGCCGCCCAGCGCTATTCCCCCCGAGGGGGGAGGAGAAGGAGTAGCGCGAGGCTGTCGAGCCGGATGCCCATTCGGTTCCGAACCTTAGCGTAGGCTGCGCGAATCGCAACCCCGGAAGCCGCGAATCCGCCCCGCGCCAACTGGCTCGCGCTCTTCGCGATGGGGGCTGCCGTGGTCGTCATCGCCAACGATTTCACGGCGGTGAACGTCGCCCTGCCGACGATGGAGAGCGACTTCCACACCAACATCAACACGATCCAGTGGGTGATCAACGCCTACGCGCTCACCTTCGGGGTGATGATCGTGACCGGCGGCCGCCTCGCCGACATGTTCGGCCGCCGCAACGCCTTCTTCCTCGGCAGCGCGATCTTCGCGACGATGTCGGCGCTCGGCGGCGCCGCACCGACCGAGACCTGGTTGATCGCGGCGAGGGTGCTGATGGGGATCGGCGGAGCGCTGATGTGGCCGGCGATCCTCGGGATGACCTACGAGATCCTCCCGGAAGAGAAGGCGGGCCTGGCGGGCGGGATCATCATCGGGGCGGCCGGGCTCGGCAATGCGGTCGGGCCGCTGCTCGGCGGCGTCCTCACTCAGGAGCTGAGCTGGCGCTGGATCTTCTTCCTCAACGTCCCGATCGCCCTCTTTGCGGTCGCCGTCACCTACCTCCTGGTTCACGTGAAGGAGCCGGAGAACGAGGACCGGCGCATCGACTATCCGGGCATCGCGGCCCTCTCGGCCGGGCTGGTCAGCCTCCTCGTCGCGCTCGACCAGGTGGACGATTGGGGTTGGGGCGACCCGCGGGCGATCGGGCTCTTCGCGGTGGCCGCGATCGGGATCGCCGCCTTCGTCCCGATCGAGCGGCGCGCCGGCGATCGCGCGCTGATCCCCCGCCAGATGATCCGCAACGAGAACTTCACCGCTTCCTGCGTCGCCGTCCTCTTCATGGCCGCCACCTTCTTCGCCGCCTTGCTCTACCTGCCCCAGTTCATGCAGAAGCAGCTCGGCTACTCGGCGCTCGAAGCCGGGGTCGGGATGCTCCCCTTCCTGGCCGTCTTCGCCCTCTCCTCCTTCGCCGCCGGGCCCCTCTACGACCGCCTTGGCGCGAAGAAGCTCGCCGTCATCGGCGCCGCCCTGATCACCCTCGGGCCGATCCTCTTCTCCCTGCTCGACGAGGGCTCCGGCTACGGCGCCCTGGTGCCCGGAATGGTCGTGCTCGGGATCGGCGCCGGCAGCTTCGTTCCCACGGCGACGACCGCCGGCGTCACCTCGGTCGACGAATCGCAGACCAGCCTCGCGGGCGGCATCGTCTACATGTTCCAGATCGCCGGTGGCTCGATCGGGCTGGGCTTGACGACGGCCGTCTTCTCCGCGGCGGTCCCGCCCTTCGTCGACGGCATCCGGGCGGCGATGCGGTTGGACGCGGGGCTTGCGGCGATCGGCCTGCTGATCGCGATCGCCTTCGTCGGAGGGCGCGTGGTCGGCAGGCCCGAGCCGGCGCGCGAAGTCGCCTAGCTCGGCTATTGCAAGAGCGAGTTGTTGCCGGGGCCGCCGACCAGGAGGTCGATCCCGGGACCGCCCCGCAGCATGTCGTTGCCCTGACCGCCGATCAGTCGATCCTCGCCGGGCCCTCCGAGCAGCAGGTCGTCGCCGCGGCGGCCGCTGAGTACGTCGGCATCGGGGCCGCCGACGATCTTGTCGGCGACGCTGCCGCCGGTGAGGCGGTCGCGCCCGCCCCCGCCCCGCACCGTCGCCTGGACCGGAATGTCCGAGCTGAGGGCGACGGTGTCGTCGCCGCCGGCGACGTTGACTTCGAAGCCGGCGATCGCGGGAGCGTCGCAGGCCAGCTCGGTCATCCGTTCTTCCGGGTGGCGGCAGAGGTCGCCCCCCGCTTCCAGCATCGCCCCGGAGGAGATCAGGTATTCGCGCCCGTCCGGGCTGAGGCCGATCCGGAAGACGTTGTCGGCCCCGTTGCCGGAGAGGAGCAGGGTCAGCGGGCCGGGTTCGGCGAAGGCCGGCGGCGCGAGCAGGGCCGCCAGCAACGTCAGCACGATGAGGGTCAGCTTCTTCATTCAGTTCCCTGGCAGGTCTCCGGAGAGACCCTCCCATAGGAACAAGCGGAGTCGCCAGACGATGCGGCGCCCCGTCTAGAGGCTGGCGAGCGGGCTTGGGGCGCTAGAGATCGACCGAGCGGCCGTTGGAGAAGCCCTCGAGCGCGAGGATCTTCTCGATCGTCTCGCCCCGCACGGGCGCGTCGGTGGTCAGCGCCATCACCGCGTGCTCCCCGCCGCTTTCGGCGCCGACGGCGGCGGAGACGATGTTGACGCCCTCTTCGCCGAGAAGGGTGCCGACGCGGCCGATCATCCCCGGCTGGTCGGCGTAGCGGAAGACGGTGATGTGCTCGGCGAAAGGCAGGTAGAAGCTCTCGCCCCAGGCGGAGACGAGATACGGCTCGTTGCGCGGGCCGACGCTGGTCCCGGCAACCTCGACCTCGCCGTCGGCGGTGGTGACGCGGACGCGGACCAGCTCGGTGAAGTCCTCGGCGTTAGCGTCGGTGGTCGCCGCCAGCTCGATCCCCCGCTCCTCGGCCATCTGCGGCGCGTTGACGAGGTTGACGGGCTCCTCCGTGTGTCCGGAGAGGATCCCGGCGAGGACGGCGATCCCGAGCAGGCGGGTGTCGTGGGAGGCGATGCGGCCGCGGAATTCGGCGCTGACCCGCTCGACCGAGCCGTTGCCGAGGCCCTGGGCGAGGCGGCCGAGCTTTTCGCAGAGCGGGACGAACGGCGCCAGCGCTTCCATCACCTCGGGCCGCACCGCGGCGATGTTGACCGCGTTGGTGACGACGCCGCCGGTCAGGGCCGCGGTCACCTGCTCGGCGGTGACGACTCCGGCGCGGTCCTGCGCCTCGGCGGTCGAGGCCCCGAGGTGCGGGGTGACGACGACGTCGCCGCGGGAGAAGACGGGGTGCTCGGTGAACGGCTCCTCGGGGAAGACGTCGAGCGCGGCGCCGCCGAGCTTGCCGGACTCGAGGCCGTCGACCAGGGCGTCGAGGTCGACCAGCTCGCCGCGAGCGCAGTTGACGAGGCGGGCGCCGTCCTTCATCGCCGCGATCGTCTCGGCGTTGATCATCCCGATCGTCTCCGGCGTCTTCGGCGTGTGCAGGGTGACGAGGTCGGCGCGGCCGAGCAGATCCTCGATCGAGTCGACCCCCTCGGCCCCGAGCTCGCGGAAGCGCTCGGCGGAGACGAACTTGTCGAAGGCGACGACCTCCATCTCGAAGCTCTGGGCCCGTTTGGCGACGAGCTGGCCGATGCGGCCGAAGCCGATCACGCCGAGCGTCTTGCCGTAGAGCTCGGAGCCCTTGAACTTGGCGCGGTCCCAGCGGCCGGCGACGAGCGATTCGTGCGCCTGCGGGACGTTGCGGAAGAGGGCGAGGGCCAGCGCCAGGGTGTGCTCGGCGGCGGCGACCGAGTTCGATTCCGGCGCGTTGGCGACGATGATCCCCCGGCGGGTCGCGGCCGGGATGTCGACGTTGTCGACGCCGGTGCCGGCGCGGCCGATCACCTTTAGGTTGTCGGCGAGGTCGATCAGCTCCGGCGTCATCTTCGTCGCCGAGCGGATCAGGATCGCGTCGTACTCGGAGATTCGCGAGCGCAGCTCCTCGTCGGACATCTCCAGCCCGAGGTCGACTTCGAACTGCGAGCGCAGCAGGTCGACGCCGGTGTCGGCGATCTTCTCCTTGACCAGGACCTTCATGAGCCTTTCACCCCGTCGACGTTCTCGACGACCCAGTCGATGCAGGCGGTCAGCGCCTCGACGTCAGCGGGGTCGACCGCCGGGAACATCCCGATCCGCAGCTGGTTGCGCCCGAGCTTGCGGTAGGGCTCGACGTCGACGATCCCGTTGGCGCGCAGCGCCTTGGCGAGCGCTGCGGCGTCGATCGCCTCATCGAAGTCGATCGTGCCGACCACCAGCGAGCGCTTGGCGGGGTCGGCGACGAAGGGGCTCGCGTAATCGCTGCGGTCGGCCCAGCCGTAGAGGCGGCCGGAGGAGTCGGAGGTGCGCTCGACGCAGCCGGAGAGGCCGCCGAGCTCGAGCATCCACTGGACCTGGTCGTTCAGCAGCAGGAGGGTCGCGAGGGCAGGCGTGTTGTAGGTCTGCTCCTTGCGCGAGTTGTCGAGCGCCGTCTGCAGCGAGAGGAAGGCGGGCTGCCAGCGGTCGTCGGCGCCGTCGAGCTCTTCGATCCGGGCGATCGCGGCGGGGCTGAGAGCGGCGAGCCAGAGGCCGCCGTCGGCGGCGAAGCCCTTCTGCGGGGCGAAGTAGTAGGCGTCGCACTGGGTGAGGTCGACGGGAAGGCCGCCGGCGCCGGAGGTGGCGTCGACGAGGACGAGCGCCTCGGCCGCGCCCTCGGGGCGCTGCACCGGGACCATCACGCCGGTCGAGGTCTCGTTGTGCGCCCAGGCGATGACGTCGGCGCCGGAGTCGGCGCGCGGGGCGGGGGCGTCGCCCGGCTCGGCCTCGACGACGATCGGGTCCTGCAGAAAAGGGGCCGCGGCGGTCGACTTGGCGAACTTGCTCGAGAACTCGCCGTAGGTGAGGTGCAGCGCCCGCTCGCGCACGAGCCAGGCCGCCGCCGCCTCCCAGAAGGCGGTGGTGCCGCCGTTGCCGAGGGCGATCTCGTAGCCGTCGGGCAGGGAGAAGAGCTCGCCGAGGCCGGTTCGCACCTCCCGGACCAGGTCCCGGACCGGCGCCTGGCGGTGCGAGGTCCCCATCAGCTCCGAGCGCTCGGCGAGGCGCGCGAGCGCCTCCGGGCGGACCTTCGAGGGGCCGCAGCCGAAGCGCCCGTCGGCGGGCTTGATCTCGGCGGGAATCTGCAGGGTCGTCTCGGGCGCCATCAAGCGAGACAGGTTATTGACCAAAGCCGGCCGGTGACGCCGGGCACGCGCATAGGCTCTGCAGCGCGGCAGGAGACCTGTCTACGACAAGGGAGAGCGATGTATCCAGTCATCTACGAAGCGGACTTCAACCACGCTC
>Ga0307306_10000187_pt1 | contig 13957 bp, 21 predicted proteins | sample ER_DNA_193_FD_194507 | JGI IMG/M metagenome (GOLD analysis project Ga0307306, IMG submission 194507) | Bulk soil microbial communities from the East River watershed near Crested Butte, Colorado, United States - ER_DNA_193 | ecosystem: Environmental > Terrestrial > Soil > Floodplain | place...
GGCCGAAGCTGGGGAAGGCGACGAGGCCGACGAGGTCGACGAGGGCACCGAGGCCGACGAGGGTGCCCCAGAAGGCGCCAGCGAGCCCCCTGCCACCGTGCCGGATGTTCCCAGGCCCGCGGGGGCGGAGTAGGCTCCAAAAGCAACCCCCGCGGCGCCTGCGAAGCGCCCGGGGGTCGTGGAGCCGTTAAGGGCGGCGTCGATGAACAAGCTAGCTAGTACCAACTCAGCGTCAAGGCCCGCCAAAGGGCACGCCAGCAACACCCCGTCCCCCCGGGCAGCTGGCGTGCCCTTTCGCGGGCCTTTTTGCGTCCGAACGAAAGGAATTGACAAATGCAAAACAACCTAATGTCCAACCTGCAGCAAGCCGAGTTGCAGGGCCAAGTCTGGAAGCTCATCGAAGATTTTCGAGTAAAACACGGGCTCTCAGCGCCCGCGCTTTTCGACTTCATGGTGAGCTTTGCGTGGGGGTACGCGCGTCGCGAAGCTCGCTCATCGCCCGTTGCGATCGCAAACAGCATGCGCGCCGCGTGCGAGTCTCTTGAGCTGGCTTACCAGCGCGCACTGTCGCCGCGCTTGCCGTTCGGTCGGGGGCCACAGTGAGCCGCTGGCGTCGACAGCAACGCAAGCGGGCTCGCGAGTCGCGCACGCTGCAAGCGATCTGGGTTCTCTTGCTGAAGGCGTGGCGCGAATGAATCGCCCGCAAAGCCCCGGCTTTGGTGCTCTGCTTTGCTTCGGCATCGCAAGGGCGCTCGCGGACGTTCCCCCGATAAGTCGCGCTGATTTGTTCGTCGATGCGCTCGGTGCTCCGGAGCCCCCGACGACGTGCCCGCTTTGCTCGTGCCCCGTCGTGGGCGCATGCAAGGATGAAAACGGCGACTGGACTTGGCACTGCGCGCACGGTTGCAACCCGTGACGCGGCGCCGAATCACGGCGGTCGATGCGTACCAGCTCGCGCGCTACGCCTCGGAGCTTCGCGACTTGGAACGGCTCGAACGCTCCGGCGTTTCGCGCAAAGTCGCGGTGCTCCGAGTGTTCGCGCCGGTCCCGTCCTGCCACCTGTGCCGGCGCGTGCTGGTGGCAGCGACGGTCAACGGCGTGGAAGTCGGCCGCCTTTTCTGCCCGCATTGCGGTGAGCTGTGAGCCTGGGAGGGCCACGCCGTCTCGGTCGCCTGCCCCACCGGAGGTTTGAGCGGAGCGGAGCCGCTGCCGTGATGCGGCTGATTCTCGAGTGGGCGTTAACGGCGTGTTGGTGGGCGTTCGCCCGTCGCAACTCCAGTCACCCTAACCAGCCTCTCGTGCTCTCGGGGGGCTTGTTTGGTGTTTCCCGGCCGAAAACTGAGATTTTGACGGCTCCCGAGCTCGGGGCGCCCGGAATTCCTGTTTCATTGCGAGGGGTTACGCGCCCCGAGAAACGCGCCCATCTTCCGCGTCGCGTGTCAAGCGCCCTTTCGGGCTCCCGCCTCGCGTAGCTCGCCATGGGAAGCCCGGCCGCAGATCGCTTTTCGGTGCTCGAACGAGCCCGGCTTGCGAAGCTGCGGACGCGCTCCGGCCGTCCGGATGAATGCGACGGCCGCCAAAAACAAGCCACGCCGTCTCGGAGCGGCCCCCTTGTCAGTACATACGAACAAGTGAGCGGAGCAACGTCCCGCTCACTTCCCGTCGAGGAGCGTGCCAAGCCTCGGCTGACGTCCGTTGCGGGGGTGGGTTCCATAAGACCCACTCGCCCCTACAACCCGCCACGGCCCAAAGCCGTCGTCCCGCGCTACGTCCAGCGCTGCGGGTGTGACGCGCTTTACACGTGGAGGGTTGCAGACCCGTCGCTAGTCGCGCGGCGGCCGTCGCGGTGCTCCTCGTGGCGCCACGCCGGGCCCTGCGCTCGTTACAACGCCTCGGTGATGTTCGCGCGCATGAAAGAGGCGTTCGGCGCGCTCCCTCCCGACGGCAACGTTTTCATGGTGCTGACTCTCGACCAAAACGGCACCTACTCCGAAAAGCGGTGGGCGAACGCTGACGAGGCGAACGCGGCGCTTTCAAAGCAGAGCCGCAATTTTGTGAAGCGGCTCCGCCGCTACTGTCTGCAACGCGGTTGGAGCGACTTCCGAAACCGCTGGGTCGCGACGGTGGAAGCGCACCGCTCGGGGTGGCCACACATGAACTACATCATTCACTGCCCCGAGCTGGCGGCGGAGCTTGCAGCGGACTACGCGCAGCGGGTCAAGCGCACGTCACACCGCGGCGCAACGCTCCTCGAGGGCGACTTGTTGACGATGGCGATGGCGACCGGGTGGGGCGTGCAAAGCACCGCGGAGCGCGGCCGCGACGCTGACGCGCTGGTCGGCTACATCACCAAGCTCGCGGGGCGTGCTGACGCGACGGTGGGCGAGCTGGCGAAACTCTCGCAAGCGCCGGTCGCTGCGCGGAAGGGCTTCCGCCGGCTGCGCGCTGGCGTGGGCTTCCTGCCACCGAAACGCAAAAACCCCGACTACACCGGGACGCTAATCCGTCGCATCCCCGACCAGCGGCGCGCGGCGTTCGGCGCGGTTCCGCTCGTACGGCTGAAGGACCCGCAAGCGCGTGCGGTGTCGGAGCTGCTGCCCGAGGTGGAGGAAGATCGGATGGCGCGTGAGTGGCGCCACCGCCAGCCGCTGGCGCTCCACGAGGAGCGGCCGCCCCTGCCGGACCGCGAGTGGTTCCAGCTCAGGGGCGGCCGCTATGTGCGCTCAGTCGCCCCATTGGGCGATGGTGAGGCTGCCGCGCTCGGACACCAACCGGATGCGGCACGCGGTCGGCTTGTACTCCCGACCGACCAGCGTGCCCCGCCGGATGCGCCGGCACCACACTCGGAACAAGTGCAGCGCTTCGAACAAGTCCAGCTCGTTCTGATTCACACGGAGCCAGTCTTCGAGCTGCGGCGTGCTCACTCTCACGTCGATGCAGAACACGCGCGCCGAGTGTTGGAACGGAGCAAGCTCCGTGACTAGCTCGATGACGCGCGCGGGCTTCATCGCTTTCGCTCCGCGAGCTGGTCTACCATCAGCTGGGTCAGCATCCCGATGAGGTCGACCGTGGCCACCTCAATCGAGGAGTCGTCGCCGGCAAGCTGCGCCGCCATTCGGGTGACGATGGTGACCGCGTCCAGTAGCGCGAGCTGGACAATGCCCGCGTCTTGTTCGCGCTCGCAACACGCGAGGACGGCCCCGCGCAGCTCTTGGATGCGCGCGACTTGGTCGTCGATTCCGTTGCGCGCGTGCTTGCGCTGCAACTTGCGGATGGTGCCCATCTACTTCCGAACCTCGAAGATGCGAACCAGCTCGCGCGAGACTTCGAGGCATTGCGCGTCCGTGCAGAAGCGACGGAGCACGCTAGCGAGCGCCAGCGCGAAGGCCGCTGGCGGGGTGGGGATGGCGCTCAACGTCTCGGTCACGAATCGCGCCGCTAGGCGGAGCTTGGTGGGCTCCGCTTGCGTGCGCGGCTTCGCAACCTTGCGGGTGTGCGCCTTGACGGCGTGGCGGGGTAGGTCGCGCTCGTTCACGTTACCGCCTCCGGAAGCGGAGCGGCTCCGCGCGCGTGAGGGCCATCGCGTCGCGTAAGCAGTAGTCGGTGGGGCCCCCTTGCATCGAACCGTGCGCGAAACGCACGCTGCCACCGAGTGGCGAGCCGAAGCCCCCCACCGTGACCGTCCAGCCCCGCGCCTTCAGAAACTCACTCTCGGCGCGCACAAGCGCGCGCTCGGTGTCCTGCTCCTCGCGAGTCACCGCGCACCGCGCCGGCCCGTGTTGTTGGCGGGGGCAGGCGTCGAGGGGCGTTCGTCGTCCCTCTTGGTGATGACGATGCGGCGCTCCGCCGCGTGCGCTCGCCAGTGCAGCGGCTCCGATACCAGCGTGAATTGGAGCGAACCGTTTTCGCCCTGCCACACCGGCCCGAGGTCAATCCAGATCGTTTTCGCGTCGCGCTCGAATGGCGCAAGCGCGTCTCCCCAAGGTTTCCGTTTGTTGTCGTTGTCGGCCATGGTGGCCCTGCCTTTTCTAAGCGACTTTGGGCGCGCTCAAACCCGATTGCAGTATACGACGGCCCGCGCTTTTCCTTCAGCACGGGGGCCATTCTTTTTCGAGTAGCTCAGCTTTGAAGCTCGAAACCGTGCGGAATCTTTTCCCCACGTACACGGTGCGCACGCGCCCCCCAGCGGTCCAATAGGCATACCAGTAGGGGCCGTGCTCACGGTCGCATCCTTTCTTCCCGCAGCGCGTGAAACGCTTTTCGTAGGTGATTGCGTGGTCGTGCTCCCGAGTGTGCTTGACCGCGGCGCTTTTCATTTTCGGGACCCCAGTTTAGCTAATTAGCTAAGGCGGGGTCCAGGAAAAAATGCCCGGGCGTTTTGGTGCCACTGGGTCATTTCCACCCCGGGTGTTTTGCCGCGTCATTTGGGGGTCAGTTGACAGAACGTGCGGAAAACAGCTGACGTTTACGCTGACGGGCAAACCCCGCCCCCAACACGGAGAAAGAAACAGCATGGCCACACTGAGTCTCGCAAACGCTCCCGCCCACCTCCACGCGAAGGGAAAGCACGAGCTGATTAAGCACGTGATGAATATCCGGAACGGGATGCAAAAGCACAAGGCGGTGGCCAAGCACGCGGGCGCAACCGTCATCGACGGTATCGCCGCGAGCGCTGGCGGCGGGACCGCTGGCGTGATGGCGGTGAAGCTCCCGCACCTTCCGAAAACCAAGGTGCGCACTGACCTTGTGGTGGGCTCCGCGATCGGCGTGGCCGTCGCGGTTGGTTTCTTCGATGAGCTGGGCCGGCACGTCGCCGCGTTCGCTCACGGCATGTTGGGGTACGGGACCGGCGACGCGGTCAAGCAAACGCTTCTCGCGAAAGGGATGAAGCAAGCCGCGTAGGTCGCCCGCGAAGTCTCACGCGGGCAATTGAGCCCGCGCGTTTTCGAGGAGTGAAGCAATGTACGATCTGAGTGTGGGCGACGATGACATGGGCGACGACGACATGGGCGACGACGACATGGGCGACGACATTGTCGTCGGTGGCGGTCGACGCAAGCACGGCGGGAAAAAGGGACTGAAGGTCAAGCGCATCCAACCGGTGAATCAGACGCAAGCCTGCAACTTCCCCCAGGGCCCTAACGGCGCTCTGGTGGTGGCAGCTGGCACCACGGGCATTCTCACTGCTCGGCCGCAGCGTCCGTTTCAAACGGAGCGATTCGTTTTGCCTTCCACGTTCTCGCCTTTCTTCGCCATCAATGATCTCGTCATCGGTCGCGATTCGATGTTCGTGAATTCGGAAGCCGCGCACGGCGACATCTTCAGCCAGACCGGCGTGGGCGTCGCGTTGCTCGGTTACATCGCACGCCCGGGTATCGATATCACCCTCACGGTGACCAACATCGATACGACGGACCACCCGTTTTACGCGAGCATCATCGGGCCCGCCTGGGTCTGAGCGAAGCGAAGAAAGCAGAGCAACATGGGTTTCAGGCTAGTCACTAACGTCGGCGTCGGGACCAGAGATGGCAAGACGCTGGCGCTTCTCACGCAAGGGTTTTTGCGTGGGGTGGTCGCCTGCAACCGTGTTGAGATCAGAAGTGCAAAGCGCAAAGGCAAGCCGCTCCCTCGGCTCTATGAGTCCGGCGTGAGGTACGAGCGCGAACCCTGGCCCAAGGGCGTCGAGGAGTTCGCTGATTTCCGTACCATCATCCGGCGTGGCTGGGGCGACTGCGACGACCTTTGCGCGGCGCGCGTCGCTGAATTGCAGGAAGACGGCGAGCCCGCCGACTGCCGCATTTATTGGCGACGCAAGTGCACGTGTGGCGCATGGGACGATGGCAGCGGGAAGTGTCCCGCGTGCGGCCGCGTCCCTGATGGGCCGCTCAAGATGCACTGCGAAGTGAGGCGCGGCATTTGTTACGCCTGCAAACTTCGCCTCAACGTTGTTGACCGGCGGCACGTGTGCCCCGGATGCAAGCGGGTCGACTCGGGCAAGATCGAAGACCCCTCTAGGTTCTTGGGGCTCTGACGAAAGGCGAAGCGGATGTTACCTCTAATTCTCGGTGGTGCTGGCGTCGGTGGTTTGCTGTGGTGGGCTCTCTCGAGCGGGCACGACGTCAAGAGCGATGGCGCGGTACCAGAGCGCGTGGTCAAGGCCGTCGCGGCCGCCATCAAGAGCGGTGACCCCACCGTGATGCGCTCGGTGGCTGGCACGCTGCGCACCGAGGGTTTCCCCAACCAAGCGGCGTCACTCGAAGATGCGGCAAAGGAGCTGGCGGCCGCCATCAGTGGCACGCCCGCAGCCAAGCCCGGCAAGGCGCTCGCGCCGGTCAAGGGCAAGGGCGGAATCAACCCCGCGCCGCGCGCCGATAGCACGTCAGCGCGCCAGCAAGCGGGACGGCTCGCGCAACTGCTCTCGAGCATGACGCTTGCGGAAGCGCGCTCGAACGCGAGCATCAAAGCGGCGGTCACTGACTATCAGCTTTTGGAAAAGCAGCGCGGCCACTACGTCGGCAACATCGACGGCCTGTTCGGTCCGAAAACCGCGCTCACCCTCGCGGTTGACCACGGCATCGTGCCGCCGCATCCGCTCATGTGGCCCAAGAAAGACCCCAAGGGGGCTAAGTCCGTTTATCAGGCCCAGCTCGCACGCTTCGCGAGCGCGGACCCGCAGCGCCGCGAAGAGTGGCAACAAGCAATGCACGTCGAAAACGATTGAAGGGAAACGACCATGGGCTTTTTCTCCAGCATCAAAAACGCCATCAAAAAGATTCCCGTCGTCGGCTCCCCGCTCGCGAGCGTGTACGGCGTGGCCGTCGCTCCCGCGGCGCTCGCGGAAAGCATCGCCAAGGGCCAGCGCATCGACCACGCGCTCGTCAACAACTTTAAAGATCAGGTCAAGGATATCAAGACGCTCGCGCCGTACGTGCAAACCGTCGTGAGCTTCGTTCCGGGCGTGGGGCAAGGCGTGGCCGGTGCCATGGGCGCGGCCGTCGCGCTGGCGAACGGACAGCCGCTGAGTGAAGCCGTGCTCTCTGGCATCAAGGGCGCACTGCCCGGCGGGCAGGTCGCGCAAAGCGCGTTTGCTGCGGTGTCGGCCGTGGCCCAAGGGAAGAACGTCAGCGCGGCCGCGCTGGCGGCGCTGCCACTGCCCGAGGCGCAGAAGAAAGCGCTACTTGAGGCGACGCGCATTGCGGGCGAGATTGCCAAGGGGAAGAACGTCAGCGATGTGGCTTTCTCGGCCGCGCTGAAACAGCTCCCGCCGGACGTCGCGAAGGCCGTGCAAGTTGGTGTCGCCGTCGGCCACGCGGCGAAGATTCAGACCCACTCGAAGCTGGCCACCAAGAAAGTCACCAAGGTCTTAGCGGGGGTCAACTCGAAGAACCCCACGCAACGCAAAGCGGCGATGGCCGCGGTGGCTAAGACGCAAGCGCGCGCCGAAAAGGGTGACCCCCACGCGGCCGCCATGCTGACGTTTCTCGGCAAGCACGCTGCGGCGGAGCGCGTTAAACGACGCTTTCGCGTGCACGCCAAAACCGGGATGGTGCTCCGCGTAGGGGTGCCGTGATGTGCTCACGCGCCGGGCGTTCCTTTCGCTCGCGGTCGGTAGCGTTGTCGCCGTGGGGGACGCGGTGACGGCTGGTCAAGATATGGCGCGCTCCGTGCTCGCCGGCATGCGCGCTGCGCTGCGCTCCACCATCGTGCGTGCTCTCGAGCCGCAAACGGGCTCGTGGGTCAATAACAACCTCTGGGGTGAGCAACGCTTCGAGCCGTTGCCGTCGCGGCCGGGCTCGGTCGTCTCGGTGCTCCCGAAGAACACCAAGCTTTTCGGACCGCCCGCGGTGCACTCAATCCAGCTCGGCCGAAGCGACGCGGTCGACGCGGAGAACGCTGATGTTTACGCACGCATCACCCTGGGGTGCGGCGGTATCGAAAACCAGTTTGACGTGGATTGGGTGCACGGCGCGCAATTCTCGGTGACCTGCAACTCTCTCTCGGTGCAAGCGGTCACCTACGCGCCGCACGGTGATGGCGATTACAACGCGGCCGGCGCTGCGGTCGCGCTCAAAGTGATGGTGGCGAAAGGCTCGGTGCACCAAGGCCGTTGCCCCGCTACGTACACCATGCCGGCCGCGGGCCTTTTCGCGAATCGGTTTTTCAACGTGCCCGACTTCGCGCGGGAGTTCTGTTTGCACGTGGGCGCCAACAATGACCCCCAGGTGCCCACTCAGATTCTGATGCACTTCCGGAACGAGGGCGGGACCGACCTTGCCGTTTACGATGCGCAGGTTTGCGCGGGCGGTCGCTCGGTCCCTCTGCCGGGTGGGTGCAACACGCTTTTCATCGACAAGCTCACCGCGGCCAGCCCGATCTGTACGCCGCAATTCTTCCTAGGGTTTTGATGACCGTCGACCTGACGCAAGTTTTGCTCGCTGCCATCACCATGATCGGAACGGTGTCGAGCGCCTACTTTGCTTCGCGCGCTGGTCGCCACTCGCGCCGCGCGAAAGCGAGCGCTGACGTAGCGGTGGAAGCTTCGTTGCGTCCGCCCGTCGTGCCCGCTTCGGAGTGGGCCTCACTGCAACCCCCGCGAGAGGATTCGGCAGAATGATTAACTACGCGGCCGTCCAAAAGGCGCTCAATGCGGCCGGCGCTACCCCGCCGCTCGTGGCCGATGGCAAGTGGGGCCCCAAGTCCGTCGAGGCGCTGAAGGCGTTCCAGCGCTCACACCCACCCCTTGTGGTGGACGGCGCGCTAGGGCCCAAGAGCCTGGCGGCTTTGGGGCTCGCCCCCGTGGGGGCGCCTAGCAGCCCTCCCACGGCGCTCCCCGCTTCGAGCACGCCAGCCGGCAACCCGAGCGACGTCAACGCCTACGCGGTGGCAAAGCGCGCGGCGCCGGCCATGCCGGAGCCCCGCCGGCAATACACGCTTGCGGTTGCTCGCGGTGAGGGGCGCTTTGGGCTCGGTTGGGGCAACCCGCCGCGCGACCCGGTGGCGCTCGCGTTCGCGAAGTCCAAGGGGCTCACGGGCACCGAGGGAGCCGGCTCCAACAATTGGGGCGCCGAGATGGGCGCGGGCGACGCGGGGAGCTTCAAGCACGTCGACTTTGGATGGCGCAACCCGGACGGCACGCCGTGGAACGGCAAGGGCCCTAAGGTGTGGCTCCCGTATATCGGCACGTACAAGCGCCACAGCACGCCCGAGAAAGGTTTTCTCAGCGTCGCGTCGACCGTCTTGAACGGTGGCAAGCGCGGAGCGGCGGGAGCGAAAGCAATCCAAGATGCGATCGACAAAGGCGACTTGCGCGCCGCTGTCTTCGCGCAACACGCAAACGGCTACTTCGAGCTGGCTCCCGAAAAGTACCTCGAGGCGGTCACGCGCAATTATGCCGACCTGACGAGCGCGATCGGTTGGCAGGCGTTGCTTGGTGGCGGTGCGCTCCCGAAAGGCTTCGCCGTGCTCGCTGCGGTGGTCGTGCCGGCGCTCGTGGCCGGTAGTGCGATCTGGTACTGGGCTCGCCACAAGGGGGCCGTCTGATGGCGCGCAGTGACGACGACGACGACGGCGACGACGTCACGCCGGAAGCGAGCGGGCCCCCGGGCTTCGTTCCCATTGCGGAAGCGTTGGAGCTGGCGGGGTTGACCGCGCCGCAGCTGCGGGCGCTCGCGTCCGCGGGTCTCATCAGCACGCAACGCGGCCGCGGTGGTGCGCTGCACTACAGCGAGGCCGACTTAGCGCGGCTCGCTGGCATGCCGCGCGTGCCGGAGCCCGCGGAGCAAAGCCCGCTGGTCGTGGAGCTGAACGCCATCACGGCCGGCTATCGCTCGATGTTGGAGCTTGCCCTTAAGCAGACCAAGCAAGCTCAGGACCACGAGCGGTTGCTGATTACGGCTTTTAGCAAGCCGCTCGAAAACTTGGGCGAGTCGTCCAAGTCGCTCGTGGGGGCCGTGCTCGATCAGAATAAGCAGCTGGTTCAACGCGCGAACGATGGCGACTCTGCGCGCCTGTCTTTCGTGCAAGCGGCGGAGACGATGTTGCGCGACCAGCGCACCGAGCTACGCGAGCAAACCGAGGCGGACCGCAAGCACGAGCTACGGCGCGAGATGTGGGAGGGCGTCAAGAAAGCCGCGCCCGAGTTGCTGAAGGGAATCAAAGCCACGAGCGGGAACGACCGGCTCGAAGCCGCTTTGGCGCTGAAGGCGAAGCTTGACCCGGCGAAGCTGGCGGCCGTGATTCACTACAAGTTGTTGGGTGACGAGGAGGTTGACTTGCTCTGCAAGGCCCTCGACTTGGACCGCTCCGCCATTGAGGCGCTCAACGTCGCCGCGAACGAAGCCGAGCCCGAAACTGAAGCCGAGCCCGTGACGGCTTCCGAGGCGGCCGAATGAGCACCGAGACCGACGCAATCAACGCCTACCTCAACGGCAACCCCGGGCGCACTGGCGCGGCCGTCGCCGCGTACACCAATTGGGTCACCCGCAAGAGTGACGCAAACGCGCGCCAGCTCCTGACGGCTTTCGACCAAGCGCAAGGCGGCAAGCCGCTCGCGCCGGGCTTCTATTGGATCGACTTGCTGAGCCCCGCCGCGCTTGCGACCTTCACCGCGTGGCGCCGCTCGTACGGCGTGACGGTCAAGAAAACCACCGAGAGTCAATCGCCCTATCGCGCGTGGATGCTTTTCGAGGTGACGGCGCCCGGCGTGCTGTGGGCGCTGGACGCGGTCATGGGGCGCCCCACCAAGAGCACGGCCGCGGGCGAGGTGACCGACGCTGGCGGCGCGGAGCCCGTGCCCGACGTCCTAGACCAGATTGCCGAAAAGCTGTCCGTCGACAACTTGGGCGGGGCCACGGTGACGGCGCTGAAGGTCGTGGCCGTCGTCGCCGTCGTCGCCGGCATCGGCGCGCTCGCGTGGCCCACGCTCTCGAGCATGTACCTAAGCAAGAAACTCTGACTTCGAAAGGACGGATGCAACATGGTTGACCCCGGTTTTTATCTGCGCGCTGGCGAGAGTGGCGCGCTCGTGGAGGGCACGCCCGGCAACGTCCTGACGTTTCAGACTGACGGCAAGGTGAAGGGCGAAGCTCCCTCGGCGGGTGGCTCGGTGTTGCCCCTCTCGAACGTTTTCATCGTCGATAAAAACACCGCGTCAGTTGCTCAAGACGGCTCGTTTGCAAACCCGTTCAACACGGTCCAAGCGGCGCTGACGGCTGCGGCGGCCGCGCCCGGTGATAACGTCGCCGTGCTGCTCTGCCCCGGTGACTACCTGTCGGAAGGCGCGCTCACCTTTGCGGCCGGCTCGAAGCTCCTGCAACTGAGCGCGCTACAGCAAACGTCCCAAGGGTTCAACGGCAACTCCCTCCCGAGGATCGGCGCGCTGACGTGCGCGGGGAGCTTCGTTGGCGCGAGCTTGCGCGGCGTCACGCACGGGAGCGTTGATGGCGGCTTTGGCTCCGTGCGCCTGCAAGATTGCTCGATGCTCAACGGGACGGTCACGTGCGACGGCGGTGTCGTCTCGGCTATCAATTCCTGGTTCAATACGGGCGTCGCTCTGGCCGGCGCAAACATCCGTTTGCAGGACTGCGAGATTCAAAGCGTGACGATGACGGTGGCGGGCACGCTGGTCGAAGTCACCGGCTCGATGTGGACCGTGGGCGCCGCTATCGAGTTCGTCGGTAACGCGGGGGACGTGCGGCTTGACTCGCTGTCTGATTTCTATTTCACGGCGATGGGTGGCGCGGCCACCATCACCAACGGCGCCGTGGTGCAACTGTTCTGAATCGAAAGGAGCCAACATGGTTGACCAAGCTTTTTATCTGCGCGCGGGCCAAGAGGGGGCGCTTGCTGAAGGCACGCCCGGCAACGTTCTGACCTTCCAGAGTGACGGCAAGGTGAAGGGCGAAGCGCCTGGCGGCGGTAGCGCCGCGGTGCGCGCGAAGTGGGCCTTTCTCGCAACGCAGTTGTTTAGCGGCTCCGAGGGCACTTACAACATCTTCACCGGCGACGACCCGGGGACGTTCGATGACGTGGCGGAGGGCGACTTGCTTTTTGTCCCGCCGACGTTCGCGCAAACCGGCGCGTTTCATTCCAGCACGGCCGCGCCTCAGTTCGGCGGGGTGTGGACGGTGTTTTCTAAGACCGACGGGGAGCACGTGACGGTCACCCGAGCGCCCGCGCTGGCGACGGCCGCGCAGATCGCAGGCTGCGCGCTCATCTCGGCGGAGGGTGGCAGCGGCGCTGGTGTCTATCAGGTGACCACGCCGGCCGCTGCGGTGGTCGACGTCGACCCGCAAGTGATGCCGCAAGTGGCGCTCCCGCCGCATGCCGACGACGGCAACACCTACGTTCTGACCTCCTCGGGCGGACAGTCGATTCTGGCTTGGCAGATCGGCTCAATCAACTCGCCATGAAAACCGCGGTGGTGAGCTTGCAGTTTGGGGAGCGGGATTACTTCGCGGTGAGCCGCGCCGCGCTCGAACGCTTTTGTTTCTTCCACGGCTACGCGCTCACCATCGACCCCGGTGCCTCGTTCGCTGACGGCCGGGACCGTCGCTGGTCCAAGGTCGGGGCGATGCTCGATGCGCTCGCCACCGCGGACCGCGTTCTTTACCTCGACGGCGACGCGCTCCCCGTCAACCCCACGCGCTCACTGAGCGAGCTGGACGGCCTGCTAGGGGGCGCGTCGATGCTGGTGGGCGAGGACAGCCCCGGCCACGCCAATACGGGCGTGGTGCTGGCGCTGCGCTCCGCGGTCGACGTGTTGGAGCATTGGTGCTCGGTGCCCGACCACCACCCCGAGACGCGGCGCACGTGGCCCGTCGATGAGCTGGGGTTCAATAGCTACACGCTGCCGGCGTTCCGTTCACGCATTGCGACTTGTCGCGGCGCGGGCTCGGACGCCGACTTTCTGCGCGGCTCGTTCTTTCACCACTTCTGCAACGGCACGCAATCGCGCAAGGCGGAGTCGCTGCAAAAACTCGTGGCCACGTGGCCACAATCCTAGGAGGCAATCGCATGACCACGTCCGCCAGTCGCTCGGGGCAATCAGGCCCGCTCAATATCCGCCGTAAGTCCGCCAGCATCACGCCCGGCGACGTCACCACGCTCGCCACCGTCGACCACGATTTCGCTTTCGCGGAAGCGGCCGTGGGTGACGTCGCGTCGGTGTCGTTCAACACCAAGCCCGTTGCCGGGCTCCTCGTCGGTGCGCCTTACATCGCCGTCGCGGGCCACGTGCGAATCCCGTTCACGAACGTGACCGCGGGCACGCTCTCTCAGATCGCCATCGTCGCAAACGTCAGCGTTCAGAAGTAGCGCCATGGCAGCTGCGAAGATGCGCCATCACAACTCGCCCGAGGAGGTGGCCAAGCGCGCGGGCGCTGGCCCCGAGCCTGCTCGGAACCGGAAAGACTTCCGGCACTACAACCACCCGGCCGAGATCGCGAAGCGCGCAGCGTCGGGCCAGGGCGGCGGTCAAGCCGTCCCCGCAAAGCGGCGCATCGTGCAAGCTCCGGCGGAGCCGTTCGGCTCGTGGCTGCCACCCGGCACGGTCGACAACACCGCGTCCGTGAGCGTGCGCCAGCTCGACGCGGAAGCCGGCACGCGCGAAGCGCTCGCGACTCTCGAGCGGGACCAGTTGGAAGGTGACGGCGACGTCAGCTTTTCGACCCGGCTCCGTAAGCTGGAAGTGCTGCTTTACACGTTCGTCGATGACGTCCGGGAAGCGCGGGAGTTCCGCCGGCTGCTCAGCAACCAACAAGCGGTGACGGACGGGATGGCGTCGGTGGGCGAACGGCTCAACGCCATAGAGCTGACCTTGGAAGCGGCCATGGCCGAAGCTGGGGAAGGCGACGAGGCCGACGAGGTCGACGAGGGCACCGAGGCCGACGAGGGTGCCCCAGAAGGCGCCAGCGAGCCCCCTGCCACCGTGCCGGATGTTCCCAGGCCCGCGGGGGCG
>Ga0307306_10000189_pt1 | contig 13918 bp, 12 predicted proteins | sample ER_DNA_193_FD_194507 | JGI IMG/M metagenome (GOLD analysis project Ga0307306, IMG submission 194507) | Bulk soil microbial communities from the East River watershed near Crested Butte, Colorado, United States - ER_DNA_193 | ecosystem: Environmental > Terrestrial > Soil > Floodplain | place...
GCTGAGGACCAGCGGCCCAATCGTGATCGGCGGGACGAAGTGCCCGTCCATCACGTCGAAGTGGATCACCCGGGCGCCGGCGTCCATCACCTCCTCGATCTGGGCGCCGAGGCGCCCCATGTCAGCCGAGAGGATCGACGGCGCCACGCGGGGCTCGCCCAGCAGCTCTCGCATCCGGTCGCTCACGGGCGCAGCCTACATCCGGAGGTGGACTCAGGCCGGCTGCAGCATCGATGCCCCGCAGCTCTGACATTCCATGTCAGCGGTGTTGGTCATCCGGGCGATCGTCTGGTGTTCGCCGCAGTTGGGGCACTGGGAGACGAGTTCGAAGCGGCTGAGGCAGTTGACGCAGCGCAGCCGTCCGGGCAACTGGGTCGGGCGCAGCCAGGGCTCGCCGCAGTTCGGGCAGGGGGCTCGGCCCAGCGGATTCGACTCCGCCGAGCTCGACTGGTTGGGGTCGCTCATCCCTCAATCATGGCGGTTCAGGAGTCCGATCTAATAAGTCGGGCGATGAAGAAGCCGGTCGTGCGGTCGCGGTCGGGCCGCAACTGCAGGCAGCGCGGCTCGGCCGGCGCGGTCAGCTCCGGCGCCAGCGCCCCGAGGTCCTCCAGCTCCAGCGGCGGCACTCCCTCCTCGGTTCCCGCCGCCGCCAGCAGGGCGGCGATCCGCTCCTCGTTCTCGCGGCGGGAGATCGTGCAGGTGGAGTAGACGAGGGTGCCGCCGGGCCGCAGGACGGCGGCGGCGTTGCGCAGCAGCTTGTCCTGAACCTCGAGCAGCCGGTCGATCGTCTTCGGGGTCTTGCGCCAGCGGGCGTCGGGGCGCGAGGCGAGCGTGCCGAGGTCCGAGCAGAGGGCGTCGAGGAGGACGCGGTCGAAGCCGGGCGCCATCCCAGGCTCGGTCGCGTCGGCCTCGATCACGCTGACGCTGTGGAGGCCGAGGCGGGAGGCCTGGGCGGCGACTTCGGCCGCCCGCTTCGGGTCGATCTCGACCGAGATCACCTCGCCGCGGTCGCCCATCCGCGCGGCGATCTGGCCGGTCTTGATCCCCGGGCCGCCGCAGAGATCCAGCACGTGCTCGCCCTCCTGCGGGCCCAACACCTCGACGACGGCGGCGGAGCCGCGGCTCTGCGGGGTCAGCTCGCCGGCCGCGACCGCCGCCGGGACGGCCTCGCCGGTCCGTCCTTCGATCACCAGCATCTCCGGCGCGGCGAGCGGCCAGGGCGCCTCGGGCAGCCGCGCCTCCACCCCGGCCTCCCGCAGTCTCGTCAGCACCGCCTCGCGCTCTGCCCGCAGCGGGTTCACCCGCATCGCCACCTCGTAGCGCTCGTTGCAGGCGGCGAGCGTCGAGCGGGCAGCCTCCTCTCCCAGCTCCTCCCACCACATCTCGGCCAGCCACTGCGGTGCCGAGTCGGCGACCGCGGCGGCGGCGGGGGTCGAGTCGTCGCCGAGCAGCTCCCGCGTCAGCCCCTCGCGCTCCCGCACCGCCCGGCGCAGGATCGCGTTGACGAAGCCGGAGGCGTGGGCGGCGCCGGCGCCCTTGACCAGCTCGACCGCCTGATCGACGGCGGCGTGGTCGGGGGTGGCGTCGGCGAAGAGCAGCTCGTAGAGGCCGAGGCGCAGCGCCGCGAGGACGGGCGGGTCGAGCAGCCGGGTGGAGCGCTTGGCGAGGCGCTCTATCGCGACGTCGGCGGTGCCGCGCCGCTGGACGGCGCCGTAGGCAAGCCGCTGCGCCTGGGCGCGGTCGCGGCCCTCGAGGCCGAGCCGATCGGCCTCGGCGCGGAAGGCGCGCTCGGTGAAGGCCCCGTCCTCGAAGGTGGCGCGGACGGTGGCGTAGGCCAGCGAGCGCGCGGGCGAAACCCGATCGAACTGCATCAGATTTCCCCTCTGGCAGGTAGGAAATCTGATGCAGTTCGGGTTGGGGCGGCCACGCTCACAGGCGCGGCGGTTGGTGGCCGCGCAGATAAGCGTCGGCGGGCATCGGCTTGCCGCCGGGAGGCTGAACGACTTCGAGCCGCAGCGCTCCCTCGCCGCAGCCGAGCAAAAGCTCGCCGTCGCGAGCCTCCAGCACACCCTCCGGCACGTCCGCCTCGGCGACGCGCGCCTGCCGGACCCCGAGGCGCTCGCCGTCGGCGGTCTCCAGGTAGGTACCGATGTGCGGGGTCAGCGCCCGCACCTTCGCCGCCAGCTCCTCCGCTGGGCGCGCGGGATCGAGGCGGCGCTCGGCCGCGTCGATCTTCTCGGCGTAGGTGACGCCGTCCTCGTCCTGCTCGGCGAACTCGAGCGCCCCTTCCGCCTGCAGGTCGAGGGCGCGGACCAGAAGGTCGCCGCCGATTCCAGCCAGGCGCGCGGAGAGCGAGGCAAAGTCCTCCTCGGGGCCGAGCGGCACCTCCTCGCGCAGGGCGACGGGACCCGAGTCGAGCCCGGCGGTCAGGCGCATTACGCAGACGCCGGTGGTCTCGTCCCGGGCCATGATCGCCCGCTCGATCGGCGCCGCGCCGCGCCAGCGCGGCAGCAGCGACGGGTGCACGTTCAGCATCGGGAACTCGGAGAGGAGCGGCTCGCGGATCAGCTGGCCGAAGGCGCAGACGAGGACCGCTGCGGGCTCGGCGGCGCGGATTCGCTCCAGCGCCCCCTCCTCGTTGACGTTCTCCGCCTGCAGCAGCTCCAGGCCCAGCTCGCCCGCCGCGGTCGCGGCGGGAGGCGGCGAGACCTTGCGGCCGCGGCCCTGGCGCCGGTCCGGGGGCGTCACCACCAGCGCCGGGCGGTGCGGCGAGCCGGCTAGGCGGCGCAGCACCGTGGCGGCGAACTCGGAGGTCCCGAGGTAGGCGGTCCTCACGCGTCGGTGCGCGGTTCGCGCAGCTCGCCCTCTTCGCCGATCTCTTCCTCGACCGAGGGGCTGTAGCTGTCGCCCTCGCGCAGCGCCCGCAGCGCCGCCTTGCGCTGCTCGCGGACGGTCCGGTCGAGGATCAGGACGCCGTCGAGGTGGTCGATCTCGTGCTGGAGCACGCGCGCCTCGAGACCGGCGGCCTCGAGCACGACGGGGGCTCCCTCGATATCCCGGCCGCTGAAGCGGGCGAAGAGCGGCCGCTCGACGTCCATCGTCACCCGCGGCAGGCTGAGACAGCCCTCCTCGGCGACGGCGGTTTCCTCCGAGAGCCACTCGACCTCCGGGTTGACGATCGCGCTCGGCTCACCGTCGGGGCCGGCGTGGAAGACGAGCAGGCGGCGGAGGACGCCGAGTTGGGTCGCGGCGAGGCCGACGCCGAGGCCGTCGCGCATGATCGCGTACATCCGCTCGACCTCATTGCGAAGCTCGGGACCGAAGTTGGAGACCGGCGAGGCCTTGCTCTTCAGCACCGGATCGCCCCACTTGACCACGTGCGCCAGCGCCGCTTCGCGGCGCTCGATCATCTCGACCTGCAGCCGCTCCTGCTCGGCGTCGCGCTCTTGGGTTTGGACCTCGTCGCTCATCGATTCTGAGTCTAAGTGGCTGCCGCGTTCTGATACTTCCTGCAGCCGTAGCCATGTCCTCCCCCCGGATCGCCATCGCCACCTGCGCCTTCTACGACCGCGAGATGGTCGACGACGAGCTGCTGGCGCAGGCGCTGCGCGAGCGGGGCTGCGAGGCGGTATCGGCGGCTTGGGACGACCCCGGGGTCGGCTGGGGCGGCTTCGACCTCTGCCTGGTCCGCTCGACCTGGGACTACCACGACAAGCACCGCGAGTTCCTCGATTGGGTGCGGCGGGTGGAAGCGGCGACGGTGCTGCGGAACCCGGCCGGGTTGATCGCCTGGAACATCGACAAGACCTACCTGCGGGAGCTGGCGACGGCCGGGGTGCCAACCGTGCCGACGGTGTGGGTCGACCGCGGCGCCGATGCCGATCTCGAAGAGGCGCTGGCGCAACAAGGCTGGGATCAGGCGGTCGTCAAGCCGGTGGTCGACCTCGGCGCCCGCAACCTCCACCGGGTCCGTGCCGGCGAGAGCTCACCGGCTCTGCGGCTCACCCTCGAACGCAGCGGAGCGATGGTCCAACGCTTCCTGCCGTCGCTGGAGCCCACAGGCGAGCTCTCGCTGATCTACGTCGACGGTGAGATGACCCACGCGGTCCGCAAGCGAGCTGCACCCGGCGATTTTCGCGTCCAGTCGATCTGGGGCGGCACGGTCGAACGGGTGGAGCCCGGCGCCGAGGCGGTGCAGCTGGGCGGGCAGGCGCTGGCGCAGCTCAGGGAGACGCCGCTCTACGCCCGCGTCGACCTCGTCAGCGGTCCCGGGGGGACCCTTTGCCTGATCGAGCTGGAGCTGATCGAGCCCAACCTCTACCTCACCCAGCACCCGCCGGCCGCGGCCGCGCTCGCCGAGGCGGCCCTACTGCGGATCGACGTCGACTCCTAGCGCCACGTCCTTCAGCGAGCGGTCCCCCGCCCGCTTCTCGACCGCGTCCCGTACCGCCGCCACCGTCCCCTCGCGGTCGTCGGTCTTGATAAGGATCCGCCGCCGGTGGCGGTTGCGGACCCGGAACATCGGCGCCGGCCCCAGCAGCTCGGATCCCTGCGGCAGCGTGCGCCGCAGTTCGCCCGCGACGGCGACGGCAACGTCGTCGAGGCGCGGCTCCTGCTCGGAGGCGAAGTTGATCCGGGTCAGGTGCGAGAAGGGCGGATAGTGGAGCGCGCGGCGGCGCCCCAGCTCGACCTCGAGGAAGCCGGCGGAGTCGTGGCGGGAGGCGTGCTCGATGCTCGAGGCGCGCGGGGCGAGGGTCTGGACGATCACCTCTCCCCCGGCCTCGCCGCGGCCGGAGCGGCCGGCCAGCTGAGCGACCATCGCGAAGGTCCGCTCCTCGGCGCGGAAGTCGGGGAAGCGGAGCGTCGCGTCGGCGTCGAGGATCGCGCTCAGCGTCACCTCGGGGAAGTCGTGGCCCTTGGCGACCATCTGGGTGCCGACGAGGACGGCGCTCGGGGCTTCGTCGAAGCGGGCGAGGATGCGGGCGTGGGCGCCGCGCTCGGCGGCGGTATCGGAGTCGAGGCGCAGGACCGGCATCGGGTCGAGCCGCTCGGCCAGCAGCCCCTCGATCCGCTCGGTGCCGGCGCCGGCGCGCGAGAGCGTGGTCGAGCCGCACTCGGGGCAGGCCTGCGGCTGGGGCTCGGCGTGAGCGCAGTGGTGACAGACGAGGCGGCCGCTGTGGCGGTGGACGATCAGCGAGACGTCGCAGTTGGGGCAAGCCCAGTGGTGGCCGCAGGAGCGGCAGGTCAGCCAGGGGGCGAAGCCGCGGCGGTTGATCATCACGATCGCCTTGGCGCCGGCGCCCCGAACGCCCTCCAGCGCCTCCCAGGTCTCGGCGTGGACGGGGCCGCTGCGCGGGTCGGCCTCGCGCATGTCGACCAGGTGGACGGGGGGCATCCGGCGCCCGTCGACCCGGTGCGGCAGCTCCAGGCGCGGCAGCTCCAGCCAGCTCTCGGGCCGTGGCGTCGCAGTCCCGGCGACGAGGACGGCGCCGCTGTCGGCGGCGCGCTTGCGGGCGACGGCGCGGGCGTCGTAGGTGGGGTCGCCCTCCTGCTTGTAGGAGGGCTCGTGCTCCTCGTCGATCACGATCAGGCCGAGATCGCGGACCGGGGCGAAGACGGCCGAGCGCGGGCCGACGCAGACCTGCGCCTCGCCGCTGCGCAGGCGGCGCCACTCGTCGTAGCGCTCGCCCGGCGAGAGGGCCGAGTGGAGGACGGCGAAGCGGTCGCCGAGCCGGGCGCGGAAGCGGGCTACGGCCTGCGGGGCGAGGCCGATCTCGGGGACGAGGACGATCGCCCCCTTCCCCCGCTCCAGCGCCGCCTCGACCGCGGCCAGGTAGACCTCGGTCTTGCCGGAGCCGGTGACGCCGTGGAGGAGCAGCCGGCGCTCGGAGCCCGCCTCGCCGTCGAGCGCGGCGACGATCGAGGTGACGGCCTCCTGCTGTTCGGGCAGCAGCTCGGGCGCCACGACGGCTCCCCCGAGGCCCGGCTCGCCGGGGATGCGGCGGACGGCGATGCTGCGGGTGGCGACGAGGCCGCGCTGCTCGAGCCGGCGCAGCGTCTGACGGTCCGAGCCGACCGCCGTCGCCAGCTCTCCCGCCGACATCTCACCCGAGCGCAGCGCCTCCAGGACCGAGCGCTGCTTCGACCCCAGGCGCTCTCCGCCCTCGAGCGCCGCCTCGCCGGCCGGCAGCAGCGCCACCCGCAGCTCCGTCTTCGAGCGCACGGTCCGGCCCTTGCCGCCCGTGCCCGTGCCCGGCGGCAGAACCAGCTGCAACCCGCGCGAGGGCGTCGAGCAGTACTCGCGGGCGACCCAGAGCCCGAGCCGGACCAGCTCCGGCGTGGCGCCGGCCTCCAGCGCCTCGATCGGCTCCGCCAGCCGCTCCGGCGGCAGGTCGGAGCCGTCCGCGACCTCGACGACGACCCCGAGGATGCGGCGCGGCCCGAAGGGCACCCGGACCACGCTGCCGACGTCCAGATCGGCCATCGCCTCCGGCCGGCGGTAGTCGAAGGGGCCGCGCAGGGCACGGGCGGTGGTCAGGGGCTCGACGCGGAGGATCGCCACCGACCGAGGTTATGCGGGAAGCAAGATGCTCCCCACCGCCTTCCCGCACCTTCGGCACATTCCGCTGCCGCTCCGCCAGATCAGGTCATATGCTGGCTGCGTGAGCGTCAACCTCCACCCCGGCGAGCGGGTGATCTTCGAAGGCCACCCGTCCTGGCGGGCGATCCTCGGCTTCTACCTGAAAGGCCTGCTGATCGCCGTCATCCTCGGCGTCATCGCCAAGCTCCTTGCCAGCGACGGCACCGCTTTCCTGGTGATCCTCGTCGTCCTCGCCCTGACCGTGCTGATCGGCTTCGTCAAACGCGTGGCGACCACCTACACGATCACCGACCGCCGCCTCAACATCAAGCGCGGGATCATCTCCAAAGAGGTCCAGGAGACCCGCCTCGAGCGCGTCCAGAACGTCAACTACCGCCAGAGCGTCTACCAGCGCCTGATGCAGATCGGCGACGTCGACTTCGACACCGCGGCAAGCGACGACTACAACTTCGTCTTCGCCGGCGTGGCCGACCCCGGCGAAGTGGTCCACAAGGTGGACCAGGCGACCGGGGTCGAGGCCGCCGGTACGCACGGCCTGGGCGAGGCCCAGCCGCCGGCCGGCTGACGAGGCGACGTCTAAGTACTCAACTGTCTTTGCTTTGGCCAATGCCTCCGGGCTAGGTTGTCCAAGATGGCTACCCCCGCCAGCGAGGACAGGGTGGCAGCGCCCGTCGCGAGCGCGAAAATCCCCGATGACAAGGGCCTCAGCACGTGGGGCATGCTGCTGGCGGCAGTCGGCGGCGGCATCGGGGTGCTCGGGGTCGTCGCGTTCTTCGGGGCGGCAATCCTCTGGGTGCGGATGGACGAGGTGGGCGTTCCTGCCAACGAGGCCGTCGCCGTTGTGCCGAAGTCCGTTCTCGTCACCTCCGGGGCCAGCTTCCTGGTTCCCTCGCTTCTACTCGCGGTCGTGCTTCTTGGCGGCCTCTACCTCGTCGATCGATTTGCCGGGTGGCTCGTCGACATCTTCTTCCTGCACAAGCAGAGAAGGAAGCTGAAGTCAGCGAGGATGGCCGCAAGGCGTCGCCAGGCTGAGATCAACCGCGCCCTAGAGACGGCCAAAAGGGCGGCGGAGCGCTCCAGTCAGCTCAAGGCGACCGCACAAGAGGCAGTGGCGGCTGGAGCCAATCCCCACTCCGTCAGGGAGAGCTCCACGGAGGCCAGCATCGCGGTCACCGAAGCGCAGCTTGCCGCCGGCCAGATTCAACCCGTCGCCAAGAAGGCCGACGATGCGGTTGCGAAGGCGGAGGCGGAGATCGAACTCGAGCGGGACATAAAAGGGCCGAAGATCAAGTCGATCAAGAAAATCATCCGGTTCATCGTCATCGTCGCGGTCGTTTTGACTGCGGCCGCCCCCGGCATCCTGCTTTCGGTTGCCGGGCTGCACGATGCACAGCTCGCGCGTGTCGTGGCTGCCGCCGTCTTTCTTTCGGCGATCTGCCTTGTCGTGCTGGCGAGCACGAGCTTCCCCTGGTTTGCTCTCGCGATCGTCGTCGTGGTCTGCCTGCTCAACAGCCTCGTCACCTACTACCGGACCACCAACGATCCGAAAGTCGAGCCGGCGGCGGTGCTGCGCGCAAGCGGCGCGCCGGTCTTCGGCTACTTCGTCGCGCAGACGACCGACCGGATATACCTCGCCACCCGCCTTCCCACAGGCCCACTTCGCCTCGACGCCATCCCACGCGAAGCAGTCACCGACATGGCCATCGGTAAGGATTTGAGGCCCAACCCCGCCACGATCCGCGCTCGCCGACTGGCACGCCAGATGTGCGTCGTGGCGCGTCAGCGAGCGAAGATCGAGCAGACCGTCGCAACGGTCCCGGCGAAACCCGAGACCGCAGCGGAACCGTGCACCCTCGCGGACATGCGCAGGCTGAGCGGGCCTCCCCCGAGCCGCGGCGGCAGGCCCGCGGCCTGAGCCGGCTCAGGCCGCGGCGGCCTCGAGCCCTGCCGCGCTGCGCAGGGCCTCGGCGCGGTCGGTGCGCTCCCAGGTGAAGTCGTCGTCGCCGCGGCCGAAGTGGCCGTAGGCGGCGGTCTTCTGGAAGATCGGGCGGTGGAGGTCGAGGTACTCGCGGAAGGCGCCGGGGCGCATGTCGAACTCGGCCTCGACCAGCTGCGAGATGCGGGCGTCCGGAAGCTTGCCGGTGCCGAAGGTCTCGACCATCAGGCTGACCGGGTGGGCGACTCCGATCGCGTAGGCGACCTGGACCTCGCAGCGCTGCGCGAGGCCGGCGGCGACGACGTTCTTCGCCACGTAGCGGGCGGCGTAAGCGGCGGAGCGGTCGACCTTGGACGGGTCCTTGCCGGAGAAGGCGCCGCCGCCGTGGCGGGCCATCCCACCGTAGGTGTCGACGATGATCTTGCGGCCGGTGAGGCCGGCGTCGCCGACCGGGCCGCCGATCACGAACTTGCCGGTCGGGTTGCAGAGGAACTCGCCTTGGAGCTCCGACTCGTCGAAGCGGCCGGGAACCTCGGCGTTGAGGACCGGGAGGACGACGTTCTCCCACAGCTCCGGCTTGATCTGGCCCTGCGAGTCGATGCCCTCGTCGTGCTGGGTCGAGATCAGGAGCTTTTCGACGGCGACGGGGCGGCCGTCGGCGTAGCGCACGGACACCTGGGTCTTGCCATCGGGTCCGAGGTAGCCGAGCGTCCCGTCCTTCCGGACCGCGGCGAGCCGTTCGGAGAGCCGGTGGGCGAGGTGGATCGGCATCGGCATCAGCGCCTCGGTCTCGTCTGAGGCGTAGCCGAACATCATCCCCTGGTCGCCCGCACCGGCGACGTCGAGCTCGTCGTCGTCGGAGGGGTCGACTTTGGTCTCGTAAGCCTGGTCGACGCCCTGGGCGATGTCGGCCGATTGCTCGTCAACCGAGACGATCACCGAGATGTGGTCGCAGTCGTAGCCGTAGGCGCTGCCCTTGTAGCCAATGCCCTCGACGGTCTCACGGACGATCTCCGGGATGTTGAGGCGAGCATCGGTGGTGATCTCCCCCGAGACCACTGCCATGCCGGTGTTGACGAGCGTCTCGCAGGCGACCCGGCCGCCCGGATCCTGGCCCATGATCGCGTCGAGGACGCCGTCGGAGATCTGGTCGGCGACCTTGTCCGGATGACCCTCGGTGACCGACTCCGACGTGAAGAGGTACTCGCCCTCGGCGAGCGGCTTAGAAGTCATGGCGGGAAGAGTAGAGGAATGTTGACCAGCAGAGGTCGAGTGGCAGCGGCGGTCAGTCGCCGTAGCGACGGCGGCCTGACGCCGGCACGAAGTCGATGATCAGCGGGACGCCCTCGAGCTCGTAGGTCTCGCGCATCCGGTTCTCCAGGTGGTAGGCCCAGTCGCGGGCGATCAGGCGCCGGTCGTTGACCTGGATCGCGACCCGCGGCGGGCTCTCGCCGATCTGGGCGGCGTAGTAGAGGCGCAGCCGCTTGCCGCGTTTGTTCGGGGGTGGGTGCTTGGCGACGACATCGGCGACGAAGCGGTTCAGCTCCGGAGTCGGGATCCGCTCGGCGGCCCGGTCGGCCAGGTGCAGCGCCCGCGGCAGCAGGGCGGCGACGTTGCGGCCGGTCTTCGCCGAGACCGTGATCACGGCCGGCCGCAGCCGCAGCTTGCGCTCGACCCGGGCGCGGGCGTCGTCGATGTCGGTCTCGCCGACGTCCCACTTGTTCATCGCCAGCAGCGAGGCGCAGCCGGCCTTCATCGCCATCTCGGCCGCCCGCATGTCCTCGGTCGTCACCCCCTCGGAGGCGTCGCAGACGATGATCGCGACGTCGGCCCGCTCGACCGCCCGTTCGGAGCGCAGCTGGGCGTAGTAGTCGACGGTGCCGGCGACCTTGGAGCGGCGGCGCAGGCCGGCGGTGTCGACGAGGATCGCGCGGCGGCCGTCGACCTCGACCTCGGTGTCGATCGCGTCGCGGGTGGTGCCGGCGATGTCGGAGACGATCACCCGCTCGGAGCCGAGGAAGGCGTTGACGAGCGAGGACTTGCCGACGTTGGGGCGGCCGATGACGGCGACCCGGACCCGGTCGTCGTCATCGGGCTGCGGCTCGCGATCGCCGATCGCTGCGGTGATCGCGTCGAGGAGGTCGCCGGTGCCGAGGCCGTGGGTGGCGGAGACGCCGATGGGGTCGCCGAGCCCGAGGGCGTGGAATTCGGCGGTGATCGCGAAGTCTTCGGGGCGGTCCGCCTTGTTGACGACGACGATCACCGGCACCTGCGAGCCGCGCAGCGTCTTTGCAAGGTCGGCATCGCCGCCCCGCAGGCCGGCACGACCGTCGACGACGAGGACGATCACGTCGGCTTCGGCGATCGCCAACCGCGCCTGGGCCTGCACGTCGCGCGCCAGCTCGGCCTCGTCGCCGAGGTCGATCCCGCCGGTGTCGACGAGCTCGAAGCGGATCCCGTTCCACTCGGTCGCCAGGCGCTTGCGGTCGCGGGTGACGCCGGGCTCGGGCGAGGTGACCGCCTCGGTCCCGCCGACCAGCCGGTTGACGAGGGTGCTCTTGCCGACGTTCGGGAAGCCGACGACGGCGACGGTGGGGATGCTCATGCGAGGCCCCGCTCGCGGGCGAGGGCGACGACGCGGGCGACGACTTCGTCCTGCGTCAGGCCCGTGGTGTCGAGCTCGACTGCGTCCTCGGCGGCGCGCAGAGCGCCGTGCTCGCGCTCGGTGTCGCGGGCGTCGCGCTGCCGCTGCGCCGCCAGCACCGCCTCGAAGTCCTCGTCGCTCTCAGCAGCCCTGCGCCGCGCCCGCTCCTCGTCGGAGGCGGTGAGGAACACCTTCAGCGGCGAGTCGGGGCTGACGACGGTGCCGATGTCGCGGCCCTCGGCCACGTAGTCGGCGAGGGCGATCAGATCGCGCTGTCGCGCGACCATCGCCTCGCGGACGCGCGGGTGGACGGAGACCCGGGAGGCGGCGGCGGAGACCTCGGGCGCGCGGATCTCGTCGCTGACGTCCTCGCCGTCGAGCAGCACCCGCCGCCCGTCGAAGTCGATCTCCAGCCCTTCGGCCAGAGCGCCGAGGGCTTCGCCGTCGTCGAGATCGGCTCCGCCCTGCACCGCCGCCAGCGCGACGCAGCGGTACATCGCGCCAGAGTCGAGGTAGGTGAACCCGAGCTCGCCCGCCACCCCACGCGCGACCGTGGACTTGCCGGCCCCGGCGGGCCCGTCGATCGCGATCACCATCCGCGCAGCGTATTCAGCGGCTCAGCAAAGAGCCGAGGTCCTGCTCGAAGCCGGGGTAGCTGACGGCGGCGGCATCCATGCCGCGGACCTCGACGCCCTCCTTCGAGGCTAGGCCGGCGATGGCTCCGAGCATCGCGATCCGGTGGTCGCCGTGGGAGTCGATCTTGCCGCCGGGGAGACCGTCGGTCCCCTCGATGACCATTCCGTCGGCGGTCGGCTCGACCTTGCCGCCGAGTGCCCGCAGCGCCGCGGTCACGGTCTCGATCCGGTCTGACTCCTTGCGCCGCAGCTCCTCGGCGTCACGAATGGCGGTGGCGCCCTCGGCGAAGCAGGCGGCAAGGGCGACCAGCGGCAGCTCGTCGATCGCGAGCGGGATCTCGGCGCCGCCGACCTCGGTTGCGCGGAGGCCGGCGGAGCGGACGCGCAGGGTGGCGAGCGGCTCTCCTCCGACTTCGCGTTCGTCCTCGACCGCGATCGCCGCCCCCATCCGCTCGAGAATCGTCAGCAGGCCGGTGCGAGTGGGGTTGACGTTCACCTCTTCGAGCACGACCTCGCTCTCCTCTACCAGCAGCGACGCGACGATGAAGAAGGCGGCCGAGGAGATGTCGGCGGGAACGGAGATCGGCTCCGGCTCAAGCCGCTCTACCGGGCGCACGACCACGGCGTCGTCGACGCGCTCGATCGGGGCGCCGGCGGCAGCGAGCATCCGCTCGCTGTGGTCGCGGCTCGGCAGCGGCTCGACGATCCGGGTCTCGCCGCCGGCGAGCAGGCCGGCGAAGAGCAAGCAGGACTTCACCTGCGCGCTGGCGATCGGCATCTCGTAGGTGGCGCTGTGCAGGGCGGTTCCCTCGATCTCCAGTGGCGGCAGGCGGTCCTCCCGGCAGCTCAGGTTCGCTCCCATCCGCCGCAGCGGTACGACGATCCGATCGACCGGGCGGCGGCGGATCGAGTCGTCGCCGTCGAGCGTCCAGCTCCCGCCCTCCTGCCCGGCGAGCCATCCCGGAAGCAGACGCATGAGCGTTCCGGCGTTGCCTACGTCGATCGACGCCGGGCGCGCACCACGCAAGCCGACGCCCGAGACCCGGAGACCCAACCCCAACTCGGAGTGAGCCGGGGGACGAATCCCTTTCCAGTCGACAGGCACAGCGACCGTCCTCTGTTCAGCGCCGGTCACCACGCGCGCCCCAACCGCCTCGATCGCTGCCAGCGTCGAGCGCGTGTCGGCCGCGTCGAGGTAGCCGCCGATCGTCGTCTCCCCCTCCCCCATCGCCGCGATCAGCGCCGCCCGGTGGGAGATCGACTTGTCGGACGGGGGACGCAGAGCGCCGCGCAGGGGCCCCGAAGGCTCGAAGCGGGTCAACAGGCGCCCAGCACGGTGACGGTGTGGCCCAGCTCGCGGACCTTCTGCTCGGCCTTCGCCGCCTGCTCGTCGCCGGCGACCCAGAGGGAGACGGCGCCGGAGGTCATGTCGGGGGCCGGGTGCAGGGCCATGTCCTCGATGTTGACGCCGGCCTCGCCGAGCGCCAGGGCCAGCTCGGCGATCGTGCCGGGCTCGTTGGCGACGACGATCCGCAGCTCCCGCAGCGGCCCGGCGGCGGACTCCGCTTCGAGCAGGCGCTGGCGCGCCTCGCCGGCGGCGCCGTGCCAGGCGGCAAGCGCCTCGCGGTCGCCCTCGCGGATCAGCTGCGCCGCCTGACGGAGCCGCTCGCCGACCGAGTCGACCGAGCGCGCCACCGCCTCGCGGTTGCTGGCGAAGATGTCGGCCCAGATCGCCGGGTTCGAGCCCGCCACGCGGGTCATGTCGCGGAAGCTAGGACCGACGTCCGGCAAGCGCTCCGATTCCTGGGTGAGCGAGTCGGCGGCCTCGCAGGCAAGCGCGTTCGCCAGCACGTGCGGCAGGTGGCTGATCGCCGCCATCAGGTGGTCATGGCCCTCCGGGTCGATCGCCTGCGGCCGCGCCCCCAGCCCCGAGAGCGTCCGCTGCAGGCGGTCGTAGAGCAGGCCGCTCGAGACCTCTGTCGGGGTCAGGTACCAGCGGGCGCCCTCGAAGAGGTCGGCGCGGGCGTTCTCGACCCCGGCCGTCTCCGCCCCCGCCAGCGGGTGGCCGCCGATGAAGCGCTCGTCGCCGCCGACCGCCTCGA
>Ga0307306_10000191_pt1 | contig 13907 bp, 11 predicted proteins | sample ER_DNA_193_FD_194507 | JGI IMG/M metagenome (GOLD analysis project Ga0307306, IMG submission 194507) | Bulk soil microbial communities from the East River watershed near Crested Butte, Colorado, United States - ER_DNA_193 | ecosystem: Environmental > Terrestrial > Soil > Floodplain | place...
GGCTTGGGCGAGGATGCGGCCGTAGGGGTCGGAGATGAAGGAGGAGCCGTAGAAGGTGAGCGGGGGCTCCTCGCCGATGCGGTTGACGGCGACCATGAAGACGCCGTTGGCGATGCCGTTGCCGACGATCACGTGCTGCCAGAGCGGTTGGGTGTCGAACTCGGGGTGGTCGGGCTCGGAGCCGATCGCGGTCGGGTAGATCAGCACCTCGGCGCCCTCGAGGCTGTAGGCGCGGGCGACCTCGGGGAACCACTGGTCCCAGCAGGTGGGCAGCCCCAAGCGCACCTCCTCCCGAACTGCATCAGATTTCTTCCCTGCTGGGTCGGAAATTTGATGCAGTTCGGGATTGAGGCAGACGAGGGGGAAGGCCTCGGAGTCGCCGGGGCCGGGGCGGAAGTACTTGTCCTCGTAGTAGCCGGCGGTGATCGGGATGTGGAGCTTGCGGGTGCGGGCGACCAGCTCGCCCTGGGGCGAGACGACGATCGCCGTGTTGAAGCCAAGGCCGTCGTCGGCGTCGGCGCGCTCGTAGAGGGAGGCGTGGACGTGGACGCCGTGCTCCCGCGCCATCCGCGCCGCGAACTCGAAGGTGCGGCCGCCGGGGAGCTCCTCCGGCTCGGCGCCGGCGGCCTCCGGTCCGGCGGGGTCGACCGCGAAGTAGCGGCTCAGGGTCAGCTCCTGCAGGCAGACCAGCTTCGCCCCCTCCCCCGCGCCGATCCGGATCCCCTCAGCCAGAGCGGCTTCGTGCTCGGCGGGGTCGGCATGCCAGCGGTGCTGGACGGCGGCGATCCGAAACGGCGGCCGGCTCGGCGGCCGCGTTCGGGCGAGGGACTCGGGCGGGTCTGGTGCGCGGACTAGGCGGATGTCCTCCATTAGATGGTTGATTCCATGGCCAGGTGCGACTGGGGGCGTGCCTGGCCAAGCAGATCAAGGACGCAGGGCGCAGCCTTTGCTGGTGGCAAAGGCAAGCCCGAGGACGCAGAGATGCGCAGTGCCAGGCGCGTCATCCAGGCGTGCCTGGTCGTGGGATTAATCATCAATGTTCAAGATAGAGGGCGGTGAGCACGACCCTCAAGACCACCCCCGCCGCCGACGGCTTCCGGATGCCGGGAGAGTTCGAGCCGCACAGCGGCTGCTGGATTGCCTGGCCGGAGCGCCCGGACAACTGGCGGCTGGGGGCGAAGCCGGCGCAGGAGGCCTACGCGGCGGTGGCCGCGGCGATCGCCGGCTCCGAGCCGGTGACGATGGCCGTCTCCGACGCGCAGTTCGAGAACTGCCGTGCGCTGCTGCCGCCCGAGGTGCGGGTGGTCGAGGTCTCGACCGACGACGCCTGGATCCGCGATCACGGCCCCACCTACGTCGTCGACGGGAGCGGCGGCAGGCGCGGGGTCGACTGGCACTTCAACGCCTGGGGAGGGACCGAGGGCGGCCTCTACTTCCCCTGGGATCGCGACGACCGGGTCGCGGCGAAGGTGCTGGAGATCGAAGGCGACGATCGCCACCGGGCGCCGATCGTGCTCGAGGGCGGCGCGATCCACGTCGACGGCGAGGGCACCGTGCTGACCACCGAAGAGTGCTTGCTCAACCCGAACCGCAACCCCGAGCTCTCGCGCGAGCAGATCGAACGGGTGCTGCTCGACTACCTCGGCGCCGAGAAGGTGGTCTGGCTCGGCGCCGGCGTCTTCGAAGACGAGACCGACGGCCACGTCGACAACCTCGCCTGCTTCGCCCGCCCCGGCGTCGTCCTGCTGACTTGGACCGACGACGAGGACGACCCGCAGCACGGGATCTCGCGCGACGCGCGCGAGCGTTTGGAAGCGGCGACCGACGCGCAGGGCCACTCACTCGACGTCGTGCTGCTCCCCTCCCCCGGCCCGCTGCAGATCTCGGCCGAGGAGGCGCAGGGGGTCGATGCCGCCGAGGGAACCGTGCCGCGCAGCGCCGGCGACCGCATGGCCGCCTCCTACGTCAACTTCTACCTCGGCAACTCGCGGATCGTCCACCCGCTGCTCGACCCGCGCCACGACGAGGAGGCGGCGGCGATCATGCGCCGGGTCTTCCCCGAGCGCGAGGTGGTCGGGGTACCGGCGCGCGAGATCCTCCTCGGCGGCGGCAACATCCACTGCATCACCCAGCAGGTGCCGGCGGTCTGATCCGAACCCAGCGCCCGTGACCCGCGCCTAGTTCCTTCGTAGCCAGGCAGGAGGGTCGGACTGCCCGAGCAAGAGCCGGACGACCTGCCGTCCTCTCTCCGTCAGACGAGCCCAGCTCTGAACGACGACTCCTAGCTCGTCCCTTCCGCCTCGGGATCGAACCAGACGTCCTTCAGCCAGGGCGGCGAGATCGCGAAGCTCGCGGTGCTGGTGGCGGCGACGTCCTCGAGCGGGACCAGGTGGACGCGGCGGCCGGGGGTGTAGCGGTCGACGTCGGCGACGTCCATCGTGTTGCCGGCGTGGCTGCCGCCGGAGACGAAGAGGAGATGGGTCTCCTTGCCCCAGCCGTTGCCGCCGCGGGCGCCGACCAGTTCGACCGCGCCCTTCGCCACCGCCGAGCCGGTGTCCGAGCCCCAGTTGCTCGGACCCTGCGGTTCGGAGTTGTAGCCGTTGTGCGAGGAGGCGCGCTCGTCGACCTGGCCGTCGGGGCCGATGCGGATCTGCACCCCCTCCCAGTCGTCGTCGTGGTAGCCCTTCGGGCCGGCGATCGGCACCCCCCGCAACGTTGCCGAGTTCGCGTAGTAGGTCCAGTACTGGAGGTAGAGGTTGCCGGCGCGCTTACCCGAGCAATCGGCACCCGCGGCTTCGGTCTCCTCGGCCGCCTCCGCGCGGCAGTCGACGACGTGGACGAAGGCGGTGACCGGCAGGCGCTCGTCGGTGCGGTGGACGAGCCCGTCTTCCGGCCCGTCCCCGCACGCGGTGCTTCGGCAGCGCCTGAAGTCGACCGGGACCGCCCGCGAGCCCTGCTCGAACACCAGCGAGGGCATGTGCTCGCGCACCAGCCTCCCGACCTCGTCCCCGTAGGCAGCGATCAAGGTCGGCTCGTCGCCGCAGCCGTCGGCCAGCGAGGCTGCGCAGAGCAGCCGGTCCGCCACCGCCTGCGCCAGCGCTGCCCCCGGCACCCGGATACCCGCAGCGACCAGCGCCAGCATCGCCACCGAGACGACCAGCAGCGTCCCGACCCACTCCACCGTCCCCTGCCCCCGCTCCGAGCCCATGGCTCGACGCTACGAAGCGCGCCGTCACGTATGGCGCGCACGGTGTGCCAATTCTCAGACCAATTTCAAAAGAAATGGAGTCGGGGAGGGAGGAGATCGCGAGGCTCTGGCGGCGCCGGACCAAGCGAGGCAAGGACGCAGGGAGGCCGAATAGCAGCGCTATTTGGCCGACTGAGGACGCCGCATCGCGCCGGTCCGCCGCCGCCAGAGGCCGCGAGGTCCGACCGAGCCGACTCCTCTACAGGTTGCCGATCTCGGCGGCGATTTCGGCGGCGGCCGCTTTGGCGTCGGCGAAGAGCATCGAGGTGTTCGGTTCGTAGAAGAGGTCGTTGTCGATGCCGGCGAAGCCGGGGCTGAGGGAGCGCTTGATCACGATCACCTGCTGGGCCTCGTTGACCTCGATGATCGGCATCCCGGCGATCGGCGAGTCGGGGTCGTTCTTCGCCGCCGGGTTGGTGACGTCGTTGGCGCCGACGACCACTGCCACGTCGGTGCGCGGCATTTCCGGGTTGATCTCCTCCATCTCCTTGAGGTTCTCGTAAGGCACGTCGGCCTCGGCGAGGAGGACGTTCATGTGGCCCGGCATCCGGCCGGCGACCGGATGGATCGCGTAGTTGACGGTGACGCCGCGCTTCTCGAGCTCGTCGGCGACCTCCTTGATCGCGTGCTGAGCTTGGGCGACCGCGAGGCCGTAGCCCGGGACGATCACTACGGAGTCGGCGTAGGCGAGCTTGATCGCCGCGTCCTGGGCGCCGATCGAGACGTGCGGCCGTTCCTCGCCGCCCCCACCGCCGCCGCCCGAGGGGGCGCCGCCAAAGCCGGAGAAGAGGATGTTGGAGACCGAGCGGTTCATCGCCGTCGCCATCTCCATGGTGAGGATCGTTCCCGAGGAGCCGACGAGGGTGCCGGCGACGATCAGGGCGACGTTGTCGAGGGCGAAGCCGGCGGCCGCGGCGGAGAGGCCGGTGAAGGCGTTCAGCAGCGAGATCACGACCGGCATGTCGGCGCCGCCAATGGGCAGGACGACGAGGTTGCCGAGGATCGCCGCCAGGACCAGGAGCAAGATGAAGAGGCCCTCCGAGGGCGACTCGTGGTCGACCGCGAGGACGACGGAGATGACGATGATCGCCAGCAGCAGGATCGCGTTGATCACCTGCTGTCCCGGCGCCGCGATCGGCCGAGTCGGGATCAGGTCCTGGAGCTTGGCGAAGGCGATGTTCGAGCCCCAGAAGGAGACCGAGCCGACGATGCCGGCGAAGATGACCGGGATCAGCGAGTCGAGCGGGAAGTCCTCGCCGAGCGAGATCCCGTGGCGGATCTCCGACCAGGCGATCAGGGCGACCGCGCCGCCGCCGACGCCGTTGTAGAGGGCGACCATCTGCGGCATCTCGGTCATCTGCACCCGGATCGAGGCGATCACGCCGACCGCGGTGCCGATCCCGAGGCCGAGTGCGATCAGGCCCCAGTTGCCCATCCCGTCGAGCAGCAGCGTCGTCACCACCGCGACCGCCATGCCGACGGCGGCGATCAGGTTGCCGCGCTTCGCGGTGGTCGGGTGGGTGCCCTGTTTGATCCCGATGATGAAGAGGGAGAAGGCGACGATGTAGAGCGCGGTGGCGGCGTCGCCGCCCGGCTCGAAGACGGCCAGGAGGCCCATTAGGAGCCGCCCTTCCCGTCGGTCTCGGCCTTGGGGCGCGGTTTGCGGGAGAACATGCCGAGCATCCGGTCGGTGACCATGAAGCCGCCGACGATGTTGATCGCGCCGAAGGCGACCGCGATCGTCCCGATCACGTACTCGAGGCCGTCGTCGGCGAAGCCCAGCACGATCAGGCCGCCGAGCATGACGATGCCGTGGATCGCGTTGGTCTGCGACATCAGCGGCGTGTGCAGGGTGGTCGGCACCTTCGAGATCACCTCGAAGCCGACGAACACCGCAAGCACGAAGATCGTGATCTCGGTCATCAAGCTCATTACTTGGCGGCCCTCTCGTTTTTGATCTCGCCGCCCTGCGCGATGCAGGCGGCGGCGATGATGTCGTCCTCGAAGTCCACTTTCACGGCCCCGTCCTCGCCGACGATCAGGCCGAGCAGGTTCTCGAGGTTCTTCGCGTAGAGCTGGGATGCCTGCGCCGGCATCTCCGAGGGAAGGTTGCGGGTGCCGATCACTTTGACGCCGTTCTCGACCACGATCTGGCCGGCATCGGTCAGCTCGCAGTTGCCGCCGGTCTCGGCGGCGAGGTCGACGATCACCGAGCCGGGAGCCATGTTGCGGACCCCCTCGGCGGTGATCAGAGTCGGCGCCGGGCGGCCGGGGATCGCGGCGGTGGTGACGATGATGTCCTGTTTCGCCGCGTTCTCGGCGAGGGCGTCGCGCACCTGCGCGTTCTCCTCGTCGGTCAGGGGCCGGGCGTAGCCGCCCTCGCCCTCGGCGTCGGGGATGAAGTCCAGTTCCAGCGGGCGGCCGCCGAGCGAGGCGATCTGCTCCCAGGCGGCGCGGCGGATGTCGAAGCCGGTGACGATCGCTCCAAGACGCTTGGCGGTGGCGACCGCCTGCAGCCCGGCAACGCCCGCGCCGAGGACGAGGACCTTGGCCGGCGGCACCGTGCCGGCGGCGGTGGTCATCATCCCGAAGAAGCGGCCGGACTCGCGGGCCCCGATCAGCGTCGCCGCGTAGCCGGCGGCGGCGGCCTGCGAGGAGAGCGCGTCCATCGCCTGGGCGCGGGTCGTGCGCGGGATCGCCTCCATCGCGAAGGCGGTGACACCGGCGCTGGCCAGCGCCTGGTTCGTCTCCGCCGCGACCCAAGGGTTCAAGTGCGAGATGAAGAGCTGGTTGCCGTTGAGCTTGGCGATGTCACCGGCGCTCGGGACGGCGACATGGAGGACGACGTCGGCGCCCCAGGCCTGATCGGCCGAGCCAACTTCGGCGCCAGCCTCCTTGTAGGCCTCGTCGGTGTGCCCGGCGGCGGCGCCGGCGCCGGACTCGACGACCACCTCGACGTGCTCGTTTTTCTTCAGCGATTTGACAACGTCAGGGATGAGCGCGACACGGCGCTCCCCCTCGGCGGTCTCTTTCGGCACTCCAATCTTCATGGCGCGGCGCGGGAGGATATGCGATCAGGCCAGGACGGCGTCAGGAGCCCTGCCGTTTAGGCGGATACGCCGGCCAGAGCGGACAGGCGCTCCAGGGTGTGGAGCTGCTCAGAGCGCTCCATGTGGACCGGCGAGACGATCAGCCGGTCGATGCCGGCGCCGCGGAAGCGCTCGATCCGCTCGGCGACTTCGGCCTCGGTCCCGACCAGCGAGGTCGCCTCGACGATCTCGTCCGGCATCGCCTCGAAGGCGCCGCCGCGGTCGCCGTCCTGGAAGCGCTTCTGCACTTCGTCGGCGACCTCGCCGAAGCCGAAACGGTGGGCGAGGTCGACGTAGAAGTTGGTTTTGCGGCTGCCCATGCCGCCGAAGTAGAGGACGAGCCCGGCCTTGACGACGTTCTTCGCCGCCTCGAGGTCGCCGTCGATCGCGACTTGCAGGGAGGGGCTGACCTCGAGGTCGGAGCGCTGGCGCCCGCCCTTGGCGAAGCCGGCCTCGAGGTGCTCCCCCCAGGTCGCCTCGAAGGCGTCGACGCTGAAGAAGATCGGGATCCAGCCGTCGCAGATCTCCGCCGCCATCTCCACCGATTTGCGCCCGATCGCGCCGACGAAGACCGGGATCTCGTTGCGCAGCGGGTGGAAGTTCAGCTTCAGCGGCTTGCCCTCGCCGCCCGGCAGCGGCAGCGTGTAGTGCTCGCCCTGGTGGTCGACCGGGCCCTCGCGGGCGATGATCTCGCGGACGACTTCGATGTACTCGCGGGTCCGTCCCCAGGGCTTCGCGTAGGGCACCCCGTACCAGCCCTCTGAGACCTGCGTACCGGACGGCCCGAAGCCGAAGAGGAAGCGGCCGCCCGAGAGTTTGTCGATCGTCGCCCCGGCCATCGCCGCCGCGGCGGGCGGGCGCGCCGGCACCTGCAGGATCGCGGCGCCGAGGTTGATCTTCTCGGTCCGCGCCGCCAGCCAGGCGAGCACGCTGACCACGTCGGAGCCGTAGGACTCGGCCGCCCAGACCGACTCGTAGCCCATTCCCTCGGCCGCGAGGACCAGCTCCGCGGCCTCCTCGCCGGCCGGTCCGATCCCCCAGTAACCGAGGTTTAGTCCGAGCTTCAGGCCCACAGTTCCTCCACCCTATTGAATAGGGCGATGAGCGACGGCCCAGCTTCTTCCACCACGTCCCCCGAGCAGGGGCTCTCCAGCGGCGAGGCGGCGGCGCGGCTGCGCAAGCTCGGACCGCCGCCGGAAAGCTCCTCGCGCTCGACCGCGAGCATCGTCGCCGGCAACGTCTTCACGCTCTTCAACGCGATCATCGGCGCCTTCTTCGTCCTCGACCTGGCGCTCGGGCTCTATGCCGACTCGATCTTCGGCCTGGTCGCCGTCGTCAACTCCTACATCGGCATCCGCCAGGAGCTGAAGGCGAAGAAGACCCTGGACGAACTGGCTGTGCTGGTGGCGCCGCGGGCCGACGTCGTCCGCGACGGCGAAGTCTTCGAGCTGATCGCGACCGAAGTCGTGCCGGGCGACGTGGTTCAGGTCGGGCCTGGAGACCAGCTGGTCGCCGACGGCGAGGTGATCGCCTCGCGCGGGATGACGATGGACGAGTCGCTGCTGACCGGGGAGAGCGACGGGATCAAGAAGGCCGACGGCGACCGCGTTCTCTCGGGCTCCTTCTGCGTCTCCGGCTCCGGGCACTACGTCGTCGACGCGGTGCGCGAGGAGAGCTACGCGGGGAAAATCGCCGGCGAGGCGAAGACCTTCCGCCACCCGCCCTCACCGCTGCAGGAGGAGGTCAACCGGGTGATTATCGCCTCGACCTACGTGATGCTGCCGCTGGCGGCGCTGCTGATCCTCAGCCTCTACCTCCGCGACGTCGCGCTCCACGAGGCGGCGCAGACCGCGACCGCGGGCCTGGTGACGCTGATCCCCGAGGGGTTGGTGCTGCTGATGAGCGTCACCTTCGCGGTCGCCGCCGTGCGGCTGGCGAAACGGGACACGCTGGTCCAGCAGATGAGCGCGACCGAGAGCCTCGCCGCCGTCGACACGATCTGCGTCGACAAGACCGGCACCCTGACCGCGGGTGAGCTGCGGCTGGCCGGGGTCGAGTACGCCGACGGGGTCGATCCCGACGCGGGGGCGCAGGCACTCGGCCGCTTCGCCGCCAGCGCCGGCGACCGCAACCAGACGCTGGAGACGATCGCCCAGAAATTCCCGGGGCAGGCGGGCCGAGTCAGCAACGAGGTGCCGTTCTCCTCCGAATACAAGTGGAGCGGGGTCTCGCTCGACGGCGGCTCCGGCGCCACTTACGTGATGGGGGCGCCCGACATCCTCACCGAGACCGGGGCCCTGACCCTGCCCTCGCGGCTCGCCGCCAAGCTCGAAGAGGAGACCGCGGCGGGGCGGCGGGTCGTCGCCTTCGGGCAGACGAGCGAGGCGCTGCCGGACGACCCGGCGGCAAACGGGGCGCCGAAGCTCGAGCCGCTGGCGCTGGTCGTGCTGGAGGAGACGCTGCGGCCCGACGCGGCGGAGACGATCGCGACGATGCGCGAGGAGAACGTCGACCTGAAGCTGATCTCGGGCGATGCCGCCGCCACCGTCACCGCCGTCGCCTACGCGGTCGGCGTGCCGCGGGACGCCGGGGTGATCGAGGGCCCCGACCTCCCCGAGGACGAGGAGGGGCTGAAGAAAGCGGCGCTTGAGAACACGATCTTCTGCCGGATCAAACCCGAGCAGAAGAAAGCATTGGTGGGAGCGCTGGTCGCCGCCGGCCGCTACGTGGCGATGATCGGCGACGGCGTCAACGACGTGCCGGCGCTGAAGCGGGCGCGGATGGCGGTCTCGATGGGCTCCGGGACGCAGGTGACCAAAGGGGTCGCCGACGTCGTCCTGCTCAAAGACCAGTTCGGACGACTGCCGGAGGCGGTCGGCGAAGGGCGCCGGATCGCCCGCAACATCCACCGCCTCGGCCGCCTCTACCTGACCAAGACGGTCTACGCCGCGACCCTGATCCTGCTCGTCGCGGTCCCCGGCTTCAGGTTCCCCTTCCTCCCCCGCCACCTCACCGTCGCCGCCTTCCTGACGATCGGGATCCCCTCCTTCGTCCTCGCGTTGATGCCCTCGGACGGACCGCTCTACCGCGGCCGGCTGTTGCGCGCCCTCGCAGCCTTCGCGGTGCCGGCCGGTGTGGCGACGGCGCTGGGCTCGATCCTCTCCTTCTTCCTCGTCGACGTCGTCGCCGGCGCCAGCACCGCCGCCGGCCGCACGGCGGCGACGACGACGCTGATCGTCCTTGGGCTCGCCTTCATCCTCCTGCTCGAGCGCGGCCCCGGCCGCGAGCACATCGCGATCCAGAGCAACATGCTGGCGATGGTGATGGGGCTCGGCGGCATCTTCGCCGGGATCCTCGCCCTGCCGTTCCTGCGCGACTTCTTCGACTTGGTCCTGCTCAGCGCGCCGGAATGGTTCCTCGCCCTCCTCTCGGCGGCGGTCGGGCTGACGATCGCCAGCCTGCTCTGGAAATTGCCCGTGATCGAACGCTGGGAAGTTCCTGAGGACGCCTGACCGGCGCATTTTCGGCGTCCTCGGTCGCTCGCGTGCAGAGCACGCCACGCTCCCTGCGTCCTTGAACTGCTTGGTCAGATCGTCCTCAGGGAGGAGCGGGTAGAAGCCGAGGCGTGAGCGCTTTCGCCTATCCGCTGGAATCGGCTTGCTTCGACGAGGCGTTCGACTCCGGCGGGGCGCCGCGGCCGCACTACGCGGAGCTGCTCGAGGCGCTGGCGGGGCAGGGCGAGCTGCGCGAGCGGGTCGACAGGAGGGTCGCGGCGAGCGGCCTCACCTTCGGGGAGGGTGTGCCGATCGCGGTCGACCCGGTGCCGCGCCTGATCGAGGCGGCGGAGTGGGAGACGCTGGAACCGGGGCTGCTGCAGCGGGCGCGGGCGTTGAACGCCTTCGTTGCCGACGCCTACGGGCCGCAGCGAATATTCGACGCCGACGTGGTGCCGCGGCGCCTGCTCGAGAGCTCTGACGGCTACGAGCCGGTGATGCACGGCCTGCTCGAGAACGGCGGGCCGCCAGCGACCGTCGCCGGGCTCGACCTGATCCGCGACGAGGAGGGCAGCTTCCGGGTGCTGGAGGACAACCTGCGGATGCCGTCGGGCGCCTGTTACGCCTTCGCGGTGCGCGAAGTGGTCGCGCCGGAGATCCAGGCCGGGTTGGCGCCGCGCCCGCTCGACGGCTACCTGGAGGAGATGCGCGCGGCGCTCCGCGGCGCCGCCCCCGAGGGCCGGTCCGAACCGCGCGTCGTCATCCTCTCCGACGGCCCCGAGAACGGCGCCTGGTACGAGCACGAGCGCTACGGGCGGGAGCTCGGCCTGCCGGTGGTGACGCCCGACCAGCTCGAGGCGAGCCGCGGCCGCCTCTTTGCCCGCCGCGGCCGCGAGCGCGAGCAGGTCGACGTGATCTACCGGCGCCTCGACGAAGACCGCCTCTGCGACCCGCAAGGGAACCTCACCGACCTCGGCGAGCTGCTGCTGCCGGCGCTGCGCTCCGGGCGGCTGCGGTGCGCCAACGCCTTCGGGACCGGGCTCGCCGACGACAAGCTGACCCACGCCTACGTCGAGCGGATGGTCGGGTTCTACCTCGGCGAGGAGCCGCTGCTGCGTTCGGTCCCCAGCTTCGACCTCTCCGACGAGCGGGACCGGGCGCGGGCCATGGAGCGTCTCGACCAGCTGGCGATCAAGCCGCGCGGCGGCTTCGGCGGCCACGGGGTGACGATCATGCCGCGGGCGACCGAGCCCGAGCGCCGGCGGGCGATCGGGCTGCTGCGCCGCCGCCCCGAGCAGTTCATCGCCCAGGAGACGATCGAGATCTCCAGCCACCCCACCGTCGTCGGCGACGGCCTGCAGCCGCGGCGGATCGACCTGCGGCCGTTCGTCGTCAGCCGGACCGACGGCGAGGCGGCGATGGGCGGCGGGTTGACGCGGTTTGCCCAGGGCGCGGGCGAGATGGTCGTCAACAGCTCCCAGGGCGGCGGTTGCAAGGACACCTGGGTAGTAGAGAATCCAGAGCGATGAAGAGAGGCGCGCAATACGGCCGGCCCCTGATCGGGGTCACCACCTCGGAGGTGCGGGAGCCGAAACGGATCCAGCAGACCCCGGAGAGCGAGCCGAAGGTGCGTGAGATGGTCCTCGGCCTCACCTACCTGCGGGCGATCGAGGCCGCCGGGGCGCTGCCGATGGTGGTCCCGCCGCTGCCGGAGGAGGCGATCGGGTCGCTGCTCGACCGGCTCGACGGCATCTGCCTGTCCGGCGGCCCCGACCTCGACCCCGACACCTACGGGGCCGAGCCCCACCCGGAGCTGGGACCGATCGAGCCGGACCTCGACCGCTTCGAGCTCTCGGTGGCGCGTTGCGCCGATGCGCGGGAGATTCCGATCCTGGCGATCTGCCGCGGCACCCAGGCGCTCAACGTCGCCCGCGGCGGCTCCTTGATCCAGCACCTGCCCGAGGCTTCCCCCGACTTCGCCCACCGCCAGTCCGCGCCCGGCAACGAGACCAGCCACACGATCGACATCGAGGCGGGAAGTCGCCTGGCGGCGGCGCTCGGCGACGACGAAGTTGAGGTCCGCGACGAGCTCGACGTCAACTCCTTCCACCACCAGGCGATCGAGCGGCTGGGCGATGGGCTGAAGATCACCGCCCGCGCGCCCGACGGCACGCCCGAGGCGATCGAGGACCCGTCCCGGCCTTTCCTGATCGGCGTCCAGTGGCACGCCGAGACGCTGGTCCACCGCTCCTACGAGTCAGCGCTCTTCCGCCACTTCGTCGAGGCTTCTCGTCTCACTCCTGTGGCGGCCTGAGCTACTCGCTCGGCGGCAGCACGAACTGACTGACGATCAAGTTGGCGGCCAGGCGCGGCTCCTTGCCCTCGCGGCGGCGCTCGATCCGGACCTCGATCACGACCGTGCTCTTGCCGACGTGGAGGGGCTCGGCGGTCGCCTCGATCTCGTCGCCGAGGACGCCGGCGGCGAAGACGTTCAGCTTCAGCTCGATCGTCGTGAAGTTGTGGCCGGGCGGGATGCAGCGGAAGGTCGACCAAGCGGCGACGGTGTCGCCGAGCGCGGTCCAGACGCCACCGTGGACGAAGCCGCCCGGGTGCAGATGGCGCTTGTCGACGACGATGGCGCCGCGGGCGTGGGACTCCTCGACCTCGAGCGGCTCGATCCCGAGGTCGCCGGGGAAGCTGCCGGGCAGGAAGGCCCGGACCGACTCCGGGGTGATCGTCGAGCTCGGCTGCGGCGCCTCGTTCATCGCCGCGGCAGCCTATTCGTAATGAGCAAGATCTAAGAACCAGATCTACGGGTCGAGGCCGAAGCCCTCGAGCCCGTGGTCGCCGTAGGGCTCGTCGCGCTCGCGGACCGCCTCGCGGAAGCCGGACTCGGTGGCGCGGCGGACGAAGGCGTGGCCCTCCTCGGTGTGGCGGGCGATGCCGTCGAAGAAGGTGCCGAGCACCTGCGCCTGGGTCAGCCCCTGCGCGTGCACGGTCTGGTTGACCAGCAGCTTCATCATCACCAGCTGGTTGACCGGCATCCGGGCGACGCGCTCGAGCAGGCGCTCGAAGCGCTCGCCGAGCCGGTCGGCCGGCGCCGCCTCGGTCGCCAGCCCCCACTCCGCCGCCTCGGCGCCGGTCAGCGAGTCGCCGGTCAGCAGCAGGCGCTTCGCCCGCATCGGTCCCAGCCGGCTCGCCCACATCGCCGTCGTCGGCGAGCCCCAGACGCGGGCCGGCGGATAGCCGATCTTCGCGTCCTCGGCGATCACCAGCAGGTCCGAGCAGAGGGCCATGTCGGTGCCGCCGGCGACGCAGTAGCCGTGGACCTTGCAGAGGACCGGCTTCTCGGAGTGGAAGAGGCTCATGAAGCCGCGGACGTTGCGGCTCATGAACTGGTAATCGGTGACCGGGTCCCAGTTCGAGTCCGGCGCATGGTTGGCGCCGATCACGGCCGGGTCGAGCGGCGAGCCGGGCGGCGGCGCGGCCCCGCCGAGCTCGCTCCTGTCGCCCTCGGCCGAGGCGACGAGGTCATAGCCGCCGCAGAAGCCGGTGCCGTTGCCGGCCAGGGCGATCGCGCGCACCTCGGGGTCGAGGTTCGCCCGCTCGACGCACTCGGCCAGCTCGACCGGCATCCGCGCCGTGATCCCGTTCCCCCGCTCCGGGCGGTTCAGGGTGATCCGCGCAACTCGGTCGCTCGCCTCATAAGTGAGCGTCTCCACGAATTTCACCCTACGTCGTCTGGGCTGATCTGACCAAGCAGATCAAGGACGCAGGGAGCGTGGCGTGCTCTGCACGCGAGCGACCGAGGACGCCGATATGCGCCGCGTCAGATCAGTTCAGACGTTCGACGAGCATTGCCTTGCCCTGTCCGCCGGCCACGCACATCGTCTCGAGGCCGACCTGCTTGTCGTCGGTCTCGAGCCCGTTCAGCAGGGTGCCCATGATCCGGGCGCCGGTCATCCCGAAGGGATGGCCGAGGGCGATCGCGCCGCCGTGGGTGTTGAGCTTGTCTTCGTCGATCCCGCATTCGGCCATGATCGGGATCACTTGGGCGGCGAAGGCCTCGTTCAGCTC
>Ga0307306_10000194_pt1 | contig 13780 bp, 13 predicted proteins | sample ER_DNA_193_FD_194507 | JGI IMG/M metagenome (GOLD analysis project Ga0307306, IMG submission 194507) | Bulk soil microbial communities from the East River watershed near Crested Butte, Colorado, United States - ER_DNA_193 | ecosystem: Environmental > Terrestrial > Soil > Floodplain | place...
GCCCACGATTGCGCAGAGTGCGGTGGTGCAGACGCCGACGTGGTACTCCCCCACTGGACGACGCTTGTACATGGTGTAGAAGGTGGCGACACCGCTGACATCGGCCGTAGTCAGACCCAAGATCATCGCGCATGCCTCAATGCCGGCAGGCGTTACCCGGCCCTCAACGCTCTGCACCAGATGCAGCATGGGCAGCAGTGCGGAACGAGCCTGCGGATACCGCGCAGCTATGGACCGCATCTCCTCCAGCATCGCCTCAGTGATCTTGGTCTCGGAGACGCTGTAGTCCAGGCTCGGCTCGTCAAAATGCGTGACGAAATGTCCGTGCCCGACGAGCTCCTCAGATGCGATATCACCGCCGGCATGGCCATTAGGTGTCGGCGGCGGGGGTTCGAGGGGGTTGCTCAAGGGGCCGCCTTCAGGCCGCATCGTCATCGATCAACTCCACCCATGACCGGATCCAACGAAGCCACGGCGACGACAACGTCGGACACCATGCCGCCCTCGCACATAGCAGGCATCGCTTGCAGGTTGGTGAAGCTGGGGTCCCGGAAGTGCGCGCGGAAGGGTCGCGTTCCGCCGTCGGAAACGACATGGGCACCCAGTTCGCCGCGCGGGCTCTCGATGGGGACGTAGGCCTGACCCGGCGGGACCCGGAAGCCCTCGGTAACCAGCTTGAAGTGATGGATCAGCGCCTCCATGGATTCACCCATGATGTGCCTGAGGTAGTCGTTGGAGTTGCCCATGCCGTCCGAACCGATCGACAGCTGCGCCGGCCATGCGATCTTCTTGTCGCCGATCATGATCGGGGCGCCCCGCAGCTTCTCCAGCCGCTCCACACATTGTTCGACGATCTTGAGGCTCTCCCACATCTCGTTCAGCCGGATTCGGAAGCGCCCGTACGCGTCCATGGTGTCCCAGGTCTGTACCTCGAAGTCGTAGGTTTCGTAGCCGCAGTAGGGCTGCTTCTTGCGGAGGTCCCAGTCGTAGCCGGTTGCCCGCAGCGGCGGACCAGTGATGCCCAAGGCCATACAGCCGGCAAGATCGAGGTAGCCGACCCCGGAGAGGCGGCCCTTGAAGATCGGGTTCTCATTACAGAAGGCGGCATACTCCGGCAGGTGCTTTCTCATCCATACGACGAGGTCCTTGACGAAATCCAGCGCCTTGTCGGGCAAGTCCTGGGCAACCCCGCCGGGGCGAATGTAAGCGTGATTCATCCGTAGGCCGGTGATCAACTCGAAGGCATCCAGCACCTTCTCCCGCTCCCGGAATCCAATGGTCATCACGGTCAACGCGCCGATCTCCATACCGCCGGTCGCAATGCAGACCAAATGGGAGGAGATGCGATTGAGCTCCATCATCAGCACCCGGAGAACGTTTGCCTTCTCCGGGATTTCAGCTTCGATGTCCAGCAGCCGTTCGACGCCCAGGCAGTACGTGGTCTCGTTGTACAACGCCGATACCGCAGCGGGCCTCGGTGACCGATTCACCTTCCAATTCCAAGATCAGCCGGAGTACGCCGTGAGTCGAGGGATGCTGCGGACCCATGTTGACAACGATGCGCTCATCGCCGCGCTCGGCCTGCTCGGATACCAAAGAATCCCAGTCTTGTCCGGTGACGGTGTAGACGTGTCCTTCGGCCGCTTCGCCGCCGATGCCGAACGGATCCTGCTCTTCCTCTGTGGCGGTGGGCCCTTGGTCTGCCTCGGGCCGGATGCGTTCGTCGGTCGTGCTCATGAGTACGACCTCCTTTGATCTGGGGGTGGAACGGTTGCGCCCTTGTACTCCACGGGGATGCCACCGAGCGGGTAATCCTTGCGCTGCGGGTGGCCGGGCCAGTCGTCAGGCATCAGGATCCGGGTCAATGCCGGATGACCGTCGAAGATGATGCCGAACATGTCGTACGTCTCCCGCTCGTGCCAGTCAGCGGTCGGGTAGGTCGCCACCACCGATGGAACATGTGGGTCACTGTCGGGTACGGAGACTTCGAGTCGAATCCGCCGATTGTGAGTCATGGACTGCAAGTGATAGACCGCGTGCAGCTCGCGACCCTTGTCGGCCGGATAGTGCACACCCGACACGCTGCTGCAGAACTCGAAACGCAGGTGAGCGTCGTCTCTCAGATATCGGACGAACTCTGGTAGATGCTGCCGCGCGACATGGAAGGTGATCTCGCCGCGATGGATGACCACCTCGGTGATCACGTCGCTGAAGTTCGGAATCAATGCGCCGATGCGCTCATATACCTGGTCCCACCAGCCGCCGAATGGCGGGGTTGCCGGTGCCGGGAACTCGATTGTGCGAGTCAGGCCGCCATATCCCGAGGTGTCGCCCGTGCCCTTGACGCCGAACATGCCCTTTCGGACCTGAAGCACCTCAGCGGTCGGCTCTGTGGTGGCTAGTTGCGCTTCGTCCTCTTCTGCGGCTGTTGCCTCTGAGCTGACCTCGGGCGCTTCGCCTGTCAGAGACTCTGGTTTGGTTCCGGCATCCGGTTCCGACTCACCCTCCGGAACTGCCCCCTTGATGGGAGCTTTCTCGTCGGATTCCTTATGAATGTCCGCTGAGCTTGTCGAAGCGCTCTCGTCTGCACTGGTCGCCGAGCTTGTCGAAGCGCCCTCGTCTGCACTGGACGCTGAGCTTGTCGAAGCGCCCTCGTCTGCACTGGACGCTGAGCTTGTCGAAGCGCCCTCATCTTGCCCTTCGACGGGCTCGGGGCTCATCTCGTCAGGCTCAGGGCGCACATCTTTAGGCGCCGCTGATTTACGCGTTCTCTTGCGCGGCGTTTTGCGAGGAGGAGTGCCTTCCGTCATCGGAGCAGGCCCTTCTGCTCAATGAGCGACGGCGCCTCCAGCTGCCGCTGCTCCTGATCTTGAGCCGCCTCGATCGCATCGAGGCCGATCGGCATATGGCGCACCTTGTCCCGCAGCTTGAACATGGCGTCGATCAACATCTCCGGCCGCGGCGGGCAACCCGGCAGGTACATATCGACCGGCACGACGTGATCAACTCCTTGCACGATCGCATAGTTGTTGAACATTCCGCCGGTACTCGCGCACACGCCCATGGCAAGAACCCACTTTGGGTTCGGCATCTGGTCATAGATCTGGCGCAGCACTGGCGCCATCTTCTGGCTCACGCGGCCGGCGACGATCATCAGGTCTGCCTGCCGGGGCGAAGCCCGAAATACCTCCTGGCCCCACCGACCGGAGTCGTAACGCGGCGCGCCGTAGGTCATCATCTCGATGGCGCAGCAGGCCAGACCGAAGGTGGCCGGCCAGAACGCCGCGCTCCGCATATACCCAAACAAGTTCTCAACGGTGGTTAGCAATACACCGCTGGGAAGCTTCTCCTCAACGCCCATCTCAGCCAACACTCCTACTTGCTTGCATCCTCAATCCCAGTCCAGTCCACCGCGTCGCAGCACATAAAAGTACGCAATAAACACCGCGGCAATAAACAAGATCATCTCAACCAGCGCGAAGACGCCCATCTGATCAAATGCGACGGCCCAGGGATAGAGAAAGACGATTTCAATGTCGAAGACGATGAAGAGCATGGCGGTGATGTAGTACTTCACCGGAAACCGGCCGCCACCAACAGGCTGCGGCGTCGGCTCGATGCCACACTCGTACGAGTCGTACTTGGCTCGATTGAACCGCCCCGGCCCAACCAGCACGCTGGTCAGGATGGTGAGCGCCACGAACCCGGAGGCAATCGCGAGCAAGATCACGATACCGATGTAGGGACTCATAAACCGGCCTCCCTTCCACAGCTACCCGAGTCGATCATGCCGCCGGGGTAATCCTGGACAGCGAGTTGATCAGCTTGTCCATCGCGTCACCATCGCTGGCATCGGTCAGGTTGGCAAGCAGTTTCAACGTGAACCGCATCAGGGTTTGACGGGGCAGTCCGTACGTCGTGCAGACCCGCATGACCTTCGGATGGCCAATCAACTTCACAAAGACTCGACCCAGCGTGTAGTAGCCGCCGAGCGCGGCCTTCAGCTTGATCGGATAGGACTGCAGCGCCCGCTCGGCTGCCGGGCCGCCGGGCCCGCGCTCGTAGGCATCGACCATAGCGTTGGCCGCGATCTCGGCAGACTCCATGGCGTAGGCGATGCCCTCGCCGTTAAACGGGTTGATCATGCCGCCGGCGTCCCCGACAAGCAACAAGCCACGTCCGTAGTGTGGCTGGCGGTTGAAGCCCATGGGCAACGCCGCGCCGCGCACCGGACTGATCATGTTCTGACTGTGGAAGCCCCAATCTGAAGGTGTGTTGTCAAGCCAGCGCTTGAGCAAGTCCTTGTAATCGGTCTTGCCGAAGGCTGCGGAGGTGTTCAGGATGCCCAGGCCAACATTGCAGGTGCCATCGCCCATGCCGAAGATCCACCCGTATCCCGGCAGCAACGCGCTTTTGCCCGGCTTGCCCTCCCATAACTCCAACCAGGACTCCAGGTAGTCGTCACGGTGCCGCGGGCTGCTGAAGTAGGTGCGGACAGCAACGCCCATAGGCCGGTCCTCGCGTCGAGGGAGCCCCATGGCAAGACTGAGTCGGGTCGAGTTTCCGTCGGCAGCAACGACCATTGGGGCGGTAAAGCAGCGGCCGTCCTTGGTGCGAACGCCGACGATGCGCCCGGTGCGGGAGTCCAGGATCGGCTCGATCACGTTGGCCAGCTCGTACAGCGAGGCCCCCGCCGCCACGGCATGGCGCGCCAGCAAGTCATCGAAATCAGCTCGTGGGCGGACCAGTCCGTAGGACGGGAAGTCGGCAAGATCAGGCCAGGGCAGCTCAAACGGACGGGCGCCGCCGTAGATACGCAGGCCCTTGTTATGCAACCAGCCGGCCGCCTCGGAGGTGTCAATGCCGAGCCGGATGAGCTGGCGGGTGCCGCGTGGTGTGAGACCATCGCCGCAGACCTTCTCGCGGGGAAACTTGCTCTTCTCCAATAGGGAGACTCGGAGACCATGACGTGCGAGATGTGTGGCTGTCGCGGATCCAGCTGGTCCAGCCCCGACGACGACGACGTCGGCATCGATGGCCGGCGTCTGAAAACGATCGCGTCCGTCAGGTTCCGCGTACAGGCCGGGCCCGTTCGTGGTGACCGACATGGCGTTCTCCTGAAATGTGTCCCTAAGTCTCCCGGGGACTTAGTGAAAAACTTCACTAAGTCATCACGCATGAGTCTACGACTTTGCGCGGGCGGTTCGGAGCGCTGGGTGCAAACCCAGACACGAGGCGCCAGATCTCAACTCTGCAAGGAAGCTGGGCTCCTCCTTCCTGGAGTTGAGGCGCCATTTCTACGTCACTGACCCGCCTTAATGTCGGTAGATGCGGCGCCTTCCGCGAAGCGTGATCCAGGCCGCGTCCATCGCTCACGCCCCATCTTCTTGCTCGACGCCCCACTTATTTGTGGGGCGTCAGGCGATTACATGGGGCGTCAACACACTAGGTGGGGCGTCAGCTCAACTCTTCGGCATCCAACTGGAGGTCGAAACTTGGCGGCGGCCGGACAGTGCTGAAGTAATAGACCTCGCCACGCTCCCAGAATCTCACCCAGTCGGGATCGTTTTCGCGCTCCGCATACCGGCGAGCACGGATCTGCGGATCAACGCCCAGGTAGACGGCGACATCCACCAGATCAGCGAACTCTGGCCGTGCGGCGTAAACGCCCTCGACGATGATCAGGTGCGCCGCCAGAATGGTCTTCGGCGGTCCAAGCCGCCCATCGTCGGCTTCCCAATCGTACGGCTGGAAGGTGGCTGACTCCCCGGCTCGCAATGGCAGCAGCGCCTGATCGCGAAGACGCTCCCAATCAATCACGGCATCAACCGCTGCAGCATCTGACATCGCCTCCCGTTGCGACGTTGTCAGCCCCGGCAGGGTGTGTCGGTAGAAGTCATCCCCTTCCAGGACTGAGGCTCCCGACCGCAGCGCGACTGCCGTCGCCAAGATCGACTTGCCCGCGCAGCTCGGGCCGTCAATGGCGATCACAACCGGCCGGTCGACTTTGGCCTGGCGCTGCACTGCCAGGTCGAGGATCGATGAGACCGCTGCTGAGGACCGCAGCTGCCAGACAAGAAGTTGATCAAGTGTGTCGATGTCCCAAAGCTCGGCCGGCGGCAGCTCGTGAGTGACCAACCCGGGCCTGATGGCATCGAGTAGTCGGCGCGCCGAGACGCCTGCTGCACCGCCCGGACCCGCGGCTGTCACCAGCGCTTCGGCCGCGGCCGGCCGCAAGGCCAGCTGGAGCGGCTGCTCGCGACCGTCTGCGTCAACGCCGACAACTGCGTCGATGGTCGGTTCATCGTCCAAGCGGCTGAGCAGGGTGCGCGCCGCCCGACCGCCCAGCGGCGCATCCGCCGGCAGCACGACGATGGCATCCGCGGACTCCGCCAAGGCTCGGCGCACTCCAGCTACAAGTGCTGCGGCAGGGCCGCCACCGGGCGGCTCCTCTGAGGTAAAGATCACCGACCGGTCGACCTCGCGTGCGGAGCCAACGACCACAACAACAAACTCTGCGGGCAGCGAGGCGAGTGCCTGATTCAGCAACGGCTCATCATCTACGAGCTGAGCCAGCTTGTCCGGCGGAAAACGCTGCGACGCGCCACCAGCGAGAACTACCGCGGTGACGCGTCGCGACGACGGATGGCTACTCGTCAGGGTCAGGGCTGTTGTCCTTGGGCGCCTTCCCGCTGCGAGTTTCGGTGGCGCTGTCGACCCCGGCGGTTGTCTTGGCAGCAGCAGTCGGGATGATTTGCCTGGAGTGGCGTTTGATCTCATCGAAGTTGCCTGAGTAGGCGTTATAAACCGATGGAATCGGGATGCGAAGCATGACCTCGTTGCTCTTCCGCAGGCTGGTCATCGTCAGATTCTGCGAGGTGGCGTACACGATCTTCTGACCTGCGACGCCCTGATATGTGCCGTCGATCAGTATCACCTTGTTGTGTACGTAGAGACCGGCGACGGGACGGGTGTTCCACGTGGGGATTCCGCCATCGCGCAGCTCAGCAGTCACGGCGGCATAGACAGTGTTCTGATCTCCGGAACCATCGGGATAGATCACCTCGACGTGGCAGCCCGCCTTCTGGAGAGCCGTGAGCTTCTCTGCCAAATACAGACGCGCACTCGTCCAGAAGTATGTCGTGAGCTTGATGGTGCTAGGGCAGCTGACATCGTTCAGGATGTTGTAGAGCGTGTCCGACTTCTTCGTGGAGCCGGCCCGGGGGAAGAAGTACTCCTTGAGATTCCCACTCTCCACGGTGTGGTAGTAGTCGGTGTTCGTCTTGTCGGGCACCATGTCATTGAAGTTGTCGACGTTCGCGTCGTAGAGGGTCTTGTCGCCGACGGTTGTGTACGTGTTGTTCCACGACTTGCTGATGCCCGTCTCAGCCGGATTCGCCGAGGAGTTCATCGACACATACTTCGCGCCGCCGGTTCGGGAGAACAGGTAGAGCTTGGAGTGAATGAACGAAGCCTTGTTCGACATGCAGCTGTACTTGCAGGTCCGCAGGTAGCTGCCATCGCTCGTGCCGGTGCCGAGCTCGTTTTTCAATAGCCTGATTTGATGAGTACTGGCGTGGCTGTCAATCAGCAGGCGCACCTGCGCGCCGCGGTCATGTGCCTTGATCAGGGCGTTCGCCATGGGTTGGTAGTCGAAGGAATAGGCCACGACGCGGATGACGGAGCCGGCTGGAACGTTGTTCACCGCGGCAATGATCTGGTCCATCAGAACGGTCTGCTGACTGCGCGATCCGGTCGGATCATTGAAGGTGGCACCAGCCGCAGGCGTGTACGCCGCCTGCGCCGGCGGCACGATAACAACACCCAGAGCCAGGACCGAGAGCGCGACAACGGCTCGGAAGAGCTTCCTCATAAAGAACTGAACCCCCGAATTCAGTGATGAAAGACATGACTTGCGTCAGCCCACCGGGCCTTCTGCCATGCCACAGCAGCCCGCACGCTAACACGCAGCACCGGGGCGAATCTGGCGAAAACGCGAGGTCCTCGCGACACCCGGGCGAGACACGCGGGCGCGATATGAACTTGTGATCCGAGCGGTTAGGAACCGCCAAGATCACAGTCTGATAACGGGCCGGCGGGGTGTTTACCCAGCTTGTTCACGCTGTCGACTGTACGGAGTGGGGCGCCTAGCCCAGCGAGTCGCGCATCGGGATGAGTTTGGCGTTCGCCTCGGCTAGCTCCGAGGCGGGATCCGAACCGGCGACAATGCCGCAGCCGGCGAAAAGCCGGATCTGGTGTGGGTCGGTTTCGCTGAGCTGGCCGCAGCGGAGAGCAATGGCCCATTCGCCATCGCCGTTGGCGTCGATCCAGCCGACGGGCCCGGCGTACCGCTCACGATCCAGATGCTCCAGCTCGGCGATCAAGGATCGGGCGCTGTCGGTAGGCGTACCGCAGACAGCGGCGGTGGGATGCAGCGCCGCCGCTAGCGCTAGGGAGGCAACTCCCTTGTCAGCGACGGCGGTGATGTCGGTCGCCAGGTGCAAGACATTGGGCAGCTGCAACACGTACGGCCCATCTGGCACGTTCATCCCGGAGCAGAAGGGCGCCAGCGCCCGGGCCACGGAGCGTACGGCGTACTCGTGCTCCTCGAGATCCTTGCTCGACCGAGCCAAGGCCGCAGCCAGGTTAAGATCATGATCATCATCGCCGGAACGGCGTATCGTCCCGGCCAAGACCCGTGAGGTAGCCAGGCCTGCCTCACGCTTCACCAGCATCTCTGGTGTAGCGCCAACCAGACCGTCAACCACATACGTCCAGCATTGGGCGTAGTTCTCCGCGAGGCGGGCAGCGATCCACCGCAAGTCAATGTCGTTCTCGGCGAACGCCAGCAGGTCTCGAGCGAGCACCACCTTGTCCAGCTCTCCGTTGCCAATGCGGCGTACTGCTTCGGCAACGGCGGCCTCCCACTCGGGGCCGCTCAGCCCTCCGTCACCGAAGGTGACATTGCGCGGCTGTTCGGGGCGCGACAGCTGACTTGCGTCGATCTCGTGCTCCGTGGCTGGTCCGATGTCGGTTCGCCAGACTTGACCATTGCGCCGTCCGACCACGGTCTGAGGCACGATGAGGCTCGATCGACTGGCCGAGTTCGCCGGATCGAACAGGAAGCAACCGAACGCGACTAGGCCGGCGCCCGCTGGCGGATCATCCAGCGCTGCGGTCACCTCTACCTGAGCAACAAGGTCGGCCCACCACTCGGCGGCCTCGGCAATACTGGTCGGCTTGAGCCGCACAACCTCGCCCCAGCCGACGAGGCCCTCCCCGTGGCGCAACCAGGCGTAGCTGTCTTTTGGCGGGAGGAGATTCAGCAGCGAGCCCGGATCCTCGATTGCATGCGTCCGTACGCGGAGCCGCCGCGGGTCCGGCGCCGACCAGGTCACGGGGCTCAGCGTAACTGCGGTTGGGGAGCCCACCAATCTGGCCGGCGCCCGCGGACCCATTTTGTGATTGCTTTCACAATCTGGTTGCCGCTCCATGAATCACCGCGTTGCACCCACCTCGGCAAGCTCGGCTGCTTCTCGCGCACAGCCCCAGGACAGGCTCACACCATTGCCGCCATGCCCGTAGTTGTGCACGCACAAGCCGGATCCGAGCGGCTCCGCTTCGACCCGTACAGCTGGACGGTCCGGGCGCAGGCCGGTGACCACCTCAATGATCTCCGCGTCGCGCAGCCGCGGCTGCACCCGCCGGCAGCGCGCGACGATCCGATCTGTCACCTCCGGATCGGGCGTACGGTCCCACCGGTCGGGGAGCCGGATCCCTCCGCACACCACGCGATCCCGGTGCGGAAAGTAGCTCACCCATTCGGATTCGACGGTGAGTTCCATCAACAGCTCGTCCAGGCCAGGATTGGTCATCATCACATGCTGGCCGAACACCGGACGCACCGCCGGATCCCTAGCCAGCTCCCCGGCACCGAGCCCGGAGCAGTTCATCACTACCGGTGCCGCTTCGGATGCCTCGGCGAGGGTTCGCACCCGACGCTGCTCGATCTCACCGCCGGCCGCGACCAGCCGGCGCTCCAGATAGTCGAGGTAGCGCGGCATGTCCATCAACGGCATCCGGGAGTGAGACCCATGATCGAATCCCGGTGGCAGCTCATCCGCGGTGCACGGTCGCAGTTCGGGGATGATCCGTGCCGGCGGCGGCACCTCGTCGCCGGCCGGCCCACCGACGACCACCGCAGGTGCGAGCCGTACGCCGGTGCCCGAATCGGCCGCGAGCGCAGTGAACTCCCGTAGCGATACCTCGGTCCATGCCATCGTCTTAGCCATCGGCTCCTGGAACGACGGACCCCAAAGGGCCCCAGCCACCACCGAGGTAGTGCGCTGCGGGGGCTCGGCCGCCCAGATGCGAACCAGACGGCCAGCCTCAGCCAGGCAGATCCCCGTGGTCAAACCGCTTACCCCGGCGCCAACTACGACGACCGATTCAGCAGAACTGTTCACCCAGCCCACCCTAGAGCGAGCGCTTATACCCGCTAGCGCTTGCGTTGCTTAGCAGCAGCCGCCTCGGTACGCTGCTTCCGCTGCTCCGCCAACTGCTTTTGCTGCTCAGCCTGACGTGCGCGCAGCGTCTCCGCATCCATGGAGTTGAGCAGAATCGCCGCCGCGATGCCTGCGATCCCCAAAGACCACCATGGCGAGAGCCCTAGCAGTAGGGGCGCTGTGGTGATGATGCAAACGTCGAACCCACGGAACAGGTTGGTCACCAGACCGGGCGGGAACGCACCAGCTTGGCTGGCGACCATCGGGGCGCCGAAGTCCACTCCCTTTGCCTGCGTCCAGCGGACTGCCGCCAGTAGGCCTGCCGCAGCGGTGGCGACGGCGGTCAGAAATGCTTCCGGCACCGGGCGGTCGATAGCGCCGTCGCCAAAGCCCAAGTAGGCCGGCGTCGTTGCGACAGCCCAGACTCCAGCCAAGATCGCAGGTACGGCGATCGACGCCAGCTTGATGCGGGCCAGGGAGAAGGGCAGGCAGCGAGCGAGGCCACCGGTACGCGTCAGCACTCGGAGCCCATTGAGTAGCGGAATGATCGCACCGAACAAGGCGAGCGCTGCCAAGACCGGGGTGAGCACGCTCATGCCCAGCGCATCGGCCGCGTACGGAACCACGATCGTGGCCGCCAGCACCAATAAGGGCTGCGGGAACCGCCACAGCCGCTGCCACTCCCGCCAAATGAGCGCCTCTAGTCCCACCCCCTTGCCGCGCCTGGGATGGACGTGGCCGCGCTCTATGGCGCGCCGCTCGACCACGATGTCTCGCGCCAGTCCGACATCCAGGGCGAAGAATGCGCCGGAAATACCACTCACTAGAGCGCCACCGCTGAGCAACCGAGTCCGTCGAATCTGACCGAGCCGGAGTGCCGCGAGCACTGTGCTGATCAGCAGTACCAGAGTGGACCCGGCGATCATGATCAGCCCGAGCTCGATGCCGACATCGTCGGCGAGGCCGAAACTGAACCACCCGGCCGCTACCCCTACGACGCTGAACAAAGCTCCCACTGCCAGTACGCCAAAGACGTAGGTCGCGAGATGAGTCAGCCGATGCCGCTCGATGCCCTGCTGTGCCGCAGCAAATGCGACCGATGAAGCGGCTGAGAGTCCGGTGGCACCAGCCCACACCAGCACTTCAGTCAGTCCTGAACCGGTCAAGGCTGAAATCAATGCACCGAGCACAGCACCACCCAGGAACGCCGCAACTATGGCGCCCACTAGACGAGAGCGGAGCAGCTTGGAGCGGGAGATTGGTGCATCGAGCAGCCAGAAGCCCTCTGCTGCCGATGCCAGCACCGGCCCGAACAGCCGGCTGACCGCAAGCGCGACCCCGACTGTGGCCGCGAACGCCGCCCAGGGCAAGATGGCCCGCGCCGAGAGGCAGGTAGCGCTAGTGCATTGCGCCACCGTTCGCTGTGCTTTCATGATCACATTGACGACCATGGCGCCGATCATGACCGCGGCGAACACGGCGACGTAGGCGTCACTCATGGCCTGCAGCACGTTGCGGGTCGCCCGGCCGGCCCGCCAGTCCTGCATCAGCCTCTTGAGCTCGCGCGGGCTGGCGGGAGTTAGCGGCTTCGGCTCGGGCGGCTGCTCATAGCCGAAGTCGTCGGCGCCGGCTTCCAGACTGCTCATCCGCGGGCTGCTCCAAGCTGGATCACCCGAGTCGCCACCGTTTCGACCAGTTCCGGCTCGTGGCTGGCAAAGACGATGGCCAGACCCTTTTGCCGTTCCGACTTCAGCCGTTGAGCCAGCCAGGCCACGCCTTCGGTGTCAAGCCGTTGCTCCGGCTCATCCAAGATCAACAACTTCCGTGGCCGTACGAACGCGGTAGCCAAAGCCAGTCGGCGGCGTTGACCCGAGGACAAGGTTCCGGGCAGCTGACCGGACTGCGGAACCAGCTGCACCTCCTCCAGCACCTCATCGACTGCCTCGTCCGGGTCGGCGATTCCGTGCGCTCGGGCGAGCAGGTCCAGATGCTCCACAACGCTGAGATCGGGAAAGAAGTCAAGATCATCAATCACTGTCGCCACATCGCGCCTGATCTCCGGTGAAGCCTCGTTCATCGCATTCCCACAGACCTCGACGCTGCCATCATCTGCGCGGTCGGCGCCTACCAGGCAGCGCAGCAGAGTGGATTTGCCGGCGCCATTGCGCCCGGTGAGCGCGATCGCCTCACCGGTACGTACCTCCAGATTGAACTTGTCGAAAATCGTGTTCGGCCCGAAGGCCCGGCGCAGGCCGGAAACCTTGAGGATCGTCGAGCGTTTGGCCATGGAGGCGATTCTGCCTCTTCTCGGCAAGAGATCCGGACGAATCTCTACTGCGCCATCACATCAACCAATCCGGCGCAGGCGTCGCGACGAATCCGAGGAGAAACAGCTAACGGTTAGCGCCTCCAAAGCCCGATACCAAAAGGAGCGACCCGATGATGATCATCTCCACCGCGACAGCGTGTTGCAGGCGGCGTCCTAAGCAAGGCTGAGTAATCGTGAGAGCCTCAATCCCGTGAACGGCTCGTCGCTGCCGCCTGATTCGGAGGGTGGTGAGCCTTCCGGATCTGCGGTGCGCTTCGGGGCCTCCAGCAGTCGCGATACCGGGTTTTCCAGCGGTTGGGAGACCGGGGCGGCCCAGCTAGTCGAGCTGATCACGCTTTGCTCCCGGGGGCATGAGGAGGCCTTCGCCGAGCTGTACGACCGCACCTCGCAGCGCATCTATGGGATCATCCTGCGGGTACTGCGTTCGCCTGATCACGCCGCCGAAGTCATGCAGGAGGTCTATGTGGAGGTGTGGCGGCAGTCGGCCCGCTATTCCCGAGACAAGGGCAGTGTCATTGCCTGGATGACCACGATGGCGCATCGGCGAGCGGTCGATCGGGTGAGATCGGTATCCAGCGAAGTGGCCCGGGACGAGCGATATGCCTTCCATGGCGGTGATCGTGAGATAGATCAGGTATGGGATGGCGTGGAGCAACGACTTGATGTGGAGCGGGTACGACGGGGTATGGCTTCGCTGACTCCGATTCAGCGGGAGGCGCTGACGTTGGCGTACTTCGGTGGCTATACCCAAAGCCAGGTGGCACAGCTGCTCAAGCTGCCGCTTGGCACCGTCAAGACCAGAATCCGTGACGGCCTGATAGGGCTCCGAGACGCGTTGGGGGTGGAAGCATGAGCGAGATCCATGGCGCCGTCGGTTCGTACGTCGTGAATGCCCTTGACCCTGACGAACGGGAGGAGTTCGAGGCACATCTAGCCGTCTGCCCAA
>Ga0307306_10000197_pt1 | contig 13653 bp, 15 predicted proteins | sample ER_DNA_193_FD_194507 | JGI IMG/M metagenome (GOLD analysis project Ga0307306, IMG submission 194507) | Bulk soil microbial communities from the East River watershed near Crested Butte, Colorado, United States - ER_DNA_193 | ecosystem: Environmental > Terrestrial > Soil > Floodplain | place...
ACGCCGTGTCCGCGGCGCCGCCTCTCGCGCCTACGTCGATCGCGTCCACGACGTGGAGGCGATGGCCGACCGCCTGATCGACATCTACTCTCGGCTTTAGGTGCTCGCAGAGCAGATCAAGCGCCTCGCCTCGCAGTCCCTGATCTACGGGCTCGGGGGCCTGATCTCCCGCGTGCTCTCGGTGCTGCTGCTGCCGCTGTACACGAGCTACCTGCACGGTCGCGACTACGGGCGCGTCGAGACACTGACGGCGCTGACAGCGGTCCTGGTCGCCGTCCTGCGGATGGGGATCTCGAGCGCGTTCTTCCGCTACTACTTCGACTCACCCGAGTGGGAATACCGCGTCCGGGTCGTGCGCACCTCGTTCTGGTTCACGATGGCAAGCGCGACTCTCGGGCTCGCTGCCGGCTGGGTCGCGGCGGAGCCGATCGCCGAGGCCCTCTCGCTCGGCCACAACCAGGCCTGGCTCGTCCGCGCGGCCTTCGTCGGCCTCTGGGCGCAGATGAACTACGAGCAGCTGACCTCGCTCTTCCGGGTCGAGGAGCGACCCGTTCTCTTCACGGCCGCGACGCTCGCCAACCTGGTGATCACGGTCCTGGCGACCGTTGTGCTCGTCGTCCACTTCCACCAGCGCGCGATGGGAGTCGTGGTCGGCAACTGGATCGGGACGCTGACGGTGTATTTCGTGCTGCTCGGTTATCGGCGCTTCCAGCTCGGCCTGCAGTTCGACCGGAAGCTGTTCCGGGAGATGAACCGGTTCGGGCTCCCGCTCGTGCCGTCGCAGATCGCCCTCTGGGCGCTGGCCTTCAGCGACCGGTTCTTCATCGCCAAGTTCAAGGGCCAGACCGAGGTCGGCCACTACTCGGTCGGCGTCCGCATCGCCTCTGCGTCTTTGCTTCTCCTGGCGGCGTTCCGGCTCGCGTGGCCCGCCTTCGCCTACTCGATCGAAGACGAGGACGAGGCAAAACAGACCTACGGGTTCGTGCTCACCTACCTGCTGTTCGTTTTCTCCTGGATCGCGTTGACACTGGGGCTGCTCGCGCCCTGGCTCGTTCGGCTGCTGACGGGGCGGCCGGAGTTTTACGTGGGCGCCAAGGTCGTCCCTTTCACCGCCTTTGCGCTGACCGCGCTCGGCGGCTACATCGTCGTCTCGATCGGGATCGGCCGCGCGCGCAAGACGCAGTTCAACTGGGTTGTCACCGGCGTCGCGGCCGCACTCGACATCGCGCTGAACTTCGCGCTCGTGCCGAGTTTCGGGATGATCGGCGCGGCGATCGCCGGCGCCGCGGCCTACACGTCGATGTTCGTCTTCATGTCACTTCACGCCCAGCGGGTCTACCCCGTGCCGTACCAGTGGCGGCGGGTCGGCCTGGCCGTCGGCACCGCGGTCGCACTGACCGCGCTCGGCAAGGCGATCCACGCGCCGCTGCCTGTGGCGATTCTGCTCGTGCTCGCCTATCCGGTCATCCTGCTTCCGCTCGGCTTCTACCTGCCTGTGGAGCGGCGACGACTGCTCGCTGTGGGGCGGCGACTCGTGGCTCCGGCTCGCTGACGCGCTCCCGCGCGAGCGCGACCGCGGCGAGCGGGGCCAGCCCGAAGACTCCCCAGACGACCGGATCTTCGAAGAAGGCGTTGTAGAAGAGGCTGTGGACGCCGATCGCGGCGAGCACGGTCCCGAGAATCAATGACACCCGACCTGCGAAGGTCGTGGGGACGAGGCGCCGGAACGCGACCAGGAAGGCGGTCACCAGCAGCCAGGCGAAGAGCAGCAGGCCCGGCAGGCCGGTCTCCGCGGCCACGGTGACCGGAGTGTCGTGCGAGGCGGCCGCCTTGGGCTCCTTCCCCTTGAGCCCCGTGCGCGCGGCGTAGGCCTTCTTGAACCCGCCGATGCCGACGCCCTGAACCGGATGGTGGACGGCGATTGCGACGCCGTTCTCGACCAGCTTGAAGCGCCCACCCGAGGCGCTGTTCAGCGAGTGGTGCCGCACGCTCGGCATCGCCAGGGCCGCGACGAGCACGACGACTGCGATCAGCCCGAGCAGCGCCAGCGTGCGCCGCCCCCATGCGAACCAAGCGACGATCCCGACCCCGACCACGAGCGCGACGAAGCTCGACTGCGAGAACGAGAGGACGAGCCCGATCCAGGCCGCGACCACGGTCGCGGTGGCCGCAATCACGACCCGGCGCGTCGCTCCGTGGACGACCAGCACCAGGCTGGCAAGGATCGCCACGACAAGAAAGCGCCCGTAGATCGAGGGGTCCCAGAAGACCGAGTTGACCCGGTAGAAGGGCGCGTAGGCATTGCCGACCAGCACCTTCGGGTTCCAGAAGACGTCGCGCGTCTCGTACTGGTAAACGCCGACGACGGCAAAGACGACGGCCATTGCGGCGAGCAGCGCCCAGACGGCTCCGAGCCACTCGCGACTCCACGGGAGGCGGGCGAGCGTGACGGCAAGCAGTCCGAACGGTAAGTAGAACGCGAGCAGCTCGATCGCGCCCTGGCGGAGGTCCTGGCTCCAGGCAAGCGTGAGCCCGCTCCAGAGCACGAAGGCCGCGAGCGGCAGCGCCAAGGGGCCAAGCTCTCGAAACCGGTCGTCACCCTTGAGCAATTGCCACCCGAGCGCCAGACCCGCGGCGGCGACCACCCCGTACATCGGCACGAGCAGGTTCGCGTCGGTCGAGCCGACGGTGACCGGGATCCGCGCCGGCACGCAGGCGAGCGCGGCCAGGGCCAGGACCCACGGCCAGCGCACCAGCAGCGCGGCCCCGGCTGCGGCGAGGACGATGCCGCCGACAGCGCCCGCGGTCAGCAAACTCAGATGCCCGCGCGGTGCCAAGTAGTAGGCAAGTAGCGCACAGCCGAGCGCCCAGGCGGCGAGACCGCCGACGCGCAAGTCGCGCCGAGGCGCCAGGAGCAAAAGCGCGAGACCGGCGGCGGCCAGCGGCCCTCCGAGGCGGGCGAGGTCAGCGGTCACGGAACGACCACCACAGTCGCCTTCGCCGAATGTCCCGACTCCGAGACCACGAGCTGATAGGTGCCAGGCGTGCCCGCCGCAAGGACGAGGTGACGGTTACGAACGCGTCCGTGCCTCGAGCCGATCCGCCAGTTGTAGCGGCCGGCGTCCGTCGAGACGTCCACTACGATCCGCCCGCCGGTGCGGGCGCGAATCACGTGCTTCGCGAGCTCGATGTAGCGAATCCGGATCTCGAAGACTTGACTCGGCGGGCTCGGGTTCCCGGCCTGATCGATGGCCCGCAACTGCAGCCTATAAATACCCGGCTTCGCCGGCATCCCGTTTCGCCTCCCCCACTGCAGGGAGCGCTTCTCGAACGACTTCAGCTTGACGACCCGGCGGCGGTTCGCGAAGAGCACCGCACGCGCGGGCTCGCTGACGTGGAAGAACACCGTCAGGTAATCGTGTCTAGCGTCGCCGTCAGGAGAGACGAGGCGGACGTTCGTTCGTGCCAAGGCGATGTGTGGCAGCTTCGTGTCGACCACGATCTTGTTCGGCAACAGAATCGTGCGGTGGTCCTTGGCGAGATGCACCCGCGGTCGATAGGTGCCATCCGGAACGGGCTTGCCTGCGTCATCGCGGCCGTCCCAGAAGAAACCGTGTTTTCCTTTGCTTTTGTGCCGCGAATCGAGCAGCGCTCGGACGACCTTGTCGTTGGAATCGACGATCGCGAGCGAGAGGGTGTCGCCCTTGCGAAGGCGGAAGACGATCGGCACTCGGCGACCGGAGTCGGGTGAGGCGACCTTGCCAACCTGTGTCCCGTAGATCGGGCTGCGCTCGAGCTTCAGCCGCTCGGTCACGGCAAACGCCGCGGCCGAGCCGCCGAGCAGCGCCACGACGAGCACGGCCGGCAAGAAACGCGCCAAAGTGCGGCGAGTTTAGATGCGGCTTCGTTAAGACAACGTGAGGTCCGTCGCCAGCTGGCGACGTTCCTCTGCCCGGCGTGCGCGCAGCTCGTGCACGCCCCAGGCGGTGAAGACGATCCCACCGACGATGAAGCCGGCGAGCACGATCCAGTCGGCGCCGGGCAGATTTACGAGCTTGACCCCACTCAGCATCAGCACGGTTGCGAGGCCGAGGCGTAGCGCACGATCCGGCAGGCGCAGGGTGAGCTGGCTCGTCAGGAGAACGCCGGGGATCGAGCCGAGCAGCAGCCAGGACATCGCGTGGAGGTCGACGTTGCCAGCGACGAGGTGCCCCGCGCCCGCGACCCAGAGCAGCGCAGCCGCGTGGAAGATGTCCGTGCCGACGATCTTCGGCAGCGTCAGCGGGTAGACGAGCACCATCACGAGCCCGAAGAAGGTGCCACTGCCGACCGAGGTCAGGCCGACCACGAAGCCGAAGACCGCGCCGATCGTGACGGCGATGACGCGGTCGCGCCGCGAGAGAATGAATGGGGCGTCGTCCGGCTGGACGCCGATCTTGACGAAGGTCTTCGCGATCAAGCCGAGCCCGCCGAGAATCAAGGCGGCGCCGATCGCATAGGCCTCGACCGACTGGACGCCGTCGCCGTAGCGGTGCTTGAGCCAGGTGGCGACGGTGACGCCGAGTAGCGACATCGGCCCTGAGCCCAAGAACATCCAGAACACAAGCCTGGCGTGGACCGTCCCGAGCCGACGGTGCCGGACGGCGCCGAACGACTTGAAGATCGCTCCGTGAAGGATGTCCGTGCCGACGGCATAGGTCGGCTTGAACCCGAACACGATCACGAGGATGGGCGTCAGCAAGGAGCCGCCGCCCATCCCTGTCAGCCCGACCAGGCCTCCGATCAGCAGTCCCGTGAGCGTGAACTGCCAGGTCATATTCGGTTAGTTCCGGTACGCCTCGATCAAGACCTCGGCGACCTCCGGCCGCGAGAACTCGACCGGCGGTAGCTGGCCCTCGGAGAGCATCTCCCGCACCTTCGTGCCGGAGAGGAAGACGTGGTCGTCGCCGCCATGCGGACAGGTCTTCGGCGTCGCCATCTGGCTGCACTTCTTGCACCAGAAAGCGTGCTCGAAGAACATCGGCTCGATGTCGAGCTCGTGCGGCTCGAAGTCGTCGAAGATCAGCTGTGCGTCGTAGGTGCCGTAGTAGTCGCCGACGCCGGCGTGGTCGCGGCCGACGATGAAGTGTGAGCAGCCGTAGTTCTTGCGACAGATCGCGTGCCAGATCGCCTCGCGGGGGCCTGCGTAGCGCATCGCCGCCGGGAACGCCGACAGCACGACCCGGTTCTCCGGGTAGTAGTTCTCGAGCAGGACGCGGTAGCACTCGACCCGCGTCTTCGCCGGCACGTCGTCGGACTTCGTGTCGCCGACGAGCGGGTGGATCAGCAGCCCGTCAACCGTCTCGAGCGCGCCCTTCGTCAGGTACTCGTGGGCACGATGGATCGGGTTGCGGGTCTGGAAGCCGACGACGCGCTTCCACCCGCGCTCGGCGAACGCGGCGCGCGTCTCGGCCGGATCGAGCGCGAGCTCCGGGAACGCCGGCTCGGCCCGCTCGAACACGGTCACCTTGCCGGCGAGGTAGAGCGGCTTCTGCGCGTAGAGGCGGGCGACGCCCGGATGGGCCTCGTCCGTCGTGCGGAAGGCGTTCCGAGCCTCGCGCTCCTTGTCGTACTCGTAGACCTCCTCGACCTCGAGAGTCGCGAAGGGCTTGCCCGCTTCGTCGGTCAGCGCGACCTCGTCGCCCTGCGGCTCGTGGTCGACCGCAAGGCAGACCGGCAGCGCCCAGGGCACTCCCTTGGCGAGCCGCATCTCCCCAAGCACACGCTCGTAGTCGTCGCGACCCATGAAGCCCTCGAGTGGCGAGAGCGCGCCGGAGGCGAGCATGTCCAGGTCGGACAGCTCGCGGGAGGTCAGCGTGATCTGCTCCAGGCTGTCGACGTTGTCGGGCCGCTGCCCGGTACGGTCGACGAGGTAGCCGCCGTGGGGAGCAATGAGATGCTGCTTTTCGGCGACTTCCGTCATACCGCGACCCCGGCGGGGACGAGCCCCAGCTCCTCGAGCTTCGCCACGACAAGGGCGGCGCTTTCCTCAGGGCTGTGCTGCTCGCTGTCGAGCACCAGCTCAGGGGCGGACGGCTCCTCGTACGGATCGTTCACTCCGGTGAACTCCTTGATTTCCCCTTTGAAGGCTTTTTCGTAGAGGCCCTTGACGTCGCGGCGCGCACACTCGTCGACAGACGCCTTGACGTACACCTCGACGAACGGGCCGAACTCCTCGACGAGCTCACGCGCCACGCGGCGGGTCCTTTCGTAGGGCGAGATCGCCGCCGCGATCGCGGCCCCACCCTGCCGAGTCAGTCGCGACGCCACCCAGCCGACCCGCTCGATGTGCGTGTCGCGGTCTTCCTTCGAGAAGCCGAGCTCTTTCGAGAGGTGGGTGCGCACGGTGTCACCGTCCAGGTACTCGACGACGAGACCGCGGCGGTCGAGCTCCGGACCGACGAGGTGCGCGATCGTGGTCTTGCCCGAACCGGACAGGCCGGTGAACCAGAGGGTGAAGCCGCCGGGCCGGACGTGCGTCGTCTCCGGGTGCTCTACCGCGTAGATGTGGTTGGTCATGTGCCTCCTATTTGGTTTCGACGTGAATGCCGCATTCGAGCTTGTCGGAGCCGGCCCAGCGGCCTGCGCGCTCCTCTTCGTCGGGCGCCGTCGGCCGGGTGCAGGGGATGCAGCCGATCGAGCGGTAGCCGGTCTCGTGCAGCGGGTTGTAGGGAATCTCGTTGACCTGGATGTAGGCCCAGACGCGCTTCTCGTCCCAGTCCGCGAGCGGGTGGAACTTCAAGACGCCGTAGCGGTCGGACCACTGCAGCTTGGGCGTCGTCGCACGACTGGGCGACTGGTCTCGGCGGATCCCCGAGATCCAGGCGTCGTACGGGCCGAGCGCCTCGAGCAGCGGCTCGACCTTGCGGATGTGGCAGCAGCGGTCCGGGTCGGCCTCCCAGAGATTCGGCCCCTCGAGCTTGTGCTGCTCGGCGACCGTGATCACGTGCGGTTGCTGCAGCTCGAGGCCGTAGCGCTCGACGAGCCGGTCCCGGGTCTCGTAGGTCTCGCGGAAGAAGAGCTGCGTGTCGAGCTCGATCACCGGGATGTCGAGGCCGAGCTCGCTGACCATGTGGACGAGCACGGAGGACTGCTTCTGCCAGGAGCAGGTGAGGCAGAGCTTGTCGCCGTACTCCTCGAAGCCCCAGCGAAGGAGCTCCTCCGCCGGCATCGCCTCGAAGTCGAGCTCAGGCAGCGGGGGTGCGGTCGCCATCGAGCAGCACCTCCTTCAGCGTGTCGCCGCGGAGCCCGAGCCGCAGTGTCTCGAGCGGGATTACCTCGTCGGGCGGAATGTTCCCGAGGTTCACGGTCGGGCCGTACTGCTTGACAAACCACGCCTGAGCGGCCTTCGTCGGCGCTTCGAAGATGACGTCCTGGAGCGGAACGGCGCCTGCGATCTCGCCGACAAGGTCGGTCCGCATCGCGCCGTCGGGGCTGAAGATGCCGGAGCTGCCTCCTTCGCGCGCCTCGGTGATCACCTTCCAGGCGCCGGCGTCGAGCTCCTCCTGCAGCCATTGCGTCCACTCGTCGGTTTCAAATTCCACCGCGGGGTCCTTCGAGCCCACCTCGGAGAGGACGGTGAAGTCGCGCGCGAGCTCGGCGATCAGCTCGAGCTTGCGCTCGCGCGGCAGGTCGATGACGCCGTCGGAGATCTCGACGTGGGTGAGCCCGAGCTGCTGGAGCCAGCGCTTGTAGTCGTCGAGCTTGTCGAGCGTCAGGACGACCTCGAAGAACGTGCCGCCGACGACAACCGGCTTCTCGCGCAGGACCTCGAGCTTCGCCTTCAGGTTCGGCGTCACGTAGGCGGTGCCCCAGCCCAGCTTGACGATGTCGATGTACGGGCCCGACGTCTCGAGGACGTCCTCCCAGGCGCGAGGGCCGAGGCCCTTGTCGAGCACGTGGGTCAGGCCGCCCGAGCGAGGCTCAAAGCCGAGCATAGAGCTCCTTCAGCTTCTCCTGGGCGGCGGTCTGGACGTCGTGGTAGAGCGAGCCGCCGTGGGCGTCGATGCCGACCGTGAGCGGGCCGAAGTCCTTGACGCGGAACTTCCAGAGGCATTCGGGCATCAGCTCTTCCCAGGCGACCTCCTCGATCTCCTCGATCTGTGTCGTCTCGAGCGCCGCGGCTCCGCCGACGATCGCGAAGTAGACCATCCCGAGCGTTCGCATCGGCTCGATCGCCTCGTCGGGGAAGCCCCCCTTGCCGCAGATCGCGCGCACGCCGTACTGCGCGCCGAGCGGCTCGGTGAAGCGGACCATCCGGGCCGAGGTCGTGGTGCCGATGCAAACCTTCTCGTAGCGGCCGTCCTCGAGCTTGCGGACGCCGGGCGCGGTATGCAGCAGGAAGGCGCCGCGGAGATCCATCGGCGGCTCGACGCCCTGGTCGAAGATGCGGATCTGCGTCCGGTCGCGAATGCCGATGATGTGTCCCTGGACGGTGACCTCGTCGCCGGCGTGGAGCTTGAGAATCTCGCGCTCGTCGGTGATCGGGAAGGTGACTTCGTGCGTGGTCATCAGAACTCGCGGTCGTAGTCGATGTCGCCGTCTGCTGAGATGTGCGCGGACGCACGCCGCGCGGCCCAGCACTGGTAGTTGACCGCGACCGGGTTCAGGGTCATGTGCGTGTCCGCGTGCTCGATGTGGCACTGCAGCACGGTCACGTCGCCACCGAGCCCCATCGGCCCGATGCCGGTCTCGTTCAGGAGCCCATAGAGCTCGTCCTCGAGCTCGGCCACGATCGGATCCTGATTCCGCGTGCCGACCGGGCGCGCGATCGCCTCTTTGGCGAGATACATCGCATAGTCCGCCGAGCCGCCGATGCCGACGCCGACGATCCCGGGCGGACACGGCTTGCCGCCGGCGCCGACGATCGACTCGAGCACGAACTGCTTGATCCCCTTCACCCCGTCGGCCGGGACGCACATCTTCAAAAAGCTCATGTTCTCCGAGCCGGATCCCTTCGGCACGCACTTGACGTCGAGCCCGTCCCAGTCCGGGATGAACTCCCAGTGCACGATCGGCAGCCGGTAGCCCGTGTTCGGCCCGGTGTTCTCGCGGGTGATCGTGTGAACGGCGTTCGAGCGCAGCGGATGTTCCACGGTCGCGCGCTCCGTCCCGTGCTTCAGCGCCTCGTAGATCCGCGTCGGGTGCAGCGGGAAGTGCTCGCCCACGCGGCAGGTGTAGACGGCGATCCCGGTGTCCTGGCAGACGAGGTTCTTCTCGTCGTCGGCGATGCCGACGTTTTTGAGAATGGTCGAGAGCACCCGCTGACCCGGCACCGACGTCTCCCGCTTCTGCGCCTCGGCCAGCGCGTCGCGGAGATCCTGCGGGATGTCCTTCAGCGCCCAGACGTAGAGATATGCCGCCGCATCCTCGACCGCGTGCTGGAGATCCGTTGCGACTGCGCTCATGCGCTCGCCTTCTCTGCTGCGGCTGCGCCGGCGCGCCGGCCGAAGACGGTGCACTCGAGCAGCGAGTTGCCCATCATCCGGTTCCGCCCGTGGGTGCCGCCGGCGATCTCGCCGCAGGCGAATACCCCCTCGAGCGTCGTCTCCGCGTGCTCGTCGATCACGAGCCCGCCGTTCTGGTAGTGCAGGACCGGGTAGGTCAGGATCGGCTCCTTCAGAGGGTCGACTCCGGCGGCACGGTAGCGGCGCAGCATGTAGGGAAGGGACACGTCGGCATCGGCCTCGGGAACGCGGGTCGTGTCGAGATAGACCGCGGGCCGCCCGTCGGGGGTCTCGACGCCTCGCCCCGCCGCGACCTCGTCGAAGATCGCCTGCGAGACCTCGTCGCGCGGGCCGAGCGCGTCAGTGAACTCCTCACGTTCGGCGTTCAGCAGCGTCGCCCCGTACGCGCGGGTCGTTTCCGGAATCGAGTAGCCCTGCATGTTCGCCGGCCACGCCCCGCCGTTCGGGTGGTACTGGAGCGCGTCCATGTCGCGCGAATCGGCGCCCAGGTCGAGCGCGATCTGCGTCACCTCGCCGGTCGCGCCCGGATGGTTGGTCGAGAGCTCACCGCGCTCCTCGGCCTCGCGGTAGCAGCGGCCGCCCGCGGCCAGCACGACCGCGGGGGCATCGACGACGTGGTCGCCGACTCGCGCGCGCCAGCCGTTCTCGTGCGCCTCGAGCGAGCTCAGCGGAGACTTCGGCAAGCTCAGCACCGAGGAGGCCTCGACTGCATCCCGCAGCGCGGCCGTGATCGCGTGGCCGGTGCGGTCGCCCACCTGGAGCAGCCGCTTGCGCGAGGCGCCACCGCACTTGGCGAGGCGGTAGCCGCCGTTTTCGCGCGTGAACTGGACACCAAGCTCTTCGAGCCAGTGGATCGCGCCCGGCGCTTCCCCGGTCAGCACCTCGATGAGACGTCTGTCGGCGGTCTCGTGCGAGCTCTTCCAGACGTCTTCCGCGTGTTGCTCGGGAGAGTCGTCGTCGCCGAACGCGGCCTGGATGCCGCCCTGGGCCTTCGCCGAGTTGCACGACTGCAGGGAGCCCTTGGTCGCGAGCGCGACCCGGGCCCCGGATCGCTGCGCCGAGACGGCAGCGGCCAGCCCGGAGGCTCCGCTTCCAACCACGAGCACGTCAACAGACACGGTCTCCGCCATGGAGGCCGGAGTTTACCACTGTTCTCCTAATTGCTTCGATTAAGAATTGTTATGAAGTGCTCAAGACTCCGGGCTCTTTCGCCGATCTTTGGAGGATGACCCGCGGCCTCGGTCTCGTTTCGCTCGTCGTCAGCCTCGTGATCTCCGGGATGCTCTTCTCGTCGCAGCTGAAAGGCGGCGGCTCCGGCCCTGCCACGCCCGACGGGAACCAGCTCGTTCATCAGGCACAGACGGCTGCGGCCGCCGTCACAGCAGGCCAGGCGGACCGCGAGCTCGCCGCCTACCAGGCCGAGAACGGTACGTTCGTGGGCGCAACCGTGACCGGCATCAGCGGCGTCACGGTCGTCAGCGCCGCGCCGACGTCCTACTGTCTGCGGCTGGTTACGAGCGAGGGCGTTCTCTACGACGCGGGGCCCGGCGGCACGCCTAGCTCGACGCCCTGCTGAGCAGGGCTACCAGACCTCCCGGAAGAGCTCCTCGATCTCGCTCGGCGATGCCGGGCGAGGGTTCGCCTTCGCGCCCCCCCGTTGAGCCGTCGCTTCGGCGAGCTCCGCCAGGTCGCCTTCGGGCACGCCGAGGTCGCGCAGTCGCTCGAAGCCGCCGAGACGCGCCAGCTCGCGGACGCCCTCGGGAGGATCGTCCGAACCGATCGCCTTGCCGAAGCGGGCGATCGCCTCGGGCGCGACTGGTTGGTTGAACCGGAGTGCGGGCGGCAAGCAGATCGCGTTGAGGGCGCCATGCGGCAGCCCGTAGCGGCCGCCGACCGCCTGCGCCATCGCGTGCCCCAGCCCGAGGCCGGCCAAGCCGAGCGCGTGCCCCGCGTCGTCGGCCCCGTGCAGTAGCTCGGTGCGTGCCTCAAGATCCGAACCGTTCGCAGCGACCCGCGGCAGCGCCGCCGCGATCGTGCGGGCACCGGCGATCGCGAGCTCGTCCGCCTTCGCACTCCGCCCCTTGACGTAGAGCGCCTCCGCGCAGTGCGCGAGCGCGTTCAGTGCCGTGCCCACTGAGACCTCGAGCGGCAGTCCAAGCGTCAGCTCGGGGTCGTAGACGATGCCAGCGAGATTCGTCCCGGTGCCGCCACCGCGCATCCGACGTTGCGCGTCCCTGATCCCGAAGATCGGCGACCACTCGGACCCCGAGTAGGTCGTGGGCACCGAGACCACCGGCAGCCCGGTCTCGGCCGAGACCGCCTTGGCGAGGTCGATCGCGCTACCGCCGCCGACGGCGAGCAGGCCGTCTGCGTCCCCGGCAGCCGCCGCGAGCTCGCCGATCTTGTCGCTCGGCACCTCGTTCCACCGCGCGACGGCCGGCATGTCGAGACCCGACCAGCGGTCGCTCGCGATCAGGAACGGTCGCTCGATTCCAAGCTCGTCGAGCAGGCCGGGCAACTCCTGCAAACCCCGGCGGACGATCACGCCGGCAGCTTCGCGCGGGCGAACTCGATGAACGCCTCCGCTGCCCGCGTCGGCGAGCGACCCGCAGGGCGGACGAGCGAGATCTCGCGCGCGGGCTCGAGCCCCTTGACGCGCGCGGAGGCGATCGTCCCGGCGGCGAGCTCGGCTTCGACGCCCGAGCGTGAGATGAACGTGACGCCGAAGCCGGCGGCGACGGCGCTCTTGACCGACTCCTGGAGCCCGAGCTCCAGGTGGACGTCGAGGTCGCGCAACCGCACCGGCCCATTGCGCAGCTCGTGCTCGATCACCTGCCTGACTCCCGCCCCTTCCTGCATCAGGATCAGCGGCTCCCCACGCAGGTCCGCCAGTGAGATCTCCTTGCCCGCGAAGCGGTGGCCGGGCGGCACGACCAGGATCACCTCGTCGCGAAAGAACGGCTCGAAGACGACACCGCGGTGGCGCGGGGAGGCACCGACGATGCCGAGCTCGAGCTCGCGCTCGGCAACCTGCTCGATCACGCGATTCGTGTCGGAGATCGAGAGCGCGACGCTCAGCTCAGGGTGCTCGCGCTGGAACTCCCCGAGTAGGACGGGCACGACCGTCCCGCCGGGGCCGGTCGAGGCTCCGAGCGCCAACTCACCACGCAGCACTCCGACGGCGTCCGCGCTCGACACCTCCTCGAGCAGCTGGTCCTCGAGGGTCAGCATGCGCTGCGCGAGCCGGTAGAGCCGTTGGCCGGCCTCGGTTGGCTCGACCCTGCGGCCCGATCGGTCGAGCAGCCTCGTCCCCAGCCGCTTCTCGAGCGAGCGAACCTGGAGGCTGACCGCCGGCTGGGTGACACCGAGGCGCTCGGCGGCGTGGGAAAAGCTCTTACGCTCTACCACCTCGCAGAAGGCGGCGAGTTGTCGCGTGTCCATAAGCAACTATTATGAACCCGTGCGCAAGCTATTCGTTCTCGGGGCTGCGCTCGCGCTCGTTGCCGCGGGCTGCGGGAGCAGCAACGGCGGCGGCAACACGGCCCTCCCCCGCACGAGCCCCGGCAACGAAGCCGCGGCTCGAGCCGTCGTTCGCGTACAGGCTCAGTTGCGCCGGGGAGAGTTCGCCGCTGCCTGGCGGACGCTGCACCCCGCCGAGAAGCGCGTAATCTCCGTGAGCCGTCTCGCCGCCTGCTACCCGGCCGGTGCCTTCCCGCGGACGGTCACCTTCCGGGCAATCGAGGAGCAGGATGTCTCGTGGCAGGTGCCCGGCACGAACACATTCGCCGAGGCCAAAGAGGTCACGGTCAAGGCCGAGTCCGGCGGCAAGACGGTGGACACCTTCAAGCAGCACACGGTCCGGGTCGGGCAACGGTGGACCTGGATGCTGAGCCGCGCCTTCTTCGACAAGGCGCGCAGCGGGAAGTGTTAGGCGGCTGCTAACGCCGCCAGGACCTCCTCGCCGTACCGCTCGAGCTTCGTCGGCCCGACCCCCGGCACGGCGGCAAGCTCGGTCAAGGTTCGCGGCCCGCGCTCGGCGATCTCCTCCAGCGTCGAGTTGTGGAAGACGACGTAGGCGGGCACCTCGTCTGCCTTCGCACGCTCCAGGCGCCACTGCTTCAGCGTGCGAAACGCGGGCGGCAGCTCC
>Ga0307306_10000198_pt1 | contig 13617 bp, 11 predicted proteins | sample ER_DNA_193_FD_194507 | JGI IMG/M metagenome (GOLD analysis project Ga0307306, IMG submission 194507) | Bulk soil microbial communities from the East River watershed near Crested Butte, Colorado, United States - ER_DNA_193 | ecosystem: Environmental > Terrestrial > Soil > Floodplain | place...
ACGACGGTGGCCAGTCTCATGAAGAGCGCGCGTGACCGGTCGCGGGAGGCCGCGGCCGGCTCGTAAGCCTAGCGGCCGGGTCAGCCGCCGATCGCCGCGGGGCCGTCGTCCTGGTTCGGGCGGCTGCGTGACGTGCCCATCACCAGCGTGCTGGCGCCCATGACGAGGGCGATGCCGAGGATCTGCAGACCGGTCAGCCGCTGGTCCAGGACGAGGAACCCCGCCAGCGCGGCCATCGCCGGCTCGAGGCTGAGCAGGATCCCGAACACCCGCGAGCTCATCCGGCGGAGCGCCAAGAGCTCGAGCGAGTACGGCAGCACCGACGACAGGACGGCGATGCCGACTCCCTTGAGGAGAATCTCGCCGGTCCACTGTGGGACCGACCCGAGTCCGAACGGCGCCACGGCCACGGAGGCGACCACCATGGCGATGGCCAAGCCGTCCAGCTGGGAGAACGCTGCTCCGGTTCGTTTCGAGAGGACGATGTATGCGGCCCAGCAAGCGCCGGCCAGGGCGGCCAGCCCCAGCCCCACCAGGTCCAGCTCGGCGAAGGGGACGCTCAGCGCCTCCGAGATCAGGACGACGCCGGCCGCCGCGCCGACCACAGCCACGAAGTCGACGGCCCGGCGGGACAGCGCCACGGTGAGCACCAGGGGTCCGACGAACTCGATGGTCACGGCCACGCCGATGGGCAGCCGGCCAAGGGACGCGTAGAACGACCAGTTCATCGCGCCGAGCGCCAGCCCGAAGAGGACGACGGTCACCCACGCCTGCCGGTCGTGGCCGCGCAGCCGCGGCCGGGCCACCGCGAGCAGGACCAGGGTCGCGATGAGCAGCCGGAGCGTGACCGACCCCGCCGCGCCGATCTCCGGGACCAGGGTCGCCGCCAGCGCTCCGCCGAACTGGACCGACAGCACGGCCAGGAGGACGAGCACCGGCGCCGGCATCCGGGACGCCAGGCCCGAGGCGTGGGTCCGGCGCGTGGCCGAGTCCGGTGTCGCGGACTCAGGGTCGGGTGTCGCTCGCATCTCGGCATCCAAGGCTATGGGTGGGCGAGAAGTGCGCGCAGACCTTGGTGTCAGCGCGGACGCCGTGGTCCCCTGCTCTCGGGTGGTGCTCTCGGGTGGTGTCCTCAGCCCGTCGCGCGGGTCATCTCCCGGAGCTCTTTCTTGAGGTCGCCGAGTTCGTCGCGGAGTCGGGCGGCCAGCTCGAAGTGGAGGTCCCCGGCCGCCTGGTGCATCTGGGTGGTCAGCTCCTGGATCAGCGACGCGAGGTCGGCGGCCGCCATCGACTCGAGCCGCCCGCCGCCGGACACATTGACGTCGACCGCCAGCGCCCCGCGGCCGCCTCCGGACCTCACCGCCCGGCCGCGCGACTGCGAGCGCCCGCTGCCGAGCAGCTGCTCGGTGTCGGCGTCCTCGCGGGCCAGCAGGTCCGTGATGTCGGCGATCCGCTTCCGCAGTGGCTGTGGGTCGACGCCGCGCTCCTTGTTGAACGCGGTCTGCTTCTCCCGCCGCCGGTGCGTCTCGTCGAGCGCCTCCTGCATCGACGGGGTGACGTTGTCGGCGTACATGTGCACCTGTCCGCTGACGTTGCGGGCGGCGCGGCCGATGGTCTGGATGAGCGACCGCGCCGAGCGCAGGAAGCCCTCTTTGTCGGCGTCGAGGATGCTCACCAGCGACACCTCGGGAAGGTCGAGGCCCTCGCGCAGCAGGTTGATGCCGACGAGGACGTCGAACTCCCCCACCCGCAGCTCGCGCAGCAGCTCCACCCGGCGCAGCGTGTCCACCTCGGAGTGGAGGTAGCGGACCCGGATCCCCTTGTCGAGCAGGTAGTCAGTCAGGTCCTCGGCCATCTTCTTGGTCAGCGTCGTCACGAGGATCCGCTCGTTGCGCTCCGTGCGGACCGTGATCTCGTGGATGAGGTCGTCGATCTGGCCTTTGGTCGGCTTGAGCACGACCTCGGGGTCGACGAGGCCGGTCGGCCGGATGATCTGCTCGACCGGAGGGCCGGAGCGCGCGAGCTCGTATGGACCGGGGGTGGCCGAGAGGTAGAGGGTCTGGCCGATCCGGTCGAGGAACTCCTCCCACATCAGCGGCCGGTTGTCCATCGCGCTGGGCAGCCGGAACCCGTGGTCGACGAGCATCCGCTTCCGGGACATGTCGCCCTCGTACATGGCGCCGATCTGCGGCACCGTCTGGTGCGACTCGTCGATGACGAGGAGGAAGTCCTCGGGGAAGTAGTCGAGCAGGCAGTTCGGCGCGGACCCTGCGGATCGGCCGTCGATGTGACGCGAGTAGTTCTCGATGCCGCTGCAGGAGCCGACCTGACGCATCATCTCGATGTCGTAGGTCGTCCGCATCCGCAGCCGTTGGGCCTCGAGCAGCTTGCCCTGCCGCTCTAGCTCGGCCAGCCGGTCGGCCAGCTCCAGCTCGATGCCCTTGATCGCGCGTTCCATCCGTTCCGGGCCGGCGACATAGTGCGTGGCGGGGAAGACGTACATCTCCTCCTCCTCGCGCACCACCTCTCCGGTCACCGGGTGGAGCGTGTAGATCCGCTCGATCTCGTCGCCGAACATCTCGATGCGGACGGCCAGCTCTTCGTAGACCGGGATGATCTCGACAGTGTCACCGCGGACCCGGAACGTCCCCCGCGAGAAGGCCAGGTCGTTCCTCGTGTACTGCATCTGGACAAACTTCAGCAGCAGCGAGTCGCGGTCCATCTCCTCGCCGACCTTGAGCCGGACCATGCGGTCGACGTACTCCTGCGGCGTGCCAAGGCCGTAGATGCACGACACCGAGGCGACCACGATGACATCGCGCCGGGTGAGGAGCGAGTTGGTGGCGCTGTGCCGTAGCCGCTCGACCTCGTCGTTGATCGAGGAGTCCTTCTCGATATAGGTGTCGGTCTGCGGGATGTAAGCCTCGGGTTGGTAGTAGTCGTAGTAGGAGACGAAGTACTCGACCGCGTTGTTGGGCAGCAGCTCGCGGAACTCGTTGGTCAGCTGAGCCGCCAGCGTCTTGTTCGGCGCCATGACGAGGGTCGGTCGCTGGACCTGCTCGATCACCCAGGCCGTGGTCGCCGACTTGCCCGTGCCGGTCGCGCCCAGCAGCACGACGTCGTTCTCGCCGCCCTTGATGCGTCGCCCGATCTCGTCGATGGCCGTGGGCTGGTCACCGCTCGGCACGAACTCGGAGACCACCTGGAACGGGGCCACCGTGCGCTTGATGTCGGTCGTCGGACGCATACCTCAACGGTATGCCTCGGGTCCGACACGGGTGACCCGGAGCCTGCGAGGCACTTACCGCGGTGTATTTGCCGGGCTTGACGCGTCGTCGGTCCACCCGCTTCGGCGGGCCCAGTCCACGACCTGGGGGTATGCGTCGGCGAACCAGGGCTCCTTGGCCTCCGCGTACTCCGCCGCGTTGGGAACGCCGGCCGCGAGCGCCTGCTTCAGCGACGCATACCGGTGACGGGCGTTCGGGTTCGCACGCAGCCAGTCGCGGAACTGTAGGGCGAAGAGCCAACCGGCAGAACCGATCTCGCGGATCTGGAGGTTCGCCGCCCGGCCAGGGTCCATCGAGGCGTGGAGCCGCTTGGCCCAGTGGGCGGGATCGCCCTCGGGGGTGTGCGCGCTGTCCGCGCTGATCTCGGGGAGCCGGACGAAGCCGCGTTCAGTGAGATCGGCCACGAACCCGGGCTCGTCGGCGTCCGCGAGAGACGTGACACCAATCTGCAGGTCGATCACGTCCTTGGCCGGCAGGTTCGGGACGCTGGTCGATCCCACGTGGTCCACCCGAACCGCGCGGGGCGTCAGCGCGTCGGAGACCCTGGCGACGAGGCGCGCCGCCTGGGCCGGCCAGCTGGCATCGGGGTCGACGACGGCCAGCGGTGGCCGTCGGCTGCGGTTCCCGGCGAGAAGGTTCGCGTTGTACGGCACCAGGCGGTCGAACCAGAGCCCGCGCACCTGGGCTTCGGTCGCGGCGAGGTCGCCGTCGTTGTCGACCCACACGTCCGCGGCGGCCCGACGCTCGGCGTCGCTGGCCTGCCGCGCGATCCGGTGTCTGGCGTCGGCGGGGTCCAGCCCGCGCTGCTCGACGAGCCGCCGGACGCGCGCCTCGGCATCGGCGCCCACCACGACGGTGAGGTGCTCACGCGGCCAGAGCCGACGCTCGACGAGCAGCGGCATGTCGTAGACCGAGATCGTGTGCGGGTCGGCCGACCGCCGCAGGGCCTCGACCCGCTCGGCGATCGCCGGTCCGGTGATGCGGTCGAGGTCGGCCAGCGCCGCCGGGTCTGGAAACACGATCGCGGCGAGGCCGGCCCGGTCCAAGGAGCCGTCCGGCCGGACCACGTCCGGCCCGAAGCGCTCTGCGACTGCAGCCAGTGTCGGGGTTCCCGGCTGAACGACCTCACGGGCGACGACGTCGGCGTCGATGACGGTCGCGCCGAGTCCTCGCAGCAGCTGCGCGACCGTGGACTTCCCCGAGCCGATGCCCCCAGTGAGGCCGACGTCGAGCACGTCGACAGCGTAGGACCGGCACAGGGTCCGAGGACACGGCACGATGTGCGTGTGACCGGGAGACCCGAGGCGATGACGGGATACCTGCCGGGCAGCGCCGAGTACCGACGGGTCCTCGTAGCGCTCTTCGTGGCGGGGCTGGCGACCTTCGCGGTGCTTTACAGCCCGCAGGGCCTCTTACCGGAGTTGTCGGCCCAGTTCGACGTCTCGGCGACCAGCGCCACCCTGACCCTGTCGTTGACCACATTGGCGCTGGGCGCCGCGCTACTCGTCGCCGGCCCGCTGTCCGACGTCGTCGGCCGGACGCGGCTGATCCACTTGTCGCTCTGGGCGTCCGCGATCGTCGCCATCGCCTGCGCGGTCGCACCGGGATGGAACGCCCTGCTCGTCTTGCGGCTGCTCCAGGGCATCGTCCTGGCCGGTCTGCCGGCGGTGGCCACGGCATACCTGCGCGAGGAGCTGCACCCGTCGACCCACGCCCGGGCCGCCGGTCTGTACATCGGAGGGACCGCGCTTGGCGGGATGGCTGGCCGGCTCGTGGCGGGATTCGGAGCCGACTTCGGGGGCTGGCGCTGGGGGTTCGGGGCCGTCGCCGTGCTAGCCCTCGCGTGCGCCGTCATCGTCCGGGTGCTCCTTCCCGCGTCCAAGCACTTCGACCCCGCCCCGAGCGGCGTGCGCCAGCTGCTCCACATGGGCCGCGAGGCGGTCAGCGACCGAGCCCTTGTCGCGCTCTATCTCATCGGTGGCTGCGCGATGGGCGGGTTCATCGCCGTGTTCAACATCATCGGGTTCCGGCTCACGAGCGACCCCTTCGACCTTCGGCTCGCAGCGGCGAGCCTGGTGTACCTCGTTTACCCGGTGGGCGCTGTCAGCTCCGTGGTGGCCGGCCGGCTGGCCGACCGCTATGGACGGCGGGCGGTCATGCCGTTCGGGTGCCTGGTCGCCATTGCCGGCGTGGTGTTCACCCTTGCCCCGTCACTGGTCGTGCTCATTCTCGGGATGGCGCTGCTGACCGCCGGCTTCTTCGCGGTCCACGGCCTGGCCAGCGGATGGGTGCCGGTGCGCGCGCACGCCGAGGGCGTCTCGTCCGGGCAGGCCGCCTCGCTCTACCTCTTCACGTTCTACCTCGCTTCGTCCGTCTTCGGCAGTCTGGCCGGATCGGCGTGGCATACGGCGGGCTGGCCGGGTGTTGTCCTCCTCGCGGTGGTGCTGTTCGCGGTCACCGCGGCGCTCGCACTGTGGCTGCGACGAATCCCGACGCTGCTGACATCATCCCCTCGCTGAGCTACTGCAGCGTGCCGATCCTGTCGGCGGACATCATCGTGTACCAGGGCTGTGCGTTGCCGTCCACGGTGACGCCCGTCGGCCCGCTGCCCTTGACCACCTTGCTCTCGGTGAGCACGCCGGCGTTGGTGATGTTCGCGATATTGCCCTTGGTCTCCTGCGTGAACCACACCGTTCCGTTGGGCGAGGCGGCGATCCCTTGCGGTCCAGGGTCGGACGTGAGGACGAACAGGGTGACCGATCCGGAGGCCGGGTCGAGCCGCCCGACGGCCTGCGGCGCGAACCGGGCGGTGAACCAGATCTGTCCGTCGGTGGCCACGGCGACGGCCCGGGACGCCACCGTCGTCGAACCGTCGATGGTCGGCGTCCTCGTCACCACCCCCGTGACCGCGTCGATCCGGCCGAGACTGCTGGTGTCGGGCTCGGAGAACCAGGCGTTGCCCGCTGCATCCACCGCGACGTCGGACGGGTTGCTGGCGGCGAAGGAGCTGAACTGACCGATGGCGATGCTGTACCGCCAGACGACGTCGTTGTTGAAGTCGGTGACCCAGACGTCGTCCCCCGAGATGGCGAGGGTTCCGCCCAGGGCACTGGTGTTCGGCATCTGGACCGGAGGCTGAAAGGTCCCGGTGTTGACGTCGAACCGGATCAGCGTGGGGTCGTTGGACGTGGCGTAGAGGACTCCAGCGGGACCGCTGGCGATGTCGCTGAGGATGCAGTTGCTGCACCCGTCGGAAACGCCGGGTGCGAACTCGGTGATCACACCGGAAGGAGTGATCCGCGCGATCTTCGCCGGTGCTCCGGTGAACTCAGTGCCTTCGGTGAACCATCGGTTGCCGTCCGGGCCGTTGGTGATCGCTCGCGGCTGGCTGTCGGCCGTTGGCACCTTGAACTGCTTGAGCCTCGCCCCGGGCGCCGCGAGCGCCGAACCGGCCGTCCACACCAGCACCGCCACGATGGTCACGCCCAGAACGCTCATCAGCCGCCGGGCCATGAGTACTCCCCTCAACCTGCCCCGAGAGAACAAAGGAACCTCGACGCCACCAGCGGTGGTGCCCACCGGTGATAGACGCCGGTATGCGGAGCTGCGTTCAGCCATGAGGTGACCTCGGCGAGGAGTTTTGGCAACGGAGTGCTCGGCGCGACTTCGCTGGCGGAACTCAGCGGTCCGAGAGGAGCGGGAAGCCGTCAAGAATCTGCCGCTCGTGCCTGACCTGGCGCGGGAAGAACTCCGCGATGGTGAGGTCGACAAACGTCCACCGCCCCGCTGACGTCAGCAACGAGTCGGCGGACCTGCGAGCTGGTCAGGCCGCCCGGGACTGCACCCAACCCGAGGACGAGCTCGTCGCTGTCCACCGTGTCGAGTTCGAAGTGGTTGGCGACGCGCGAGCAGCCCGTGGCGTCCAGCCAGTCGAGCAACGCCCCTGACGACTCGCGCAGCTCCTCAGGGCCGAACGACCGGATGCTTCGGCGACTCCGGCGGCCCCGCGTTCTGGGGCCGGTACGTGGTCGGGGACGCCTCCTGCGTGAACTCTCTTACGTGCAACGCGACCGGCGCCTACCAACGCGTCGAGACGCCGTACGCCCGCGCGTTCCTGGAGCAGTTCATCTGATTGGCAGCGTTCCGGCAGTCGGCGTCACGCCATGCCGTCGTCCACCTCGGCGGCATGGCAGACGACCTCCAGCATGATGCCGTGCGGGTCCAGGAAGTACGTCGCGTAGGCGTGCTCGCCGTACTCGGGAAAGGCGCGCGGCGGGTGGACGACCTCCGAGCCGCGCTCCGCGGCCCACTGAGAGGCTCGGCGCACGACGGAGCGCTCCCTAACCACAAAGGCCAGGTGCTGCAGTCCGGTGCCCCGACGTGAGTAGGCGCCCGGCTCGTCGGCTCGGTAGAAGAAGATCTGGGTCCCCGTCGCGCCTTCGGGGCCGTAGTTGAACTGGTGCTCGTCGGCCGGGAACCACTCGGCGAACCCGACGATCGCCACGAAGTCGTCGTAGTAGCGCTTGGCCGCGGCGAGGTCCGGCACCCCGATGCCGATGTGGTCGATCGCCGCAGAAGAGGTCTCCACCTGCCGAATGGTGTCAGCCGACTCCGGTGCGGACAATGACCACAGCGCTGCGGGTACCGTGGGACGACCGCGGAAGGTGAGGCGATCGTTGAGCACGACGGGACCGCAGGACAGTCCGACTTGGCCACCGGCGCCGCCACAGCAGCCACCAGCCGGGCCGAGCCAGCCGGGGCCCCAGGACCGGGTTCCTTCCTCCGTCTCTCCGCCGCCGGGCGGCGTTCCCTCACCCGTTCCGGAACCCTATCTGCGTCGGCCGCGCCACCATCCTGGCCGGATCGCCGCCGCGGCTGTGGGTGTCGTCGTACTGGCCGGCGCCGGAACCGCGATCGCCCTGGCGGGTGCCGGTCCTCGGGTCGAACGACGCGAGGTCCTGACCCACCAGGTGACGGCCCTGACCATCGACCCCGGCGCCGGCGACGTCACCGTTCGCAGCGGGGCGACGGCCGGCACGGTCGAAGTCATCCGCCGGGCTCGGGGGTCGCTGAATGACGCACCGGCATCACGCGGGACCTGGGACGGCACCACCCTCGTCATCCGGCCGGAGTGTCCCGACGGCTGCGGTGCCGACTACGAGATCCGGCTCCCCAACGGTGTGGCCGTCACGGCCGAGACCGGCTCGGGTGACATCGACCTCGTCGGCACCCTCGGCATCGTGTCCGTCGAGGCCGGCTCTGGTGATGTTGAGGCCGATGCCACGGTCGACAACCTCACGACTCGGACCAGCAGCGGCGACATCGAACTGCGGCTCCGGTCGGCGCCCACGCAGCTGACCGCCACCTCCGGGTCTGGCGACGTCGACGTCCGCCTGCCGAGCGCGCAGACCTACGCCGTCGCGGTCGAGACCGGGTCCGGCGACACGGAGATCGACGTTCCCCGGCAGGACACGGCCGGCCACCGCATACAGGTCAGGACCGGCTCGGGGGACATCTCCCTGCGCGCTCGTTGACGCTCTCACCCAACCGACGCCAGGGCCGTGTGCGGTAAGCCCCACCCGACCGTCCCCCAATCGTCGCTTCTCCTTCATCCTCGCTGTCCGCCGATGGCCGGACGGTGCGGACGTCACGTTCACGAGACGCTTCTTGATGTCAGAAGACGTTACTAATCAAGGAGATTCTCGATGACGCACACCGCCCAGACGCTTACCGACCAGCCGCTTCGATTCGGTCGTACCCCAACCCTGCTGGCGGCCGTGACCGCGGCCGCGGCCCGCGTCCGTACCCGCCGACAGGCCACGAAGGCCACGCTCCAGACCGTGCCGTTCGACCCGGAGCTCCACCTCATGCCCCCCTTCGCGGTGCTCGTCAGCGGACTGCGCTGAGGACACCGATCCCCTCAATGGCGCCCTTTCCTCGGCCCGAGCGGCGGATCGTACGCTGAGGAGATGAACCCGCAGGAGGACGCTGCCGGCCCGGTGCCGCAGCGTTCCACCTGGCGGGTTCTGTTGGCGTATGCGCGTCCGCACTGGGCGATGCTGCTCCTCGGCGGAGTGCTCAGTCTGGCCACCGCCGCCAGCGGCCTGGCTCTCCCGCTCGTGGTTCGCGAGCTCATCAGTACCCTCGGGACGGACCTCCCCGTCGCCGGTCTGGTGGCCCTGATGACGGTGCTGGTGGTGGCCAACGCCGCCATCGGCGCGCTGGGCGGGTACGTGCTGCGGCGCACCGCGGAGTCGGTGGTCCTCGCCGCGCGACGCGGTCTGCTGGCCCGGCTGCTGCGGCTGAGGCTCTCGGCGGTCGAACGGCACGAGCCCGGTGACCTGATGTCTCGGGTCACTGCCGACACCACGCTGCTGCGCGAGGTGACCATCGGAACGCTGGTCGGCGGGGTCACCGGGGTGTTCACCCTGGTCGCCACCGTCGTGCTCATGGCCCTGCTCGACCTGGTCATGCTGGCGGTGACCGTCGCCGCCCTGGGCCTTGCCGTCGCGGTGATCGGCGTCGTCGTCCCGCGGATCAACCGGGCCTCCCAGCGTGCGCAGGAGTCGGTCGGCCGGATCGGCGCCACCCTGGAGCGGATGTTCGGAGCTTTCCGGACGGTCAAGGCGTCGGGCGCCGAAGAACGCGAGCGGCGGGCGCTCGACGATGCGGCCACTGAGGCGTGGCGAGCCAGCGTTCGCGCGGCCACGTGGGGCGCCATCGCCGGGAACACCGCCGGGTTGTCGATCCAGGTCGCGTTCATCGCCGTCCTGGCGGTCGGCGGCGCCCGGGTTGCAGCCGGAAGCATCAGCATCGGCACGCTCGTGGCGTTCCTGCTCTACGTGTTCTTCCTCATCTCCCCCGTGAGTCAGCTCGCCGGCGCGGTCACCCAGTACCACGTCGGCGCGGCGGCGGTGATTCGCATACTCGAGGCGCAGGCACTGCCCGTCGAGCCCAGCGGCCCGCCGGCGGACCTGCCCGGGCCGGGCAGTCCGCCCGCATCGGTCACGTTCGAGGACGTGACGTTCCGGTATTCCGCGGAACTGCCGGTCGTCCACGACCGCGTGAGCTTCGCCGTCCCGCCCGGCGGGATGACCGCCTTCGTCGGCCCTTCGGGGGCCGGCAAGACCACGGTGCTGTCGCTGCTCGAACGCTTCTACGAGGCGGACGCGGGTCGGGTGCTCGTCGACGGAGTCGACGTCCGCGACTGGCCCATCGCCCGGTTGCGCGCTTCCATCGGCTATGTGGAGCAGGACGCGCCGGTCCTGTCTGGGACGCTTCGGGAGAACGTCCTGTTCGGCGCGCCCGACGCGACCGACGACGACCTGCAGCGAACGCTCCAGACCACCCGACTCGTCCCACTGTTGGCCGGTCTGCCAGAAGGCCTCGACACGACGGTCGGCCACCGCGGCATGAAGCTCTCCGGCGGAGAACGTCAGCGCGTCGCCATCGCCCGTGCCCTGCTCCGCCGGCCTCGGCTGCTCCTGCTCGACGAGGCGACCTCGCAGCTCGATGCGGTGAACGAGTCGGCCCTACGAGCCACCGTCACCGACATCGCGCGGACCACCACGGTCCTCGTCGTCGCGCACCGTCTCTCCACGGTGACGGCAGCGGACCGTATCGTCGTGATGGACGCCGGCCGGGTCCGGGCCGTCGGCACCCACGCCGAGCTGCTCGATGCCGACAGCCTGTACCGCGAGCTCGCAGCGACCCAGTTCCTCGTCACCGTGCCGTGAGTCGGAGCCGACCGCTACGCGGGGGTCAGCCGGTCTCCCGTGTCCGCGGCGAACACGTGGGCCTCACTCGCCTCGGGGACGACGCGTACGACGTCGCCGACGTCCGGGCGTACCCGCTTGTCCGAATGCACGGTGACCCGCCGGGACGCGGTCCCGTCGGACTGCCCGTCCCCTACCGGAACCCCGTAGACGAACGACTCGGAGCCCAGCGCCTCGACCAGCTCGACCTTGAGGTCCACCCCGTTGTCCGCGCCGCGGTCGACGAGGTGCCAGGACTCCGGCCGCAGGCCGACGACGACCTTCTCCCCCGCCCGGTCGGCGACCGAGCGCTCGAGCGGGATGCGAGCCCCGTGCACCTCTGCCACCCCGTCACGAACCGGCGCGTCGACCAGGGTGATCGCCGGTGACCCGATGAACGACGCCACGAACGTGTTGACCGGCTGGTCGTAGAGCTCTTCCGGCGTGCCCACCTGCTGCAGCCGGCCGTCCCGGAGCACCGCGACGCGGTGCCCCATGGTCATGGCCTCCACCTGGTCGTGCGTGACGTAGACGGTGGTGATCCCCAGCCGGCGCTGCAGGCCGGCGATCTGCGACCGGGTCGACACCCGCAGCTTCGCGTCGAGGTTCGACAGGGGCTCGTCCATGCAGAACACCTTGGGGTTCCGAACGATCGCCCGGCCCATGGCCACGCGTTGCCGCTGGCCGCCGGACAACGCCCCGGGCTTGCGGTCGAGATAGTCCTCGAGCTCGAGGATCCGGGCGGCCTCGGCCACCCGGTCCTTGACCTCGGACGACGCGACCTTGGCGTTGGTCAGGGCGAACGCCATGTTCTGGGCGGCCGTCATGTTCGGGTACAGGGCGTAGCTCTGGAACACCATCGCCACGTCACGGTCCCGGGGCCGGACGCCCTTCTGGTCGTGGCCGTCGATGAGGATGCGTCCCTCGTTCACCGGTTCCAGGCCGGCGACCATGCGCAGCGTCGTCGACTTGCCGCAGCCCGAGGGACCCACCAGCACGAGGAACTCGCCGTCCTCGATGTCGAGGGTGACGTGGTCGACCGCCGGGGCGTGCCCCGACGCGTAGATCCGCGTCGCCTCGTCGAAGTAGACCGTGGCCATGGGTCAGAGCTTGGCCTTGATCTGGCTGTCGATGACCCCCTGGGTCTCGGCGTTGAGGGACGCGAAGGTCGCTGCGACGTCGGCGCCTTGCGCGACCTGGTCGAGGGCCTTGCCGATCCGGGCCCCGCCGCCGGGCACGAACACCCGCGCGTAGTCCTGCGATCGCGTCTTCGGCAGCTGGTCGACGGCGGTCTTGGCGTTGGGGTTCTTCGCGAGGAAGTCCTTCTCGGACTGGTTGTCCAGCGCGGACTTCCGCACCGGCATGTACCCCGTCGCCTGGGTGAACGTGACCGTGTTGTCCGCGTTGGTGAGGAACTCGATGAACTTCAGCGCATTCTTCTTGCGCTCGTCGGAGATGCCCATGGGGATCGCCACCCCGGCGCCGCCGGTCGGGCAGTTGCCGTCACCGGGCAAGAACGCCGTCCCGAACGAGAACTTCGCCGCCTTCGCCACACCGCCGAGCGATCCGGTCGACTGCACCATGCACGCGGTTAGGCCGGCGCCGAAGTCCGCCTCCGGGGTCTTGTTGACCTTCATGAATCCGTTCTTCACGAGGTCCTGGACGTACTGGCCGGCCTGGATCGTCTTCGGGTCGGTGAACGTCGGGGTCCACTCCTTGGAGTAGTTCCCGCCGAAGTCCCAGACGACGTTCTGGAAGTACCAGTCGAAGTAGTTGGACCCGTCCGGCATCTCGAACACCGCCTTGTCCGCTCCGGCAGCTGCCTTGAGCTTCGGCGCCCACTCCTGGAACTCCTGCCAGGTCTTCGGACCGCGATCCTCGAGACCGGCCGCCTTCCAGAGGTCCTTGTTGTAGTAGAAGAGCGGCGTCGACCGCGCATACGGGAGCGCGTAGTGCTGGTCCTTGAACTTGTAGTCGTTGAAGAGGGAGTCGACGTAGTCGTCGACCTTCACCCCAGCCCCGGAGAGCAGGTCGTCCAGCGGCGTGAACTGCTTGTTGAGCGCGAAGTTGAACCACGTCACGTCCGACGCGACGACGACGTCGGGCAGCGACCCGCCGGCCAACGCGGCGTTGAACTTCTGGGCCACCTCCTCGTAGTTCTTGCCGGCGTCGGTGAGCTTGACGGTGATGCCGGGGTTCGCCTGCTGGAAGGCGGTGATGATCTTCTGCTCGACCTCTTTGGAGGTGCCCGGGTGGTTGCTCCAGAAGTCGATGGTGTTGGCGCTGCCGCCGCCGCCCCCGCTCGCCTGAGGAGTACCGGGGCTGCCGGTGCCGGCGCACGCGCCCAGGCCGACGAGGGCGGCGGCCCCTCCGGCCATCCCGAGAAACCCCCGGCGAGTTACCTGGCGTGAGATGTCGTTCATGGTCTGCCTTTCATCTGCGGGTATGCGGGTCAGCTCTTGATGGCACCGGCGGTCAGGCCCTTGATCATCTGGCGCTGGAGGAAGAGGAAGAGGACGAGGATCGGCAGCATGGCGAGCACGGTGCCGGCCATGACGGGTCCCCAGTTGGTGAGG
>Ga0307306_10000199_pt1 | contig 13606 bp, 13 predicted proteins | sample ER_DNA_193_FD_194507 | JGI IMG/M metagenome (GOLD analysis project Ga0307306, IMG submission 194507) | Bulk soil microbial communities from the East River watershed near Crested Butte, Colorado, United States - ER_DNA_193 | ecosystem: Environmental > Terrestrial > Soil > Floodplain | place...
CGTGATCCTGGCGAACGGGCTCTTGCAGAACATCGTCCAGCCGTTTGCGATGGGCGCGGCGCTCGACCTGCACCCGCTCGCCGTGCTCATCCTGACGATCGGGGCCGGCTGCCTCTTCGGGATGCTAGGGCTCGTGCTCGCGGCGCCGATCGCCTCCGCCCTCGTCCACATCAGCCGCGACCTAGCGCGGGCGCGCGTGGCCGCCGCCCAGGACGAAGACGGCGGGGTGACCGTTGCCGACGCGCCTGCCTGAAGGACATCACCCGGTTAGGACGATGCCGTCCCCGAAGGCCGCTGCCAGGCTCGTCGCGATCTAGCCAAAGGAGCGAATCGTGGACGAAGGCCTTGGAGCAGGGTTCTGGTTCAAGTTGATCGGCATCGTGCTCGCCGGCGGGATCGCCGCCATCTTGCTGTTCCTGCTGGTCGACGCCGCGTGGTACCGCTGGGGCGGGTTGGGCGCGATCATCTTCTTCTCCGCGCTCGTCCTGTTGTGGGGCTGGATCTACGACCGCAGGCACGCCAAGGAGTACGAGCGGCTGCGCCAAGAGGCGTAGGCCAGAGAGCTAGGGGGCAGCCGGCTGTACGTCGGCCGGGGGCACCGAGGGGGTTCCGCCGACCTCGGCGAGCCCGAGCTCGGCCGCTCGGGCAATTGCGTCGCTCCGGCTCGAGACGCCGAGCTTGCGGTAGACCGAGATCGCCTGGGTCTTGATCGTGTTGCGCGAGACGAACAGCCGCTCGCCGATCTCGCGGAACGAGAGATGCGTCGAGAGGAGTGGCAGCAGCCGCAGCTCGGCAGGTGTCAGCCCCGAGCCACCCCCGTTCGTCGCCTTCGGCATTGCGTCGATCTCTCGCTCGAGCTCGGCGATCTGATCGCCAAGCACGCCGAGTGACGGCCGCAGGGCGAGGATGTCATTCGCCTCGTCGAGCAGCGCGCGGGCGCCGTTGCGGTCGCGCAGGGTCACGTGGGCGTGGCCGAGCTCGAGCCGCACCTGCACCGACAGCCACGGCATCGCGTGAGTCAGGCTGGGCACGAGCCGCTGGATGACGGTCAGCTGCCTACGTGCCTCGTCCCACTGGCCGTGGCGGAGCAGCGCGCGAGCCGTGGCCGCGAGGTCGAGAGCCGACGTCGCGTAGCCGTCGAGCTGTCCCTCCTCGATCAGTCGGCGCGCATCGAGCGCCAGCGCTTCGGCCAGATCGTCGTCTCGCCCGGCCGCGAGCAGTGAGCGTTCGCTGAGCGCGAGCGCGTGGCTCTCCGGCTGGGCCGGGACCGCCGCAGCCCCGGCGAAGGCGCGGTCGGCCTCATCCCGGTCGCCGAGAAGCAGGTGCGCGGTTCCGTTGACGACGAGCGCCCAGGGGTGCCACGGATGCTCCGGCGCGAGCTCGGCGAGCGCCGACTTCGATCGCGCCAGCATCCGCTGCGGGCCCTCGGCGCACATGGCCGCGCGGAGGATGTCGATGCACGCCGTCGTTTCGCCTGCGTCATCCCGAGCGGCGCCGCGCTCCGCGGCCGCCAGCCACGCCTCGGCCTGGTCGGCCCGGCCGCGCAGCGCGTGGATTCGCGAGCCCTCGACAGCGACCGCCGGGTAGCGGTCGAGTGTCTCGCCCTCGAAGCGCTCGAGCCAGGACTCCACCGCGGCGACTCGGCCGGCCGCGGCGACGGGCATCGCGATCGAGCTCAGGATCCGCGCGGCGCTGTCCTCGTTGCCGGCTGCGTGCGAGTAGACGAGCGTCGACTCCGGATCGCCTTGGGACTCGAACCAGTCGGCGGCGCGCTGGTTGAGCACCGGCATCAGCTCGGGCTCGCGCTCCTCGAGCTCCCGCAGCAGCAGCTCACGGAAGAGATGGTGGTAGCGGAACGAGCTGCGGTGGCGGTCGAGCGGCACGACGAACAGGTTCGCCTGCTCGAGCGACGCGAGCTCCAACGCCGAGCCCTTTCGATCGAGGACGGCGTCGCAGAGCGGGCCGCTCATCGTCTCCAGCACCGAGGTCCGGCGAAGGAACGTGAGCCGTTCGGGCTCGAGGCGCGAGAGGTACTCCGAGCGGAAGTAGTCGGCGAGGTAGCGGTCGGCGCCGGTGATCGAGAGGACGTCCCGCGCGTGGCCCTCCTCGCTCTCGGCCCGCGCCGCGAGGGCGGTCAGGTAAAGGCCGGCCGCCCAGCCTTCGGTGTGCTCCACCAGCTCGTTGATCTCGGCGTCCTCGAGCTCCAGCGTCGCGGCGCGCAGCAGCATCTCGGCCTCGCGCCTGCTGAGGGCGAGCTCGTAGGAACCGAGCTCGAGCAACGGGCCGCTCGCGCGGAGCGCGGCGACCGGCAGGTCGGGCAGGACTCGGCCGGAGAGGACGATCATCGACCCGGCCGGGATGTGCTCGATGAGCGTCCCGACAACCGAGATCGACTCGTGCGTCAGGGCGTCGGCGCCGTCGAGCACGAGGACGAACGGCGAGCGGCGAGCGGCGATCGTCGCGCCAAGGCGCTGCAGTGCCCTGGCCGGCGCAGGGCGCCGCTCGGGGACGAGCGGCTCGAGCGCCGACTGCGGCAGGGGCTCGAGCCGGTCGAGCGCGGCCGCGACGAGGCGCAGGAGCGAGACCGGATCGTCGTCGGCCTCGTCGACCGAGACCCAGGCGAACGGCCGCACGTCGCGCGCCGCCCATTGCGAGAGGAGCGTCGTCTTGCCGTAGCCGGCGGGCGCGACGACCAGGACGAGCGGGAACGCGCCCGCCGCGCGCAGGCGGTTGACCAGCGCCGTTCGCGAGACCGTGCCCGCGAGGAGCGGTGGAACGCGGATCTTCGAGTCGACGACCTCGAACGGCAGCGGGGCGCTCGACTGGCCGACGAGCACGGCCTTGGCCCCTGCCCTGCGCAGGCTCACGCTGCGGGGATCAGCCGGTGCGGAAACGCTCGTGAGTTCGATCACCCGGGCCCTCCGGGCGTCGAGCTGCGGTGCGGCGGCATTCGGAGTTGGCCTCCTCGAGGACGTGGGATCCCTCACGCGCGAGTATGCGCAGGTCCAGGGCGCGGGGCTATCCGGGGATCCGCCTATTGCCCCGGCTGCAAACACCGAGCAAATCACCACGATTTGTACGTCGGCCTGCACCGGTCTGTCTTGCCGGTTCGCGGAGCCACTGCGATACTGGCCGCGAGACATGTACAGCTGCCGCAACCGCACGGGGCGGGGCGGCGCAGGGGGTTTCGTTCCGACCGCCGCTCCCAGAGGCCGCTGGTCGGGCTGTGCGCTTCCTTTTTCGGCGACTCCGGATTGTCACCGGCCGGCCGACGCCGCCCGGATAGCCTGGGCGGAAGTGGTGCGCCCGTGATCCGTGTCGTCCTCGGCGAGGACAGCTTCCTCGCCCGCGAGGGGATCACCCGCGTGCTCGACTCGATCGACGACATCGACCTCGTGGCCGCCTGCGGCGACCTGGACGAGCTCCGCTCGACCGTCGACGAGGTCAAGCCCGACGTCGTCCTGACGGACATCCGGATGCCTCCCACGAACACCGACGAGGGCATCCGCTTCGCGGGTGAGCTGCGGCACTCGTTGCCCGAAGTTGGCGTCGTCGTCCTCAGCCAGCATGCCGAGCCGGGCTACGCGATGAGCCTCTTCGAGGACGGCTCGAGCCAGCGCGCGTACCTGCTCAAGGAACGCATCAAGGACAAGGACGAACTCGAGCGGGCCTTGCGGGAGGTGGCCGACGGCCGTTCGCTCGTCGACCCGCGGATCGTCGACAAGCTCGTTTCGGCCCGGCTGGGCGACCCGGGGATCGAGAAGCTCACTCCCCGCGAGCGCGAGATTCTCGCGCTGATCGCCGAAGGTCGCAGCAACGCCTCGATCGCCGAGCTGCTCGAGATCACCAAGCGCGCCGTCGAGCGTCACATCAACGGGATCTTCCTCAAGCTCGAGCTGCCCGAGGACGGCGACGTCAATCGTCGCGTGAAGGCGACTCTCGTCTACCTGACGGGCGACGGGGCCTGATGTCCGAGGTCGTCTATCGGGAGTCGGCCGACCGGGCCTGGGCCCAGCGACTGCCACATGCTCCCGCCCGCTACGCGGCCGGCGTGCTCGCGCTGGCGGGGCTCTACTACGCAGGGGCCAAGACCGGATACCTGCTGGAGTTCTCGGGGCCGGTCGCTGCGATCGTCTGGCTGCCGGTGGGCGTGGGCATCGCCTTCCTCTACCTGGGCGGCATCGCCTACTGGCCGGGCGTCCTGATCGGCGACCTGCTCGCCAACAACTACATGGTGCTGCCGCTCGGCTCGGCACTGGGCCAGACCTGCGGGAACGTGCTCGAGGTCCTGATCTCGACGATGTTGCTGCGGCGGCTCGTCCGGCACGGGTCTCCGCTCGGCAGCGTCCGCGGCGTCGGCGCGATCGCCGTCTCGATCGCGGCGGGCGCCGCAGTCAGCGCGACGGTCGGCGCGACGTCGCTGCTCTCCGGAGGAGTGATCGACTTCGGTGCGCTGCCGACCGTCTGGCGGACCTGGTGGCTCGGCGATGCCTCCGGCGCGCTGCTCGTCGTGCCGCTTGCCCTCGCGTGGTACGCACCGCTGCCGAAGGGCTGGACACGCGCGCGCTGGCTCGAGGCCGGCGCGTTGCTGCTGGGAGTTGTGGGGCTCGCGGATTTCGCCTCACGGAGCACGACCCCGATCGCGTACGTCGTCTTCCCGGTGCTGATCTGGGCCGCGCTTCGCTTCGGGCAGCGCGGGGCGACGCTTGCAGTCGCCGTCACTGCGATCTTCACCGTCTGGAACGTGACGCACTACGTCGGTCCCTTCCACGTGAACTCGATCACGCGCAGCGTGCTCACCACCCAGCTCTTCATCGCGGTGGCCGCGCTGACCACGCTAAGCCTCGCGGCAGCCGTCACGGAGCGGGAGCGCTTCGCAATGCGCCTCGGCGCGTCGCGCCTGCGGCTGATCTCGGCCTCGGACAACGCCCGCCGGCGGATCGAGCACGATCTCCACGACGGCGCGCAGCTGCGACTGACCTGGCTCGCGCAGCGCCTGCACGACTCGGCCGGTATCGCGCACCGCGAGCCAGACCGCGCATCCGAGCTCCTCAAGGAGGCGGAGGGCGAGCTGCAGCTGGCAATCGACGAGCTGCGGGAGCTCGCGCACGGCATCCATCCGGCCGTCCTCGTCGACCTCGGCCTGGCAGAGGCGCTGAAGAGCCTCGCGCTGCGCTCGAGCATCCCGGTCAAGCTGGTCGAGCTGCCGTCGAGCCGGCTCGACTCCGGCGCCGAGACGGTCGGCTACTACGTCGTCGCCGAGGCGATTGCCAACGCGCAGAAGTACTCCGGCGCGTCGCTGATCCAGGTGCGGGCGGCGGCCGCGCGCGGCATGCTCAGGCTCGAGATCGCCGACGACGGAGTCGGCGGCGCCGTGGAGCACTCCGGCTCCGGTCTCGAGGGCCTGCGTGACCGCGCCGAGGCGAGCGGCGGCATCATGGAGCTCGTCAGCCCGCCCGGCGGCGGGACGCGCGTCGAAGTGGCGATCCCGGCCTAGCGGGCTTTCATCCCTTCGGGGCGATGTCGCTCGCTCCGTGACGGGATTTGCTGGTCGGGTGACGGCGACAGCCAAGGGCTACCCGCACGGCAAGCTCGTGGTGACGCTGCTCGTGATCGCGTGCGTGCTCGCTCCGATCGCCGGCACCGCGATCTGGATCAACAATCAGGTGACCAAGACCGACCGCTACGTTCGGACGGTCAAGCCGCTCGCCTCCGATCCGCACATCCAGGCGGCGATCGCGGCCAACGTGACGAGGACCCTGTTCGCCAACGTCGACGTCGCCGCTCGCGCACGCGAGGTGCTGCCGCCTCGCGCCCGGGCCTTCGCACCGGCGATCGCGAGCGGCGTGCACAACTTCGTCCAGAACGCGACCGCGAGCTTCCTCGCCTCGGACCAGTTCCAGAAGCTCTGGGTCGAGCTCAACAAGCGCGCGCACAGTCAGCTCGTCAAGGTGCTGACGGGCAAGGGCGGAAAGCTGGTGCAGACGAAGAACGGCCAGGTGGTGATCAACCTCGCGCCGGTGCTCGCTCGCGTCGAGCAGCGTCTGCACGACCGGGGCATCAACATCTTCGACAGGCTCCCGCCGGCCACGATCAAGTCGAACTTCGTCATCCTCGACTCGAAGCAGCTCGAGCAAGGTCAACGGGGCATACGGCTGCTGAAGACCCTTGCGATCGCGCTGCCGATTCTGGTGCTGGCGCTGCTCGCCGCCGCGATCGCAATCTCCAAGCGCCGCCGGCGAACGCTGCTGCAGGCATCGCTCGGGGTCGCGGCTTCGATGGCCGTGCTCGGAGTGCTGCTCACCATCGGTCGCACGATCTACCTCGACAAGATCGCAGGGCCGAACCTGCCGCACGACGCGGCTTCGGCGTTCTACGAGATCCTCGTCCACTATCTCCGGCTGGGTCTGCGGGTCGTGGCCGGGGTCGCGTTGGTCGTTGCGGCGGTGGCCTTCCTGACCGGGCCATACAAGTCAGCCGTGGCCATTCGCGGCCGCCTCCGCTGGGACGGCGCGGCCGCGACGCCGTTCGGCCGCTGGGTCGCCGAGCGGAAGACCGCGTTGCGCGCAGGCGCGATCCTGCTCCCGCTGGCGGTCTTCCTGCTCTGGAGCAGCCCGTCGCTGACCGTCCTGATCGTGCTGACAGTGATCGCGGTGGTGCTGCTGCTCGCGATCGAGGCCCTCGGCAGGACGCCTGCCGAGTACGGGACTCCGACTTCCGTCACGTGACCGCCTCGAGCCCGCACCTGGTGACCCTGCTCGTGACGCTCGGCGCCGGTCTCGTGATGTGCCGGATGGGCTTCCGCGAGCGGCGGCTGCAGGCTCGACGCGACCGTGGGCGCTGCGCCTCTTGCCGCCGCCGGCTCGACGCTCGCCGACGCTGCAGTCGCTGCGGTTAGTAGTTAGAGCGTCGCGAGCTCGCCGTGCCGGGCGACGGCGACGGCTTCGATCCGCGAATGGACGCCGAGTGCCCGGAACAGGTGGCGGATGTGGTTGCGGACGGTCTCCGGGCTGAGGTGGAGCTCACGGGAGATCTGGTGCGTCGAGTGGCCTCGCTCGAGCAGCCGCAGCACCTCCGCCTGGCGGGGTGTCAGGCTCGGATGCGGAGGCCGGTGCTGCTCCTCGTCGACGTGCACGAGCTGGCCGAAGACCCCGATGATCTTGTCGCCCGAGTAGAGCGGGACGGCGCTGACCTCGACGTTGACCCGGTCGCCGTCGTCCTGGACGAGCACCACCTCCTCGTCGGTCGCCTCGACGTTGCCCACCACCTTCTGTGCGAAGGACTCCCGCGCGCGTCGCGTCTCCTCGGGCGCGACCACTGAGGTGAACTGCCGCCCGGTGACGTCGCCGACCACTCGCTTGCCGGCCGGGTTGACCCAGCGGATGATCCCTTGCCTGTCGATCACGTAGGCGGGTACGTTGATGTTCTCGAGCGCTCGCTCGACGTCAGCGTCCATCTCCCGCAGCCGGGACATCGACGCGACTGTGTCAGCCACTCACGTGGTAGTCATCGTCCGAAGAGGACGATGCTTGCCGCCAGACCGAGATCCCGGTCAGCAGCGCGACCGCGAGCGGTAGCAGCCACCACGCGTTGATGCCCGCGTCGGCGAGCACAGCGACGGCCCCGAGCGCGACCGCAACCCCGGCGGCGACCGTCCAGTCGTCGCCCACGACGAAGTCCCACCAGAAGCGGCCGAACGCAACGACGTACCTCATGCGCCGGCTTCCGCCGGGGTGTAGGCGAGCCGCCGGCGCCGCAGCGCCCGCACGGCCAACCAGGAGAACGTAGCCAGGAAGGCGACGAGCGCCAACAGCGAGAGCTCGTCGCCCGGCCAGTCCACGCCTGCGCCCTCGGCTCCCCAGAAGCACCCGAAGCTCGTCAGCAGGAGCCCGACGGCGAACTTGATCGTGTTCTCGGGGACACGCTCCAGCGGGCCGCGCGCGAGGAAGCCGGCGACCACGACCACCACCAGAGCCGCCGCCGCGCCCACGACCGCCACTGCCAGGTGGCCCTGCGCGCTGCCGAAGGTGATCACGATGAAGACGACCTCGAGCCCCTCGAGCAGGACGCCCTTGAACGCGACGGTGAACGAGTACCAGTCGAGCCCCGCGCGACGCTCGCCACCGGCCGCCTCGGCGTCGGCCCGCTCGCGCCGGAACGCTTCGTCTTCGTCGTGCAGCGGCTTGTACCCGCTCGAGCGCAAGATCGCCTTGCGCAGCCACTGCAGGCCGAAGACCAGGAGCAGCCCGCCGACGACCAGGCGCAACGCGTCGATCGGAATCTGCTGCAGCGCAGGGCCGAGCGCCGCAACGAGCACTGCGAGCACGACGGTCGCGGCCGCCACGCCGATCAGCGTCGAGCGCCAGCCGCGCACCGTGCCGACCCCGAGCACGATCGTCAGCGCCTCCACCATCTCGACCGCGCTGGCGAGGAAGGCGCCGAGGGCGATCAGGATCGTGGCGGTGCTCATGCCGCTCCATTGTGCGGCACGCGGGCCGGATACGATGATCGCCGGCGATGAAGACCTCAGAGGCCGCCGGACAAGCGGGCGTCGCGCCGAAGCCCGTGCCCGCAACGGACATGCGGTGGGTGCCGGGCGGGACCTTCCTGATGGGCTCGGCGGACTTCTACCCGGAGGAGGGGCCGGTCCACCCGGTCTCGGTCGACGGCTTCTGGATCGATCAGCATCCCGTCACGGCGGCCGAGTTCCGACGCTTCGTGCGCGAGACGAAGTACGTCACCTTCGCCGAGCGCCCGCTCGACCCCGAGGACTTCCCGGACGCCGACCCCGAGCTGCTCGTTCCGGGATCGCTCGTCTTCCGCAAGACGGCCGGCCCGGTGAGCCTCGACGACCATCGCAATTGGTGGGAGTACGTGCCGGGCGCGCACTGGAAGCACCCGGGCGGCAAAGGCACGACGATCAACGGCCGCGACCACCATCCCGTCGTCCAGATCGCGTTCGAGGACGCGGAGGCGTACGCCTCCTGGGCCGGGAAGGAGCTGCCCACGGAAGCGGAGTGGGAGTGCGCCGCGCGGGGCGGTCTCGAGGGCGCGGTCTTCGCCTGGGGGGACGAGCACTTCCCCGATGGGAAGCCAATGGCGAACACCTGGCAGGGCGAGTTCCCCTGGCAGAACCTGAAGGTCGACGGCTTCGAGGGGACCTCGCCGGTCGAGAGCTTCCCGCCGAACGGGTTCGGCCTTTACGACGTGACGGGGAACGTCTGGGAGTGGACGGCCGACTTCTTCACCGCCAGTCACCCCGAGGAGGTCAAGAGCCCCTGCTGTGCGCCGCGCAACCCTCGCGTGACGAACGGCGAAGCCGAGGCGGGTGAGACGGTCGCGCGTCGAGTGATCAAAGGCGGCTCGCACCTCTGCGCTCCGAACTACTGCCTGCGCTACCGGCCGGCCGCACGGCAGGGCCACGCCGTCGACTCGCCGACGACGCACCTCGGCTTCCGCTGCATCGTCCGCAGCTGACTCGGCGACTCGCCGTTACGACGGCGACTGAACGAGGATCACGATGACCGTGCCGAGCCCGAGCAGCACGCCGACCGTGGCGAAGAGCAGGCTTGCGCGAGCGTCGAGCGGCGCGTATTCGCCTCGGTCGAGGGCCTCTTCGACGCGCTTCTGGCGAACATAGGCGTACGCGATCATCAGCACCCCGACGATCCCGAACGCGATCCCGATCACCTCGAACGGCCAGGCCGCTCCGGTCGACAGCTCCGGTACGAGCTTGCCCGCGGCGAGGCTGACCGCGAACGTCGTCAGCCCCGTGCGCCACCAGGCGAGGTAGGTGCGTTCGTTGGCGAGCCGGGTTCGCCTGAGGGCGTCTTCGACGCGGTTGTCGGTCGCGTCCATAGCCGCCGCTTCGGCGCGGCGCCGTCGTCCCCTGCCGCTCGCCGCTCTCACCCGCTTCGGGTGATGTGGCCTCGGCGGACGCTCGTCATCTTCCGGTTTCCAACGGTCCCGTGCTGACCCTCGCCTCCAACCTCACGGCTGCCCGCAGCCAGATGGCGTTCACGCTGGGGTTCCACATCATCCTCGCGTCGCTGGGCGTCGCGCTGCCGGCGATGATGCTGATCGCCAACTACCGCGGCCTGCGGCACGACGACGCGGACGCGCTCACGCTCGCGCGGCGCTGGTCGAAAGCCGTGGCGGTGACCTTCGCGGTCGGCGCCGTGACCGGGACCGTCCTCTCCTTCGAGTTCGGGCTGCTCTGGCCCGCGTTCACCGGGCGGTTCGGCCAGGTCTTCGGCGTGCTGTTTGCGATCGAAGGCGTCTTCTTCTTCCTCGAGGCGATCTTCATCGCGATCTACATCTTCGGCTGGAGGTACCTGTCGCCGTGGGCGCACTTCTGGTCGGGCGTGCCGGTCGTGATCAGCGGTCTCGGCGGCGCCTTCTCGGTGGTCGCGGTCAACTCGTGGATGAACCAGCCACAGGGGTTCTCGCCGTCGAGCGGCAAGGTGACCTCGGTCGACCCGTGGAAAGTGATCTTCAACCCGGCGGTTCCCTACGAGGTCCCGCACATGATCCTCGCGGCCTATCTCGTCACCGGCTTTCTCGTCGCGTCGATCTACGCCGTCGGGATGCTGCGCGGCCGGCGTGACCGCATCCACCGGCTGGGGTTGCTGATCCCGCTGACCGTGGCCTGCATCGCGACGCCGATTCAGTTCGCCGTCGGCGACACCGCCGCGCGTGCGATCGCCAAGGACCAGCCGGTCAAGTTCGCCGCGATGGAATGCGTGCAGAAGACCTCCACCGACGTGACCGAGTACATCTACGGCCGCTGCACGTCCAATGGAGTCAAGGGAGGGATCGGGATCCCCGGCTTCGATTCGTTCCTGGTCGGCTGGAGCACCAGCACGCAGGTGACCGGGCTCGACTCCGTGCGGCCCGACGACCGGCCGCCCGCGAACACGATGCTGCACTGGGCCTTCGACACGATGGTCGGGATCTGCACGGTGCTAATCGCTCTCGGCGCCTGGTTCGGGTTCGTCTGGTGGCGGAGGCGTGACATCCCGCAGACGAAGTGGTTCCTGCGCGCCTGTGCGCTCTCCGGCGTGTCCGCGATCGTCGCGCTCGAGTGCGGCTGGATCATCACTGAGGTCGGCCGCCAGCCGTGGATCGTCTACAACGTCATGCGCACCTCCGACGCGGTCACCCAGGCGAACGGCATCTGGATCACCTTCTCGCTCGTGCTCGCGATCTACGTCGCGCTCGGTGCGACCCTGATCATCGCGCTGCGAGCGATGTCGCGGCGCTGGCGCAGCGAGGGGGGCCGAGAGGACGAGGTGCCGTATGGGCCGGACACCGGCGCGCCTCCGGTGGCCGCAGAGGGCCCGCGGTGACCGCCGCGAACGCCGTCGCGGTCGTGCTCGTGGTCGGCGTGACGATGTACGCGGTCTTCGGGGGCGCCGACTTCGGGGCCGGGTTCTGGAGCCTGCTCGCAGGTGGAGGGGACCGCGGGCGGAGACCACGCGCGCTGATCGACTGGGCGATCGGCCCGGTGTGGGAAGCGAACCACGTGTGGCTGATCTTCGTCCTGGTCGTGCTCTGGACAGGCTTCCCGTCCGCCTTCGAGGCGATCTTCTCGACGCTCTTCATCCCGCTGAGCCTGGCCGCATTCGGGATCGTCCTGCGCGGAGCCGGCTTCGCCTTCCAGCACACCGCGCGACGCGAGCGCGGCCGGGTGCTCGCGACGACCGTCTTCGGGGCCGCCTCGGTGCTGACGCCGTTCTTCCTCGGCACCGTCGTCGGTGCCGTCGCCGGCGGCCGCGTGCCGGTCGGCAACGCCGCTGGAGATCCGGTCACGAGCTGGTTCAACACGCTCTCGCTGGTCACCGGCGTGCTCTTCGTCGCGACCGGCGCATATCTCGCGAGCGTCTTCCTGGTGAGCGATGCCCGCCGGGCCGGGACGCCTGACCTCGAGCGCTACTTCGTCAATCGAGCGCTCGTCGCGGCAGCCGTCACCGGCGCGCTGGCGGCCGTCGGACTGGTCGCTCTGCATGCGGATGCACACGCCGTCTTCGACGGGCTCACGAGCGACGGGTTACCGCTCGTCGTTCTCTCGCTCGTCTGCGGCGTCGGCGTGCTCGTGCTGCTGCGGCGGGGCGCGCAGCGAGGCGCCCGAGTCCTGGCGGCAGGCGCTGTCGTGTCCGTGATCTGGGGCTGGGCGGTGGCCCAGCACCCGAATATCGTGCCGCCGAGCCTCACCGTCTCCGACGCGGCCGCTCCGAGCACGACGCTGAAGGCGGTGCTGATCGTCTTCGGGATCGCCGTCCTCGTCGTGCTGCCCTCGCTCGGCCTTCTCTTCACGCTCGTGCAGCGGAACCTCGTCGAGGAGACCTCGCAGCCCGCACCGCCGGCGGGCTCAGCGCGCTAGCGCGGCCCCACGCGCGTCACACGGAATCCGGAAGCGCCCCGCGGCGATCCCCGTGTCGCGTTCGAGGCGCGCGGCGGTGCGCTCCATCGCGAACGGTCTCAGGCCGCCCGGACCGGCGTGGTACGGGTTGTTGAGGAACCAGAGGAGCAGCAGTGTGGAGGTGATCACGACCGCGACGCTGCCCATCATCGTCGCCTGCACGATCACCCGCTCGCCGCTGTCCGCGAAGAAGAGCATGAAGACGCCGATGATCCCGGCGCTCAGGAACAACACGATCCAGAGCGGCGTCGGGATCACTCCCTCGGCACCGTGCGTGCGGTCGGCGCGAGCGCTCTCGCGGTCGGTGCGCTCGTCGAGCCACTTGCCGTAGGCGGCTTGCTCCGATGCCGAGCGTGGCTCGATCTTCCTCAGGTCGCGGAACATGGTGACGCTCCAGGGGTTGTAGCCGTCGGTGAGCGTGCCGGACTCCATTCTCGGCCACTCTCGGTGCACGACCGTTCGCGCGTAGCAGACGAGCTCGCCCGAGAAACGGCCGCGCACGCTGGCGGGCATCAGCTGGGCCGTCTCGAACTGCTCGAGGACGATTGCCGCCTCGGTCTCGGCGCCGCTGCGCGAGGTGTCGAAACTCTCGAAAGCTAGGAAGACGACGAAGCCGAGCAGCACGGCGAAGCCGGTCGCGAGCACGCCGAAAACGCCGGCTGCGCGATCGCCGTCCTCGAAGTAGCTGCCTTCCGGGGCCCGGCGGCGGACGAGCAGCATGGCGGTGACGGCCACGGCAGCCACCACGACGACGATCAGCGCCGCCCAGGCGAAGTTCATCTCGACGGCCCGCGTGCCGCCGGCGGTAGTTTCATCGAGTTGTGAAGCGCTACGAGGGGCGCGTCGGGGACGCGGATCAGGCCTCGCGTCGGGCGGTCGAGGTCGAAGATCACCAGCAGGAGTACGGTCACGAGCCCGCCCGCCAGGACGACGGTGGTGGCGCCCCGGCCGTGCAGGGCCGTGTACAGCGCGAGCAGGCCGAAGGCGAAGGCGGCGCCGAGCACCTCCAACGCGAGGACGGCGGAGGGGATCCGGTTGTTGAGAGCTGCCACGCGCACCGTTTGCTGGTCGATCATCTCGTTCAGGGTCTCGACGTAGAGCCGAGGGGCGCTGTCGCGCGGCGCAGCCGTGAGCGCGTTCCCCGCAAGGCTCCAGAGCCGGCGCTGGAGAGCGTCTTCCCGGGCG
>Ga0307306_10000200_pt1 | contig 13569 bp, 13 predicted proteins | sample ER_DNA_193_FD_194507 | JGI IMG/M metagenome (GOLD analysis project Ga0307306, IMG submission 194507) | Bulk soil microbial communities from the East River watershed near Crested Butte, Colorado, United States - ER_DNA_193 | ecosystem: Environmental > Terrestrial > Soil > Floodplain | place...
CGACCTTGACGTTGCCCTCAGGCGTAAGCGAGCCGTCGCCGTGGATGAACTCGATCTTGTTTTTCTTCCAAAGGCCTTCGACCCCGCCCGAGAGGGTCTGCGAGACCTCCTCGCGGCGTCGGTGCAGCGCCTCCCAGTCGAGGCTGACGTCGCCTGCGACGACGCCGAGGTTCTCGCTGTTGCGGGCCTCGTGGTAGAGCTCGGCCGTGCGCAGGACCGTCTTCGCCGGGATGCAGGCGTAGTTGAGGCAGCGCCCACCGGCTTTGTCGCGCTCGACGACCGCGGTCTTCTGGCCCAGCTGGGCGGCGCGGATGGCGGCGACGTAGCCGCCCGGGCCCCCGCCGATGACGATCTGGTCGAAGGAGTCGGCCATGCGTTCTGAGCCTATAGAAGGAGGCGCGTGAGCAGACCGGCGTGTGACCGATCTACTACGACTTCTTCTGGCCGGGAACCCGGCCGGCGAGGCGGCCGAGCGGGCCGACCGCGCCCTGCAGCGTCTCGACGCTGGCGTTCATCCCGTCGAGCCCGGTGAGGATCTGTTCCATCAACTTGCTGAGGCTCGCGATCCCCTTGTCCAGCCGCTTGATCCCCTTGTCGAGGCCGTCGATCCCTTTGTCCAGGCCTCCGATCCCCTTGTCGAGCCCGGCGATTCCCTTGTCCAGCCGCCCCATCGTCTCCGGCAGCGCCGCCAGGTGGCGCTGAACGTCGACCAGGACCGGCATCGCCGCCTCGATCGCCTCGACGCGCTTGTCGACGCCGTCGAGGCTCTTCACCGTGGCGCCGATCTGCTCGATTTCCTCGCCCATCGTCGGCAGCGCGGCGGTGTATCCCGCCACCCGGTCGAGGGCGTCGGCGACCCGCGACAGGGCCGCCGTGTGCTCCTTCATCGCCCGCGTGTTCTCGGCGATCTCCGGCAGCATCCGCAGCGCCGCCACGGCGTCGGCCGGCATCCCGGTGACGCTGCTGAGGGAGGGGAGCTTCGGGGCCACCGCTACTCCCGCGGGTCCCGCGTCGGCATCTGGATTCGCGCCATCGCCTTGACCATGAAGTAGAAGAAGGTACCGGCGACGATCAGCAGGGCGAGGGTGGCCAGGATTTGGCCGACGCTGGAGGCGCCGACGACCAGCCCGAAGAAGGCGCTGAAGATGACGAAGACGAGGATCAGCTGGAACCCGAGCACGGCCCAGTAGCGGGCGCGCCACATTCCCCAGGACATGATCCCCATGATCATCGCCGGCGCCAGCACCTGCGGCAGTTTCGGTTTTTCGCCGTCGACCTGGACGCCGGCGAGGTAGCCGACGACGATCGAGAGCGCGATCAGCCCGGCGACGACGGCGCCGACCGTGACCACGGTCGGCCGCTCGCCCTCGGCCAGCGGCTCGAGCGCTTCGCGGGCTTCCTGGTTGCGCTGCTCGGCGCGGGCGTAGCCGCGGCTCATGCGGTCGCCGCCGCCGCCGCGCTGCTTGCGCTTGACCCGCTCCGGCGCCTCGGGCGGCCGCTCCTCAGCCACCCGGCGCCACGCCCCTCGCGCTGTCGGCGAACGCCTGCCGCAGCTCCGCCGCGGCGGCGGCGGGATCGGCGGCGTCGCGGATCGCCCGCACCGCGCAGAGCCGCTCCGCCCCGGCCTGGACGACCTGGATCGCGTTGTCGGTGTCGATGCCGCCGATCGCGAAGAAGGGATGCGGGGCCTGCTCGGTGGCGTGGCGGATCAGGTCGAGGCTGACGGCGGGGCGCCCCTCCTTGGTAGGCGTCTCCCAGATCGGCCCGACACTTATGTAGTCGACCGGCCGCCCGGCGCTGGCGGCGATCTGCTCCTCGGAGTGGGTCGAGAGGCCGACGATCCCGTCGGGGCCAAGGACCTCCCGCGCCTGCTCGGCGCTGACGTCGTCCTGGCCGACGTGGACGCCGTCGGCATCGCAGGCGCGCGCCAGCTCCGGGTCGTCGTTGAGGATGAAGAGAGCGCTGAAGGTGTCGGCGACGCGGCGGAAGGTGGCGGCTGCGCGCTCGATCTCCGCCCGCCCCAGCTCCTTCTCGCGCAGTTGGACGATGTCGGCGCCCCCGGTCAGCGCCGCCCGCAGCAGCGATTCGAGGTCGGTCTGCGGTCGCGCCTCGCAGACGAAGTAGAGGCGGGCGGTGCGCAGGCGCTCGCGGCGCAGCGGACCGTCCCCCTCGGGCAGCGACAGGCTCATCGGTCGATTATGGCTGGCGAGTAGCATCGGAGATGCACGGGAGCCCAACCTGAGGGTGAAGGGGCTGAGAGGGTGGCAACAAGGCCACCGACCGTCTGGACCTGATCCGGGTAATGCCGGCGGAGGCAAGGCAGTGACTGAGAAGCGCAGTTTCGACGTGGTGATTGTCGGCGGTGGGGTCATCGGCCTCAGCTGCGCCTGGCGGCTGGCCCGGCGCGGGGCCCGGGTGGCGGCGGTCGAGCGGCGCGAGGCGGGCTGCGGCGCGACCCGGGTCGCGGCCGGGATGCTGGCGCCGGTCGGCGAGCTCAGCTTCGGCGAGCCGGAGCTGCTGGAGCTGACCCTGGCGGCGGCGCGCCTGTACCCGGATTTCGTCGCCGAATTGGAGGAGGCGAGCGGGGAGAAGACGGGATACGAGGAGCTCGGTGCTCTACATATAGCCCTGGACCGGGACGAGGCGGCGCAGCTGCGGCGGGTCCACGACCTGCAGCGCTCGCTCGAGCTCGAGGCGGAGTGGCTGCCGCCACGGCGCTGCCGCGACCTCGAGCCGGGCCTGACGCCTTCGTTCCACGGCGGCGTCTTCGCGCCGGGGGAGGCCGTGGTCGATCCGCGGGCGCTGACGCTGGCGCTTCTCGGCGCTTTGCGCGGAGCGGGCGCGGAGGTGCTGACGGGGACCGAGGTGGTCGACGGGATCTTCGAGGGCGGGCGGCTGGTCGGCGTGAAGACCGCGGGCGAGGAGCTGCGGGCCGAAACCGTCGTCCTCGCCAACGGCGCCTGGTCAGGCGCGACTCCGTGGCTGCCCGAGCACGCCCGCCCGCCGGTGCGCCCGGTCAAAGGCCAGGTCCTCGAGCTGCGCCGCCGCGACGGCGAGCCGCCCGCCCACCACATCCTCGCCTCCGAGCGCGTCTACCTGGTGCCGCGCGGCGACGGCCGCCTGATCGTCGGCGCCACCGTCGAAGAGATGGGCTACGACACGGCGGTCACCGCCGGCGGGGTCCATGAGCTGCTGCGCGAGGCCTACCGCCTGCTCCCCGAGGTCGCCGAGATGGAGCTGGTCGACGCGATCGCCGGCCTCCGCCCCGGCACCCCGGACAACCTGCCGATCGTCGGCCCCGGCGCGATCGACGGCCTCGTCCTCGCCACCGGCCACTTCCGCAACGGCATCCTCTTGGCGCCGCTGGCGGCCCAAGCCGTCGCGGACCTTCTTGCCGGTCGGCGTTCGTCTTTTGTACCTCCTCCGGGGAACAAAGGACGAACGCCGGCGGAGGTGGGCCGATGAGGATCGAGCTGAACGGGCAGCCGCATGAGCTGGCGGAGGACGCGACGCTCGACGTCGCCGTGCGCGAGTCGGGCGCGGGGGAGGGGGGACGCGGTGTCGCCGTTGCCCTCGATGGCGAAGTCGTCCCGCGCTCGGAGTGGGAGCGGACGCCGCTGCGCGAGGGGCAGGCGGTCGAGGTGCTGGCGGCGATCCAGGGCGGCGCGCCGGAGGCGGACGAGACCTGGGCGCTCGGCGGCCGCCAGTGGGGCTCGCGCCTGATCGCCGGCACCGGCGGTTTCCGCTCGCTGGCGCAGATGGAAGCGGCGCTCCAAGCTGCCGGGACCGAGATCGTCACCGTCGCCCTGCGCCGGATCGACCCCGCCGCCGAGGGCTCGGTCCTCGACGTGATCGATCGGCTCGGCCTCTTCGTCCTCCCCAACACCGCCGGCTGCTACACCGCCCGCGACGCCGTCCGCACCGCCAAGCTCGCCCGCGAGGCGTTCAGCACCGACTGGATCAAGCTCGAGGTGATCGGCGACGACCGCACCCTCTTCCCCGACGCGGTCGAGCTGGTCGACGCCGCCGAGCAGCTGGTCGCCGACGGTTTCACGGTCCTCCCCTACACCAACGACGACCCGATCCTCGCCCGCCGCCTTGAGGAGGCCGGCTGCGCCGCGGTGATGCCGCTCGGCTCGCCGATCGGCTCCGGCGCCGGTATCCGTAACCCGTACAACATCGCGATCATCACCGAACGCGCGGGGGTCCCGGTCATCCTCGACGCCGGCATCGGCACCGCCTCCGACGCCGCCCAGGCGCTGGAGCTCGGCTGCGACGCCGTCCTCGCCGCCAGCGCCATCTTCGGAGCCGAGGATCCCGTCGCGATGGCCACCGCCCTGCGCCGCGGCGTCGAAGCCGGCCACCTCGCCCGCCGTGCTGGGCGCATCCCGCGCCGTACCCATGCCGAGGCCTCGACCGCCTACGAAGGCCTGCCCGACCTCTCCTAGTTCGCCGGGACGACCGGGCGTCCTCCGGTGTCCAATAGGTTTCAAGCAATCGCACTGCGCCTGACCAAGGGAGATTGATCGATGCCCCGTTTCTCGAAGCTCTTCTCGTTCTCGAACGTCGTCGCCTGCCTGGCGCTCTTCATCGCGCTCGGCGGCACCGTCTACGCAGCGGGGAAGATCAACGGCAAGCAGATCAAGCCGAACTCGCTACCGGGCAACCGGATCAAGCCGAAGACGATCCCGGCAAACCGGGTGAAGCCGAACTCCCTGACCGGGCGCCAGGTCAAAGCAAGCTCGCTGACCGGCGCGCAGATCAAGCCGGACTCGCTGACCGGCACCCAGATCGACGAGAAGAGCCTCACGATCGCCGCCGCGGCGCTCTCGAACGTCCAGTACGAGTCGACGACGCTGGAGCTCAGCTGGAGAACCGCGCCCGCTACCGCGAATTGCCCTGCCGGCATGTACGCGATCGGCGGCGGGGCGACCCTGAGCGACCAAGACGCGGGCATCGTCAACAGCAGCGGTCCGAGCCCGCTGCGAACCGGCTGGACCGCAACCGGCTACTCGTATGGGGAATCGGGCCCGACGATGACCGTGACCGCGATTTGCGTCGTCGTCGAGAAACCGGGCAGCTCGGTCACCTCGAGCGGCTCGGCACCCAAGCCGCCGCTATACGTCCCGGCCGGGTAGCGCTCCGGCGGCGCCAGCGGAGCGACGCGGATCGAGGCCGAGGCTCTACCCTGGTACCTCTGCCCCTGTAGCTCAGCTGGTTAGAGCGGCGGCCCTTTTAAGCGTTACGCCTCGCCTGGGAATGGCTCTGCGACTGGATTTGAGACCAATCGGGAGTCAGCGGATCGGTGGCGATTCGGATGGATTCCGGGGGGTTTGGGCAGCGGGGCGCTCCCGCTGCCCATTGCCTCCCGGAAGACACCGACCCACCCCCCCATTCTCGGAGGGAAAACCGCCCACCCGGCAGCGCGCCACAACAGACCCGCACGCTCGCTACCCCCTGAAAAATCCAGTCGGAAATCTGAACGGGCGTTGCGACTTCAGGATTCAGCGAGCAGTAACTCGCTTATGACGGCCATTGCCTGAACAGCGGTCTTGGCTTCCTGGTCTGAAACCGTGGCCGGGAAGGTTTGGCCATGTCCTACGCCTTGGGCGTTGCGCAGCTTGTTTATCTCGCAGCCGAGCAGGTAGAGAACCTGCCGAACGCGCTCCCCGGGGTCACTCGACAGCTTCTGCCGGAACGCTTCCATTGCGGAATGGTCGGGGGTAGGAAGATTCAAGGCGTTGAACGCGTGGAAGAGAACGCCCGGAAAATCGTGGCCCGAATAAGGAGTCCCCTTGGATTGCAGAACCGTCTGAGCCGTGGCCTCTAGAAGATCCTTGCCGCTGCCGGTGACAAGGGGTGCATCCTTTGCGCCTTCACGAATCCGGCGAACATAGGTGCCCAACACTTTGTGTTTTTCCGACTCAGGAACGTTGTCGAGCAGCGTGGGGCGAAGCTCCCCATCCGAAGTGAGTTCAAATCCTTTCTCGCGGTAGGCATCCCGCAGGTTGCGGAAGGTGTCCTCCCCGATGTAGCTCTCCGAGTCACTTCGGAAGCCGCCTCCTGCACGGATGGCAGCTATTAACCGGGACACGAGGCGCGCACCGGCAGGGCGATCCTTGGCAAGCGCGTAGTCGATAACCGAGCGCATCCGCTTGACCTTCCCCTGCACCGATCCAGGGTCTCCCGCCGAGAGCTTTGCCTGGCTGAACAGGCGCGTTAGCTCGTCGTGGCTGGGAGGTCGGTTGGCGTCGATCAGCTTGATCGCCGCATAGCCAATCTCGGGCGTGAGAATCGGAATCTTCACCCGCGCGAAGCTAGCGCTCTACGTGGCATATCCTCAAGGGGAGCCGTCGATGCCTTCGGAAATTGCGAAGCACAGAACCTAGATCGACCGCCGAGTTGCCGCCGCTGCCCAAGTCAAACCGGACTCGCTCTCAAGCGGAGCGATGGTCGGCTCGTCAGCAGTCGGGTCGTCTACGACAACAAGGTCGGGTTCTGGCCCGCCTGGGTTCACTAGATGCGGACGTTGCCGCCAGCGATTCAAATACAGGCGTTCTTGCCCGCGCAGCCCGAACGACGGTGCTCCGAAACCGCGCCGGTCCCGGTGCCGTTGATGCCAGCGACCCTCCGAGCGGGCGAGGGCTGAGAACTCCCGCACCTTGCTCGTCGCCTCGTCCCGGTACTCGTGAAGGGCTTGGCGCATCGCGGCGGCGGCTTTGATTCGGAGCGACCCGGCGTATAGTTGGTTACCGGCGGTGTTCAAAAAGCCGCGAAGCTCATTCTCAAGCTGCCGATTCCGATCTCGCACCCAACGCCAGAGATCCTCGTTTAGCTCGCTCGCCCGAGCATCATTGTCCGCCACCTCTCTGCCAATGCGAAAGTAGCGACGGGCCGAGGCGATAAGCGCACCAGCTACGACCGTCGCCAAGATTGGGATCAGCAGATGCTGGCCGATGTAGTCGAGGATGCCGGACATGGATCAGTGATCCTAGGTGGCAGGCATGACCGGGCGGCGCGCTCTTGGAGCGAAACCGGGGGTTTCACTGTTGGGGATCGTCTAGCTTTGGGCTATGCCTGTCCCGCCTAGGTATATCCGTGACGCACTGATCGGCTGAAAGTGACCACCGTTGTAGCCATAGCTGCCTGCCTCTCAGCTTTGACCTCTCTCGTCGCGGTCGCTTTTGCCTACCGTGCCAACCTCCGTGCGAGTCAACCGTCGATTTGGATTGTGGCTCGATCACACCGCGAAGGTGAGGGGCGAATCATCCAAGTCCGCATCCATAACGGCGGCCCGGGACTTGCGCGAGATGTTGTCGCAGCCCGCTCGGAACCCACCGGCAATCCCGAGAAACCGAACGAGTGGATGGAGCATGATCACACGCCCGTAATACGTATCTTGCAAAGCGGCGAGAGCCTTCCGGCGAAGGATGGTGACTGGCTCTCAGTGGGGCCGAATATCTCAGGCGATGATGTACTTGGAGTCGTGGTGCGGTACTCAAATACGCGTGGTGTCCGGCATCAGATGTCAACCCCGCTTGATCCTTACGAACGGACGCATCGACCTAAGCCAGTGAAGCCTTGGTGGCGCAGGAAGCGTGACAGGACGGAGTGGTAATGAGTCCTGAGGCGTCCAATCCTCATGATGGTGGGGCAACCCTAGATGGCGTGTGGGCGAAGCTCGCTCGCGCCGAAGAGCATCTAATAACCCCTGCTGACGAAATCAAAGCGTTTATAACGCGCGATCCTCAGCCCTTTGGCCTGTCCGTTCCCCAATTCGACTCGGTCACGGGCTGGTACGTCGTTTACGCAATCGTGGACGAAGAGCCGCCGGGGCGGCTGGGGGTAATCCTTGGTGATGTACTGCACAACACTCGCTCCGCGCTCGATCATCTGGTTTGGCAGCTGGTCATCCTTAACGGTGGGACCCCAAATGGGGGGGCGGGAGGTAATGCCTTTCCTATAGCAAGGTCCGAGGCAGCTTGGAGAACTGCTCAGAAGCGACAGCTTGCTGGTGTTGCCGAGGCTCACCGGAAGATCATCGAAAAGACGCAGCCCTTCAAGGTTGATAACCCGGATCGGTCGCCTCTTGCGTGGCTCCAGTTCCTTTCAAACACTGACAAACATCAGATCGTGCACCCCGTAGCTGGGATCGTCCAAGACGATCCGATAGGGAAGGTGTCTTTCCAAGTAACTCAGGGTCCAGGGAAGGTAGTGCGTGAACAATGGCAACGAGAATGGTTTACCCCCGACGCGGAACTACTGCGCTGCAAGGTAGAGCCGATGACGCCTGACACGAAGGTCGAAATGATCGGTGACGTTGAGCTTCGGCTTGCCTTCAGCCGGGTCCGCGAGAACCTCCCCAAGCTTTTGATCGCGCTTGCCAAGAGCTTGACGGAAGACCTCCACCCAGCTTTCGCGGCTAGCTAGAGCTGACCGGAATCCGTTTCGTCGTGCAGCACGCCACCGGGCAGCAGATCACCTTGGCGGAGGTGGGCGGCAGTCTCCCTCATGGCGTAGTTGAAGCCCTCGTGCCAGTCCTCGCTCTGCATCGAACCCTCGTCTTCTTCCATTCGCTCCCGCCATCCATCGAGCCAGCGGGCGGCAACGAGTTGGGCGCGATACGCGTCCCTCTGCTCTGCGAGCCGGCGCTGAGCCGCGCCAAGGTCGAACTCATCAAGTCGGTTGTGATCGAAATCGAAAAGGTCGTCGTTGGTAAGCGGCATCGCCCGAGTGTAGGCACCAGGAAAGCGGCAAGAAAATCGACGCTCCTTGGAAAAAGTGCTGATGCCCCTCGCGTCATCCGTGCCAAGCACCTCGTCAAAGTTTCCGTCGCAGGGATCAACGTCGAATCGACTGCATGGCGCGCACTTGGAAGCCTTCGACGCGGCGCTTGAATGGGCAGCAATGGGCAGCGGAGCCGACACCGAGCAGGCGCGAGCCTCTACCCTGGTAGACAGCAAGGCCGGGGAAACGGCCGCCAGAGCCGAATCCCCGACTTCTGCCCCTGTAGCTCAGCTGGTTAGAGCGGCGGCCTTTTAAGCCGCGCGGCGCGGGTTCGAGTCCCGCCGGGGGCATTGGTGGTGGGGGAGAGCGGCAACAGCGGCAACGGGGGGCGGCATGACCGCAACCTCCTGCGCGTCCCGGTCGACAAGGAGGGCGACGACGAGCGCCGCCTCGACCGCATCCGCAAGGAGATCGACGGCGCCTTCCACGCATTGCGCGACATCGAGGAAGGGGTCTCCATTTTCGGCTCGGCGCGGGTCGAGGAGGGGCACCGCTGGTACGAGCTCGCCCGCGAGACCGCGGCCTGCCTCACCCATCATGGCTACTCGGTGATCACCGGCGGCGGGCCGGGGCTGATGGAGGCCGCCAACCGCGGCGCTGCCGAGGCGGACGGCCTCTCGGTCGGCCTCAACATCGAACTGCCGCACGAGCAGTCGGTCAACCGCTATGTCAACCGCCAGTACGAATTCCACTACTTCTTCGCCCGCAAGCTGATGTTCGTCCGCTTCGCCCGCGCCTTCGTGATAATGCCCGGCGGCTTCGGCACCCTCGACGAGCTGTTCGAGGCCCTGACCCTGATCCAGACCCACCGCATCTACCACTTCCCGGTGATCCTCGTGGACTCCGAGTTCTGGGACCCCCTGCTCGAGTGGATCGACCGCGGCCTCCAGGACCACGGCCTGATCTCCCCCGGCGACAAAGAGCTCCTCGTCGTCGCCGACGAGCCAGACCAGGTCTGCAAGTACGTGATGCGCGCCAGCGAGCAGCAGCGGGCGCTGGCTCAGAGCTAGGGAGTAGGCGGAGTCCAGCTAGGGGCCGGAGCCTGCGGAACCGGAAGGTTCCTCTCTGGCTCCGGTTGATGTTCCGCTTGCGCCGGGGCAGAAGTACCTGCCCCGTCGGCCAGAGTGTGCCGCGGGTCGCCCGGTTCCTCGGAAGTTTTCTCCGACGGCAATCTCGGAGCCTTGGGACGCCAATCGACCAAGCCTTCAACCAGATCGCCGTAGAAACTGACGACCTGGCGGCGGGTCTCGAGCACGAAGGAGCGCTCCCCCTTGCCGCGCTTGGTGCCCAGGGGACGCGCAAGGGAGAGGGTGAAGCTCCGCGGCTCTCGCTTTGGATCAGAGGGGGAGAGGAGGGCCTTCGGCTCCTCCCTGGCATCTCGGAGCAGCAGCGCCGTCGACTCCTTGGTCCGAGCGAAGCGGACCTCGATTCGCAGGTCGTCGGGAGTTTTCCCGAGTTGCCGCAGCATCCAGTTGACTCGCGTAAGAGGTCGCCCCTCCTTGGGCGCGCTCAGTTTCACGCTCACCCGCGTCAGCCGAGCGCGCAGGTCCGCTTCGACTTCGATCGGTCCAACGGCGCCCGGCACCTTGAAGGAGCTGGAGAGGACCCCTTCGCTCTCGATCTTCTTCAGGAGTTCGTCCGTCCAGGTCTGCCCGTCCTTGAGCCGCGACTGGGCTGAGAGAACCTCGACGCCGAGATCCTGGCTTAGCCCGAGACAGAGGTACTCGACGAACTGCTCCCACCGGTCCACCACATCTCGGACTCCGGGGTCGCCCGGCCGCATCGTCCCGTCGCGAGCCGCGTTTCGGACCTGGACCCAGTTCTGACCCATGTCTTCGAAGCCGACCGCACCCGACTTGTCGTGCTCGAGGTAGGCGATCAGCTCTCCGAGGATCCAGGCCTGATCCGGATCGCGGACACCTCGGTGCTGGTGCTGGATGATCGCCTCAGTGAGGATTCGCCACCAGGACAGGTGGCGAAGCTCGACGCTGCGAAGCTTGCGCCGATCAACCGTCACCGGCACGTCGGCCGGGCCTCCGCTGATCTGGTTCGAGATCGTCAGGACCGCTTGAAAGCCGTGTTCGCGCGCGAGGTCGAGGTAGGTCGAGATCTGCTCTGAAGCCAAGGGGACATTCCCCGTTTTGACCTCGACCAGGCACTTCCAAGAGGTTTTGCCGCGCTCGACAGCGATGACGCCGTCGGGCCGGAGCACCTTCCCCTCGGAGTTCTCGAGAGGCACCTCGGTGTAGGTGGAGATCCGGCCTGCGGGCGCACCTATCTCCTTCATCAGCGCCCGGCCGAACTCATCCACCGCCCCCATCACTGCCAACAGCGAGGAAGCGCCCCGGATCTCCTGCTCCTCCTGACCTCTGATTCCGGCAACCGGGATCAATCGCGCCGGCATCCACGGCCGAGAGCTTTCGTCACCCAAGCTGTTCCCATTCGTCGCCACGCGAATACCCTAAAAGCAATAAATCGCTGCAGGGGCTTTTTCCGGCCTGAGCGGGTGAATCCGTGCAGACGCCCCGGCTAGTGCCGGAAGTGGCGGTGCTTGGTGAAGACCATTGCGACGCCTGCCTGCTCGCAGGCCTCGATCACCTCGGCGTCGCGTTTGGAGCCGCCGGGCTGGATCACCGCGGTGGTGCCGGCTCGGATCGCCAGCTCGGGGCCGTCGGCGAAGGGGAAGAAGGCGTCGGAGGCGAGGGCGGAGCCGGAGAGGAGGGCGTCGGCCTCGGCGCCGCGGGCCTCGCGGCACTTCTCTACCGCGAGGCGGACGGAGTCGACGCGGCTCATCTGGCCGGCGCCGATGCCGAGGGTCGCCCCGTCCTTGGCGATGACGATGGCGTTGGAGCGGACGCGGCGGCTGACGGTCCAGGCGAAGAGCATGTCCTGCCACTGCTCCTCGGTCGGCTCGTTGCCGGTCACCGCCTCCATGATCTCCCGCGGCTCGGGGTCGCCGTCGCGGTCCTGGATCAGCAGGCCGCCGACCACGCGCTTGATGTCGCGTTCGCTCGGGTCGGCCTGGCGGCGCTCCTCCTCGCAGAGGATCCGGATCGCCTCCTTCTGCTGCAGCACGTCGAGCGCGCCCTCCTCGTAGCCGGGAGCGCTGAGCACCTCGACGAAGTTCTCGTGCAGCCGCTCGGCGAGCTCCCGGGAGATCGGACGGTTCAGCGCGATGACGCCGCCGTAGGCGGAGACCGGGTCGCAGGCCAGCGCCTTCAGGTAGGCCTCCAGCGCATCGGCGCCGACCGCCACCCCGCAGGGGTTGTTGTGCTTGACGATCACGCAGGCCGGCTGCTCGAAGTCCTCGGCCAGCCCGCGGGCCGAGTCGAGGTCGAGGACGTTGTTGAAGGAGAGGGCGCGGCCGTGCAGCTTTGAGGTGCGGGCGAGGATGTGGGTGCGCAGCCCTGACTCTGCGTAGAGCGCCGCCCGCTGGTGCGGGTTCTCGCCGTAGGCGAGGTCGAGCACCTTCTCGTAAGCGACCGCCAGGTGTTCCGGGAAGTCCTCGTACTCCATCGAGAACCAGCGGCTGATCGCGGCGTCGTAGGCGGCGGTCTGGGCGAAGGCCTCGTTGGCGAGCCAGTGGCGGGTCGCGGCGGAGATCTCCCCGTCGCCCTCCTCCAGCTCGGCCAGCACCGCGTCGTAGGACTCCGGTTTGACGACGACGGCGACGCTCTCGTGGTTCTTCGCAGCGGCGCGGATCATCGTCGGCCCGCCGATGTCGATGTTCTCGATCGCCACCTCGTGCGCTACGTCGGGCCCGGCGATCGTCTCCTCGAACGGGTAGAGGTTGACGCAGACGACGTCGATCGGCTCGATCCCCTCGCGCTCCAGCGTCGCCATGTGCTCCGGGTCGCCCCGCCGCGCCAGCAGTGCCGCGTGCAGCCGCGGGTGCAGCGTCTTCACGCGGCCGCCGAGGATCTCTTCCTGGCCGGTGAACTCGGAGACGTCGGTCACCTCGAGCCCCGCCTCGCGCAGTGCCGTCGCGGTGCCGCCGGTGGAGAGGATCTCGACCCCCAGCGCCGCCAGCCCCTTGGCGAAGTCGGCGACGCCGGTCTTGTCGGAGACCGAGACGAGCGCCCGGCGCACCCGGACCTGCCCGTCGTCGAGAATCTCGGGAGTGCTGTCGGTGGCTGGCTCAGTCATCGGGGGAGGCGATCGCAACCTTGCGCGGGTCGCTGGGGTCGATCCTAACCCGGCCCTCCGCGATCATGCGGATCGCCTCCGGGTAGAGCTCGTGCTCGACCGCGTGCACCGCCGCCTCCAGCTCCTCGCGCGAGACCCCCGCCGGCACCGGAACCTCACGCTGGGCGATCACCGGGCCGGTGTCGACGCCCTCGTCGACGAAGTGGACGGTGACGCCGGTCGTCTCGACGCCCGCCGCGAGGGCCTGGCCGATCGCGTCGAGGCCGGGGAAGGACGGCAGCAGGGCGGGGTGGATGTTGACGATCCGGTTGCGGAAGCGCTCTACGAAGGGCGGGCTGAGCAGCTGCATGTAGCCGGCGAGAACGACGAGGTCGGGACGGCGGGACTCGATCCACTCGCCCATCGCCGCGTCGCGCGCCGTCCGGTCCGGATAGTCCGCCGCGGGGAAGACCCCGGTCTCGACCCCAGCGCTGCGCCCCCGCTGCAGGGCCCCGGCCGCCGGCTTGTCGGAGCCGACGCCGACCACCTCGATTTCGTCGTGTCGATGCAGATGGTCGAGGATCGCCTGCAGGTTGGTGCCGCTGCCCGAGGCGAGGACGACTAGGCGAAACGTGGCGCTGCGCATCTCAGATCGGA
>Ga0307306_10000201_pt1 | contig 13534 bp, 14 predicted proteins | sample ER_DNA_193_FD_194507 | JGI IMG/M metagenome (GOLD analysis project Ga0307306, IMG submission 194507) | Bulk soil microbial communities from the East River watershed near Crested Butte, Colorado, United States - ER_DNA_193 | ecosystem: Environmental > Terrestrial > Soil > Floodplain | place...
CGCGCGCCCAGTCCATCAACCACTTCTTCGTCCGGGTGAAGAGGTGCTGTCCGCGCGCGGCCGGCAGCGTCACCGCCTGGCCGGAGTGGCCGACCGCGTCGCCCGCCGCCGCCAGGCTCATCCCCATGTGGCAAAGCAGCTCGCCTGCAGGGGTTTCGGCGACGCAGGAGACGTAGGTTCCATCGGCGATCCGGCGCCCGACCTCCTCCGGGTCGTACACCCACCGCACGTCATAACTTTGACCATAAGCGGCCTCGATCGCGCCCGTCAGCACGGTACCCTCGTCGGACCCCAAGAACCTGAACGTCACGTCCATCACGGACATCATCGCCACCACGCCCGCCTAGCTCAACCTGGGAGAGCACCTCATTTGTAATGAGGAGGTTGCCGGTTCGATTCCGGCGGCGGGCTTCTTCTTCATCTGAACCGCAACTTTGTCTTTAGCGAGCGTTTAGCCAGGCAAAAGCAGCAACCGCTGCAGGCAGGGCAACTGACTGAGGAGGCACAGAAGATGCGGCAACAGGGGGATGTAATTTCAGAACGCGGGCGGGGGCGCCGGTTGACGATTGTGATCGCGACCGTCGCCGCCCTCTGCATGGCGTTCGCGGGGAGCGCGCAGGCGGCGATCATCAGCATCGGCAGCGTGCTGCCGCAGGAATACAAATCGGTTGAATTCGGGCGGCAGCAGACTCTCTTCAACACGGCTTTGCCGGAGCCTGGCGCGACCCTCACCTCGCCGGTGAATGGAGCCATCGTCAAGTGGCTGGTCCAAGGCGCGGAAGGAGGTCCCTTCTATCTGCGGGTTCTCCACCCCACCGGGAATGGCAACTACGAAGCAGCCGGCACTAGCTTGGGAGCTACCCCCACGGGTCTCGGCCTCCAGGAATTCTCGACCAACCTGAAGGTCAGAGCCGGCGACTACATCGGCATCGACCCGACCAACGCGACCGACAAAATCGGGATCGCCGAGGTATCGGGGGCCAGTTACTCGACGATCTTCCCCCGGCCTACGGAAGGGTTGGTGAAACCGGTCAGCGAGTCGTTCAGCGGCAAAGAGATCGAGCTCAGCGCGCAGATCCAACCGGCGCCGGAAGTCACCCTCGTCTCACCGCCCTTCGGACCCGTGACCGGCGGCACCGTCGTCACCATCACCGGTAAGAACTTCAATCAGACGAGCGACGTCAAATTCGGCAGCATTCCGGCAGCCGCGTTCACCGTCGACTCCGACACTGAAATCACCGCGACCACGCCGGTAGTGCTGCGTCCCGGCAAGGTCGACGTGGCGGTGTCCACCTTCGCCGGCACCAACCCGAACACGCAATACGACGATTACGTCTACACCGCGTGCGTGGTGCCGAAAATCAAGAACCGCACCCTGAAGGTGGCGAAGTCGATGCTGCGCCGCGCCGGCTGCAAGCCCGGCCACGTGAAGAAAGTGAACGCCCCGAAGCCGAAGAAGGTCGGCAAGGTGCTGAAGCAGACCCCGAACCCGGGCAAAGTCCTCGCTCCGGGAGCGCGCGTCCGCATCCAGCTCGGCGTCGAGCCCAAAGCTGGGAAGTAGCTCCCAGCCTGGTTAGGAGTTCGAACCGCCGCCGAGGAGCCTGGTCTTCTCGGCGGCGAACTCCTCTTCGGTGAGGATGCCCTTGTCGCGCAGCTCGCCGAGTTTTTCCAGTCGTTGCAGGCGGGCGTCCTCGGCGCTCGCCGGCATCGTCGCCGTCGGCGCCTCCGACCCACTCGCCGGCGCCCCCGGCTCGTCGCCGTCCGGACGCCGCACCTCCGGCAGTCGCAGCTTCGAGGCCTGGTCGCTCACCCGCTCGGAGATGTTCGCATCCTTGACGGCGCTGACGACTTTGTCGCGGGTGCGGCCGAAGACGTCGCCGTAGGCGGCGTCGGGAAATTCCTCTTCGCTCTGCTTGCGCAGCTCGTGGATGCCGAAGGCGGCCATGCCGGCGACGATCAGCGTCGTCAGGAAGGCGCGCAGCCCCTGGGTCGGGCCGTTGAGGAAGTAGAGGCAGACGAGGACCGCCAGCCCGGTGTAGACGTAGGCGACGTGGAGGTGGAGGGTGGGGGCGAGGTAGCGGCGGGTGGTGCGCGCGCCCGGGGTCGGCGAGGCGAGCCAGCCGGCGGCGGCGAAGAGGACGCCGATGACGATCACCGTCACCGCGATGCTGACCATCAGCGAGGTGCCGATCGACCAGGCCGCTTCGGCCGCCGGCTTCACGTTCTCGGTCCGCACCAGGTTGTCGACGACGATGCCGCCGGCGATGTGGCGGGCGACGATGACCGCGAAGGCGGCCGCGATCAGCCCGACGCCGCTGAGCAGGACGGTGACCCAGCGGCCGCCGCGGGAGAGGTAGATGGCGGCGCCGAAGGCGGCGAAGGTGAGGATCGAGAGCACCAGCGCCAGTCCCTTGACGGCGACGGCGATGTTCTGCGCCGTCTTCAGCTGGTCGGACTTGAGGATCTGGATCTGGGCGGCGTCGGGCGGCAGCTTCTCGGCCAGGTCTTCGCCGATCCCGACCTGGTCGGCGAGGTTGGTGAGCAGGCTGCCGAGGTTGAGGGTGACTTCCCCGTTTTCGGTTTCGACCGCTTCTTTCTTGTTTTCCAGCACCGCCAGCAGCTGTTCGTGGGCGGTGCGGTTCGACTCTTCCCAGAGCTCCTGCGCGGTCGACGTTTCGAGCGCCTTTTCGGCACCCTGGCCGGCGACCTGGCGCAGGCCGCCCGCCGCAGGCCCGGCGAGTTCGGAGGCGTCGCCGGGCAGGATGTCTTCCAGTTCCTTGCGGACGTCGACGTTTTCGTAGAGCTGTTCGACCAGGTAGTCGCTGAGCGCCGTGCGGATCGTCTGGTTCTCCAGAAGACGGCCGCTGGTGTCGGTCCAGTCGTCGGTGTTGAGCGCCTGGCGCTCGGTCCAGATCGCGAAGACGCTGAGGAAGGCGAGGACGGAACCGAGGATGACAAGGGCCCTGACCGTACGTCGACGTCCGCGGCTCATTGGCGGATGCTATACGTGAACCATGAAGCTAGAGGGAATTCACCACATCACCGCGATCACCGAGAACGCCCAGAGCAACGTCGATTTCTACGCTGGCGTCCTGGGTCTGCGGCTGGTCAAGAAAACCGTCAACCAGGACAACCCGACCGTCTACCACCTCTTTTTTGCCGATGAGGACGGGGATCCGGGCTCCGACCTGACTTTCTTCGAGTACCCGGGTGCGGCGCCGGGACGGGCGGGGGCGGGGATGGTGCACCGGGTCGTCTGGCGGGTGACTTCCGACGCTGCGCTCGACTTCTGGGAGGAGCGGCTGCGCGCCAACGGCGCCGAGTCGCGGCGCGAGGGCGAGGGCCTGATCTTCTCCGACCCGGAGGGTCTCGACCACGAGCTGCTCGTCGTCGAGGTGCCCGACGCGCCGCTGATCGCCGACCACCCGGAGATTCCCTCCGAGCTGGCGCTGCAGGGCTTCCATGCGGTCCGCGCCTACACGGCCTCGGCGGAGGCGAGCAGCGGGCTGCTCGAGGCGCTCGAGTTCGAGCGGGTCGACGGCGGCTGGGAGGCACGCGGCGAGAAGCGCGGCGGCCTCTACCTCTACGACGAGCCGCCGGCCGAGCGCGGGATCCAGGGCGCCGGCAGCGTCCACCACGTGGCTTGGGCCTCGACCCCGGAGGAGCTGCTCGACTGGCGCGAGAAGGCGCAGGCGGGCGGGGCGCAGCCGACCCCGGAGATCGACCGCTTTTACTTCCGCTCGGTCTACTTCCGCGAGCCCAGCGGGGTGCTCTTCGAGATCGCCACCCTCGGGCCGGGCTTCACCGTCGACGAGCCGCTCGAGCACCTCGGCGAGAAGCTCTCGCTGCCGCCGGACTTCGAGCACCTGCGCGACGAGGTCGAACCTCGCCTGCGCCCGGTCGAGAACCCGCGGGTCCAGACCCAGGGGTGATCGACGACTTCACCTGGCGCGACGCCGGGCGGACGGTCGTCTTCCGGCGCGGCGGGGCCGGCGCGGCGGTTGAGGTTCTGCGGGAGCAGGGGGTCGAGGAGTTCGAGCTGCTGAGTACGCAGCGGGCGCTGGGAGAAGTGTCAGCGCCGGAGGGGGCCAATCCGCTGGTCGACGCAGCGAGTGGCGTGCACGAAGCGCGGTCGGGTCAGGTCCCGGCCGCCGCCGCGGCGCTCCTGGACGCGCTCTCGCCCCCTTACTTGCATCGTGAGGGGGCGAGAGCGCCTCCCCTCGTCGCCCTGGGCGGCGGCCGGGTGGTGGACGTAACGAAGGCGGTGGCCTCAGTGGGCGGCCAGGAGGTCGTCGCGATTCCGACGACGATGTCGGGGGCGGAGATGACGGGATCGCACCGGCTGCCGGCAGGGGCGGAGGATCGGGCGCGGGGGCCGGTGAGGCCGTGGTTGGTGATCGCCGATCCCGAGGCGATGACGAGCCAGCCGGAGGAGCACCTGCGGGCGAGCTCGATGAACGCCCTCGCGCACGGGGCGGACACGCTCTACCTGCCGCTGTCGAACCCGGTCTCGGAGATGACGGCGCTGCGGGGCGCGGAGCTGATCGCGACGGCTTTGGACGAAGCGCGGGAGGGGCGGGATCGAGTCGCGCTCGCGCTCGGCTCGATCCTCTGCGGCTACGCGATCGACTCGGCCGGGATGGGCCTGCACCACCTCGTCTGCCAGACCCTGGTCCGCCTCTGCGGCACGCCGCACGCCGAGACCAACGCGGCGGTGCTGCCGCACTCGACGGCGCTGCTGGCGGACCGGGCGCCGGAGGTGTTCGAGCGGCTGGCGGAAGCGCTGGGGGCTGACAGGGCCTCCCTTGCGACTCGGATCGAACAGCTCGGTCGCCCCCCTCGGCTCAGCGAGGTAGGCGGCGACGCCTCGAAGCTCGGCGAGGCGATCGACGCGATGCTCAAGCGCTCGGAGCTGCAGCGCGTTCCACGGCCCCCGAATCGTGCGGAGCTTCGGGAATTGGTCGAGGCGGCCTGGTAGTTCTCGTTTTCTTCTCTATCTATCTCTGAGGAGCAACTGACGAAGATCAGAGGCAACTGCCTCCGCTTCGACCCCCAGCTGGTTCCAGGTGAGGTGGATGACCGAGAAGCCGGCGGCGTGAAGGGAGCGGTCGCGGGAGCGATCGTCCTGAAAGGCCGAGCGGCTGGAGTGCCCCTCCCAGCCGTCGAGCTCGACGATCAGGCGCAGGTGCGGCCAGTGGCAGTCGGCCTGGTAGCGCGTGGGGCCGAGCAGGACCCAGTCGTTGAAGCGGGGCAAGGGCAGGGAATGCCGGCGGAGGAAGGGCGCGAATCGTTGCTCGAGCTTCGAGCGCTTGCGGCCCGGCGGTTCTTCCTTAAGGCGCTGAAGCGCAAAGCGGATCTTCCGTGAGCCTCGTTTGCCGGGGTATCGCTCGAGGAGGTCGGGAAGCGAGAGCCGATCCCAGCGGTTCAGATATTCGGCCTCCTTGATCATCGCCACGACGTCGTCCACCGGGACCGTCGAAGCAAGATCGAAGATCGTCCGATGGATCGAGGTGACGGGTATCCCCTCCTCCACCGCCCGCTCATCCTCCGGCACCAAGGAGAAGTGCCGGCGAATCCGCTTCGTCGAAGTGCTCTTGCGCGGGACGGTCACGTGGATCGCACCGCCCGAGTAGCCACGGATCCCCCAGAGCGCCGCTGCGGTTTGGTGGCTCAGGAGCGCTTTGGGTCCTGAGGCAAGTACGGCCGCCATCCACCATCCCCGGTGCGTGAGCAGCTGGTGCGGCACCAGCGAGTAGACGCCAGGGTGGAGGCGGTGCAGGCGACCGCTAGATATCCGTTTCTCGATAGATCCTTCGCTCCATCCCGCCTCCATCAGCTGCCGCCGCCCCACCGCGCCGTGTTGTCGGCGGGCCAGCTCGGCCAAAGAGCGGTCGTCATCACGAGTCCGTGAAAACCCCTCTTCAAGGAGGGTTTTCACAGACTCGCGTTCCACCCGGATGATCGTGGCGAGACAAAGCGCACGGGTGGCGCGCACGGTTGGGAGTTTCTGAAACGCCTCTGTGCCGTAACCCGAAACGCTCGGGCGTGTAGCCCCAGGCGTGACCCCTGAGCTTTTGAGCGCGGAGCGGCTGGCGTCCTACCACGCCTATACGCGCAAGCACAGCGTCAACTGGCCGATGTACTGCGTGGCGCGGGCGTTCCTGGTGCCTTTCTTCCTCCTCTACTTCCGGCTGGCGCGGCTCGGGCGGGAGCATGGGAAGGCGAAGGGCGGGGTGATCGTCGCCGCCAACCACCGCAGCTTCCTCGATCCCTTCGTCGTCGGCGCCACCTTGCCCTGGCGGCGGCCGATGAACTACATGGCCAAGGTCGAGCTGTTCGAGAAGCGCTGGCAGGGATGGGTGCTCTCCCGTCTCGGCGCCTTCCCGGTGCGGCGCGGCGAGTCCGACGAGGAGGCGATGCTGACCGCGCGGATGATCGCCGAACGCGGCGGCGCCGTCTGCATCTTCCCCGAGGGGACGCGGATCCGCCGCGGCACCCTCGCCAACCCGAAGCGCGGCGTCGGCCGCCTCGCCCTGCAGACCGGGGCGGTGGTGATTCCGACCGCCGTGCTCGGCACCGAACACGTCCGCCGGGGCTGGCGGATCCGGCCGCGCAAGTGCAAGGTGCGGCTCGGCCCGCCGATGACCTTCCCTCGAGCCGAGGAGCCCTCGCCGGCGCTGGCGGAAACGGTGACGGCGCGGATCTGGCCGAACGTGCTGCTGCAGTGGGAAGACCTCGGCGGCCTGCCGCCGATGCGCCGCGCCGCGGTGATCGGCGCCGGCAGCTGGGGGACCGCGGTCGCGGTCCTGCTCGCCCGCGGCGGCCTCGAGGTCCAGCTCGGGGCGCGGACCTCCGAGCGGGTGGAGGAGATGATCGCCGATGGCGAGAACAAGCGCTACCTGCCGGGCGTGCCGCTGCCGGAGACGATCGACGTTCGCCCCGCCTCGTCGATCGAGCTCGCCGGACTCGACCTGATCTGCCTCGCGATCCCCTCCGCCCAGTTGCCGCAGGCGGTCGGCGCGATCGCCGACCGCGTCAGCTCTCGCAGCGCCGTGCTGATGCTGACCAAGGGCCTGATCGCCCCCCAGGGAGACCTGCCCTCCGACTACGTCGGCGAGCGGGTGCGGGCGCGCGGGATCGCCTGCCTCGGCGGCCCCGCCCACGCGCGCGAGGCGGTCTCCGGCTCGGCCGCCCTAGTCCTCGGCTCGGCCGACGAGGAGCTGCGGGCCCAGGTCGGCGAGGTCTTTCACCGCGCCGGCCTTGTCTGCGAGCGCTCCGAGGACATCGCCGGCGTCGAGATGGCGGGCGCGGCGAAGAACGCCGCCGCCCTCGCCGCCGCGGCCGCCGAGCCGCACGGGCTGAACGCCGCCGGGATCGCGGTCGCGGCGATCTGGCGCGAGTGCATCGACTACGCGCTGCGCCAAGGGGCTCAGCTGGAGACCTTCGCCGGCCTCGCCGGGGTCGGCGACCTGACCGCGACGATGATGGCCCCGACCGGCCGCAACCGCCGCGCCGGCGAGCTGCTCGGGACCGGCACCCCGGCAAAGGAGATCCCGGGCAAGATCGGTCAGGCCTCCGAGGGCCTGGACACGGCGCCGCTCCTGGCCGACACGGTGGCCGCCTCCGGCGTCGAGGCGCCGGCCCTCGCCGGCCTGGCCGAACTGATCCGCGGCGAGTGCAACTCGGAGGAGTGGATCGGAGCCCTGCGCGAAGTCGAGCGCGAGAGGCGGGCCGCCTGATGCGGGCGGGGCCGCGGGTAGGCTTGCCAGGTGAGCGGCCCCGAGGAGAACGTCGAGCCGGCCGAGCTGGCTCCGGCGGCCAAGGCCGAGCTCGACCGCGCCTTCGAGGACTTCTACCGCGAGCATCTGCGCGACGTCTACTCCTACGCCTACTACCGGGTGGGGAACCACCACGACGCCGAGGACCTGACCGAGCAGGCCTTCCTCCAGGCCTACCGGCACTTCGACCGGGCGCGCCGCGAGTCCAGCGGCCGGCCGCTGCGCCCCTGGGTGATCCGGATCGCCCACAACCTCGCTTCCAACTACTACCGCGACCGCTCGCGGCGGCCGCAGACGACGCTGGAGAACGCCGACCCGATTGCCACCCGCCACGACACCGAGGCGATCGCCGAGGGGCGCGAGGAGCTGCGGCAGGTGATGGCTCACCTCGAGCACCTCTCGGACGACCGTCGCGAGGCGCTGATCATGCGCTTCGCCCTAGGCATGGACAACCGCGAGATCGCGCGGGCGCTGGGGCGCACCGACGGCGCCACCAAGGTGCTGATCCATCGGGCGATCAAACAGCTGCAAGAGGAGATGGAAGATGAGAGACCCGAGTGAGACCCTGAGCGGGTCGACCTGGGACGTCGAGGCGCTGCTCTCCGACGCGCTGCGCCCGATCGAGCCGCCGGAGCGGCTCTCGGCCCGGCTCGAGGACACGCTCTCGGCGATCACCCAGGCCGCCGCCGAGGAGCTCTCCGACTGGGCCGAGGAGCTCTCCGAGGAAGAGCTGCGGGCGCTGCGGGACCCGCGCAACTGGGTGCGCCCGGTGGTCGCCGTCGGCGCCGGCGGGGTCGCGACCGGCGCCCTGGTGCTGCTGGAGATGCGCCGCCGCAGCCGCCAGCAGGGCGAAAGCGGCCTACGCGCTGTTGCGAACGGGCTTCGCTCGCGGCTCTGAGCGCCGCCGGGGTCTCCCGCTCGGGGTCCCTGCCGCCGCGGCCAGACCGAGCACGCCGATGGCGAGGTGCAGCCACTCGGTAGCCGGGCCGAAGATCCCCAGCAGCGTGTAGAGGAGGCCGACGAGCAGGGAGTAGGGGCGCGAGGCGACGCCGGCGACCAGCACGCCGATCGCCCCGGTCAGCACGTAGAAGAGGTTGAGCCAGGCGTTGACCTCGATGCCCGCGAGCGCAGGCTGGAGCTCGTCGAGCGAGGTGAACGAGGCGTCGTAGAAGAAGCCGGCGATTCCGAGAACGACGAGGAGCGCACCGGCGAGGGAGGCGTAGAGGCGGGCTGGGCTGGCGGGCTCCATTGGCCGCGATTGTAGGCTCCGCAGTCCCATGGGAACGACCGAGACCGAGACGTGTTACCGCCACCCCGATCGGGAGACCCGCGTCTCCTGTTCCTCCTGCGGGCGGCCGATCTGCCCCGAGTGCATGACCCCGACCCCGGTCGGGATGCGCTGCCCGGAGTGCGCAAGCCAGCGGACGCGGGTGGTGCGGAATCCAACCGGGACGCCTGGCCAGGCCAGTGCCTTCCCGGCGACCATCGCCCTAATCGCGATCAACGTGGTCATCTACCTGATCGAGATCGGTGGCGGCGGCGGTGGGCTTGCCAGCCCGAGCGGCAAGATGGTCGAAGACTTCGGCCTCTACGGACCCTTCGTCGCCGAAGGCGAGTGGTACCGCCTCGTCACCAGCGGGTTCCTCCACGCCAGCCTCTTCCACATCGGCTTCAACATGCTCCTGCTCTTCTTCCTCGGGCGGCTGCTCGAGCCGGCTCTCGGCACCCCGCGCTTCCTGGTCCTCTACTTCGCCTCCCTGCTGGCGGGCTCGCTGGGCGCTTTGATCCTCGAGCCGAACTCGCTCGGAATCGGGGCCTCCGGAGCCATCTTCGGTCTCGCCGGCGCCACCTTCGTGATCGCCCGCGGCCGCGGTATGGAGGCGCTGGCAGGGCAGATCGGCTTCCTCATCGTCTTCAACCTGATCTTCAGCTTCAGCGCTCGCAACGTCAGCATCGGCGCCCACCTCGGCGGCCTGATCGGCGGCGTCATCTGCGCGCTGATCATCGTCGCGGGGGAGAAAGGGATGCTCGGTCGCAATCGCCGCGCACTCGAGATCGCAGCGATGGTCGCCGTCGCGGCGATCGCCGTGGTCGCTTCGCTCGCCGTCGCCTAGTTAGACGTCTGCGGCCGGCCGCGTCACCGGGGCCCGCAGCGCGGTGAACTCCACCGCGCCGGGCGGATCGACGAGGTCGGGATGAAGCAAATGGCCGAGCACCTCGACGGCGTCGACGAGGCGCGGGGCTGGGTCGCAGAAGACGGTGCCGTCAACAGCGTAGAGGCGCGTCGCCCCGAGGCCGGCGATCCGCTCCCAGTGCTCCATCGCATGCGCCCGCGCGTCCGCCAGCGGCACTTCCGGCATCACCACGATCACGTCCGGGCGCAGGCTCTCGAGCTCGCCCCAGCTGACCTTGGGCGGGCTCAGTCCGGGATCCCCGGCGACGTCGAGGCCACCGGCGATCGAGATCATCTCCGGGATCCAGAAGCCGCCGACCCGCGGCGGGTCGAGCCGCTGCAGGGCGACGACCCGCGGCAAGCCGCTCCCGGCCACCGCCGCCCGCACCGTCGCCAGCCGCCCCTCGAGCTCTCCCCGCAGCTCGTGAGCATGCTGTTCCATCCCTGTCGCCTCGCCCAGATGAACGACCTCTTCGAGCATCTCGCTGAGCGTGGCGATTCGCATTGCTCAATCAATATCCCACCGACGAGCGCATAGTTGCGCCGTAACTGCTGGACGGATAGCTATATTCAACGGGCTGCATGGCCGAGGACGTCCCAGCCCGAAGTACCGGGCCGCATAGCCGATGAGCGTCCTGCTGCTCGTCCTTCTGCTGCTGTTGATCGCGATCAACGGCTTTTTCGTCGCCGCCGAGTTCGCGCTCGTACGCAGCCGCCGCGGCAAGATCGAACAGGCCGCGGAGGAGGGCGAAGCCGGGGCCGAGGCGGTGGTGGAGCAGCTCGACCGGATCGACGTCTCCCTCTCTGCCTGTCAGATCGGGATCACGATGGCCTCGATCGGGATCGGATTCCTCGGCGAGCCGTCGCTGGCGAAGCTGCTGGAGCCGGCTTTCGGCGGCCTCTCCCACGGCGCCGCGGCCGCGCTCTCCCTCGCGATCGCCTTCACCTTCGTCACCGCGATCCACATCTCGATCGGCGAGCAGGTGCCGAAGATGATGGCGATCGCCAACGCCGAGAAGACGGCCCGCCGCGTCTCCCGCCCGCTGAGCTGGTTCGCGGTGGCGACGACGCCGTTCACCAAGGGGCTGAACCTGATCTCCAACGGGATCGTCCGCCTCTTCGGCGTCGACCCGACCGACCTCGAAGAGCACCACACTTCCGAGGACCTGAAGCAGATCATCGACAGCTCGCGGATGGGGGGCCATCTCGACCCCGGCGAGGCCGGGATGCTCGGTGGCGTCTTCCACCTGCACGAGCAGGAGGCGCGCGAGGTGATGACGCCGATCCCGGCGGTGATCACCGTCAACTCCTCGGAGACCGTCGAGGCGGCGCTGCGGCGCTGCGTCACCTCCGGCCACACGCGCCTGGTCGTGATCGAGGACGACAACCGCGACCGGGTCAAGGGGATCGTCCACAACAACAGCCTCGCTCGCCTCTACATGAGCGACGGGCCCGAGGCGCCGCTGGAGACCGTCATCCGCGACGCCCTGATCGTCCCCGAGACCCGCCCGCTCGACGACCTCCTGCACGACCTCCAGGTCCAACGGACCTCCCTTTCGGTCGTCGTCGACGAGTACGGGCGCACGGTCGGGATCGTCACCGTCGAGGACATCCTCGAGGAGGTGGTGGGGGAGATCGAGGACGAGACCGACCCCCGCGCCGCCGCCGTGCGCAAACTGACCAACGGCGACTGGTTCGTCCGCGGCCACGTCTCGCTCGGCGACCTCGCCGACGCTGGGATCGAGCTGCCGGTCGAGGGCGACACCTACAACTCGGTCGGCGGTTACGTCTTCGGCGAGCTCGGCCGGCTGCCCAAGCGCGGCGACTCGGTGCGGGTCGACGACTACACGATCCGGGTCGAGGCAGTGCGCGAGAACCGGATCGAGGCGGTGCGGATCAGCGGCGGTTCCGTCCGTTCGGCCGCCTAACTTCTTCGGGCAACCCGCGCTCCCCCACCGCTGGAGGTACCCGATGTGGGTTGTACGCCTGACCGACAAGCAGCTCGAGGTCCTGAGGGCGCTGCTGCGCTCCGAAGAACACCTCGGCCCGGCGCTCAAAGGCGCTGTCGAGGCTCTGGATCTCGCCCGCTGGGACGAGCTGCCCGACGCCGAACTACCCTGGGGCGAGATCGAGATCGTCGCCCGCCGCCAGGGCATCTCAGAGGCCGACGTGATCTGGGATCTCGCCGCCAAAGGCGGTGCGGCGAGCGCCGACTGACTCAGTCGTAGGAGTAAAACCCGGCGCCGCTCTTGCGGCCGAGTTTGCCTTCCTCGACCATCTTCACGACCAGCGGCGGCGGGTCGTGGGTCGGCTCGTTCGATTCGGCGTGGAGCGCGTCGCCGATCGCTTTCGAGACGTCCATGCCGACGAAGTCGAGCAGCGCCAGCGGGCCCATCGGGTGGCCGGCGCCGAGCTTCATGCAGGTGTCGACGGCGCCCGGCTCCATCCCGGTCCGTTCGACCATGCGGGCGGCGTCGAAGAGGTAGGGGAAGAGGAGGCGGTTGACGACGAAGCCGGCTTCGTCGGGGACCTCGACCGCGGTCTTGCCGAGGGCCGCGCACCAGGCGAGCGCCTTCTCGCGGGCGGCGGTGGCGCCGTCGGGAATGCAGACCTCGACCAGGGCCATCCGCGGCACCGGGTTGAAGACGTGGAAGCCGAAGATCTTCTCGGTGCCGGCCGCCTTGGCGATCTCGGCGATGCTGAGCGAGGAGGTGGTGGTGGCGAGGTCGGCGTTGGGGCAGGCCGCGGCGATCCGGCTCAGCAGCTCGCCCTTCGGCTCGACCTCCTCGACGATCGCCTCGACGATGACGTCGCAGTCGGCGAGGTCGGCGGGGTCGGTCGTGACCCGCAGCCGCGAGGGATCGCCCCCCTCGAGCTTGGCGCAGGCGGCGACGACTTTCTCCTCGGCGCGCCAGGCGGAGGCCTCGCTGCGGGCGAGCAGGATCGTGTCTGCGGTCGTGGTCGAAACCGCGGCAAGGCCGGTGGCAATCGCCCCGCTGCCCGCGATCCCCGGACTCGTGTACCCCTGATTAGCGCTCATTGGCCGGGCTTCTATCACGCATCTACAGGGCGATGACTTGAGCCTCCGATCGGCGCACAGCCCTGGCTGACTGACCAGTCAATCGGCTACCCTCAAGGGAGATCTTCAACGACGGAGGGCAGCCATGGACAACGGCAAGGGCAAGTTCGGCGGCAAAGAGGTCGTCATCGTCGAGGCGGTGCGGACGCCGATCGGCCGCGGCCATCCGGAGAAGGGCTACTACAAGGACCTTCATCCCTCCAACCTCCTCGCTCGCACCTATAAAGAGCTGATCGACCGCGCCGGGCTCGTCCCGAACGAGGTCGGCGACGTGATCGCCGGCTGCGTCCAGCAGTTCGGCGAGCAGGGGCTGAACATCGGCCGCAACGCCTGGCTCGAGGCCGGGCTGCCGCAGGAGGTCCCCGCCACCACCGTCGACCGCCAGTGCGGCTCCGCCCAGCAGGCGGTCAACTTCGCCGCCGCCCTGGTCGCCGCCGGCGTCCACGACGTCGCGATCGGCGGCGGGGTCGAGCACATGGGCCACATCTCCTTCGCCGACTCCTA
>Ga0307306_10000203_pt1 | contig 13526 bp, 12 predicted proteins | sample ER_DNA_193_FD_194507 | JGI IMG/M metagenome (GOLD analysis project Ga0307306, IMG submission 194507) | Bulk soil microbial communities from the East River watershed near Crested Butte, Colorado, United States - ER_DNA_193 | ecosystem: Environmental > Terrestrial > Soil > Floodplain | place...
CCAAAGCACCGAGCGCCGGTCGGCCGCGTAGGAGCGCATCAGCTCGAGATCGCGCCGGTCGGGCGAGAGCAGCCCGCGCAGCGTGTTCATCGCGACCGGGAAGAAGGTCAGGTAGGCGGCGATCACCGAGACCGCGATCCACGGCTCGACGCCCTTCGTGCCGAGGCCGACCACGACCATCGGCGCGACCGCCAGGATCGGCACCGTCTGCGAGACGACGATGTAGGGCAGCAGGCCGCGGCGCAGGATCAGCGAGTGCGCCAGCAGGACGGCCAGGCCGAAGCCGATCGCCGCGCCGAGCGCGAAGCCGAGCAGCGCCTCCTTGGCCGTGAAGAGCGCCCAGTGCAACTCGTAGTGGGCGAGCGTCGGCCCGCCCGGCTGGAGCGGCAGCGCGAACGCGTGCAGCATGTCGTGTATGTGCGGCATGTTGGTCGCGTTGACTGCAAACGGCCACGTGATCCCGACCGACTCGCCGACCCAGCGATAGCCCTCCCAGAGCGCCCAGAAGACCGCGACTCCGGCCACGACGAGCCCGACCCGCCGGGCGCCGTGGACCGGGCCGATCCTCGGTGTCATCGTCTGGTCGACCGCTATCGACGCCATTCGCGGATGCTTACCACACTCGGCTGCGCGGGTTAGCATCGCGCCGTGCCGCTCGATCCTGCGAGAACAGTCGCCGAACTGAAGGAGCTGCGCGAGCTGACCGGCGACGAGAACGGGGCGCAGCGGGTCGCCTGGACGGACACGTGGTCGCGGGCTCGCGAGTGGCTACGGGGCAAGCTCGACGGGCTGTCGCTCGAGCACGAGCTCGACGAGGCCGGGAACCAGTGGTGGACGCTGCGCGGTCAGGTCGAAGAGCGGGCGGTCCTGATCGGCGGCCACATCGACTCGGTTCCGAACGGCGGCTGGCTCGACGGCTGTCTGAACGTGCTGGCCGGGGTCGAGGTGATGCGTCGGCTCGCCGAGGACGGTCAGCCGGCGACGACCGTCCGGCTGGTGGACTGGGCCGACGAAGAGGGCGCGCGCTTCGGCCGCTCGCTGTTCGGCTCGTCCGCGGCGGGCGGGTCGATGGACGACCAGGACGAGCTGCGCCAGCGGCGCGACGCCGAGGGCGTGGCGCTGCCGGACGCGCTTGCCGCGCACGGCGTCGAGCTCGACCGCGCGCTGGAGGCACGCTCGCAGCTGGAGACCGCCGCCGCTTACCTGGAGCTCCACATCGAGCAGGGTCCGGTGCTGGAATCGATGGGCCTCCCGCTCGGAGTCGTCCTGGGGACGTTCGGGGTCGAGCGGCACCAGATCACCTTCCGCGGGCAGGCCGCGCATGCTGGCTCGACGCCGATGGACAAGCGGCGCGACGCGCTGGCCGGGGCGGCCAAGCTCGAGCTCGAGCTTCGCGAGATCGCGTCGCGCGCCGGCGAAGGCGCGGTCTGCACGATGGGCGGCGTCGTCACGCGGCCGGGAATCGTCACCTCGGTGGTCGAGACGGCGGAATGCCTGCTCGACCAGCGGCACCTCGACGCGCATCAGCTCGCGGAGATGCTCAGCAACGCGGAGGCGGCGTCGCGCCGGTTCGCCCAGGAGGAGGACCTCAAGGTCGAGTGGGAGCGCATCTGGAACATCCAGCCGATCCTGTTCGACGACGCGCTGATCGAGCTCGCCGACGAGTCGATCCGGGAGGTCACCGGCGAGTGGCACCGCCTGCCGAGCGGGCCGCTGCACGACGCCGCCGAGGTCGCGCGCGCGGGCGTGCCGACGGTGATGCTCTTCGTCCAGAGCCTGCGCGGCCTCTCGCACACGAAGCTCGAGGACACGAAGGAAGAGCACCTCGAGCTGTCCGTCCAGGCCCTCGACCGCCTGGCCGACAAGACGATCGCCCGCGTCGCCGCCAGCTAGAAAGGTCTACCCCGGTGACAGTCACAGTGACTGTCACTGTTCGCTAGAAGAAACGGACGAGAGCGACTCCCGCAGCGAGCAGAACGACGCCCGCCAGCCGGCCCGCGCTCAGGCTGTGCTCGCGGTAGAGCACGCCGTAGTGGTCGAGCAGCACCGAGCAGACCAGCTGCCCGAAGATGACCGCGGCGAACAGGTTCAAGGCTCCCAGCCTCGGCGCTGCGGCCACCGTCGAGGCCACGTAGCCCGCGCCGACCGCGCCTCCGAGCCACCCCCACCACGGGACTTGGCCGAGGCGCTCGGTGTTCACGACGCCTCGCGTGACGAGCAGCGAGAGCGCGAACAGGACGAGCGTACCGACCCCGAACGAGATCATCGAAGCGCGAATCGGACCGCCGACAAACGTGGCCAGCCGAGCGTTGAGCCCGGCCTGCACTGGAAGCGCGCTACCCGCCACGAAGGCGAGCACGAGGAACACGAGTGCCATTCTCAGGCCGATTTCGGGGCGGTATGCTCATTCCCCTGCCAGCGATCGGGGAGGAGGAGCACATGCTGAGCTTCGGCGTCACGGCCCTGCCGGATCCGCCCTACACGCGCCTCGTCGAGGTGTTCCAGAACGGTGAGCGCAACGGCTTCGACCACGGCTGGACGTACGACTCGCACATCCTCTGGCAGGAGAGCTACGCGCTGCTCCCGATCGCAGCCGTGCAGACCGAGACGATCAAGCTCGGCCACTGCGTCACCAACCCCGGCATCCGCGACCCGACGATCACCGCGAGTTGGTACGCGACGCTGCACGACGTCTCCAACGGCCGCGCGGTGATGGGAATCGGCCGCGGCGATTCCTCCCGCCGAGTGGTCGGCCTCAAGCCGGTCAAGGTGGACGAGTTCGAGCGCCGGCTCGTGATGATCAAGGACCTGATGAACGGTCGCCAGGTCGACTGGAACGACAAGGAGCTCAAGCTCGAGTGGGTGCGCGACGAGCTGCCCGACATCCCGATGCACGTCGCCGGCTACGGGCCGCGCGCGCTCGGGGTTGCCGGCCGCGTCGGCGACGGCGTGATCATCCAGCTCGCCGATCCGCAGATCATCCAGTGGATCATGAGCACCGCCCGCCAGGCCGCCGAGGAGGCAGGCCGCGACCCGGCCGCGCTCAAGTGCATCGTCTGCGCGCCGAGCCACGTCACGGACGACCTCGCCGAGGCCCGCGACCAGGTGCGCTGGTTCCCGGCGATGGTCTCGAACCACGTGATGGACCTGGTCGAGCGCTACGGCGAGGACTCCGACGAGATCCCGAGCGCGCTGACCGACTTCGTCAAGGCGCGCAAGTTCTACGACTACAAGGACCACAGCCGCGTCGGCGCCGCGCACGGCGAGTTCGTCACCGACGAGATCTGCGACCGCTTCTGCGTGCTCGGCAACACCGGGCAGATCACCGAGAAGCTGCACGAGCTCGAGGGCATCGGCGTCGACCAGTTCGACATCTACCTGATGACCGAGAAGGCGGACGAGACATTGGCCGCCTACGGCAGTGACGTGATCCCGCAGTTCACGGGGGTGGCGGCATGAGGAAGCTCGCCTACCTGGCGCTCGCGCTGCTGATCGCGCTGCTGGCCGCCGCCTGCGGCTCGACCAGCAAGAGCACCTCCGGCTCGAGCTCGACCTCGACCACGGCGACGAGCTGCTCGAACAAGGATTCGCTCAACCTGAAGACGATCGACCAGCTGACGGTCGGCACGGACAACCCGGCCTTCCCGCCCTGGTTCGGCGGCACGCCGCACAAGCCGTGGCAGGTCAGCGACCCGAACAGCGGCCAGGGCTACGAGAGCGCTGTCGCGTACGCGGTCGCCAAGCAGCTCGGCTTCGACAAGGCCGAGGTCAAGTGGATCCACGTCCCGTTCTCCAACTCGTACGCGCCGGGCCCGAAGCCGTTCGACTTCGACATCAACCAGATCTCGTTCACGCCCGCGCGCGCGAAGGTGGTCGACTTCAGCGACTCGTACTACGACGTCAACCAGTCGGTCGTCGTGAACAAGGGGACGCCGATCGCGTCGGTGAGCTCGGTCGCCGGGCTGAAGCCGTACGAGCTCGGCGCGCAGCTCGGGACGACGAGCTACCAGTTCATCAAAGACACGATCAAGCCCTCGAAGCAGCCCTCGGTCTTCCCGTCCAACGCGGCGGCCGTGCAGGCGCTGAAGAACAAGCAGATCGACGGCCTCGTGGTCGACCTGCCGACCGCCTTCTACGTGACGGCCGTGCAGGTGCCGAACTCGAACGTGCTCGGCCAGTTCCCGGCGGCGCCAGGCGGCGAGCACTTCGGGATGGTCTTCCAGAAGGGCAACTCGCTCGTCACCTGCGTGAACAAGGCGCTCGCGACGCTGCGGGGCAACGGGACGCTGAAGCGGCTCCAGCAGCAGTGGCTAGCGAAGGCGACCGGCGCTCCGATCCTGAAGTAGAGCGCCGCTCGCGCCTGCTCGGCGGGCTCCACTTCGAAGGCGAAGGCGCGCGCGGCGTCGCGATCGCCCTCGTCAGCACGGCCGTCTTCGTCGCGATCCTGATCGCGGCGGTCACCCAGTCCCCCGGCTGGCCGGAGGTGAAGCGGACGTTCTTCGACTGGGGCGACATCTCGAACGCGTTCCCCGACATCGCTCGCGCCTTCGTGCTGAACGTGAAGATCTTCCTCGTCTGCGAGGTCTTCATCCTCGTCTTCGCGCTGCTGATCGCCGTGCTCCGCAGCCTGCGTGGGCCGGTCTTCTTCCCACTGCGCGCCCTGGCGATCGTCTACTGCGACGTTGCGCGCGGGGTGCCGACCATTCTCGTGATCCTCCTGCTCGGGCTCGGCGCGCCGGCGCTGCAACTCACGGGCGTGCCGCGCTCGCGCGTCTTCTGGGCGGGCGTCGCCCTGATCTTCGTCTACAGCGGCTACGTCGCCGAGGTCTACCGCGCGGGGATTGAGTCGGTGCACCCGAGCCAGGAGGCGGCCGCGCGCTCGCTCGGGCTCTCACGCTTCCAGGCTCTGCGGCGGGTGATCCTGCCGCAGGCGATCCGCCGGGTGATCCCCCCGCTCCTGAACGACTTCATCGGCCTGCAGAAGGACACGGCGCTCGTCAGCGTGCTCGGCGTGGTCGAGGCGGTCAACCAGACGCAGATCGACTCGGCTGCGACCTTCACCTTCGGCGCCTATCTCGCCGCTGCCGCGCTGTTCGTGGCGATCACGATCCCGCTCGCGCGACTGACCGACTGGCTGATCGCGCGCGACCGGCAGAAACGCCAGGCCGGGGGTGCGTTCGCATGAGCGCGCTTCACCTCGACGGCGTGCGCAAGTCGTTCGGCGCGACCGAGGTGCTGCGCGGGATCGACCTCGAGCTCGAGGACCACGAGGTGGTCTGCTTGATCGGCGCCTCGGGCTCGGGCAAGTCGACGCTGCTGCGCTGCGTGAACCTGCTCGAGCCGCTCGACGCCGGCCGGATCTTCCTGGGCGGCGAGGAGATCACCCGGCGCGCCGCCGACGTCAACGCCGTCCGGCGACGGATCGGGATCGTCTTTCAGGCGTTCAACCTGTTTCCGCACATGACCGTGCTGCGCAACGTGACCCTGGCGCCGCGGGACGTGCTCGGCCTCTCGCGCGCGGAGGCCGAGGCGCGGGCGCTCGAGCTCCTGGCGCGCTTCGGGCTCGCCGACCGCGCCGGCGAATACCCGGACCGGCTCTCGGGCGGCCAGCAGCAGCGCGTCGCGATCGTCCGCGCGCTCGCGATGCGCCCGGAGCTGATGCTGCTCGACGAGGTGACGAGCGCGCTCGACCCCGAGCTCGTGGCCGAGGTGTTGAGCGTGATCCGCGAGCTCGCGGAAGGCGGGATGACGATGCTGATCGCCACGCACGAGATGGGCTTCGCGCGGGACATCGCGAATCGCGTCTGCTTTCTCGACGACGGCCAGATCCTCGAGCAGGGCAGCCCGCAGGCGATCTTCTCCAACCCGACAGAGCAGCGGACGCAGCAGTTCCTGGAGCGGATAATCGAGGCAGGGAGACTCTGACGAACGGAGGTTGAGATGGAGACAGGCCCGTCCTACCCGGTGCAGTTCGACGTCGAGTACCCGGAGCGAGAGCTCAACCGGCTCACGACTGCGTTCCGGATCTTCATGGCGATCCCGATCGCGATCGTCCTCGCCGCGCTCGGGGGTGAGTCCCAGTCCTACGCGGGCAGTCACTGGCAGGGCGGGGTGACCCTCGGCGGGCTGCTCCTGTTCGCGCCGTTGTTGATGATCCTCTTCCGGCAGAAGTACCCGCGCTGGTGGTTCGACTGGAACCTCGAGCTGCTGCGCTTCCAGAACCGCGTCGGCGTCTACCTTGCGCTCCTCGACGATCGGTACCCCTCGACCGACGACCATCAGTCCGTCCTGCTGCAGCTGCCCTACCCCGACGCCGAGCGGGACCTCAACCGTTGGCTGCCGCTCGTCAAGTGGCTGCTCGCGATCCCGCACTTCATCGTGCTGGTGTTCCTCTGGATCGCCGCGTTCTTCGTCGTCATCTTCGCGTGGTTCGCGATCCTCTTCACGGGCCGCTACCCGCGCGGGCTGTTCGAGTTCGTGGTTGGCGTCGGGCGGTGGACCAACCGGGTTACGGCTTACGCGATCGTGCTCGTGACGGACGAGTACCCGCCGTTCCGCCTCTCGCCGTGATCCCCCATGTAGCGTGCGGCCCATGGCCGAGCTGGCGGTGCTGCAGGTCGTGGGGTCCGAGGCGGAGGCCGGGATCGTGCTCTCGCTCCTGCGTAGCGAGGGGATCAAGGCGATCGCCCAGAAGACGAACTACGCGGTCGGCCTGGCCGACGCCGCCTCGAGCGGCGCGGGGCCGCGTGAGATCCTCGTGCACGAAGAGAACCTCACGCGTGCGCGCGAGGTTCTCGAAGCGCAGCAGCCGATCTAGCTAGTTCTGCGAGACGCCGTCGAGCAGCGCCCAGTTCGCGGCGAGCGCGGACTCGGCCAGGTGGACGAGACGCTCCTCGTCCGCGGCCGCGAGTGCCGTGCGGGCCTCGGCCGCGTGCTCGTGGTCGCGCTCGCCGTGGACGGCGAAGTACTCGACCGCGGGCGAGTCTTCGGCAAAGCCGTAGTGCTCGACCAGGCCGCGGAGCTTCGTCTCGGAGATCGCGGGCTGGCCTGCCTCGATCGCGTAGAGGATCGCGGCCGCGCCGAGCTCGTCGCCGGCCGCGGCCCAGGCCGAGGCGCAGCAGCGCGTCTGCGGGAGCGGCTCTGCCTGCTCTTCGACCGGGAGCGCAGAGGCGAAGTCGTCCCAGAGCGCGATGTGCTCGGCCTCTTCGTGGGCATGCAGCCGCGCCGTATGTGCCGCGCGCGCCAGAGCGACCACCGCGTGCCGGTACTCGCCGGCGTAGCGGGCCAGCTCCTCGCGCGTCAGCTCTCCCTGCTCCCAGCGCGTGTAGAACGGATGCTCGAGCACGTTCCAGCGCTCCCGAGCCGCGTCGATCCCTGCGATCACGTCCATCCTGCGCTCCTCCCGTCGCCTGACCCCGCTCGGACGATCCTAGCGTCACAACCCGACGGGCATCGGGGCAGCCTGAACCCGCCCCAGGGTTTCGCCTGCGTGGCTCTACAATCGGGGATTCCGGGCTTTCGAAGGGATCGACACTGAGCACACCAGCGGTACGCGAGGCTTCAACTGCCCTGCCCACGGGGACCGTGACCTTCCTGTTCACGGACATCGAGGGTTCGACTCGCCTGCTCAAGAACCTCGGCCGGGATCAGTACGGCGACGTGCTCGCGACGCACAACCGGCTCCTGCGCGCGGCCTTCTCCGAAGGCGGCGGAATCGAGATCGACACCAAGGGCGACTCGTTCTTCGTCGTCTTCCGCAGTGCGGGCGCCGCAATCGAGGCCTCTGCGGCCGCGCAGCGAGCGCTTGTCGAGCAGGACTGGCCGGAATCGGTCGAGGTACGCGTCCGCATGGGCCTGCACACCGGCGAGGCCAGCGTCGGCACGGACGGTTACGTGGGCTTGGCGGTGCACCAGGCGGCGCGCATCGGCGATGCAGGCCACGGCGGGCAGGTCCTGCTGTCGAGCACCACCGCGAACCTCGTCCGCCACGAGCTGCCGCGCGGTCTCGGGCTGCGCGACCTCGGGCGCACCGAGCTGCCGGACTTCGACCGGGCCGAGCGGCTCTTCCAGCTCGAGGTCGAGGGCCTCGCCGGCAAGTTCCCGCCGCTCTCGGCCCGTGAACGGGAGAAGGCCCGGCCGCGGGTCCCGAGGCGGCGCACGGATGTCCCGGTCTCGAGCACGCCGCTGCTCGAGCGCAAGGCCGAGGTGGCCGCGCTGCACGCGGTGGTGGACGCGGCGGCCTCGGGCGTTGGCCGCGTAGTCGCGATCGAGGGCCTGTCCGGGATGGGAAAGACCCGTCTCGTCGCCGAGGCGCGCACGCTCGCAACCGCCACCGGATTCGAGGTGCTGCTCGCGCGCAGCGCCGATCTCGAGCAGGAGTTCGCCTTCGGCGTCGTGCGCCAGCTGTTCGAGCCGGTGCTCGCGTCGATGACGCCCCCAGAGCGCGAGGAGGCGCTCTCCGGGACGGCGGGCCTGGCGGAGCGGCTGTTCGGCGACGAGGAGCTGACCGGCGCGGCCGCCGGCGACGTCTCGTTCGCGGTCATGCACGGGCTCTACTGGCTGGCGGCCAACCTGGCGGCGCAACAGCCCACCGCGATCGTGATCGACGACCTGCACTGGGCGGACTCGCCCTCGCTGCGCTGGCTCTCGTTCCTCGCCCGGCGGCTCGAGGGGCTGCCGCTGCTCGTCGTGCTCGGGTTGCGACCGCCCGAGGTCTCGGTCGAGACCGACCTGTTGACGGAGCTGATCTCCGACCCGACCGCGCTGGTGATCCGCCCCGGGGCGCTGAGCGCCGCCGCGGTAGGAGCGATGGTCGCCGAGGAGTACGGCCGCGACCCGCACCCGGAGTTCGCAGCGGCCTGTCACTCGGCGACCGGCGGCAACCCGCTCTTCGTGCGGGCCCTCGTCGACGCGCTGCACGGCGAGGGCATCGAGCCCGTGGCCGAGAACGCCCGGCGTCCGCGCGAGATCGGGCCGGAGCCGGTCACCCGCGCGGTGGGTCTGCGGCTCTCGCGCCTGCCCGAGGAGGCCCGGCGCTTCGCGACCGCGGCGGCCGTGCTCGGCGACGGCTCGGAACAGCGCGACGTGGCGGCGCTCGCCGACATCGACGACCACCATCTCGCCACGCTCGCCGCGACCTCGCTTGCGCGCGCCGATCTGTTGCGCGTGACGACGCCGACCGTCGAGTTCTCGCACCCGGTCGTTCGCGCCGCGGTCTACAGCTCGATCCAGCCCGCGCAGCGGCTGCGCGCGCACCGCAGGGCCGCAGAGCTGCTCGACGCGGCGCATGCCGAGCCGGAACGCGTGGCGGCGCAGCTCGATCAGGTGCCGCCTTCGGGCGACCCCTTCGTGGTCGACACGCTGCGTGTCGCTGCCGACCGCGCGCTCGTCCGCGGCGCGCCCGAGGTTGCCGTTTCGCACCTGCGGCGCGCGCTGGCCGAGCCGCCCTCGTCGGAGACGCAGGTCGACACGCTGCGCGAGCTCGGCCTCGCGGAGCAGCGCCTCGACGTCGCCGCGGCCGCCGAGCACCTGCAGCAAGCGCTCTGTGCGACCGAGGAGCCGCTGCGCCACGCGCGACTCGCGCTCCACCTCGGCCGCGCGCTCTTCCGCCTCAACCGGGGCCCCGAAGCCGTGGCCGTCTTCGAACAGGCGATGGAGCGGCTCGAGGGTGAGGAGCCGGAGCTGCGCGAGCTGCTCGAGGCGGAGCTGATCAACTCTGCAGGCTTCGACTCGGACGTCTACGAGGTCACGCGCTCGCGGCTCGAGCAGGTCGACGAGGACGCGCTGACGGGTGACGTCGGCCGCGCGGTGATGATCGCCACCGTGCGCTACTTCGAGGCCCGGCAGGGCATCGGCTACGAGCGGATGTCCGCGCTGGCCGATCCGAAGATGGTGGCGGCCCTGATCGAGAGCATGCCGTCGGTCGCGATCTCGTGCGCGGTCACCGCGCTGATGTTCACGGAAGCCGACGCCGAGCTCGACCGGTTCTTCGAGGCGACGATGGCGGCTGCCAGGAAGCGCGGCGAGCTGGTCACGCTCTCGAACATGCTCTGCTTCCGCGGCCTCGTGCTGGCCCAGCGCGGAGACCTCGAGGGCGCGATCCAGGACTTGCGCGAGTCCGACGAGCTCGTGAGCTACCTGCCGAGCCAGCAGGGCGCGATCTACTACCACTCGTACATCGCCGACGTGCTCACGAACCGAGGCGAGCTCGAAGAGGCCGAGGCCTCGCTGGCCACGCTCGGGCTCGAGGAGGAGGTCGCCGAGAGCGGCCACCTGATCTTCTTCTTGGGCGCTCGCGGCTGGCTGCGCTACGCGCGGCGCGACTTCGAGGGAGCGGCGTCGGACTTTCGGCGATTGGGCCGTTGCATGGAAGCCTTCGAGATCCGGAACCCGGCCGTGCTCGCGTGGCGGTCGCACCTCGCGCTCGCGCTGCTCGCGCTCGGCCGGCGGGACGAAGCGCTCGGGCTCGTACGCGAGGAGGTCGAGCTGGCTCGCGACTGGGGCTCGCCGCGGCCGATCGGGGTCGCGCTGCGCGTGCGAGGCCTCGCCGAAGGCGGAACCGAGGGGATCGAGACCCTGCGCGAGTCGGTCGCCGTGCTCGAGGGCTCGTCGGCACGGCTCGAGCTGGCGCGTTCGCTGGTCGAGCTCGGCGCGGCGCTGCGGCGGTCGAACCAGGGCGCCGAAGCCCGCGAGCTGCTGAGGGATGGGCTCGACTTCGCCATTCGCTCAGGCGCGCGGCCGCTCGTCGAGCGGGTCGAGCAGGAGCTCGCCGCGACGGGCGCGCGGCCGCGCCGGATGTTGCTCTCCGGCGTCGAGTCGCTCACCGCCAGCGAGCGCCGCGTGGCAGGGTTCGCGGCCGAAGGGCTCTCCAACAAGGACATCGCGCAGGCGCTCTTCGTGACCACGAAGACCGTCGAGGTGCACCTCGGCAACGTCTACCGCAAGCTCGGCATCGGCTCGCGGACGGAGCTTCCGCAGGCGCTCGGGGGCGAGGCCTGATGCGGCTGCGGCGCAAGGGTGACGACGAGGCGATCCGGCTCGTGCTCGTGGCGACCGACCGCTCGGAGACGGCCGAGCGCGCGGTCCGTTTCGCCGCCGACATGGCGCACCGCTACGAGGCCGAGCTGCTCGTCCTGCGTGTGCTGATCGGCCAGGACGTCGCACGTGCAGACGCCGTGGAGGAGCTGGACGAATACGTCGAGACGCTCCCCGGCGAACGGAAGCGCACGGCTGTCGTGTCGGGAGACGATCCCGCCGAGGCGATCGTCGAGGCGGCGCGGCGCGAGCACGCGGACGTGCTCGTGGTAGGCAGCGTGGGCATGAGCGGCCGGCGCGAGTTCCTGCTGCGCAACGTCCCGAACCGGGTCTCGCACAATGCACCCTGCACCGTCGTGATCGTCCAGACCCACCGCGAGGACGTGTGAGCGCCCGGGTCCGATCGGAGCACGTCCGGGGTCTGACCCCGGACGTGGTTGGTACAGACATGTCCACAAGAGGCGAAGCGTGAGTGCGGCCGCCGACCAGCGGCTGCTCGGCCGCGCGGCGCGGATCGCCACCGTGCTCGGCAAGTACGGCTTCAACGAGTCCCGCCGCGACGACGACCCGCCGGAGCTGCGTGCCCGACGTCTGCGCGAGGCGCTCGAAGAGCTCGGCCCGACGTTCGCCAAGCTCGGCCAGATCCTCTCGACGCGGCCCGACCTGATCCCGCCCGAAGCAGTTGCCGAGCTGGCCGCGCTGCAGGACCAGGTGACGCCGCTCGACGAGAACGCGGTCGTGACCGTGATGGAGGAGGAGCTCGGCGTCCCCTGGGAGGACGTCTTCGCGTCGATCGAGCCCGAGCCGCTCGCGGCCGGGACGATCGGCCAGGTGCACCGCGCCGTGCTCGACAACGGCGAGCGCGTGGTCGTCAAGGTGCAGCGCCCGACTGCGGCCGAGGACATCGGGCGCGACCTCAGCCTGCTCGAGCTGTTCGCGAAGAAGACCGGCAACCGCGACGCGCTGCGGAAGATTGTCGACCTGCAAGCGGCGATCGAGCACCTCTCCGAGTCGCTGAGGCGCGAGCTCGACTTCGAGCTCGAGGCCCAGAACGTCGAGCGCCTGCGCTCCGCGCTGACCGCCTTCCCGCGCCTGAACGCGCCGCGCGTCTACCAGGAGCTCTCGACCAGCCGGCTGCTCGTGCTCGAGGAGATCCCCGGCGTGCCCGTGCGCGAGATCCCGCAGGGCCCGGCCCGCGGGGAGGCGGCCCGCCAGCTGCTCGAGTGCTACTACCAGCAGATCCTCGTCGAGGGGTTCTTCCACGCCGATCCGCACCCCGGGAACATGCTCTGGGCCGACGAGCAGATCTTCTTCCTCGACTTCGGCATGGTCGGCGAGCTCTCGCCGGAGATGCGCGGCCAGCTGCTCCTGCTGCTGCTCGCGTTCTGGCAGGAGGACGTGCCCTTCCTGACCGAGGTCGTGCTGATCATGGCCGGGCCGGAGGCCGAGGACGCCGACGCGGCCGGGCTCGAGGCCGACCTCACGCACCTGCTCCAGCGCTACCGGCACACCTCGCTCGGCGAGATCTCGCTCGGCCCGCTGATGCAGGAGATCGCGCACACGTCGAGCCAGCACGGCGTCAGGCTGCCCGCGCCGCTCGTTCTGACGGGCAAGGCGCTCGCGCAGATGCAGCTCGCCGCGTGCGAGCTCGATCCGGAGCTCGACCCGTTCTCGGTCGTCGGGCGCTTCCTGATGAAGAACCTGCTCACGCGCGCCCAGGCCGGCGCCGACCCGAAGCGGCTCTTCTACGACGTGCAGAAGCTGAAGGTGCGCGGCGAGCGGCTGGTGGAGTCGTTCGAGCGGATCAGCGGCGCGCGGCCCGGCCAGCGGCTGCAGGTCGACATCCGCGGGATCAAGCCGCTCGAGCAGACGATCCGGATCGTCTCCCGGCAGCTGGCCTTGGCGATCACGGCGGGCTCGGCGCTCGTCGCCTGCGGCGCGACCGAGGCCGCCCAGCACGTCGCGCGCTGGGTGCCGATCACCCTCGGCGCGGTCGGCGGGTCGCTTGCGTTGATCCTTCTGTACGACCTGGCACGCAGGCGGGTGTAGCTACCAGTCCGGCTGGTCGTTCTCGGTCAGCTTGCCGTGGTGGGTGAGCTGGAAGCGCCCGCTGCCGTCCGGGCGCGCCTTGAACAGATCGCCGTTCGTCACGTAGACGAGCCACCGGCCGTCTCGCGACCAGTGCGGCCGCGTCCCGAAGAGGCGGAGCACGTGCCGGTGGCTGCCGTTGGCGTCCATGATCGCGAGCCGCCCGCCGAGGGTGAAGGCGATCCGCCTGCTGTCGGGCGACCACGACGGGTAGAGCGCCGCGGGCCCGGTGGTCAGCTGCACCATGCGCTTCGTCGCGACCGAGAGCCGCCAGATCCGGTTCGCCCGTAGCCGGCCTTCCGAGGAAAACGCGATCCAGCGCCCGTTCGGCGACCACGACGGCGCCCCTTCGCCGAGCACGGTTCTCGTCAACGGCGAGACCTTGCCCGTGCTCGCGTTCACGA
>Ga0307306_10000206_pt1 | contig 13430 bp, 19 predicted proteins | sample ER_DNA_193_FD_194507 | JGI IMG/M metagenome (GOLD analysis project Ga0307306, IMG submission 194507) | Bulk soil microbial communities from the East River watershed near Crested Butte, Colorado, United States - ER_DNA_193 | ecosystem: Environmental > Terrestrial > Soil > Floodplain | place...
GCCGGTACTGCCGGCGCCGATCCATGTGACGGCGGTCTCCTGCCGGGTTCCGGACGTCCGCGGGAGGCGCCTGGGCGTCGCCGCGTCGCTCCTCAAGAAGGCAAACTGCAAAGTCGGAACGGTGCGTCGCGCACGAGGTGTCAAGCACCCAGTCGTTGTCGCGCAGTCTCCGAAACCGGGTGTCCGTCTGCGGGCGAAAGGACGCGTCGACCTGCGCCTAGCCCGCCAGAAAACCAGTCGGCGCGGAAGCCCGTAAGAACCCCCGATGGAGCGCAAACGGCTTACCGCTTACGGTGCCGTCGTTGTCATCCTGGCCGGCGCCTCCGCCGGCTGCGGAGGCTCAAGCGGGTCGAATGCCTCGTCCGACTCAACCGGTGCGACGAGCACGACCTCCCCGGGCTCGGGCGGATCGGTGATCAAGACCGTGAAGGTGCACGAGACCGAGTACAAGCTCAACCCGAGCAACATCTCGCTCACGAAGCCGGGGACGTACGTCTTCAAGGGCGTCAACGACGGGACCACCACCCACGCCCTCGCCGTCGAGGGCAATGGGCTCGATCAAGACGGCATGGACATCTCGCCCGGTTCGAGCGGCACGCTCAAGGTCACGCTCTCGAAGGCCGGCAGCTACGAGATCTACTGTCCGGTCGACGGTCACAAGGACCTGGGCATGAAGGGCACGATCACGGTCGGAGGCAGCCCGTCGGGCGGAACCTCCACCGAGGACACGACGACGAGCAGCGGCTCCAGCTACTAACTCGTTCGGTTCCCCTTTCCAAACGTTGCTCTGACCCTCAAAATAGGCCCTGCCCGCGCTTCCGCGGCCGTCGACAACGGAGGAGGGTGAGCGAACGGTGAAGGTCTTCCAGCAAGAGACGCAGCTTCGAACGAGCGGCGGGCTTCAGGTCCGCGACATCACCGACGAGGTGATCGACTGCGTCCGGGAGAGCGGCGTCGTCGACGGCATCGCCTGCGTCTACTCACCGCACACGACCTGCTGCGTGCGCGTGAACGAGTTCGAGAGCGGTTTCCTGGAGGACTTCGCGAACATGCTCAAGCGGCTGATCCCCAGTGATGCGTACTACGCGCACGACGACTGGGATCGCCGCACCGAGAACATTTGCCCGGAGGACATGGACTTCGGTAACGGCCATTCCCACTGCATGGCGATGCTGCTCGGCACGGCCGGCGAGTCGATCCCCGTCCGTGACGGCGAGCTCTGCCTGGGGACCTGGCAGCGCGTCCTCTTCCTCGAGCTCGACCGCGAGCGCGACCGGCGCTGGATCGTTCAGGTCGTCGGCACCTGAGCCGCCGCTAAGCTCCGCGCGCACGGGCGATGGAGCTCGCCCTCGACCGCCATTCGGCTGATGGCTCCTACGGACGAAAGGAGCCACCGTGCCCGCTTTCACTCGCAGTCGTGCTGGGCGGCGCTCTGGGCGCACTCGCCCGTTATGGCCTCGACGGCCTGGTCGAGCGCCGAACGTTCAGCGTCTTTCCGTGGAGCACCTTGGTGATCAACGTCTCGGGCTGCCTGCGCTTCGGATCGGCCTCGTCGTCGGTTTCCTCGGCGCCTATACGACCTTCTCGACGTTCGCCCAGGAGACGGTCGACCTCGCGAAGACGCACGACTACGCCCTTGCTCTTGCCAACGCAGTCGCCAGCTTGACCGTCGGCATCGCGGCAGTCCTGGCGGGGACAGCCGTCGGGAAGGCGATCGGGTGATTCAGCAGCGTCGGGTCGGGTACCGACCGCTTTGCAAACGACAAGAGGAGGACGAGGGGCATGGCAGAGCTGACGAACATCGAGAGCAAGGTGGCCGAGGTGCTCGGTCTGGCGCAGGCTGCTCAGGGCGCGACCGAGAAGGTCGCAAGCCTGACGATGGACGAGGAGCTGAAGCAGCAGCTCCAGCAGATGAAGCGGGAGGCCGAGGAGACCGAGGAGCGCACGACCGAGCTCGCCGGCGAGCTCGACGGCAAGAAGACGGCAATCCTCGAGAAGGCGCGCGAGACGAAGCAGGAAGCCACCGAGATGATGCAGACGTACCTCGGTGACGACGCCGACGATCTCGACGGCTTCGAGTTCTTGACGATGGCCGAGGCGGCCGAAGTCGGCCACTGGCAGATCGTCGGCAAGATGAACGAGCGCGCGAACCTCCCCGGGCTGCAGGAGCTCGTCCGGTGGGCGACGCCGATCCAGCGGAAGCACTTCGAGACGGTCCAGCAGGGCTCGCTCAAGCTTGCCGCCGAGGAGGACCCGAACGAGCCCGAGAGCTAGCTAGCTTCGTAGCCGTTTCAGGGTCAGGCACCTGGCCATGTCCAGGTGCCTGACCCTAAGCAGCGTCCGAGACGGCGTCCAGCTCGCGGTTGACGGCGAGGCGCTCGAGCGCCTCGGCTTCGATCTGCCGCACTCGCTCGCGCGTCAGCCCGAGCTCGCGGCCGATCGCCTCGAGCGACTTCGGATCGCTGTCTCCGTTCAACCCGTAGCGCAGCTTGACGATCTCGCGCTCGCGCTCCGGCAACTCCGCGACCGCCTTGCGAAGCGCTTCCTCCTGCAGGCTGTAGGTGACCTCCTCCTCCGGGGTCTCCTGGTCGGACGCGAACAGCTCCGAAAAGGAACCCCCTCCTTCGGAGCCGATCGGCTTGTCTAGGCTCGTCACCGCCCGCGCCGCCTGCCGGACCTCGCGCACCTGCTTGAGCGGCAGCTTCGCGCGCTTCGCGACCTCCTCCTCGGTCGGATGCCGGCCGAGCTTCGTCGCCAACTCGCGCTCGGCACGGCCGATCTTCAGCTCCCGCTCGACGATGTGCACGGGAATCCGGATCGTCCGGGACTTGTTCGCGACGCCGCGCTGCACGGCCTGTCGGATCCACCAGGTCGCGTAGGTCGAGAACTTGAACCCTCGCCGCCAGTCGAACTTCTCGGCTGCGCGGATCAGCCCGATGATCCCCTCCTGGATCAGGTCGAGCAGGTGCAGGTCGTGCCCCTGGTAGCGCTTGGCGATCGAGACGACCAGACGGAGGTTCGAATTGATCATCCGCTCTTTCGCCGCAGGGTCGCCGCGCTCGATTTGCTTCGCAAGCGCGACCTCTTCATCTGCAGTCAGGAGTGGCCAGCGCGCGGCCTCGTTCAGGAACAGCTGCAGCGCGTCCGTGGTCGCGACTGCGAGATCGCCGTTCACGTAAGTCGACTCGCTCTCGCTCTCGGCCCGGGCGCAGTCGTCCGTCAGCTCGATGTTGCGCGCGTCCAGCTCCTCGTAGAGGTACGTCAGCTGCTCGTCGTCGAGCTCGTGCTCCTGCACGAACTCACCGAACCCCGAGAGGTTGAGGCATCCCTGCTCTTCCCCCTGCTCCAGTAGCGCGTGCATCTGCTTTTCGGCCATCACGGTCTATTTTCCCGAACCGGCTCAGATCAATCCGCACATCCGCGCCGTGTTGGGCCAGGCGTAGAAGCCCCGGCCGCTGCGGTAGGCCCGCTCCGCCACCCACATTTGCTCGAGCGGCGTCCAGTTGTCGGCGAAGCCCTTGCGCAGGAGGTATCCCGGCGCGTAGCCGGCCATGAAGCCGCGGTCCATCTGCAGGCCGCCCCAGTAAGGATCTCCGGCGTCGCGCCACGACCCCTCGTAGCGGTGGATGCACAGCCACTCCCGCTTGTGAGGCGGATGAATCGCCCTCGTGTACGCGCGCCCTGCGGCGCGAACCCAGAAGCGCAGCACACCCTTCGTATAGGGCCGGATCGCGTGCCTCGTCCGGGCCGCGCCTGTCAACCCCTGCCAGCGCCAGGTCTGTGCGCGGTAGCGACGGATCAATCGTGGGCTCACATGCCTCTGCTTGTCACCGAGCCGTACGTGCTCGGATGCGTGCACGAGAGCCTTCGAAGCCGAGAGCGACGCAGCACCCTTCGCCGCTCCGACAGTGAGCGCGAATACGCTCATTAACAGCAGCAACCATCGTTTGTTCGCAGGCATTCGCCGACACCCCCGGTGTTCGTCGTTTGCATATGGCGGCGGCGGGCACGGCCTGCGCTGCGGCACAAAGGGCGCACCCCGCTCTTGATGACCTATCCGAGAATGCTTAGACGAAAACCCCTAAAGGGGGTTAGCCGCTTGTACGAGTCGTCACGAAGGAGTTACCGGAGCTTTACGAATCGAGCTCGACGCGCTCGATCAGCGCTTCTGAAACCGGCTTGTCTCCAGCGTCCGTCTCGGTTCCCTCGATCGAATCGACGGCCTCCATGCCGCCGGTGACGCGGCCGAACACCGTGTGCTTGCCGTCCAGCCACGGCGCCGCTTCGGTCGTGACGATGAAGAACTGGCTTCCGTTCGTGTTCGGTCCCGCGTTGGCCATCGCGAGCGTGCCACGCTCGACCTTTTGGTCGTTGAACTCGTCCTCAAAGGTGTAGCCCGGGCCGCCCGCGCCGGTGCCCGTCGGGTCACCGCCCTGGATCATGAAGTCCTTGATCACGCGGTGAAAGCCGACGCCGTCGTAGAAGCCGTCGGCAGCGAGCTTGCGGAAGTTCTCGACCGTCTTCGGGGCGTCTTCGTCGAAGAGCTCGAGCTCGATGGCGCCGTGATTCGTGTGCAGCGTCGCGTTGCTCATGGGCGGGGACGGTAACGCACCGCGGCGCTGCTAGCGTCGCCTCATGCGCCGCCTGCTCGTGCTCGTCAGCGTGGTCGTCGCGGTCGACACCATGTTCTTCACGGCGCTGACCCCGCTGCTCCCCCACTTCGCCGACAAGTACGACCTCTCGAAGGCCGGCGCCGGGGTTTTCATCTCGACGTACGCCGCAGGCACGCTGCTCGGCGCGATTCCGGCAGGGCTCGCCACGATGCGGCTCGGGCCGAAGCGCACCGTGCTCGTCGGGCTGGCCCTGATGACCGTGGCCAGCCTGGCTTTCGCCCTCGCCGGGGACGTCTGGACGCTTTCAGTCGCAAGACTCTTCCAGGGCTTCGGAAGCTCGTTCTCCTGGGCGGGCGGGCTCGCGTGGGTGATCGCCTCCGCCCCTCGCGGTCGTCGTGGCGAGCTGATTGGGACTGCAATGGGCGCGGCGATCTTCGGCGCTTTGATCGGCCCTGCCCTCGGGGCCTTCGCCGGCATCATCGGCACACGCGCGGCCTTCTTGGGAGTCGCCGTCGCCGGTGCGATCGTGCTCGGCTGGGCGGCCCTCACCCCGGGCATCGAGCCAGAGCGCCAGCCGCTGCGGACTGGCCTCGCCGCGCTTCGGGAGCGGTCGCTCGTTGCCGGGTTATGGCTGATCGTGCTGCCCGCGCTGCTGTTCGGCGTCCTCGTCGTGCTCGTGCCGCTCCGGCTCCACGATCATGGGTGGGGCCCTCTCGCGATCGCCGCGTTGTTCGTCGCCACCACCGTGCTCGAGCTGTTCCTCAACCCGTGGCTCGGGCGCTTGACCGACCGCCGCGGGCGGTTGCGACCCGTCCGAGTGGCGCTCGTGGCCTCGACTGCGGTCTCGGTCGCGCTGGCCGTGGCGCACCAGCCGGCTGCGCTCGCTCCGCTCGTCCTGGCCGCCGGAATCGCCTACGGCGCCTTCTACACACCGGGCATGGCGCTGATCTCCTACAGCGCCGAGCAGGCAGGCGTCGCGCAGGGCCTCGCGTTCGGTCTGATGAACGCCTGCTGGGGAGTCGGGGCGCTGCTCGGCCCTGCCCTCGGCGGCGTGCTCGCAAGCCTCGCCGGGGACTCGTTGCCCTATCTCCTCCTCGCGGGCGTGTGCCTGGCGACGTATGCCGCCTCACGGTCGCGCGGCCTCGAACCGGTCGGCGACTTGCCGTAACCAATCGAAGTGTCGTAACGTTTCCCCTGGGAGGAGGGGGTTTTAGGTGAAGGGGAAGACAGTCGTAGCGGCGGCGCTGATTGCCGTCGCATCGTTGGTCGTCGCGCCGTCACTGGCAGCGCCGTCGGAGGCCGGTGTGCGTCCGTGCACCCATGGCTACACGTACGCGGGCTACGCGAGCCGCGAGGGCGCCCACGGCGTCTCGGCGCGAATCGCCGCCCTCACCCTGCCCTCGGTTGAGAGCGGGCATGCCGCGGCCTGGATCGGCGTCGGTGGCATTCGCCAGGGCCCGGACCGCGTCAGCGAATGGCTCCAGGCCGGAATCGCCGCTTTCCCGGGCGCCGGCCTCCACCTCTACGTCGAGGAGGTCTCTCGCGGCGAGCAGCGGCGTTTCGTCGATCTCGGGCGGGCGGCGCCTGGCCGCCGCTACGAGGTGCGCGTCGTCGAAACCGGGCGCGACCTCTGGCGGGCGTACATCAACGGACGCCCCGTGGGCAAGTCCGCGTACCTGCCGACGACGGGAAGCGCCTGGCGCGCGGTTGCGACCGCCGAGAGCTGGGCCTCGGGGCACGCCTCGTGCAACCGTTACGCCTACCGCTTCGACGGCGTTTCGATCCGGCGTACCGCCGGCTGGAAACGGCTCGCTGACGCAGAGCGCGTCGGCGCCGGCGTCACCCGCGACCCGGCGAGCTTTTCCGCGACGTACTAGCTAGTCGTCGTCGTCTCGAGGGTCGAGCTCGCGGGCCATCTCAGCGGCCGGGCCTTCCTTCTTGCGGACGACGTCGAAGCCCGGTTGCTGTTCGACGATCTCTTCGACGTCCGGTTGCTCGTGGCCGCTGCAGACGAAGAAGAGCGTCGACTCCTTGCGAATTCGCTCGTATTCGGGGATGGACACCTCGATCTGCGCCGCGCAGGTCTGATCCCCGCACTCGCAGAGGATCGAGATCGTTTCAGAGGCCACCTGGAGCGACTGGGTGACCCGCTCGATCCGCTCGTTCACCTCACGGAACAGAGCCTCGTTTCGGCCAATCCTCCGCGCTCGCTCATCCACGGCATCGATCCTAGCGCCCGTCAGGCCTTTTGCCTCGGGTCACGGCGTTCGGCCACTTCGCCCGCGGTGCCCGCTTTCTCGATCACGACGTAGTCTTCTGTGCGATTGACGATGGTCGCGGACGGATCGACAACCGCCTCATGGCCCGGAACGAGAAAGAATCTCGTGCCTGCGCTCCGCACGTCTTCGTATTCCTCGAGCGTCAGCCGGAGGATCTCACGGCAACTGGGCTCCCCGCATTCGCACAGGAACGGGACGGGGTCCGAGAACTCGTACTCGCGAGCCCGCTTCATGATCTGCTCGTTTGCATCCCGGAAGGTCGCTTCGTTCTCCGCCATCCGAGCCTCGGTGTCTCCGTTCATGCCTGCTTCCTGCCTCCGCGGCCGGTGCGCCAAACTCCGTTGTTTATGTTTCTGAAAGCAGGGGACCGAAGCAGCTGATGGATTCGAGGGGTCTGCGGCTTCTGCTTGATTCGCGCCGACTGGTGGCGGAGTCGTGGTGCTGCGGTGCGGACGCGCGGGACGCAGACGGAATCGAGGTCGATCCCTGGGCCGCCGAGGCTGCTAGCTGGTCGCTGCTCGGAGCTATGGTCGCCACGCTGGAAAAGCAGGCAGTCGAGGATGGAGAGCTTCCGCTCGACGAGCTGGCCGCGGCGCTCTACGCGCTCGCCGAGCTGATCGAGACCGACTCGCTGGTCGACTGGAACGACGATCCGCGACAAACTCAGGACAACGTGCTCGACGTGCTCGACCAGGCGGCGGCTGCCTACGAGAGCCAGTCTCTGGCCTTGCTCTCCTCGAATTAGGCGGGGCGAGATATAAGCGAGTCGTGCCTTCGCCGATCCGCGCTGCGCTTTTGGGCTACGGCCTGGCCGGAGCCGTTTTTCACGCGCCGCTGATCGCGGCGGTCGACGGACTGGAGCTTGCCGCGATCGTGACTCGCGACCCCGAGCGGCGGGCCCGGGCCGAACGCGATCACCCGCAGGCGACGCTCCTCGACTCGGCGGACGAGGTCTGGAAACGTGCCGGCGACCTGGAGCTCGTGGTGATCGCCACACCGAACAGCTCCCACGTTCCCCTCGCCGAAGCGGCGATCGACAGCGGGCTCGCCGCCGTGGTCGACAAGCCGCTGGCGGCGACCGCAGCCGACGGCCGAGGGCTCGTGCGCGCCGCGAGGGACCGCGGGGTGATGCTCACCGTCTTCCAGAACCGCCGCTGGGACGGCGACTTCTTGACCGTGCGCGAGCTGCTCGCGTCGGAAGGCGCCGGAGGGCTCGGCGAGGTGCTGCGCTTCGAGTCGCGCTACGAGCGCTGGCGGCCGCAGCCGACCGGCGGCTGGCGCGAGTCGGACGACCCTGCGGCTGCAGGCGGGCTGCTCTACGACCTCGGCAGCCATCTCGTCGACCAGGCGCTCGTCCTGTTCGGGCCGGCTCGGACCGTCTACGCCGAGCTCGATCGCCGGCGTCCGGACGCCGAGACGGACGACGACACGTTCGTCGCCATGACACATGCATCCGGCGTCCGTTCGCACGTGTGGATGAGCGTCCTTGCAGCCCAGCCCGGGCCGCGCTTTCGGCTCCTCGGCCGCGACGCCGCCTACGTCAAGTACGGGCTGGACGTTCAGGAGGAGGCTCTCCACGCCGGGCGATGGCCCGACGACCCGAGCTGGGGCCAGGAGCCGGAGGAGCGCTGGGGCCTGCTGGGATCCGCGGCAGACGTCCGCGCGGTTCCGACCCGGCCCGGTGCCTACCACCGGCTCTACGAGGGAGTGGTCGCCACCCTGCGCGAGGGCAAGCCGCCGCCGGTCGATCCCGACGAGGTGATCTCTGCCCTGGAGGTGCTCGAGGCGGCCAAGGCCTCGGCAAGCGAAGGACGGGTGATCGGACTCTAGCCCGAGCTGGGCAGCGGGACCACGGTCGGCTGCCGATGGATGACGCGCCGGGCGTAGAGCCGCTCGTCGGCCGCGCGGTAGAGCGAGAGCGCGTTCGAGCCTGCCTGGGGATAGGCGGCCCACCCGAAGGTGATCGCGACGTTGTCGCCGGCCAGCACCCGCTGAAGATGAGCCGCGATCTTGCCGGCCTCGTTGGCGCTTCCGGCATGCGTGAGCACTGCGAACTCGGCGTCCCCCACCCTCGCGACCTCGTCGCCGGGTAGAAGTGTGTGGAGCAGGCGCGAGGCGACCTCCTGCAGCACGTCGTCAGGATTGCGCACGTCGCGCATGGGCTCGTCGAGACCACCGACGATCAGCGCGAACGGCTGCCCGCTCGCGAGCCGGTCGCCGATCACGCGCTCGAAGGCGCGCGTGTTCGGAAGCCCGGTCAGAGCGTCGCGCTCGGCCAGAAGGTGGAGCTCGGCCATCAGGACGCGGTTACGCTTCGCGAAGTAGCCGGTGACGATGCCCACCGTCATGAAGGTGACGAACCGGATGCCTGTGCTCGACGTCAGTACTTGGTTCGAGGGCACATGCGAATTCAGCAACACGGCGGCCACGAACATCGCGGTTGCCACCGCAGCCGCCCCTGCGCCGATCGCAGGCCCCGTCGCGAGGGCGACGAGCATGATCGAGACGTAGAAGAAATGGCCCAGCCCGAGCCCCGGCCGCTCGTAGAAAACGAGGCCGGTGAAGACTGCGACGCCGCTGACGCAGGCGGCGATCAAGAGGGCATGGCGAAGCCGATCGCGCATTGTCCAAACAAAGATCGTTCGTTCGGGCTCCGCCCCCGTCACCCGATCGAGGGGTTCGGCGCCCCGGTCGCCGGGGCGGTGCTGAAGATCGACACCGGCCGCCAGCGCTGCAGCGGCTTAGGGCAGCCAGCCCTCGTGGTAGGCGGACGGCTCGCGGTGGGGCACGTTTGCGTAGGCCTGCTTCGGCTTGGTGGTCTCCTGGTCGACGCCGGCGTTGTTGCGGCTAGCCGTCTCATCGACCGTATAGCCGCCCCAGTCCGGGCCGGTCGACCGATCGCGTGCGCCGACAGCCAGTAGGAGAGCCTGGGAGTCCCCCGCGCCGACGATCGTGTGCTTCGTCCCCGGCGGGCAGTGCACGAAGTCCCACTGGCGGACCGGCCGCTCCTCGCCCTCCACGATCAGCAGCGCCTCGCCCCTGAGCACGAGGAAGTCCTCCTGGTCGGCCTCCCAGTGGTACATCGCCATCGCCTCGCCCGGCGCGAGCGTGACGAGATGCATGCCGAGCTGCGAGAACTCCAGGTCGCCCTCGAAGTTCGAATAGGCGCCGCGCCCCTCGGCAGCCCGCCAGCGCGCGTCGCGCGCGTTCAGGACAAACCAGCCCTCGCTGTTTGGGATGCTGCCGTGCTCTGTCGCTTCCAGCCGGGCTTCCGAGCTCATCCTCGGAAGCCTGCCAGGTTTGTCAGCCGGTTTTCACGACGACGTTTCCCTGCGTCACATTCGGCGTGAACGGGATCAGTGGTCGGTTCTTGCAGGAGACCGTCTCGAGGAACGCATCGAAGCTGTCGACCATCCCCGTCGCCGACGGCTCGCCACCATCGATCGCCTGGAAGGCGAGTCGCGTCCCGACAGTCACGCCGGCAAAGTTCGGCTGCGGACTGACAGATGTTCCCGGCCCGTCGACCCACGCTGCGCTCTGCGGGCTGTCTCGCACCAAGCCTGCCCTGGTTCCCCGTTTTTGCTAACGCGCCCAGACGTGGGTTCTGAACCCGTGGTAGTCGTCGACCTCGCGTTCGACCGTCATCCCGAGCTTGCGGGCGACGTTGGCCGAGGCTTCGTTCTCGACGCGGATCATCGAGACAAACCGGCCGGGCACCAGCGGCTTCAAGGCGCGAGCGGCCTCGGTCGCATACCCGTTGCCCCAGAACTCGCGGCGGACGAGCCAGCCGAGCTCGAGCTCCTGTCCCCAAGGATGGTCGCGCGGGATGAAGCCGACGAAGCCGACCGTCTCGCCGGTGTCCCGGACGGTGAGCGAGTACATGCCGATTGGTTCTTCGGCCAGCTCGACCCAGCGCCGTAAGCCCGCCAGCGCCCGCTCCCGGTCTTGCACAGGCTCGGGTGAGTGGAGCAGGCGGGTCGCCTCCGGGTCGCCGAGAAAGTCCGCCCAGGCGTCGAGGTCGTCTTCCGACAGGAGGCGGAGGTCGAGACGCTTGGTTTGCACTCCTGGAGCTTAAGAGTCAGATCGCGATCACGAGCTTGCCGCGCGCATGACCGTCGCCCATGTAGCGGAGTGCGTCGGCCACCTCGGTCAGCTCGTAGCGCTTCTCCACGACCGGCTTCAGCTGCCCCGTCTGGAGCAGCTCGCCGAGAAAATCGAGGTCGGGCCGGTTGAGGTCGGCCACGAAGAAAGTGGCGGTCCGACTGCCGAGCTTTGCCCCCAGCCACATCGCGGCAATGTGGCCGAGCGGCCCGATCAGCGGGTTCCCTTCCCCTCCGACGATGACGAGCCTGGCGTTGGGGGTGAGCACGCGTCTGCACTGTCTCCAAGACTTGCTCCCGGCGATATCGAGCATCAGGTCGTAGCGCCGGCCGCCCTCCGTGAAGTCGTCGCGGCTGTAGTCGATCACGTGATCCGCGCCGAGCGACCGCGCCTGCTCGACGTTCCGCGTGCTGCAAACAGCCGTCACTTCAGCTCCGAGCGCCTTGGCGATCTGGATGGCGAACGTGCCGACGCCGCCGGAAGCGCCGTTGACGAGGACACTTTGTCCCGGCTGAAGTCGGCCGCGGTCGCGCAGCCCCTGGAGGGCCGTCAGTCCGGCGACCGGAAGGGTGGCCGCGTCCTCGAACGACACGTTTGCCGGCTTGAGGGCGGCTGCCTTCTTGACGCAGGCGTACTCCGCAAACGATCCGTTCGCGATCCCGAAGACGTCGTCTCCCGACTTGAGGTCGGTGACGTCCTCGCCGACCGTCTCCACCGTGCCGGCGAAGTCGACGCCGACCGGAGGGGACTTCGGCCCGCGCAGGCCGGTGATCGGACGCGCGATCCAGGGTCTGCCCGTGACGTCGTACCAGTCGACGCGGTTCACCGACGCCGCGCGGACTCGCACCAACACGCCGTCGGGCCCCGGCTCCGGCCTCGCGATCTCGTCGATCCGAAGCACGTCCGGCAAGCCGTACTGATCTCGAGTAACTCCCCTCACTTACGGCGTAAGCTATACGTACAGCGTAAGCTTTGTCAATGACCGCGAAGACGAAACCCCGCCTCCCGCTCAGCCGGGACAGGATCCTGCGAGCGGCGGTGAAGCTCGCCGACAAGAAAGGCATCGACTCGGTGACGATGCGCAAGCTGGCCCAGGAGCTCGGCTTCGAGGCGATGTCGCTCTACAACCACGTCGCCAACAAGGACGACCTGCTCGAGGGCATGCTCGATCTCGTCCTCGCCGAGACGGAGCCTCCGTCCGCGTCCGGGGAGTGGGACGAGGCGATCCGCAAAAGCGCGATCTCCGTTCACGACGCGCTCCGCCGCCACCCGTGGTCGTGCACGCTCTTGATGGAGGCCCGTCGCGTTCGCCCAACACGCCTGCGGTACATGGACCTGCTCCTGGGCCGCCTGCGCGAAGCGGGCTTCTCGGCGGAGACGACCTACCACGCCTACCACGTCCTCGACGGGCACATCTTCGGCTTCGCGCTGTGGGAGACCGGCCACACTTACACGCCCGAGGACGTCTCACACCTCGTCGAGAAGTTCGCGGGCGTGATCACTCCGGAGGCGTATCCCTATCTGCACGAGCACGCCGAGCAGCACTTTGACGAAGACGCGCACGGCGAGGTGAGCGCGTTCGAGTTCGGCCTCAATCTGATCGTCGACGGGCTGAAGAAGATCCACGCCGCGGCCTGACATAGCCTCCTCTCCATGCACCGGCTGACCAAGGCGCAGGCCCGGCGCATCGCTGTCCGCGCGCAGTTGCTCGACGCGCCGCGGCCCACTGACCTGCTCTCGGTCGTGCAGCAGCTGACGCTGTTGCAGATCGACCCGACCGCGGCGATCGCGCCCAGCGCAGATCTCGTGGCCTGGAGCCGGCTTGGCTCGGCCTACCAGCCTGATCAGCTCCGGAAGGCGCTCGAGGTGGAACGGACTTTGTTCGAGCGAGACGCCATGGTGCGGCCGATCGGCGACCTCGGGCTCCACCTCGCCGGCGCGAGCGACTGGCCCGACTACGAGCGCACGCGCGCCTGGCTGCAGGCCAACGACGTCTTTCGCCGCGACATCATCAAGCTGCTGCGCAGCTCAGGCCCGCTGACCTCGCGCCAGATCCCGGACTCGTCGGTCGTGCCCTGGAAGTCGACCGGATGGACCCACAACCGCAACGTCACGCAGATGCTGGAGTGCCTGATGATGCGCGCCGAGATCGCCATAGCCGGGCGCGTTGGGCGAGAACGGCTCTGGGATCTACCCGAGCGCGTGTACCCGGCCGACGTGGTCGTCCCTTCGGTCGAGGAGGCGGAGCAGGCCAAGAACGAGCGCCGGCTCGCCTCCCTCGGGATCGCCCGGGCGAAGCAGCGCGCCATGCCGCTCGAGCCGGTTCACGTCGGCGAGGCCGGCGAGGCGGCCGTCGTCGAGGGCACGAAGGACGAGTGGCGCGTCGACCCGGCGGCCCTAGCCGCAGCCAACGACTTCGACGGACGGACGGCTTTGC
>Ga0307306_10000209_pt1 | contig 13396 bp, 14 predicted proteins | sample ER_DNA_193_FD_194507 | JGI IMG/M metagenome (GOLD analysis project Ga0307306, IMG submission 194507) | Bulk soil microbial communities from the East River watershed near Crested Butte, Colorado, United States - ER_DNA_193 | ecosystem: Environmental > Terrestrial > Soil > Floodplain | place...
GGCGAGAACCGCTGCGGCGGTGGCGGCCGAAGTGGCCGGATCGCCTAGCGGCGACTGCGCCCGCACCTTCCGGCCGACGTGCAGGGCTTCGCGGAAGAGCCGGTCGAGCAGCGGGCCGGGCGCGCCGAGCGCATAGGCGGCCCGTACCTGCCCGAGGATCTCCGTCTCGCCGCGCACGCGCGAGTCCAGGCCGGCTGCGACCCGAAACAGGTGGCGCGCGGCCTCGTCGTCGGCGCGGCGGTAGAGCGCGCCCCGCACCGCCCCGAGCGCATCGGCTGCGCGAGCTTCGGCTCCCGGTCCGGCCACATAGAGCTCAGTGCGGTTGCAGGTCGAGAGGCAGACCGCCTCACCCTCGTCGCCCGCGAGCGCTCGCGCGAGCTCCGCGGCCTCATCGGACTCGAGCGCGACCTGCTCGCGCACCTCGACCGTCGCACCGTGGTGCGAGATGCCGACGAGAGCGAGCTCAGGCAACAGGCACCTGTTCCCGTTGCTCAGCTTCGGTCTCGCGGCGCTGCCGCGCCAGGCCGGCGAGCTCGTCGACCTCGCGCTCGAGCCGGCCGAGCTTGAGGCCGATGATCAGCACGTAAACCAACACGACGAGGAAGACGATCCCATATGCACCCGCAACGTACTTCTCGGCGGTCGTCACCGCGAGGATCATGCGAGCAGTTCCCGTAGCTCACGCAAGTGCGAATCCAGGCGCTTGCCGGCCAGCTCGACGTGGTAGAGCGTCGCCGCCAGGGTGAGCATGGCCGCCAGCGAGACGCAGAAGGTGAAGAACATCGAGCCCGACATCTGCGGCCCTTGGAGTGTGAAGACGACCGGGTGGATCAGCTGGTTCGCGAGCCGAATCGCGAGGAAGCTGATCGGAATGAGGACGACGCCGAACAGCGCGTAGACGGCGGACATGTTCGCGCGCGCCGGCCCCGGCTCGATCGAGAAGCGGAGCATGAAGTAAGCCGCGTAGAAAAGGAAGAGCACGAGGAAGAGCACGAGCTGACTCTCGCTCCAGAGCCACCAGTGGCCCCAGGAGATCTTGGCCCAGAGCGAGCCCGTCAGCAGCGTCAGCGAGCCGAAGATGACGCCCAGGTGAATCGCGACGTAGCTCTCGAGGTCGGCGCCGGGCTCTCGCTTCCAGAGGTGCCGCAGCGCCTTCCACGCTCCCCAGCCGAAACAAGCGTAGGCCGTGATCGCCACCGGCACGTGGATGTAGAAGATCCGCTGAGAGAACCCCTGGTCCGCGTCCGTAGGGACGTAGAAGAAGATCAAGGCGACCGAGGCCGCAACCAGCAGCCCGGCGAGGACGGCCAGCGCCGCCAACGGGTTTTCCCTCGCACGCAGACCCACGAGAACCGCCTGCATCTTCGCAGAACGAAGCACACCGGGATACACTCGAGGCGTGCAGCGGCGTGGGAATCCGGTGCGGCTCGTGATCGCTCTTTCGGTGGCAGCCGCGCTCGCCGTCTTCCTCGTCTACACGGCGTTCGCGGGCAACGCGACGCCCTCGCTGAAGCCGAGCCAGCTGGCCGGCCATAAGGGCACGTTGAGCGTCAGCGGCTACGTGCTCGGGCCGGTCAAGGGCGACCCTCATGCGGCCGGCGGCCTCCGCTTCAAGCTCCGCGACATCGACGGGCCACACAAGAACGTGCAGGTGCCCGTCGTCTTCCACGGCTCCGAGCCAGACCTCTTCCGCGCCGGCCGGCACGTCTACGTCGTCGGCAAGTACAACGGCACGACCGTAGCCGCGACGTCGATCACGACGAAGTGCCCGTCGAAGTACTCACCAGCCAAGAGCTGACGTGCAGGATCTAGGCCGTGCCGCGCTCGTGCTCGCGTTCGGGCTGGTCCTCTACGCGGCGATCGGCGGCGGCCTAGGGGCCTACACCCGCCGGCGCCGCCTGGTCGACTCGGCGCGCAACGCCTTCTTCGCCGCATTCGCCTCGGGCCTCGTCGCCGCGATCGTGCTCCTGAACGCGTTCCGGACGCGCGACTTCTCGTTCTCCTACGTGGCGGAGCATTCGAGCAAGGCGCTTCCCTTCCCCTACCTCTACACGGCTTTCTGGGGCGGCCAGGCCGGGTCGTTGCTGCTCTGGTTCTGCGTCCTGACGGGGCTCGGCTCCGCCGCGGTCGCGCTCAACCGCCGGCTGACGACCGAGGTGCTCCCGTGGACGGTGCCGGTGCTGGGCGGTGTGGCCGCCTTCTTCGCACTGCTGCTCGTCTTCGTCGCCAGCCCGTTCACGACCCAGGTGGCGCCGGCCGACGGCGCCGGACTCAACCCCAGCCTCCAGAACCCGTACATGATGATCCACCCGCCGCTGCTCTACCTCGGGTACGTCGGACTGACGATCCCGTTCGCCTTCGCGGCGGGCGCGCTGCTCTCGGGCCGGTTCGACGAGCGCTGGATCGTCGCCACGCGGCGCTGGACGATCCTCGCCTGGACCGCGCTTGGGATCGGGATCTTGCTAGGCGCCAAGTGGGCCTACGAGGAGGTTGGCTGGGGCGGCTACTACGCCTGGGACCCGGTCGAGAACGCGGCCCTGATGCCATGGCTGGCGGCGACCGCGTTCCTGCACTCGGTGATGGTGCAGGAGAAGAAGAACATGCTGCGGGTCTGGAACGCGACCCTCGTCGCCGGCGCGTTCTGCCTGTCGATCTTCGGCACCTTCCTGACGCGAAGCGGCCTGATCAACTCGATCCACTCGTTCGCACAGTCCCCGATCGGCGCCTGGTTCCTCGGCTTCATCGCGCTGGTCGCGGCCTTCTCGACGGCGCTGATCATCTGGCGGCTGCCGCAGCTGCGATCGCGGACGAAGCTCGAGTCGCTGGCCTCCAGGGAGGCGGCCTTCCTCTACAACAACCTGCTGCTCGTCGCCTTCACCCTGACGGTGCTGTGGGGTGTGGCGTTTCCGCTGCTCTCGGACGCAGTCCGCGGCGAGGCGGTGACGGTGGGCCCGCCCTACTACAACTTCTTCCTCAAGGTCTTCGGCCTGCCGCTGCTCCTGCTGATGGGGATCGGGCCGCTCGTCGCGTGGCGACGGACCTCACTCCGGGCGCTCGGCCAGACGGTGCTCTGGCCCGCGGTCGCCGCGGTCGCGACCGGGGCGATCTTGATCGCGCTCGGAGGCGGCTCGAGCCTGGCCGGGCTGCTCACCTACACGTTCTCGGCGTTCGCGCTCGCCGCGATCGTGGTCGAATTCGCGCGCGGCACCCGCGCCCGGAAGGCGCTCGGCGCCCCGAGCTGGTGGAACGCGTTCTCCGGCCTCGTGGCCCGCAACCGCCGCCGCTACGGCGGCTACGTCGTCCACGTCGCGGTGGTCTTGCTCGCGATCGGCATCGCCGGCTCGAGCGCCTATGGCGCGACGAAGATCCAGCACCTGCGGCCCGGACAGACGATGCACATCCGTGGCTACGACCTGACGTATCAGGGCAGCGTCATCCGCCATCGAGCCAACCACGACGAGCTACGTGCGCGGCTCGCGGTCAAGCAAGACGGCAAGTCTCTGGGCACGCTGCTCGCCGGCAAGAACGCCTACTTCGCCGAAGACCAGAGATCGAACGAAGTGGCGATCAAGACCGACTGGCTGCGCGCCCAAGACCTGTTCGTGATCGGGGACGAGTTCAAGCAGGACGGCTCGGTCTACCTGAAGGTTCTCGTCAAGCCGCTCGTCGACCTGATCTGGATCGCCGGCTTCGTCTTCCTGCTCGGCTCCTTGATCACGCTCTGGCCCGACGCCCGCGAGCAGCGGCGCCTCGCGACGAACGCGGACCCGGGTCCGGTACCGGCTACTCCGTGACGACGTACTCGAACGCCGCCCAGGCGACGAGCGCGAAGATCGCGTCGTAGAGCGCCAGGAAGCCGAGGTACTTCCCGCTCGAGGCCGCGAGGCTCGAGCCGACGCCGCCGACGATGATCGGGATCGCGAGCGGCAGGAACAGCAGCGGCAGCAGCAGCTCGCGGGCGCGCCCGGCGGCAGCCATCGCGGCGAGCACGGTGCCGACCGCGCAGATGCCGACGTCTGCCAGGGCGACCCCCGCGATCGTGGAGCCGTCGACCGAGGTGAAGAAGAGCGCGAACGCCGGCAGCGCCACGACCTCGGCGGCGACCAGGAACGCGAGCGTCGAGATCACCTTGCCGACCCAGATCGCGCTCCGGTCCGAGGGCGCCAGGACGAGGCCGTCGAGCACCCCTTGCTCGCGCTCCGCAACGAAGGCACGACCCAAGCCGAGCAGCGCCGTGAAAAGGATCGCCACCCAGAGCAGGCCGAGCGAGGCATGTGCTCCGGCGTTCGCCGGCAGGGCGAAGTGGAAGACGACGAGCACGGAGACGACGAAGAGCAGCATCGCCGGCAGCGTGTCGCGCGCCCGCAGCTCCAGCAGCAGGTCCTTCCGGGCCAGCGCGCCCGCATCCGCTAGGTAACCCCTCACGCGAGCGCCAGCCTGCCGGTCGCGAAGCGCTCTAACCGCTCGGGAGAATGCGACGCGACGAGCACCGTCCGCTCGCGCCGCAGCTCGTCCAGCTCCCGCTCGAGCAGCTGCTCACCCTCGGCGTCGAGCGCGTTGGCCGGCTCATCGAGGATCAGCAGCTCGGGGTCGTGCAGCAGCGTCCGGCAGAGGGCGAGCCGCTGGAGCATCCCGCGCGAGTAGGAGCCCGTGCGCTCGCCGCGTGCCTCCCAGAGCCCGAAGCGCTCGAGCAGCATGCCGATCCGCTCACGCCGCTCCGGGACGCGGTAGAGCCGGCCGTAGAGGTCGAGGTTCTCGAGCGCCGTCAGCTCCCGGTAGACGAGCGGCTCATGCGCGAGGTAGCCGATCTGCCCGCGCTCGGCGTCGATCTCGAGCTCGCCGGCCGTGGGGATCAGGAGCCCCGTGCAGAGCCGCAGCAGCGTCGTCTTGCCGGAGCCGTTCGGACCGGTGACGACGAGGAAGCCGCCCCGCGCAAGCTCGAAGTCGACCGGCTCGAGCGCGCGCTTGTCGCCGAAGCGGCGTGCGACCCGCCGGGCCCGGATCAAATCGCCGCCTCCGCGAGCACGAAGCCGAAGAAGACGACGCTGATGACCCCGTTCATGGTGAAGAAGGCCGCGTTCAGCCGTCGCAGGTCGCCGGGCCGGACGAGCGCGTGCTCGTAGGCGAGCAGCACTGCCACCGCACCCACGCCGAGCCAGTAGAGGGCATTCAAGCCCAGGCCGACGCCGACAGCCGCGAGTAGGGCAACCGTCGCCGCGTGCGCGAGACGTGCGCCCCAGAACAGGCGCCGCTCGCCGAACCTGGTCGCGAACGAGTGCAGGCCCTGCTCGCGGTCAACATCCAGGTCGAAGAGCGAGTAGAAGAGGTCGAAGCCCGAAACCCACAGCGCAACCGCGCCGCCGAGCGCCCAGGCCTCCCAGGGGAGCTTGCCAGTGATCGCGACCCAGGCCCCGACCGGTGCCAGACCGTCGACGGCGCCGAGCCAAGCGTGGCAGAGCCAGGTCCAGCGCTTGAGGTAGGGGTAGATCACGAAGGCGGCCACCGGGATCGGCCACAGCCAGCGCACGATCGGGTCGAGCTGGAAGGCCGCAACTAGAAAGAGCGCCAGCGAGGCCGCGCAGAAGAGGACGACCTGGCTCCGGCTGAGCAGACCGCTAGGGACCTCGCGCGTCGCCGTTCGCGGGTTGCGAGCGTCGATCGCGGCGTCGATCAGCCGGTTCAACCCCATCGCGAGCGAGCGGGCGCCGATCATCGCCAGGGTGATCCAGACGAGGTCGTGCGCCGAGGGGATCGCGTTGATGCAGAGGAGCGCGCCGACGTACGCGAACGGCAGCGCGAAGACGGTGTGCTCGATCTTGACCAGGGAGGCAAAGCGCCGCGGATACGACGTGGCGATGCTGCTCATGTCTGCCTGTGCGCCGTCTGGTCGCCCGTGAGCAGACCGAGCGCGTGCTTCAGCGCCGGGCGGAGCACCTCGAAGCCGTCCCGGCAGCCGCCGGGCGACCCGGGCAGGTTGACGACCAGTGTGCGGTCGCGCACGCCGGCCAGCCCCCGTGAGAGGAGCCCGTGCGGAGTCTTCGCGATCGCGTCAGCGCGAATTGCCTCGGCGATCCCCGGCGCAGGACGCTCCAAGACCTCGGCCGTCGCCTCGGGCGTCACGTCTCGCGCCCCCAGACCCGTCCCGCCGGTGGTCAGTACGAGCGAAGACTCCTCGGCGAGCTCGACGATCGCGTCGGCGATTGCCTCCCGTTCGTCCGCGACCACGCGCCGCTCTACCTCGAGTCCTTCGCCGGTCAGGAGCTCGGCGAGGAGCTCGCCGCTCTCGTCCTCGCGCTCCCCGGCAGCGACACCGTCCGAGACGGTGAGCACAGCCGCCCTCACGGCGCCTGCTTCGTCTTCTCGACCAGCTTGACCCCGGTGATTTCGAGACCCTTGTCGACTGCCTTCGCCATGTCGTAGACCGTCAGCGCGGCGACCGAGGCCGCGGTGAGCGCTTCCATCTCGACACCGGTCTGGGCGGTCGTCTCGGCCGTGGCCAGAATCGTCACCTCGGCGTCCCCGACCTCGAGCTCGACGGCCAGATGCGTGAGCGGCAGCGGATGGCAGAGCGGGATCAACTCGGCGGTCCGCTTGGCGGCCATGATCCCGGCAATCTGGGCGGTCGAAAGCGCGTCGCCCTTCGGCAGCTCGCGGAGCTGTCGCGCCGTCTCTGGCGCCATCCTCACCTCGGCCCGGGCGACGGCGCGCCTGCGGGACATGGACTTGTCGCCGACATCGACCATTCGCACCGCGCCCGCCTCGTCGACATGCGAGAGCTCGCTCATCTGAGGGAAACCGTATCGCGCTACGACACGCGGGCCGAGGCCCGATCGAGCTCTTCGAGCTGACCGGCCAGCCAGTGAGCGAGGTCGTGCTCGCGCACATGAGCGCGAATCGCCTCGAGCCGCGCTCGGCGCTCGCTCTCTCCGAGCTCCAGCGCCACATGGATCGCGTCGGCCTGGGCGGCTACGTCGAACGGATTGATTGTCAACGTCCACTCGCCGAGCTCTTCGCAAACGCCGGTGTTGTCTGACAAGACAACCACCCCATTGCGAGTGTTGACGAGCGGCGCCTCCTTGGCGACGAGGTTGAGGCCGTCGAAGATCGCGTTGACGAGCAGGACGTCGAACTGTTTGTAGGCCGCCACGGAACGTGGGAAGTCGTCCGCGATCTGAAGGTCGATCGGCGCCCAGCCGTCGCTCTGGAACCGGTCGTTGACCCGCCTGGCCTCGCGTTGGACCGCACCGAGGTACTCCGAGTACTCAGGGATGTCCTGCCGGGACGGGTCGAGCAGGGCAAGCATGCCGACCCGTCCGTGCATCTCCGGATGCGCTTCGAGGTAGAGCTCGAAAGCTCGAAAGCCGCGGACGATGTTCTTCGACGGGTCGGTGCGGTCGACCCGGACGACGAGGTGTTCCGGCCGCCGCTCGACGATCTCACGCTCCGCCGCCAGCACGGCCGGGCTCTCGGCGAGCTCGTCGAACTCCTCGGGATCGATCGAGATCGGGGACGCTGCGACGTGGGTGCGGCGGCCGCGGTAGTCGGCGGTCCAGTCACCGAAGTTGCCTTGCGCCCCGGCGATGTCGACCGCACAGCGGAGGAAGGCAAGCCGCCAGCGAGCCGAGTGGAAGCCGACAACGTCGCTCGCGAGCAGCCCGTCGTGGATTGCGTGCCGCTGCTCCGCGGGCAGGATCCGCCAGTAGTCCGGCTGGGGCCAGGGGATGTGGACGAAGTGCGACAGCGTCGCCTCCGGAGCGCGGTCGCGCACGAACCGCGGAGCCAGATAGAGGTGGTAGTCGTGGAACAGGACCGCGGCGTCAGGCTCGGCCTCGAGCTCTTCGAGCACCGCGTCGGCGAAGCCCTGGTTGACGCGCACATAACCGTGCTCCCACGCGTGGAGTAAGCCGTGGTCGACGACCGGCGTATAGGCGAGCTCCCAGAGGTAGTGCTGGAGGAACCACAGCATCGGGTTCGAGATCACGTTGTAGAACCAGTCGTAGGCGGACTGTTCGTGGTCGACGAGGCGCAGCCGAAACGGCGAGCCGTCCCGGGCCGTCTCCTCGATCGTCTCGCGCCCGACCTGCCGGTCCTCCTCGGTGATCGCACTCGCGATCCACGTGACATCGTGGTGCGAGACGAGCCCCCGGAGCGCGGTGACGAGGCCACCCCCGCCGCGCTTGGCAATTCGCTCCGTCCCCTCGCGCGTGTACGACACCGGCCCGCGGTTGGAGACCACGATCAGCTTCCGCCGCTCCATGAAGCGACAGGGTAACGGGGGATCCGCGAAGGACCCTAAGCGGCGCCGGCGACCGCCAGCTCTGCGCCGGCGGTGTCATTGCCCAGCAGTTGGTTGAAGAGCACCAGCCAGTCGCGCAGCAGTCGCGGCATCAGAAAGTTCCGCCGCACGTACTCCTTGCCTTTCAGAGCACGTAGACGGGCCTCGGCGGGATCTCGCAGAATCTCGATGCAGGCTTCGGCGCACTCCGCCGAGGACTCGACCAGCCAGCCGGTCTCGCCGTCCTGGATCTGCCGAACGATCCCGCCGACGCGCCCGCCGACGGTCGGTCGTGTCTTCCAGAGCGCCTCCGTGATCGTCAGGCCGAAGCCCTCCTTGATCGACTTCTGGATCACGGCGTTCGAGTGAACCTGGAAGGCGTTGACCTCGACGGCGCCGATGTTGTTGAGGTTGGAGAGGATGTAGATGTCCGGGTCGCCCTGGGCGTAGGCGACCGTTTGGTTGTAGTAGTCCCAGCCCTCCGGATCGTCATGCGCCATCGAGCCCACGAGCGCTAGCTGAACCTCGGAAAAGCGCTCCTTGACCTGCCGGTACGCGTCGATGACGCCCAGCGGGTCTTTCCAGGGATCGAAGCGCGAGACCTGTGTCAGCAGCGGCCGCTCGACGTCGATCCCGAATTGGTCGACGATGTAGGCCGCATCCTCGGTCGAAAGCGCCATGTTCTTCGGAGTCAGCGGATCGATCGCCGGCGGCCAGATGTAGGCGGGCGGCAGCCCCGGCGTCCGCGGCACGTACTCGTCCATGTGAAAGATGGCGGCGTCGTAGCGGCCGAGCGCAGGGAGCAGGAAGTTCAGCACGCTCTCGTTCGGGGTCGACAGATCGATGTGGCAGCGCCAGATCCAGCGCGCGTTCGAATCCGGAAACTCCTCGATCATGAATGCCGGCTGCGGGTCGTGGACGATCACGAAGTCGTACTCGTCCTCGAGCTCCAGCGCGTTCTCGTGGTTGTAGCGGCGGTAGATCTCCTCCTGCTCGGGCGTCAGTCCCTGCGGCGAGCCCTGCAAGGCGTTGTGGATCGTCTTCGTCGCCCCGAAGAACTCATCGGCTCCTCGGATGATCCGCCACTCGGCGTCGAGCCCGGCGTCCCGCATCAGCGGCACGAGCGCGTAGTTGATCTCGGCCACCCCGCCGCCGAAAGCGGTCGCGGACAGGTGGAGCACCCGCTTCCCCTCGAGCTGCGCGGCCAGTCGGCGGATCTCCTCCATCAGCCCGCGGGAGGCGATCGTGCCGTAATCGAGCAGCGACTTGTTTCCGACGTTGACGAGCTGGAGCATCCGGGACTTTCAGGGTCGGCCTAGACGACGAGAGCGCGCAGAATAGACGCTAGCTACCGAGGAATTTCACGAAGCGGAGCCTTGATCCTCCTGACTCGCGCTTACCGATCTCGACCTCGTCGGTGACCGCCTGGATGATCGCGATCCCGAGGCCTCCCTCGTTCAGGTCGCCGTTGCCCTCACCGGCCAGCTCGCCGGGTACGAAACCCTCGCCGTCGTCGACGACCTCGACGACGAGGCGGTCGTGCTCGAGCTGGTAGACGATCTCCACTGTCCCAGCACGGTCGCCGCTATAGGCGTGCCGCACCGAGTTCGTGCAGGCCTCCGTCAGTGCCAGCTTGAGATCGTTGAGCGTCTCGTCTGAGAGGGGCCGGACGCGCGAGATCGCGCTCAGCGCAAGCCGGCTCAGCGTGATGTACTCAGCCTTGGCAGGAATAGTCAGCCGGACGCGCCGGTCTTCGGATGCCATCCGAGGCTTGTCTTGCCCGGTGACCGGCAGGTCTAACCTTCGCTTAGCCGGGATTCGCGGGGCGCTCCGCCAATTTCAGAGTCACGCGATGGCGGCGCCCGGATCGGATGAACGTGACCGGGACGGACTGGCCGGGGGACAGTTGCTCGGTGACGATGCGGACAACGTCCTCGGCGCTGCCGACTTCGCGGCCGGCGATGGCGACGATCACGTCGCCGCCTCGAGTGAAGGCATTGCCGAGGATCTCCTGCTTCTCGGTCCCGGCCTGGAGACCGGCCTCGGCGCCGGGTGTCCCCGTTCGGACCTTCGTGACCACGGCACCATGCGAAACCGAGTATCCGAGCCGCTTCGCGACGGTCGGGATCAGATCCTCGGTCTCGATGCCCACGTAGGCGTAGGAGACTCGGCCGGCGGCGATCAGCTGCGTCATCGAGCGCCGCGCGGAGTCGATCGGCACGGCGAAGCCAACCCCTTCGGCCGTGCCCGAATCGCTGCGGATCTGAGCATTGATGCCGATCACGCGCCCCCGCGCGTCGAAGAGCGGGCCGCCCGAGTTGCCGTGGTTGATCGCCGCGTCCGTCTGAATCGCGTCGACCAGGCTGTACTGCGAGGTGAGGGAGTCGATCGAGCGCTCGGTCGCCGAGACGACCCCGACGCTGAGCGAGTTGACGTTGCCGAACGGGCTGCCGATTGCCGCCACCGGCTGGCCGACCTTGACCGTGGCTGAGTCGCCGAGCGGAACGGGGTCTAGCCGGTGGCCGCCGGGATCGACCTTGATCAGGCCGACGTCGTCGTAGATGTCCCAGCCGACCACCTTCGCCTGCACCCGGTCGTGATCCTGAAACTGAACGAAGAGCTTGTCGGCGGCCAAGATTTTTCCCCCGGACTCGCCCGCGTTGGTGATCACATGCGAGTTCGTGAGGATGTAGCCCTGCCGCGAGACGACAAAGCCCGAGCCCTGCGCTTCCTGCGCCGAGGAGCTGTCACCGCCGTAGATCGCGTAGATCGTCACGACCCCCGTGGCGCGGGTCGCATAGATCCGGCTCGGATCGAACCCGTTTCCGGCAAGCGGCTTCCCACTGGGGGAAAGCGTCGTTTTCGGCGTCGCGACCGCCTCAGCTGCGCCGGGTGCCTGCACGACAACGGTCTTGTCGGTCCCGCCGAGCCACCCCGCAGCCTTGCCAATGCCGAGGACGGAAACGCCGCCGATGACGGCGGCGACGACGGCGACAATCGCGAAAGAAGCTGGGCGCTCGCGCACCGTCGCACTGTAGCGGGCGGCCTTTCCAGCGTTTTCACGTGAAAGAGGCCTCAGTCGGCAGGCAGGACGAGCGAAAAGACCGTCCGCCCCGGCTTCGAGTCGAATTCGATCTCACCGCCCATCAACTCGGCGAGCTCCCGGGCGATCGCAAGGCCGAGGCCGCTACCTGACGCTTTCGTGCTGTCACCCCGGTAGAAGCGCTCGAACAGCTGGTCGGCGTCCTCGGCATCGATCCCCGGGCCCCGGTCTTCGACGCTGATTTCCGCCAGGCCGTCCGTGCGGCCGACCGAGACGTGGACCCGCGTGCCGGGCGGTGTGTGAACGAGAGCGTTCTCGACCAGGACACGGACGATCTGGACAACGCGTTGCGAGTCGGCGCGCGCCAACGCGGCGCCGTTGCGGGTCAGCTCGAGCGGATGATCCGAGGCCAGCGCGACGCCTGCAAATTCCTCCACCGCGGCGCCGGCGAGACTCGCCAGGTCGACGTGCTCGGTTTCGATATCCAGGCGTCCCGCATCGAGCTTCGAGAGATCGAGGAGGTCGTCCGCGAGCTTGGTCAGCCGCCGAACCTGGCCGGACATCGTCTCGAGGAACTCCCGCCGCGTCGGCTCGTCGAGATCCTCGTCCTCCAGCAGCTCGAGAAAGCCGCCGAGCGAGAACAGCGGCGTCCGGAGCTCGTGCGACGCGTTCGCGACGAACTCCCGCCTGGCGTGGTCGAGCCTCGCGAGCCGCAAACGCATACGGTCGAAGGCACGCGAAAGCTCGCCGAGCTCGTCGGAGCTCCGGTCGGCCACCGGCTGGTCGAAGCTGCCGCTCGCGATTCGCTCGGCGGCCCGCTCGAGCCTGCGGACCCTCCGTGCGAACAACCGTGCGGCGGCGTAGCCGATCATCAAGGCGACCAGCAGCGCCAGCGCACCGGCAAAGAGCATTCGCCGCTGAACGGCGTCGACATCGGCCAGCGCGTCATGCAGTGGTGCCGAGAGGAGCAGGACACTCCCTCCCCGCACCGGAAATGCGACTTCGGCGAACCTCCCATCCGCCCGGGAGACGGTGCCCCGCTCGAGCCTGCCTGTCTTCGCCGAATCAATTGCGACTGGATCGTTGGTAAAGCCTCCGAGCTTGCTACCCGGAAGCGAAGACGGTCCCGGCGTCACCGTTGTCGGGGACTGCGAGAACACGCTCATCAGCACGACCCGAGCGTTTGTGCTCGCCGCGGCGTTCGAGAAGAAGTCGAGATCGCCACGCTCGTATTCGCGCTTTAGCGCCGGCTTCGCTTTCGCGAGATCGTTCAGGCGCGCGTCGATCAACCGGCTCTGGAGCGACGGCACGACGATCACGTAAACGAGCCCTAGGACCAGCACGACGACCGCAAGCAGCGCGAGGCTGAGCCGAGCCCCGACCGTGCGGAAGACCCTCATCGATCCCGGAACCGGTAGCCGACGCCGCGCACCGTGAAGATGTAGTCGGGCTCGCGGGCGTCCCGCTCGAGCTTCTCTCGCAAGTGGCGGACGTGGACGTCGATCGTGCGCGGCTCGCGGTAGGCCGAGTCGCCCCAGAGGGCTCTGAGCAGCGCCTCGCGGGTGAACACTCGCGCCGGCTCACTGGCGAGCGCGCGTAGGAGCTCGAACTCGACGAACGTCACCTGGATTGGCTCGCCGGCCAGCTCGACCGTCCGTCGCGACGGATCGATACGGAGCTCGCCCGCCTCGATCGCCTCCTCCTCGCGGTCGCGATCCTTCGAAATCGCAGCCCGGCGCAGCAGCGCCCGCACCCGGCTGCGGAACTCCCGAATCGAAAACGGCTTGGTGATGTAGTCGTCGGCGCCCAGCTCGAGTCCGAGAACCTTGTCGAGCTCTTCACCGCGGGCCGTCAGCATGATGATCGGGACGTCGCTGTCAGCCCGAAGGCGCTTGCAGACCTCGAGGCCGTCGACCTTGGGAAGCATCAGGTCGAGGACGACGAGGTCGACTTGTTGGTCGCCAAAGAGCCTCAGCGCCTGCTCGCCGTCGCGAGCCTGGACGACCCGAAAGCCGTCGCGCTCGAGCGGATAGGTGAGGAGCTTCTGTACGGAGTCCTCGTCGTCGACGAGGAGAATG
>Ga0307306_10000210_pt1 | contig 13365 bp, 16 predicted proteins | sample ER_DNA_193_FD_194507 | JGI IMG/M metagenome (GOLD analysis project Ga0307306, IMG submission 194507) | Bulk soil microbial communities from the East River watershed near Crested Butte, Colorado, United States - ER_DNA_193 | ecosystem: Environmental > Terrestrial > Soil > Floodplain | place...
GGACAACCGCTGGACGCGTTCCGCCCGGACCTGCGTGCGGGCTTGGGCATCACCTTGCGCCAGTTCGATCGGGTGAGCGGGGAGATCAACGCCACGGGGGTACCCGGCAGCGCGGTGTACATCCGTAGCACGCACGACGTGTTCCTCGATCGGCTGATTGGGTACAACTACTCCTCCGCCGTGTCCCAGTACGCGGACTCGCTGATCTTCGCCAACGAGTACTACCTGGGGCTGGACTCCCCGGCCGCGCGCCGCGACTACCTGCAGTCGGTCGCGTTCCCGACGCTCAAGAAGATTGCGCTCGGCAACACCATGCTGGACGTCGGCTGGGCACGGATGCAAGAAGCGCGCGAGGGGCCCGAGCAGCGGCGCCGGCGGCTGCGCGTGGAGCGGCTGCAGGGGCTGGCGAAGCAGGAGGGCGTGGACTTCAGCGACGAGCCCGAGCCCGCCGCGGAGCCCGACCCCGGATCCGAGCCCGACGGGAACGAGCCGAGCGAATCGACGCCGCCAGCTCCCGCAGGGCCGCCACCAAGCGGGCAGGCGCGCTACCAGGCGCCGGCGTTCGAGGATGGGGATGACCGGGAAGTACGACCGCCAGGCGCACTCGACCGGGTACTCGGGCCGGCCTTCGGGGACTAGGCATCGGCCACCGTCGTGACAAAGGCCGGCGTCGCATCGCCCAGCCAGGCGCCAATCGTGTTGAACTCGAACCACTCCTCGGCGTCGCCCTCGCCGTCCATGCCGTCGTCGATGAGCGCCTGAATGACCTTGGCGCGGTCGTAGCAGACGATGCGCTGCGGCAGGCCGAAGCGCTCGAGCAGACCGACGATGGCGACGTCCAGGGACGCCGGTTCGCGGAAGATAACCTCCTCGTCATCGTTCAGCTGATCGAGAATGCCCTGACGCTGGGCGCTGAGCTTGGGTTTGCGTGTGCGCTTAGCCACGGACCACCACCCTGAGATCTTCCACGTCTTCCTCCTCCTCTTCGACCGCCGGGAAGTAACTGCGGTCGAACGCGAGCGAATTGTCCGGCACGTAGTTGAGCACGTCCAGCCCGAGCTGGGACGGGGTGGGACTCTTTACCTTTTCCATGTCCTCCCAGTTGCGGCCGCGCTTGCCCTCGACGCCAATGGTCAGATACGGCCCGAGGTTCCACGCGGCCGGGAGCGGCTGCTCCTCGATCGGGCGGACCATCTCGCGGAAGGCGGCTTCGAGCACCCGATCGAGCTGCTTGTCGGGCACCTCTAACAGCAAGCTGTCGTGAATCGGCGCCCGGAGCGGCGTCTTGCCGAAGTAGGCGTCGCCGATGTAGCTCGGGTGGTCGGGCTCATCAAAGAGGTACAACGCGGCCTCTTTCAAGTTGCCGGCGGCGGTGCTCTGCGGGTAGAACGCGAGGCAGCGCTTGCTGTCCGGGCCCCACTTGGCCGCGTACAGCCGGCCGTTCATCTCGATGATCGGGATGCGTTCCTGCTCCATGCGGCGCTTGCTCTCGGGACCAATGGGAGTCAGCGTCACCACGTCGTAGAAGTCGTGCCGGTAGCCGTAGGGGTGCGCGTTCGGGTCGTCGAGAATGCTGCGGAACTTGGCATCCTTCGGCCCGCCGATGTAGGTCTGGTCATGCGCGCGCAGGCGAATCTCGTTCTGCAGCCGCGGCACGGCCGGCGCCACCGCGAAGTAGAGGTCCTGCACGTACTGCGCGTCCTTCACGGTTTTGTACAGGTCGGGGAACATCATAAACATGCCCTGGGGGGTCATGCCGTAGCCGTTGCCGTGCACGGTACGTTTCGCCTGGTTGTACATGAAGGGCTCACCCTTCTTGAGCTCCTGGAAGTACTCGAGCAGGTCGGCATCGCTCCAGTTGAGGTCCGCCGGCCGCTTCAGCAGGTGGCTGGCTAGGTACGCATGGATGCCCAGGCGTGCCAGCCGGTGTAGCACCGGGTCGCGGGCGAACCACGCCAGCTGCATGGCCTCGATCCCGGAGTAATCCAGCTCCACCAGCCAGCAGTCCGGGGCGGCGACGATACAGCGTCGGAAGCCCGCCGCCAGCGTCTTCGTCGAGTCCTTATCGGCGACGACGTTCTGGATGTTGGGGGAGACGTAACTGGTACGTAGGGTGCTGGGCTTGAGCGTCGGTACGGGGTGAAACCGGTTCCCGTGGTCGAGTCGCTTACGTACGCCAATCGCATATGTACCGCGTACCTTGGCGACGCCGCGATAATCAAGCAAGGTGGCATAGAAGGGATCCTTCGTGGTGGCCCGCAGGCGCGTGAGGCATTCCCGGTCGGCCGAGGGTTGCTTGGTCTGCTTGCTCTTGCCGGGCTTGTGCTTGCGGGCGAGGATGTAGGAGAGACTCTGCTTCGGGGAGTCGGGGTTGAACGGCTCCTGCCAGAAGTAGCGGACGACGGAGCGCGCTTGCACCTGCACCGAGGGCGTCAGTTTCTTGTCGGCGCAGCGGTGCTTGGCAACCACATCTTCCTGGCCGCAGCTCACGCACACCCGCAGGTCCCGGCTCACCTGGAGCTCCACCAGCCGCGCGTGCCGCTGGTACAGCTCTACCTTCAGCGGGTCCCAGTCTTCCGCGCCCTTCTTCGCCACGCCGTCCTTCTTGAGCGTGGTGGCGTTCGGGTGCGGGCCTTCCGGGCGCTTCTTGAAGCCCTGGTGGTCGGTGCCGCCGGTGAGGGGACGCTCGGCCACGGGGACGCATTCCTGCAGTTGCCCGAGGAGAATCTTGGTCTTCGCCGCGAGGTCGGCCTCAAAGGCATCGAGCGCCGGCCGGTCCACCTGGATCCCGACCACCTGCGCCGGCTTCAGGACGTTCTGCATCAGGCGTACCGTGTGCCGGTGCGCCATGGTCCACTGGCCGCGCAGGTCGAGCGCTTCCACGGTGCGGTTGACGCTGCGCCGCGTCTGCGGGCCGTCGAGCGCCGCGTACAGCCCCGGCTCGCTGCTAAATTTGTGCTTCCACGCGCCGTGCGTGCTGCAGAACGGCGCCACGTACCCCAGCCCCTTGGGGACGTCGCTCATGTAGTGGTGCCAGAGCCACATGCCGTCCCAGATCTCGCCGCTGAACTGCGCCCCGAGCCGCTGCAACCGGCGCAGGTCGTAGTCGCCGTTCCAGAGGTAGTGGAGGTTGCCCAGCGCGATGAGCTCGTGCACCAGCGGAATGTAGGGACCGACGTAGGGCACGGTGATGCCTTCGTCGTCGTGGTAGCTGAAGTTCACCCGATCGACCTGGAAGCTCTGGTCCGATTCGTCGAGCTCGTCCTCGGCCTTGCCCTTCGCCTTGTCGGGCGTCTCAATGTCGGTGACGAGGGCGATGGGTTCGCCCGAGCGGATGGCCGCGCGGTACTGGTCGATGTACGTACGTACCCATGCGGGATGGGGGTCGATGATCGGCGTGATCGGTTCGCGTTGCCAGGTGCCGTTGGCGACGTCTTCCGCGACGCTGAGGTCGTACGCCACGGTGCCGAACAGGGACATATTGCCCCGGAGGAAGTTCGGGTGGTACGTGCAGACCACGCGGCGGCCGTCGGGGAGATCGGTGACGGTGCCGTGGAAGTTCTCCACCAGCTTCTTGACGTCGGGGTCCCAGAGGTTGAGCGCCTGGCGGATGGCGAGCTCGCCCATGGCGACGATAACAGAACTCTGTTCCAGCGCGGGGTTCGAGTACTGGCTGCAATGGTCCGCGGCAGCCTGGGCCCACTCGCCTTTGAGCGTGTGCCCGGGCGGGCAGCAGCGTACCGCGTTCTCGATGCGGAATTGCTCGCGCGTGCGGAAAGTGCGATGGAGCAGGCGCGAGAGCAAGCCGCCGGCGGCGCCGATCAGCGGGCGGCCAATGGCGATCTCGTCGTAGCCGGCGAACTCGCCGAGGAGCGTGATGGGCGCCCCGACCGGGCCCTCACCGGGGACGTAGCCCGCACCGGCGCGTTCCAGCGGGCAGGCGAAGCAGCCCGGCGGCCGTTTGTGCTTGCCGACGCTCATCGCCGCTTGTCCGCTTCGTTCTCCGTGCGATCGACCCAGCACAGGTGGTCGAGGTCGACGCAGGAGTAGAGCCCGTCGTGGCGGACGCCACAGGGGCACCGGTGGCCGGCCTCGGCGGCCGGATGGGACGGGGCAATGCCGGCCAGCTGCAGCAAGGTCGGCGCCACGTAGAGCGTGCGGCCGCGGAACACCCCGGCGCTAATCACCGGGCGCCGGCCGCGGTTGCGCCGGCCGCTGCGGCGTCCGTCGACGTTGTAGGCGCCGACCCAGGTGGCGCAGGGGGTGGCGGGTCCCGGCATGACGATCTTGCCGAGGATGCGATCGCGCAGGGTGGCGGAAGCGCCGGGCACGGGCATGGAACGGGGTCCCTAGAAGGGGAGCAGGCCGGACTGTAGCACGGTGTCGACCTGCTCGCGCACCGGCTTGGTGTTGGGGCCGTACACGAACAGTTTGGTCACCCCGGACTTCAGGATGAAATCCTGCAGCTCCGCCACCGTCGGGTTCTCAATCGTCGGCTTCTGCAGCCGGCGGAGCTCCCGCTGCAGACTCAGGTACCGAGCGCCGTCCGGGTTGCCGAACAGCACCGCGCCATCGCAGACACTGACGTTCACCTGGTAGTAGGGGTAGTACTGCGTCTTGTAGGCGAAATCGGCGGCATGCTTGCGCGCAATGCGGCCGACGTCGCTGTTGTCGGCGATGACGGTTTGGAGCTGCCAGCCGGGACCCATCAGAGCTCCGCCTCGCCTACCCCACGCCGAATGTTGTTGATCGCCTTGCGCTGGCCCGCGGTGACGTACCCCGCGTGGTCCACCGTGGTGTAGATGCCCTCGATCGTGTCCCCGGCAAACCGATACCGACGGTTGTCCAGCATGCTGCTCAACTCGTAGAGGAAGTCGGTCGTTTCCCGGGACTTCAGCCGCAGCTGTGCCTCGCTGCGGTTTTGCTGGTGGTGCGCCGGGCGGCCGGCGGGGGTATCGAGGTTCTTGAGCTGGGAGATGTTCGCCATCAGAGCCCCGGAATGCCGATAGCCGGCGGCATCGTGAGGTACCCGCCAGGCGTGCCCACCCCACTGAAGTCCTCGGCGGAATCCGGCAGCACTTTGCGCTCATGGTGCGGCACCCCGCCCCACTTCTGGATGTAGCGTTCCCGGCAGGCTTCAAACTGCCGACTGAACGCATGCGCGGCCTCGTTGCTCCGGTTGATCGTGCGCGAGCCGTAGTGCAGGTAGGGGAGATTCGCGCCGGCGATCTTCGCCCCGTCCCCGCCGAGCCACATACGGCGGTGGTAGTCGCCGTCCTCGTGGTACGCGGGTTGGAAGCGCTCGTCGAAGCGGTACTTCTCATGGCAGGCGCGCGTGATGAGGAAGCAGCTGAAGTCCGGGCCACCGAGGCTGACCCCAATATCCTCCGGGTTCGTCTGCCAGCTCGCGCGGTCGCCGTCACGGCAGTTGACCGGGGAGACGAACCACAGATCGCGGGCGGCGGCCAGCAGGCGCAGGTCGGCGTACATGCCCGCGCGTACCCGAATGTCGTTGTTCCAGACCATCGCGTCCTCGTGCCCGAGCTCCCAAGCGTAGTCGAGGGCGGCGTTCCAGGTGGCGGCGAGGGAGGGGAGCGGCGGGGCGTGACGCCACACGCGGATGCGACGATCTGCTGCCGCCAGTCCGGCGGTGCCCAGAGTCGGGTCCGCGCTGCCTTGGTCGATCAGGAGGATCTGGACCTGCCCGCCCAGCTGGTAGCTGGCATCGTGCAGGGCGTCCGCCGTCTCGTTGGGGCAGTCGATAAACGGGATGATGACGAGGCCGAGCCCAGTCATGGCACCACCGTCGGCGGCGGACTCGCCAGTTTCGCGCGCACCGCGCAGTCCTTGCCCTCGAGGATCTTCCGGAACATGGCCGAGCGCTCGGCGTTCCGCGGTAGCAACCCCACCATCCGAATCACCAGCTCCCCGAACGGCCGGGAAATCTCCTGCAGGTGATACGGCAGGTGCTCGTAGGCGAAGAACTCGAGGATCGGGTCGCTGCCGGCCTTGGCCGTGAGGTCGGCCGGCGCGGTATCCACGAGTACCGTGTAGCCGTCCTCGAACGCCTTCGCCGGGGAGTAGCTGGTGTAGTGGTCAGGGTACACGACGTAGTAGCCGCCGACTTCCGGCTGGTGTTTGGCGCACCAGGTCTGGTCGACTTCGACCGGCGGCGCGTTCACCAGCTTGAGGGTGCGGGTGCGGCCGGTGACCTGCATGCTATCGATGCGAGCGGCCTCGACGATTTTATGACTCTTGAACTTCTGCATGGGACCTCAGCCTCCTGCCATTAACCGCAAAACATCTCCCCGTCCGGCAGCGGGAAGTAAATCCGCCCGCCGGCCGTCAGGTAGTCGTGCTCGCGCTCGATGATCCCGCGTCGGAACTGCCAGATCGGGCAGACCAGCAGGTCGGGCGGGGAGAGGCGACCCTGCTCCTCGCCGACGATCGGGATGCCGGTGATCGTGTGCCGGCCGATCTTATCCGGGTGGCGCTCCCAGGCCTGGCGGATGTTGTGCGGGCCGAGGCCGGCGATCTGCAGGAGCGTGTTGCCCTTGGTGCTGGCGCCGAGCAGGTCGACCTGGTGGCCGTGAGACTGCGCGGCGTCGACCATGGTGGCGAGGGACGCGCAGCGCTGCACCAGCGTCTCCTCAAAGAGCGGCCAGTCAATCCGGGACTCGCGGATCGGCGGGCGCGCGGCCGATTCCCCCTCCTCGAGCCGCTGCACGATAAAGCGGAGGCTGCCGCCGTTGATCTCGCGGGGTTGGACGCTCACAATCTTCAGCCCGGCCCGCGTGCACACCTCGTGGAAGCTGCTCACGCTGTAGTAGGCGAGGTGCTCGTGGCAGATGTTGTCGAACGCCGTCGCCTGCACCATGTTGTGCAGGTCCTGCATCTGGACGATCCACACGCCGTCGGGAGTCAGGCGCTCGCGGATGGCCTGCGCGAACTCCACTGGCGTCGGCACGGCGTAGAACATGGCGATCGAGGTGATGACCTTGAACTGCATGTCCAGTGGCGTCGGGAAGACGTCCGGGATGTAGAGGTCGCTGACGTCGTGGAGGGCCGTGCGGAACGTCGGCGAGGGTTCCACCGCTACCCGCATCGGCCGGCCCTCCCAGGCGTGCTCGCGCCAGGCATTCAACAGGGTGCCGTCGTTGGCGCCAATGTCCAGCACCCAGTCGCCGTCGCGGACCTTGACCCAGCCGCGGGCCTCGCGCACCACGTTGCGCAGCTCCTCGCGCATCATGCCGTTGATGCCGGAGGCGTACCAGTACTGGTCGCGGAACAACAGCGCCGGGTTGACGGTGTGGGAGAGCTGCACCGTGCCGCAGTTGCTGCAGTGGAGCAGATCGAGCGGCACGGTGTGTACCGCGGCGGCTTCCTCGGCGTTGGCCGGGAACCCGCTGAGTTTCTGCGGACCCAGTTCGAGGACTGGCTCGATGGCGCTGGTGTCGCCGCAGACGCGGCAGGCGGACAGTTCGGTACTCAGCAACGGCATTAGAGGGACTCCGTGGGGTATTCGGTTTGGTGCCAGTGGACCGTTTGCTGCAGGCCGTCGGCCAGCCCGACCCGCGGACGCCAGTCGAGCGCGTGCACCATGTTGACCTGAGAAAAGTTGCGCTGCCGGTGGCCGACGGGTTGGGTGGTGTCCCACTCCAGGCCGCCGTAGTAGTCGGTGTAGACCTGCAGGATGCGGGCGAGCTCGTACATGGTGGTTTCGCCGGCGTTCACCAGGTTAAGTGGCGCCGGACGATTGTAGTGCTCGAGCGCGCGGACAATGCCGGCCGCGGCGTCGTCGATGTAGAGGAAGCTGCGGCTGACGTCCCCGTGGCCCCAGATGGTCACCACGCCGTCGCCGTCGCGGGCGGCCTTGCGCATGCGCCCGATCAGCGCAGGGATGACGTGCTTGGTGCGGTCGCCGGGGCCGTAGAGGTTCGGCAGGATCAGGTGGATGCCGTTCAGGTTGAACTCGTCCCGGCATGCTTGCAGTAGCGCGAGCTGGGTGCGCTTGACGATGCCGTAGCTGGCGTTCACCGGCTCGGGGTAGCCGCTCCAGAGCATCTCCTCGCAGGTCGGGACGTTGGTGCGTTCCGGGTACGCGCAGACCGAGCCGATGCAGACCAGCTTCGAGATGTGCTGCCGCGCGCACGCCTGAATGACGTTCAGGTCCATGCGCATCAGGTTGAGCGCGATCGTGGCCGGGTGCTTGAGCGCGTCGCCGATACCGTCGCCACCGGGGTAGGCGAGGTGGATGACGGGGGTGTGCGCCGGCAGGCGTTCAATCGCCGCCTCGGTCGCGTGCTCGTTCAGCAGGTTGACCCCGCCCAGCACGAGGACCGTGTACCCGCCCTCTTCGAGCGCGCGCACCACCGCGTTCCCGAGGAACCCGGTGGTCCCGGTAACGGCGACCCTACGCACGGGCGGCCTCCCACGTCTGCACGAACTGCCGGGCGGCACGGGTCCAGCTCAGGTCGGAAAGCGGTCGCTGCGGCGTCGAGAGTCCGCCGGTGCGGTGCAGCATGTCCAGCGCGATCAGGCACTCCTCAAGATTCGGGCCGTAGTCCCAACCGTGCTTACTGCCCTTGTAGATACCCTGCTCGCCGGTGTACCCCTGCAGGTGCGCCACCAGCGGGTCGTCGTTGATGAGCAGCGGGCGCAGGGCCGCGATCAGCATGCTGGGCGCGCTGGCCCGGTTGTGCCAGAGCGGCGGGGTGTTGTACCAGCAGACATTGACCGAGCTGCGCGCGAGGCGGCGGATTTCGTCCTCGATCGACAGCCACTGGCCGGGCTCGGGCAGGTTGAGGGCCCAGCCGTGCTTCTGGCACACCTCCCGCACGCTGGCAACGCCATCGCCGCGCACAGAGCTGCAACCCACGGTAAAGGTGGGAGCGGTGGCCGGCAGGTCGTCCACCCAGTCGGGGACTGGGTAGGCCATGTACTCGTAGCCCTCCCGCGGGTAGTCGCTCCACTTGACGTCCATGTGGGGCTCGAAGGGGCAGGAGGCGTCGCTCGGGCCGCCGTCCCACCAGCTGCGGAGCACGATCCCCTCGAGCAGGGACCACGGAGCGCCGGCATAATGGTTCATCGTCATGGCGTTCCAGACGAGGTGCACGACGTTGAACTCGTCCAGGTTCGCTGGGAAGAAGCCGTCGTAATGCCGGCCGGGGAGCTGCTGGCGTGCGTACACCGCTGAGTAGGTGCCGTCGTACATGGTCAGCTCCACGTCCCCACGGGCGTGCAGCGCGTGCTGCATCTGCGCGGTGAAGTTCTGGAAGCCGCAGCGGCGGTCGGAGAGGTTGCCGATCAGGAGGACCTTCATGGCAGGCGCCGGGCGTTTCTCGCGGCATCCGCTACCGCGTCTCGATACAGCTTGGCGTACTGCGGCCCAACCTTCTCCCAGCTGAGGTCCTGGGCGAGGCCGATCAGGGCAAAGCTGTACCCGTACTCGCCGGTGTCCAGCGTCATGGCGAGCGCATCGGCATTCGGCGCAATCCACCGAATCGGCCACCCCTCTGCGGTACCCTCCAAGTCCCGGAACTGTCGGCAGCCGGTTGCCGCGATCAGTGGCTTGCCCGCCGTAATGCCCTGGCGAATCGCCCCGCTCGTGCCGGAATTGGCGCAGGTGTACAGGAACGCCGTCGCGTCGCACGCACTGAGCTTGGCGATCGCATCCGGCGTCTCCACGTAGCCGTCAAACCAGATGTTCGGGTTGCGAGCGGCCAGCGCTTTCCGCCGGTCCCCGTCGACCTTGCCGACAATCCGCAGGTTCCAGCCCCGCTCGGCGGTGACGTCCGCCAGCAGGTCGTAGTTCTTCCACGGGAAGTCCCAGCCGAGCGTGCCGAGGGTCGGGCGCCAGCCATGGGCAGTGAACACTTTGGGGATATCCGCCGGCCAGCCGCGGCCGAGGGGCGGCGGGCAAGGCTGGCGCCAGTAGTGGACCTTGGGATGGCTCACGAGGTCGCAGGGCTCGTGTACCACCATGCCGCGCACGTTGAAGGTGTCGAGGAGACGGAAGGCTAGATCGTCCGGCTGCGTCTCGAACGTGTCGTGGAAGGTGATGACGAAGGGGGTGGGCCCGTAGCTGGCGATCACCTCCGGCGTCCAGCGGGAATGCAGCCCGCGGTGGTAGTTGAGGTGCACCAAATCGCCACGAAGGACCGGTAGGCCATGCTGGTGGCCCTGGTATCCAGCGTGCTCGAGTGCGGCGTCGAAGCGTGTATGGGTAAGTCCGCCCCGTACCGCGTCAAATCCCCGGCCATCGGGGAAGGTACCCGAGAACTGCTGCGGATCGAGCCAAGCGCCGTCGGTCACAAACTCGATCGACGAGTCGGCCGTGCGTACCGCCGTTTTGAGCATGTCGCTGTGCTCGGCGACGCCGCACTCGAGCACGCTGGATACCAGGGCCACCAGCATGGCCTACCGGTCCTTCGTGGCGATCTTCACCCAGCCGGCCGCCATCTGGTGGGCCTTGGCCTTGGTGCGCGTGAACGAGACGATCACATGCACCAGGGTACCGAAGCCGCGCCGGGTGCGCACCTGCCGTTCCAGCCGGTAGATCGGGCCCTTGTAGGTGCCGCGTACCCCCGTCGGGAGGTTCGCGTCGCCGGCGGTCGCGGGCGCGTACCCGGCGTAGCGCCGGCCGTCCTTGCTGAATACATCCTTGCGGGTCGGAAGTGCCTTGCTCATGGGGTCCTCAGCCTTTCGGAAGGGGTGAATGTATGGTACGTGCGTACCACGTGTCAACTAGAATTTCTCGGGGCCGGCATCCGTGCCGGCGGCGACGTTGATCCGCTGAATGAGCTGGTTGCGCTCCTGGTTTAACTTCCAGATCGTCATGCCCAGCGCGGCGACCACCGGCGGGTCGACCAGCAGGGCCTTGGCGTACACCGCCATCTGGTCCTCGAGCGTCCACAGTTCGCCGTTGACCGTGCGCAGGTAGACGATTAGGCTGCGTACCTGGTCGCTGTTCAGACTGGCGTGCCGCTCCATCGTCATCAGCACCTGCGCCTGCTCGGCGTGGAAGTGCTGGACGTTCGTCGGGTCGCCGTGCAGGATCTTCAGCTGCAGGATGGTGTAGCGGTCGGCGAGCTCGCCGAGGCCGGGATTTAACAGTCTACCCACGGGATTCCTTCTGCTCCTCTACGGGGAGCCGTGACGAGAGGGACGGGGCTGGCTCCCATAGATGCTCCGTGACGCGGCAGTCGAACGCGAATGTATTACCGAGCAGTAACGACAGCATGAGTTTGCCGTCTATTTCTCGGCTGAATCGCATCGCGTGATCGGCATTTGTTCTGAAACTGGAACCGTCCCACCATTCAGGTTGAATTGGGTCACCATTACGATCACGGTATTTCTCGATCAGCCAACCGCGCTCCTCCTCTTGGTCTGCGGGGAGCCGGGAGAGCGCAAGGATGGCGTCGATCTTGGCGATGGCCTTGTCAGCCTCGCATTGCAACTGATCGCCAGTCATCTGTGCTCCCGGCTGTAATTCGTAGCGAGCATACTCAATGAACGAGCGAATCCATCGCAAGTCCTCTTGTATGTCTGTGAGGGATCGCGTGCCCTCGAGAGCAGACTTGTCATCAGCCATCGCTACGTCTCCTTCCCAGCGGTCAGCAGCAGCTTCCCACCATTCAACAGCCGCGGCACCAGTACCTGCCCCACCGTGCTGTTCGAGGTAGGGTCGACGATGAACGCCAGAAATTCCTCCTCGAAGATCGAGATGCCCGACTCCACCGCCTCGAGCTTGGCCTTCACCACCAGGTAGAGTCCGCGCCAGCGTGCGCGGTTCGCTTGGGCGAGCTGCTTGGCGAGCACCTCCGCCCGGCGTTCCCGGCCCTGGGCGTCGTGCTTGTACTTCTCCTGGTCGAGCGGTGGCACCACAAAGCGAATGCGCATGCCCTTCCACATGAACTCGATGGTGTCGCCCTGCGAGCTCCAGGCAGAGGCAAACCCCTCGCAGCCGCGCTGCTTGAGCATGGCCTCGATCTGCTGCTTGGAGCGATCGACGGGGACCTCGGTGTCAGCGGCGTAGGGCACGGGTGACCTCCTCAATGGTATGGCGCGAGTCAAAGGTGGGCTTCCCGTCGTTCCCCAGCACCGGCCGGATCGCCCGCCCCAGCACGGTGTCTCGCGGCTGCCAGGTGTCCGTGCTCCCCGGCCAGAAGATGAAGTGGTGGCGATCCGTTTCCGGTTCGACCACCAGGATGGTCTTCACCCCCACCGCGGCCGCCAGCACGTGCGCGCTGCTGCAGTCGGTCAGCACGGCATCGGCGCCGGCCAGGGTACGCGCCAGGGCCACCCAGTCCACCTGCACCGCGCCGGCCTCGGCCATGCGCGATCCCGGTGCCGCGATCCACTGGCAGTACACATCCCGGGCGAGGACGCGCTGGAGCTCGCGCAGAATGCCCAGTTTGAGCTCAAACCACCGATCGGTCCAGTGCACGACCAGGCGCTGCCGGTCGCTGGCCAGGTTATAGTCCAAGGGGAGAACGTGAATCCAGGGGCGGAAGAAGTGGGCGTCGCTCAGGCCACTCTCGTACATGCCGTGCTCCCAGGCGACCTCGTAGGGGAGTTCGCGTACGGGCCACTGCTTGTAGCCGAGCGAGGGCATCGTGTACCCGGGCGGCTGCAACGGTGTGGCTGGCGCGGTGTCCTGTACCTGCCAGTCGTCATGCAGTACGACGCTGGCAAGGTAATCGCCCTGCTTCTCGAGCAGGGGTTTGATCGAGCGCAGTGCGCTGGGCAGGTGCAGTTCTACCCCGCCGTACTCCTCATCCTTGCCGGCCTGTTCGGCCAGCGCGCGCGCGGTGGGCAGGGCCCAGAGCAGATCCCCGAACTTTCCCGGATGACACAATCGCAAACTCATCGCCACCTCTCCACCAATGGGTCCACCGTGCACCGCTTCAGCAGCAGCGCCGGGTTCCCCACCAGTCTCAGCCCCTCTAACGAGCGCCCCCGGCTTAGTGCCACGTACACCATCGCCGGCGCCGCAAAGAACGGATCGCTAATATCGACCTGCACCTGATCGAGGGTCAGGCCCTGGGATTTGTGTACGCTCGAGGCGTACGCCAGCCGCAGCGGCATGTACTCGACCTCACCTAGCACCTGATACCGGTCCTTCTTCTTCCCCTTGGCGCCGGTCGGCAGCAGGTTCTGCCGGATGTTGTAGGTAACCGGGACGACTTCCCCGCTGCGATTCAGCTGCACGTGGGCCACCTTGGTACGCGGGTCCCCGTCCACAAAGGTGCCGGTGTCGCCGTTCGCGTAGAGCAGCAGCCGCTCGCCGCCGCCCATATCCAGGTACTTATTCGCCAGGATCATCACCTTGGCGCCGCGCTTCAGTCCCACGAACATCGGGAT
>Ga0307306_10000212_pt1 | contig 13333 bp, 13 predicted proteins | sample ER_DNA_193_FD_194507 | JGI IMG/M metagenome (GOLD analysis project Ga0307306, IMG submission 194507) | Bulk soil microbial communities from the East River watershed near Crested Butte, Colorado, United States - ER_DNA_193 | ecosystem: Environmental > Terrestrial > Soil > Floodplain | place...
TACCAGCTGCTCGGTCACAGCTACCAGATGGGCGACGAGACGCTGCCGGGGCTGGGGATCGCCGACCTCGAGACCGTGCGCGAGCCGGGGCCGCGGCTGATCGGCAACGTCGCGATCGAGGCCGACCTCGGCCCGGGGCCGCGGCTGATCGCCGGCTTCGAGAACCACGGCGGCCGCACCTACCTTGGCTCCGGCGCCACCCCCCTTGGCAAGGTGGTCTCCGGTCACGGCAACAACGATCGCGACGGCTTCGAGGGCGTCAAGCGCGACAACGTGATCGGCACCTACCTCCACGGCCCCCTGCTGCCGAAGAACGCCTGGCTAGCCGACCACCTGATCGCCCTCGCCCTCGAGCGCCGGTACGGCACCCGTCCCGACCTGGAGCCGCTTCCCGACCAGCTCGAGGCCGCCGCTCACGAGTCTGCCCGCAGGGCCGCCTCCAGCGCCTGACGCGCTTCGGCGTGAAGGCGGACGACGACGTCGGCGGCCGGTTCCTCGCGCACCAGGGCGTGAGCCTGGCCCGCCCAGAGGTTGAGGCCGTCGCCCTCGCCGCGCTCGCGCGCGGCGGCGCGGATCGGGACGGTCGCGTAGTGGATCTCCGGGTAGGCCGAGGGGGCGCCGCGGTGCTCGGCGAGGAAGCGGTTGACGATCCCCCGGGCGCGGCGGCCGGTGAAGGCGCGGGTGATCTCGGTCGGGCCGCCGGCGCGGATCGCCTGCCGGTACGGCTCGGAGGTGCCAGCCTCCGGGCAGAGGAGGAAGGCGGTGCCAATCTGGGCGGCGCTCGCTCCGGCCGCGAGCACAGCAGCCAGCCCGGCGCCGGTGGCGATGCCGCCCGAGGCGACGAGCGGCAGGTCGGTCTCCGCGTCAACCAACTGCAACAGCGCGAGCAGGCCGAATGCCTCCCCCGCGCCCTCGTCGTCGAAGCTGCCCTGATGGGCGCCGGCCTCATGCCCCTGGACGATCAGGGCATCGACCCCGGCGGTTGCGGCCTGCCGCGCCTCCGCCGGGGTGGTCACCGTGGCCCAGGCTTCCGCCCCGTTCCCCTTCACGCCCTCCACCACCTCCGCCGACGGGCAGCCGAAGGCGAAGGAGACGACGGCGACCGGCTCGCGGCCCAGCAGATCCAGCTTCGCCTCCCACTCGTCGTCGCTCCAGCGTGGCTTCCCCACCTCCGCCTCGCCTGCACTCTCCCGCAGCTCCTCGACGTAGGCGGCGAAGCGGTCAGGCGCCGATCGCGGCCCCGGCACAAAGAGGTTGACGCCGAAGCGATCGGTCAGCTCGCGGGTCGCCGCGATCTCTGCGGCCAGCCCCTCGACGCTCTTGTAGCCGGCCGCGAGAAAACCGAGGCCACCGGCGCCGGCCACCGCGGCAGCCAGCTCGGGGGTCGAAGGACCGCCGCCCATCGGCGCCTGGACGACCGGGACGCCGAGGCCGCGCAGCAGCGACACGATCCCCTAACGGCCGCTCGAGCCGAAGCCGCCCTCACCGCGAGGGGACTCGCTCAGCGCCTGCGTCTCGACCACGTCGGGGGTGGCGATCGGCGTCAGCACCAGCTGGGCGATGCGGTCACCGGGCTCAACCCGGAAGGTCTCGGCAGGGTCGGTGTTGAGCAGCAGAACCCGCAGTTCGCCGCGGTAGCCGGAGTCGATCAGCCCGGGGGCGTTGACGAGGGCAATGCCATGGTCGCGAGCAAGCCCCGACCGCGGCAGCACCAACCCGGCGTGACCCTCCGGAATCTCCACCCCCACCCCGGTCCCGACGCTCCACCGCTCACCGGGCCCGATATGAGCCGTCTCGCAGGCGTATAGGTCAAGACCAGCGTCGCCCTCGTGGGCGCGTGAGGGGAGTTGCGCGCCCTCTTTCAGCTTCGTCGCCGGTAGCTGCACGCGCGGCAGCCTACTAAGCGACGGCCAGATCCTGGAAGCGGTGCATCTCGGCCGTCGGGACCTTGGCGCAGACGAGGACGCCGTCCTCACGGTCGGTCCGCTCCAGGTCGCCTGCCACTTCGTGCAGCTCGTGCAGGCGGCCGCCCTGCGAGTAGGGGATGAGCAGCTCTACCTCGGTCAGGGTCTCCTCGAAGGCGGCCTCGATCCGCTCGCTCAAGGCGTCCAGTCCCTCCCCCTCCTGGGCCGAGACCAGCGCAGCCTCGGGGTGGTCGAGCTCGGTTTCCCGCCGTTCGTCCTCGTCCAGCAGGTCGATCTTGTTGAAGACCAGCAGCCGCGGCTTCTCCCCCGCCCCGATCTCCTCCAGCACCTCGTCGACCGCCTGCATGTCGGCGAGCCGCCGCTCCTCGGAGGCCGAGGCGTCGACGACGTGGAGGATCAGGTCGGCGAGCACGGTCTCCTCCAGGGTCGCTTTGAAGGCCTCGACCAGCTGGTGGGGCAGCTTCTCGATGAAGCCGACGGTGTCGGTCAGCAGGGCGTCGCGGCCGGAGAGCTCGAAGGTGCGGGTGGTCGGGTCCAGGGTGTGGAAGAGGCGGTCGCGGACTTCGACCTCGGCGCCGGTGAGCGCGTTCAGCAGCGTCGACTTGCCGGCGTTGGTGTAGCCGGCGAGGGCGATCCGCGGCAGCGACGAGGCCTCGCGCTGGGCCCGCATCACCCCGCGGTTGCGCTCGAGCTGCCCGAGGCGGCGGCGCAGCGCCGCGATTCGGTTGCGGGCGAGGCGGCGGTCGGTCTCGATCTGGGTCTCGCCCGGGCCCCTGGTGCCGATCCCGCCACCGAGCCGCTCGAGGTGGGACCAGAGCCCCCGCATGCGGGCCATGTTGTATTCGAGCTGGGCCAGCTCGACCTGCAGCTTGCCCTCGGCCGAGTGGGCGTGGTCGGCGAAGATGTCGAGGATGACGCTGGTGCGGTCGACCACCGGCACGCCCAGGGCCGCCTCCAGGTTGCGCTCCTGGCGCGGAGCGAGCTCGTCGTCGCAGGCGACCAGGTTCGCCCCCGCCGCGGCGATTTCCCCTTTCAGCTCCTGCAGGCGGCCGCGACCGAAGTAGCGGTCGGGATCGGGCTTCGGGCGCTGCTGGGTGGCCTCGCCGGCGGTCGCCACCCCGGCGGTCCGCAGCAGCTCCTTCAGCTCGGCCAGCGGCACACCCTCCTCGCGGCCGTCGATGACGCCGATCACCATCGCCCTCTGGCGGGCCCGCGAGTTCGAAACGCCGGCGCCGTTAGCGGACGCCGCGTAGCGGGTCTTGGTCGTCCTGCCGTTTCTCGAACCTTGCACTCAAAAGAGATTGTACGCCTGGCCGCTCAGCCAGTTAGGGTGGTCTGCGTGAAGGTCTTCGTTACCGGCGGCACCGGCTTCATCGGCGGCGAGGTCGTGCGCCAGCTGCGCGCCCGCGGCGAGGAGGTCGTCTGCCTCGTCCGCAGCCCGGAGAAAGCCTCGAAGCTGCGGGATCTGGACTGCGCGCTTACTCGCGGCGACCTCTCCGACGAAGCCGCGATCCGCCAGGGCATGGCCGGCTGCGACGCGGTCATCCACGCCGCGGCGATATACGAGGTCGGGATCCCCGCCAAGCAGCGCCCGGCGATGCGGGAGGCGAACGTCGCCGGCACCGAGCGAGTGATGAAAGCCGCGCTGGCGGAGAAGATCGGGCGGATCGTCTACGTCTCCACCGTCGGCATCTTCGGCAACACCCGCAAACGGGTCGTCGACGAGAGCTACGAGAACCCCGAGACCGACTTCACCTCCTACTACGAGGAGACGAAGCTCGAGGCGCACAAGCTCGTCCAGCGGATGATCGACGAGCAGGGCCTGCCGGCGATCGTCGTCCAGCCCGGCGGCGTCTACGGCCCCGGCGACACCTCCCAGGTAGCCGACCTGCTCGAGCAGTTCTTCGCTGGCAAGCTGCCGCTGATGCCCTTCCCGGAGATGGGGATGTGCATGACCCACGTCGAGGACATCGCCGGCGGCATCCTCCTGGCGCTCGACAAGGGCGCGCTCGGCGAGACCTACGTGATCAGCGGGCCGGTGACGACGATTCGCGAGGCGATCGAGACGGTGGCGCGGGTCAGCGGCCGCAAGGCGCCGAAGCGGGCGCTGCCGACCGGGCTGATGAAGGTCATGGTCCCGATCGGGCCGCTGGTGGGCAAAGTGATGGGGCAGCCGCCGAACCTGCGGGAGATCATCTCCTCCGCCGACGGGGTCACCTTCTGGGCGAAGTACGACAAGGCCCAGCGGGAGCTGGGGTACTCGCCGCGGGGGTTGGAAGAGGGGTTGCGGCAGACGCTGGAGGCGGACGACCGCTTCCCGGCTCCCTCCGCATAAGCTCGGCGCGTGCGGGTTATCGACGTCATGCATCTGGGGCGGCCCCATGTGATCGGGTGCTGGGAGATTGATGGTGCCCTTGTTGATCCAGGGCCGGAGTCTTCGCTGCAGACGGTGATCGATGCGATCGGGGGCGAGCAGCCGCGGGCGGTGCTGCTGACGCACATTCATCTCGATCACGCTGCGGCTACCGGGGCGATGGTGCGGCGGTGGCCTGAGTTGGAGGTCTACGTGCACGAGCGCGGGGCGCCGCATTTGATCGATCCATCGAAGCTGCTGGCCAGCGCCGAGCGCCTGTACGGAGACAAACTCGGCTACCTGTGGGGCGAGATCCTGCCGGTGCCGGACGAGAACGTGCGGGTGCTCGGCGGCGGCGAGAACGTGCTGGGGATGCAGGTCGCCTACACGCCCGGGCACGCTTCGCATCACGTCTGTTACTTCCACGAGGAGAGCGGGACCGCTTTCTGCGGGGATGTCGCGGCCTGCCGCATTCCGCCTTCGCGGCTCGTCGTGCCCCCCACTCCGCCGCCGGACATCGATATCGAGGTCTGGGAGGAGTCGCTCGACACCGTCGCCGCCTGGGAGCCACGGCGGCTTGCCCTCACCCACTTCGGCGCTGTCGAGGAGGACGTACCCGGCCACATCGAGAAGGTGCGGGCGAAACTGCGGGAAGAGGCCGACCTGGCGCGACGGATGGCGAAAGAGGAGTACGACGGCGACAATGAGGCGCGGATCCGCCGCGAGCTGGCCGCCGAAGGGATCGAAGGCGAGACCGTCGACGAGCTCCTGCAGGCGGTCCCGACCGCCTACCAGTGGAGCGGCCTCGATCGCTACTGGCGCAAGAAGGCCGAGCGCGAAGCTTCCTAGGAGTTATGTCCCCTCCCCCCGGGTACCTGGGTCCCGAGGCAGGGAACAAGGGACAAGGAGGACGAGAATGGCCAGGATCTCGCTGCTGCGACGTACCGTCGTGGCGCTATCCGCACTGATGATCAGCTTCGCATTGCTCGCCGGGACGGCCCAGGCGACGAAGGTGCCCCGCGTGATGGCGGCGCTCGGCGACTCGATCACCCGCGCCTACAACACCACCGGCAACGGCTGCCCCACGGGACCGGGCCTCGACTGCCCGAAGAACTCGTGGGCGACCGGCACCAACCCGGCCGTCGACAGCTTCCGCGAACGGCTCGACGCGATCTCGCCGCAGCCGCTGACCGCCTACAACGACGCCGTCTCCGGTGCCCGCGCGGTCGACCTGCTGAGTCAGGCACAGGTGGCGGCCGGCCAGGACCCCGAACTCGTCCTGATCGAGATCGGCGCCAACGACGCCTGCGCCCCGACGCCGACCCCCACCGCGCTGTTCCGAGAGCAGGTCCGGGAAGCACTGGAGGTGCTGGTCTCGGGGAACAAGCAGGTCTACATCCAGCTGATGAGCATCCCTGACATCAACAACCTGCGGACGATCTTCACCGAACCGCCAGATCCGAACGCGCTCCTGCGCTGGGAACTGTTCCACGTCTGCCAGGGGCTGCTCGCCAACCCGCTCTCGACCGAACCCGCCGACGAAGAACGGCGTGAAGCCTTCCGCGCCCAGGTGATCGCCTACAACGAAGCCCTGGAGGAAGTCTGCGCCGAATTCAAGCGCTGCGTCTGGGACGACTACGCCGTCTTCAGCACGGGTTTCACGACGGCCGACGTCGCCACCGTGCAGAACACCGGCGGCCTTCCGATCCCGCCGTTCAACCAGGTCCCGGTCATCGGCCCCGGCAACCCGAACTCGACCGCCGATTACTTCCACCCGTCGGTCTCGGGCCAGGCGAAGCTCGCGGAAGCGGCCTGGAGCACGACCTTCAACGACTGGCAGCACCGAAAGGGCGCCTTCGCCCACGCGGGCTAGGCGCTCAGGACAAGTGCTCGCGCATGCGCTCGACGGCCTCTTCGATGCGGTCGTCGGGCGCGGTGAGCGCGATGCGGAAGAAGCCCTCGCCGCTCGGCCCGTACATCGAGCCGGGTGAGATGACGACGGCGGCCTCCTCGAGCACGAGCTCGCAGAAGGAGGTCGAGGTGTGGCCCTCGGGGACGGGAGCCCAGACGTAGATCGTGCCCTTCGGCGAGGCGACGTCGACGCCGATCTCGCGCAGGGCGGAGACGACGAGGTCGCGACGGCGGGTGTAGATCGCGTTCATCTGCTCCATCGGCTCGCTCGGGCCCTCGAGGGCGGCGACGCCGGCCATCTGGATCGCCTCGAAGAGGCCTGAATCGACGTTGGTCTTCAGTCGCCAGTAGGTCTGGATCGCCTCGGCGTTGCCGAGGATCGCGGCACAGCGCCAGCCGGTCATGTTGTAGCCCTTGGAGAGCGAGAAGACCTCGACGCCGACCTCCTTGGCGCCCGGCGTGGCGAGGAAGCTCGGGGCGACGTAGCCGTCGTAGGTGGTCTCCGAGTAGGCGTTGTCGTGGACGACGAGGATCTCGTGCTCGCGCGCGAAGGAGACGACGGTCTCGAAGAAGCCCTCCGGGACGACGGCGCCGGTCGGGTTGTTCGGGTAGTTGACGAACATCAGCCGGGCACGGCTGGCGACGTCGGCCGGGACCGCGGTCAGGTCGGGCGCGAAGCCCAGCTCGGGCACCAGCGGCAGCAGCTCGGCCTTGGCGCCGGCGAGGATCGGGCCGCCGGTGTAGACCGGGTAGCCGGGATCGGAGGCGAGCGCAACGTCCTCCGGGTCGAGGAAGGCGAAGCAGAGGTTGTAGATGCACTCCTTGGCGCCGACCGCCGGGATCACCTCAGACTTCGGGTCGATCTCGACGCCGAAGCGGCGACCGTAGAAGTCGCTGAGGCCTTGGCGGAACTCGTCGCGCCCACGGTTGCTCGGGTACTGGTGGTAGGCGGGGTTCGCCACCGCTCCCCGCATCGCCTCGACGACGTGCGGGTAGGTCGGTTGGTCGGGATCGCCGATCCCGAGGCTGATCACGTCGATCCCGGCAGCGCGCTTGTCGGCGATCTGCTGCTCGAGTTCCTGGAACTTGTAAGGAGGGATTGCCTCCAGGCGGCGTGAGGGGTCGGCGATGCCCATGGGCGCGGAAATCTATGCGATTGGCCAGCCCCGTCGCCTTCAGCGACGGGGTTTATGAACTACTCGCCGTCCAGCTCGGCAAGCGCCTGCAGCAGCTCCGGCGTCAGCTCGCCGGCGAAGACCGGCTCGGCCCAGCCGTCGAGCTGGACGTCCAGATCCTCGGAGATCGCGACCTGCAGCTCGCCGCCTTCGAGCTCGACGACCAGCGGGCTCTCGGCGCCGCGGAGGAAGGCGGTGACGGCGGCGCCGCTGGCACCGGTGCCTGAGGAGAGCGTCTCCCCCACCCCGCGCTCGAAGATCCGGGCACGGACCCGGCTGCCGTCGATCGCGAGGAAGGAGACGTTGGTCCGGTTGGGGAAGAGCTCGTGCCCTTCGATTCCCGGGCCGATCTCACCGAGGTCGAGCTCGTCGAGCTCCTCCTCGGCGACGACGATCGCGCACTGCGGGTTGCCGATCGAGACGTGCTGGAACTCCCAGCTGCGCCCGCCGGCCTCGAGCGTGCCGCGGCCGTCGTCGCCGCCGGAGGGAAAGTCCTTGGAGGTGGTCGAGGCGCGGCCCATGTCGACCGAGCAGGTCAGCTCGCCGGTGATCGTCGGCCGGATCGGCCCGGCGGCGGTGCCGATCGTGAACTCGTCCGCGTCGGTCCAGCCGTTGCGGCGGAGGTAGAGGATCGCCTCGCGGGCGCCGTTGCCGGAGAGCTCGGCCTCGGAGCCGTCGGGGTTGAAGATCCGCAGGTCGGCGACGAACTCCGGGTTCTCGCTGCGCGAGAGCAGCAGGACCCCGTCGGAGCCGACCCCGAAGTGCTGGTCGCAGAGCCACTCGACGCGGCTCTCGGTCAACTCCCAGGGGAGCCGGTCCGCCTCGAGGATCAGATAGTCGTTGCCCAGCGCCTGCCACTTCTCGAATTTCACGCGCGGCAGCCTACAGGTCCGCCAGCAGCCTCTCCGCGACCTCGTCGTCGCCGAGGCCGGTGCGGTCCAGGTAGACGAGGTCGGGGATTTTGCGCATCCAGGTGAGCTGGCGGCGGGCGTAGTTGCGGGAGCGCTTCTTCATCGTCTCCAGGTCGCCGGCGAGGACCTCGTCGAAGCCGAGCGCTTTGCGGGCGGTGCGACCGGGACCGAGGGCATCGGCGCGGCGGGCCTCCGCGGCGGCGCCGGCCGCCACGATCGCCTCCGTGCGAGTGTCGATTCGCTCGTAGAGCCGCGCCCGGTCCATGTCGAGCCCGACGATCGTCGTCGGATGCCGCGTCTGCGGCGACCACAGCTCCGACCCCTCCGATTCCGGCGGCACTTTCTGCAACGACAGCTCCGCCAGCGCCGCCCGTAGATAGAGCCCCGTGCCCCCCACGACGATCGGCCGCCGCCCCGCCCCCAGCGCCGAGTCGATCTCAGCGTGCGCCAGCGGCATGTAGTCGCCGATCGAGAAGTCGGAGCTGACCGGAACGAAGCCGAGTAGCCGATGCTCAAGCTGCGCCCGCTCCCTCGGCGTAGCCGCACCCGTCAAGGTCTCCAGCCCCTCGTAGACCTGCAGCGCGTCGCAGTTGATCGCGACGGGGTTCTCCCCCCGCTCGCGCAGTCGCTCGGCCAACTCGATAGCCGCCCCGGTCTTCCCCACCCCGGTCGGGCCGAAAATCGCGATTACGTTCAAAGAAGGTGCGTCAGCGGCCGGGCCGAGACGCCGCTCAACGTCTGCGAGGTAGCCGACTCGATCTCGACCGGGACGAACTCGCCGGGCCGGGCTTCGCCGTCGAAGTTGACCGCCTTCCCGTGCCGGGTCCGTCCCCGCAGCTTGGTCTCGTCCGTGCGGCTCGTCCCTTCGACCAGGACGTCGAGCGTCCGCCCGACGAACCGCTGCGCTTGCTCCGCCGCCCGCCGCTGCACCGCCTCGACCAGGCGTTCCATCCGCTCGACCTTGACCGGGTGCGGCAGCTGGCCCTCCATCGTCGCCGCCTCGGTTTCCCGCCGCGGCGAGAAGACGAAGGTGAAGGCGCCGTCGTAGCCGACCTCCTCGACCACTTCCAGCGTCTCCTCGAAATCGGCCTCGGTCTCACCGGGGAAGCCGACGATGATGTCGGTGGTGATCGCGCAGTCGGGGACGTGCTCGCGGATCAGCGCCACCCGGTCCATGTAGCGCTGGCGGTTGTAGGTGCGCCGCATCCGTTTCAGCACCGCGCTGGAGCCCGACTGGAGCGGCAAATGGATCTGCTCGCAAAGCGCCGGCAGCTCGGCGTGGGCGAGGATCACGTCCTCTTTCATGTCCTTCGGGTGCGGGCTGGTGTAGCGAATTCGCTCGATCCCCTCGATCGCGTCGACCCGGCGCAGCAGGTCGGAGAAGCCGATCCGCTTCTCGCCCGGCAGATCGCGCCCGTAGCTGTTGACGTTCTGGCCCAGCAGCGTCACCTCGACGACCCCGTCGGCCGCCAGCGCTTCGGCCTCGGCGATCAGCTCGTCGGGATCGCGGCTGACCTCGCGGCCGCGGGTCGAGGGGACGATGCAGTAGGAGCAGACGCAGTTGCAGCCCTGGGAGATCTGCAGCCAGCCCTGGAACTCGCGCTCGCGCCGGGTCGGCAGATGGCCGGAGAAGTCCTCGAACTCGAAGTAACCCTGAGCGGTGAGCGAGTCGGAGTTGAGGAACTCGGCCAGCTTGTGGATCTGGCCGGGCCCGAAGGCGACGTCGACGAAGGGGAAGCGCTCGAAGACCTCATCCTTGACCGACTGGGCCCAGCAGCCGCCGACGCCGACGACCCGCTCGGGGTCCTCGCTCTTCAGCCGTTTCGCCTGCCCGAGGTGGGCGATGAAGCGGCTGTCGGCGGACTCGCGGATCGAGCAGGTGTTGAAGAGGATCAGGTCGGCCTCCTCGCGGCTCGGCACCTCCTCGTAGCCGAGCGAGGCCAACATCCCCCGCATCCGCTCGGAGTCGTGCACGTTCATCTGGCACCCGAAGGTGGTGACGTGGAACCGCTTGGCCATCAGACGCAGGGTAGCGTCGGCACTACTCGACGGTAAGCGTGCCTTCCATGCCAGCCTCGCGATGTCCCGGGACGGAGCAATAGAAGGTGTAGGTGCCGGCCTCGAGGTCGGCGGTCTCGGATTCTTCGCTTTCGCTGATCGGCTCGAACCCGGCCAGTTCTTTGCCGTCTTCTTCGATCACCACGTTGTGCGGGATCGCCGAGGGGTTCTCGAAGTCGATCGTCACCTTGCCGGCTTTCGCGTCGAGGCTGTCTTTGTCGAAGGCCAGCGCTGCGGGGTCGGCGGCGAGCTTCAGGGTCGTCGCGGAAGCTTCGGCGTTGCCGCCCGAACCTTCATCGCCCTTCTTCTTTTCGTCTTCGGCGCCGCGCGGCTCCGGCGTCTGCGCGCCTTTGCCTTCCTGCGAGCCTTCGGTCGGTCCGACCGGTTCGTCGCCTTCGACCGAGCCTTCGGCTTCTTTTTCGGCCTGTTCTTCGTTCTCCTCGGTTTCGCCGCCGAGGGCGCCGCCTTCGTTTTCGTAGGGGCCGGAGGTCTCGCCTTTTTCGATCTTTTCGTTGAACTCGGCGTATTCGGCGGCCTTCTCCTCGTGCTCTTCGCCGGAGTAGCGGGTGGCGAAGGTGGTCGCGGTGACGACGAGGACGACGAACCAGAGGATCACCACCGGCAGCGCCTTGCCGGGGAATCCCTTCATTTTCAGGCCGGCGAAGCTGACTACCAGCGCGGAAAGGGCAAGGACGATGCCGCAGGCGTAAAAGATCTTCTCGTTGGTGCTCATCAGGCGGCGGCCATCCTATAGAGGTCGGTACCCGGCTCGCCGTGAGGCGAAAGCGGCTTTAAGCCGCCCTCACCTCAGCCGCCGGAGCGGCATCCTCGGTCTGCTCGACCGGCTCAGCCTCGCCGTCGATCCCGAGCCCGGTCCGGATCTTCGTTTCCAGCTCCAGGGCCAGCTCCGGGTTGTCGACCAAGAACTGTTTGGCGTTGTTGCGCCCCTGGCCGAGCCGGGTCTCGCCGTAGGAGAAGAAGGAGCCGGATTTCTGGACCAGGTCCTGCTCCAGTCCGAAGTCGAGGAGCCCGCCCTCGCGGGAGATCCCGACCCCGTACTCGATGTCGAATTCTGCCTGCCGGAACGGCGACGCGACCTTGTTCTTGACGACTTTAACCCGAACCCGGTTGCCGACCGCCTCCGTCCCTTCCTTCAGGGTCTCGATCCGGCGGATGTCGAGGCGCTGCGAAGCGTAGAACTTCAATGCCCGACCGCCCGGCTGGGTCTCCGGCGAGCCGAACTGGACGCCGACCTTTTCGCGGATCTGGTTGGTGAAGATGCAGACGGTGTTGGTCCGGTTGAGGTTGCCGGCCAGTTTCCGCATCGCCTGCGACATCAGCCTTGCCTGCAGGCCCACGGTCGTATCGCCGATCTGGCCGTCGAGCTCCGCTTTCGGGGTCAGTGCCGCGACCGAGTCGATCGCGACCACGTCGACCGCGGCGGATGCGATCAGCCGGTCGGCGATCTGCAGCGCCTGCTCGCCGTAGTCGGGCTGGGAGACCAGCAACTCGTCGGTGTCGACGCCGATCGCCCGCGAGTAGACGGGGTCGATCGCGTGCTCGGTGTCGATGAAGGCGCAGATGCCGCCCATGGCCTGGGCCTGGGCGATGATGTGGTTGACGAGCGTCGTCTTACCGGAGGACTCCGGGCCGAAGATCTCGACGATGCGGCCACGCGGGACGCCGCCGATGCCGAGCGCCAGGTCGAGCGCCAGGGCCCCGGTCGGAATCGACTCCACCTTGACGGTGCCCTTGTCGCCGAGCCGCATCAGGGAGCCCTCGCCGAACTCCCTTTTGATCCCGGTAACAGCGCTCTCCAGCGCCGCGTCTTTCGCTTTGGCCTCTTTGGCCGATGCCTCTCTCAAGTTCGCTTTCGCCATCTAGATCACCTCACTGCTGCCCCCTCCGGGCAGCTCGACTTGGGCCAACGGCACATAGCGCGCACCGGTTGGCTGGAGTTCAGAACGATAAAGAGCCATCCGGACAGCAATCCGAGGCTCCGCCAGCTCCTCCGGGATCGGTCCCGGAGACTCCGAGACGACCGCCGGCCGCCTCGATCCCCGCGCTTCGGGACGCACCCGAGCCACGGTCACATGCGGCCAAAAAGGCCGCTTCTCGGGCTCGTAGAAGCCCTCGTTGACAAGTCTCTGTTGCAGCCCGGCCTGCAGCGCCTCGGCGCCGGGCGAAATCGCCGGCAGCGCGTACAGGCGCGCCCGCCCCCGTGGCGGCCGCTGCTCGGGATCTCGCAGCTCCACCCACGGTGCCGGCGCGGCGCTCTCCCGCACCGCCGCCGCGATCGCCTCGATCTCCTGCTCGGGCCGGTTGCCGAGGAAGGCGAGGGTGATATGCAGCGACTCCGGCGCCACCGGTCGCAGGGCCGGGTCGGCCAGCGCCTTCTCGCCCCAGGCGACGAGGCCCTCGCGGGTCGCCTCCGGCAGGTCGAGCGCGACGAACAGGCGCGCGCGGGGGCTTTTCGGTTGCTCTCTGGCCACGGCCGCCACGCTACGTGGCCGCGACGTACAGAACAACGCCCTAAAGCAACTTTTGCGTCACGACTTCTCGCCGTTTCCCTCACCGAGGAGCTGGCGCAGCAGGTGCATCCCGACCAGAGCCGAGCGTTCGCGGATGTCGGGGCGCCCGCCGGGGATGACCGGGTCGCGGGCGATCGCGGTTCCGTCGGCGAGGCGGGCGTTGAAGCAGACGTAGCCGACCGGCTTTTCCTCCGAGCCGCCGCCGGGACCGGCGATGCCGGTGATCGAGACCGCAACCTCGGCGTCGAAGCGCTCGATCGCTCCGATCGCCATCGCCTCGGCGACCTCCGGAGAAACCGCACCGTGCGCCTCGATCAGCTCGGGATCGACCCCCAGCATTTCCGCCTTGACCTCGTTCGAATAGGCGACGACGCCGCCGGCGAAGTACTCGGAAGCCCCGGCGAGATCGGTGATCCGCGCCGCTAGGAGGCCACCGGTGCAGGACTCCGCCAGGGCGAGCTTTCGCCCA
>Ga0307306_10000215_pt1 | contig 13174 bp, 11 predicted proteins | sample ER_DNA_193_FD_194507 | JGI IMG/M metagenome (GOLD analysis project Ga0307306, IMG submission 194507) | Bulk soil microbial communities from the East River watershed near Crested Butte, Colorado, United States - ER_DNA_193 | ecosystem: Environmental > Terrestrial > Soil > Floodplain | place...
CCCCAGCAACGGCCGTTCCTCTCCAGCCCGCACGCGCGCCTCGGCCTGCTCGGCTTCGAGCAGCGCCTTTTCGGCGAAGACCTTGCGAAACGCGTTCAGCTCCGGGTCGAGGCGCGCGATCCGGTCGAGCGAGAGCTGGACCAGCTCCTTCGGCGACACCTCGCCGCTCCGCACCATCTCCGCCTGCCGCGCCGCACCGACAAACGCCAGCTCGTCTCCACCCTGGCTCACCAGCCAATCCTATGCCTTGGCCGGCTCGGGCTCCTCGCTGCTCGGGTGCTCGAAGCTGAGGTCCGGGAGGGCGCGGTCGAGCCAGCTGGGCATCCACCAGTTCCAGCGCCCCATCAGCTTCATCGCCGCGGGGACGAGGATCAGGCGGACGAGGGTGGCGTCGAGGGCGATCGCGATCGCGGTGCCGAGCCCCATCTCCTTGATCGAGGGGACGCCGGTGAGGACGAAGACGAAGAAGACCGACGACATGATCAGGGCCGCCGAGGAGATCGTGCGGGCGCTCGAGGAGAGGCCCTCGGCGACGGCGCGCTCGTTGTCGCCGTGGGCCAGGTAGCGCTCGCGGATCCGCGACATCAGGAAGACCTCGTAGTCCATCGAGAGGCCGAAGACGACGGCGAAGATCAGCGGCACGTTGATCGTGTCGATCGCCCCCTGGCTTTCGAAGCCGAGGAAGCCGTCGAGCCAGCCCCACTGGAAGATCGCCACCAGGATGCCGAAGGCCGCGCCGATCGAGAGCAGGTTCATCAGCACCGCCTTCAGCGGCAACAGCAGCGAGCGCAGCATCACCATCAGGACGACGAAGCTGAGGGCGAGGACGAAGAGGACGATCTTCCACATCGAGCCGCCGATCTGGTCGCGGACGTCGTGGCTGCGCGCGGTCTCGCCGCCGACGTCGACTTCGGCCCGCTGGGCCAGCGCCGAGGCGGGGACGACCGAGTCGCGCAGGCGATCGACCAGCGCCATCGCCGCGTCGGACTCGCTGCCCGCCGTCGGGGTCGCCTGGACCATGACCACGTCGCCGGCGAAGGTCGGCACGCCGACCGCGGCCACTCCGGGCGTAGCCGCGAGTTCGCGGCGGAAACCGGCGACTGCCGATTTGTCCGACACCCCCGGAGCACCGTCGAAGGCGGCGACGACCTGGACCGGGTCGGTGCCGCCGCCGAGCTGGTCGGAGGCGAGTTCATTACCGACCCGGACGTCGCTGTCCTTCGGGAACTGCGAGAGCGCCTGGGTCCCGGTCTCCATTGAGAGCAGCGGGCTGGCGAGGAAGAGGAGTACTGCGGAGACGCCGATCACCGCCGTCCACGGCCGCGCCATCACCCGCGCGGTCCAGGCGCGCCAGAAGCGGTTGTGTTCGGCCGCCTGCTGCTCGGCGGTGCGGCGGCGGTAGAAGCGTCGCCGGAAGAAAGCCGCTACCCGGCCGACGATCCCGCCCGGCAGCACCCGGTCGCCGAGCATCGCGATCAGCGCCGGCAGCAGCGTCGTCGCCGTCAGAATCGAGACCGCAACCACCGTCACCGCCCCCAGCGCCATCGAGCGCAAGGCCTGGTTGTCGACCATCCACAGCCCCGCCAGGGAGATGATCACGGCGAGGCCGGAGAAGGTGACGGCGAGACCCGAGGTCGAGAGCGCCCGCGCCCGCGCGTCCCCCTTCGCCAGGCCGGCCTCGCGCTCCTCGCGGTAGCGGGCGAGGATGAAGAGCGAGTAGTCGACGGCGACGCCGATCCCGATCATCGAGGCCATGTTGGTGACGAAGACCGACATGTTGGTCTGCAGGGAGATGAAGTAGATGAGCGCGCCGGTGACGAGGACGCTGACGAAGCCGAGCGCCAGCGGCAGCGCCGCCGCCGCCAGGGAGCCGAAGACGACCAGCAGGATCAGGGCGACAATCGGGAAGCCGCTCGACTCCGCCTTCGCCAGGTCTTCCTTGGAGATTTCCTGCATCCCGGCCCAGATCGTCGGCTGGCCGACGAGGTACGGCGTCACCCCGCCGGCGGCATCGCCGGGACCGAGGTCTTCCCGCAGCGTCTTCGCCGGGTCGATCAGCTCGTCGGAGGAGAGATCGCTGCGCAGCGGCACCAGGACCACGTCGGTGCCCTGCAGCTGGCGGCGGGCCTGCGCCGCGGTCGCCGGCGGCAGGACGACGTCGTCGAGCGTCGCCACCTCCTTGCCCACCCGCGCCACTGCCGCGTCGCGCTCGGCCCCCGTAGCGCCCGGCGCCGCCTTCAGCACCACCGCGATCCCGTCCGCCTGCGAGCCGAAGTCCTCCTGCACCGCTTCGCTCACCTTCATCGACTGGCTCCCCGGCACGTCGAAGCCACCGCCGGTCAGGTGCTCGGTCTGTTTGGAAGCGAACGGAAGCGCCAGCACCACGATCAGGACCCAAGCCGCGACGACCCAGCGCCGCCGCCTCCCCAGGAACTGCGCCAGTCGGTTCATCGCGTCTTTCATGCCGGGCCTCCTCGTCGGGTGCTGCTCATTTCTCAGCAGCAGCCTCCCGCGCCGCAGCGGAGGGGGACTGTGAGGCGCGTCACTACGTGAGCGGGATCACTCGGCGCCGAAGAGGAAGCGCGCGGTGGCGACGCCGACGGCGAAGGTGCCGGTGCTGTCGCGGGTGGTGTCGGAGAGGACTTGGAGGGCGACGCCGTCGCCGAGGGCGAAGAGGTAGGAGACGACGTCCTCGGGGGGGAAGCGGAGGCTGACGACGCCCTCCTCCTGCTTGCTGCGGAGCACCTCGGCGACGTGGCTGCGGGTGCGCTCGAAGAGCTGGCCGACCTCTTTCTGGATGTCAGGGTTGCGGCGGCCGGCGCTGAAGAGCTCGAAGAGGAGGAAGAAGAAGCCGGGTTCGTTCTCGAGCATGTCGTTGAGGCTGGCGACCAGCGCCTCGATCACGTCGTCGACGCTCTTCGCCGGCGCCAGCCGCTCGTCCAACCGTTCGACCCGCAGCTCGGTGTCGCGACGCACTACCTCGACCAGGAGCCGCTCCTTCGTCCCGAAGTAGTAGTGGAGGAGGCCGCGGCTGACCCCCGCCTCACGGGCGACGTGCTCGAAGGTCGAACCGGCGGCGCCGCGCTTGGCGACCGACTCGCGCATCGCGTCAACGATCCGCTGAGCCTTGTCGCCGCTGAGCTCTCGCTCTTTCGCCGCCGCCTCCATCAACCGGCTCTCAGGAGCCGTTGATGCTGGTCGTCGAGGTGTACTCGAACTCCTCTTCGGCCCCGAAGAGAGCGTCGAGCACGGCCTTGCGCGCACCCTCGCTGACGGCAAGCGCGATCACGGCGCCGACGATCGCGATCAGCAGCAGCCGGCCGATTCCGCCCTTGCGCTTCTTCGGCTTGCTGCGCAGGCGCTCGGAGGCTTCCTGCATGCTCTCGGCGGCCTTCCGCATTTCCTTCTGGACCTTCTTGTCGCTGGTCACGGCCTTGACCGTGCCCTTGCCGTTGCCGGTCGCGCGGCCGTAAGCGTTCTTTGCCGCCTCGAAGGCGTCCTGGAGGCTTTCGCGCAGGTCTTCGTCTTCGATCAGACGCTGCACGTAGGGGTTTTCGCGGGCGGTCTCGTAGATGTCGCCGGCGCGCGCCGTTTTGGTCTTGCTCATGCCTTCTCCTCGCTGGGTTCCGTAGCCGTTAGGCAGGATATCTCTCTAACCCCTACCCGGGTCAATCCGGTCCAACTCCGTCCAGAAGGACGCCGTTGTTGCGCCACTGCAGGGGGGCTTTGCGGATCTGGCGCAAACGCAGCGTCGCCAGCCCCGGGCGGTCGAGCCGGTAGCGGCGGATGAAGAGGCGGCCGACCTCTTCGCTCCCGGTTTCGCGGAAGCCCGCCCCGAGCAGACGCCGGGGGGGCGGCGGCACCCGGCCGTCGGAGACGAAGTCGATCTCGCGGACCAGCCAGCCGTAGCCTTCGACCGGCTTCAGCTGGATCGCGCCGGTCGAGAGGTAGTAGCGCAGCGGCGCCTCCCCCAGCACCCAGAGGACCGTCGCCCGCGGCGCCTCCGGGTCGCCCAGGTGCTCGGCGACCGCCTGCCAGTCGGGTCGCTGCAGTTCTTCGTCGAAGTTGACCCAGACCGAGAGGGCGAGGGAGTAGGCGACGAGGACGGCCGCGAGGAGAGCGCCAAGCCGCCGCGCCCGCCGCAGCGTCAACCCGATCGCGACGAGCAGGAGCAGCGGCACCAGCGCCGGCAGCAGGTTGCGAGCGAGGACGAAGTCCTTGCTGACCGAGCCGACCGCCAACAGCAGAGGCACCCCGGCCGTCAGCGCGACCAGCGCCAGCGGCACTGTGGCCACCCGCTTCTCCCGCCGCTCGCCGCGGAGGGCGAGGAGCGCGAACGCCACTCCGGCCAGCGCCAGCGGCAGGAAGGCCAGCGTCGGCCGCTCGGGGCCGCCGATGATGTCGCCGGTCTCGCCGATGAAGAAGGTCGCCGCCGATTCCCAGACCCGGTGGCCGAGCGGGAAGCTGCCGATCCATTCGGCGTGCCCGTAGGACATCTGGTGGATGACCAGCGGCGCCAGCAGGATCGCGACGAGGGCGACGATCCAGAGACCGGCGAAGGTGGCGCGGCCACGGCGGCGCAGCAGCAGGACCAGCTCGGCGGCGAGCGGGAAGACGGCGAAGTAGTGGGTCGCGAGGGCCAGCGCGGAGAAGACGCCCCAGAGGACGAAATTGCGTTTGTCGTCCCGATCGCCGCGGCCATCGACCCCCTCCCCCACCCGCAGCGCCCGCACGCAGTAGAGCAGCGAGAGGGCGCAGAAGAAGGTCAGCAGCGCGTAGGCCCGCGCCTCCTGCGAGTACCAGATCAGCATCGGGTTGACGGCGACCAGGGCGGCGGCGACCAGCCCGGTGCGGCGCCCGCGCAGCTCGCGCCCGACCAGGTAGGCGACTGGGATCGTGGCGACGCCGGCCAGCGCCGAGAGCGACCGCAGGCCCCAGGGGCCGGTCCCGGTGATCTGCGTCCAGACCCAGGCGAGCGCGTAGTAGAGCGGCGGCGCCGACTCCGAGAAGCCGACCGCGTCCATCGCGTGGCCGAAGCCGACCCGCAGCACCCGGCTGGCGGTGACGATCTCGTCGTGGTGGTAGCTCTGGACGCCGAGGGTGGCGAAGCGCAGGGCGGCGCCGAGGGCGATCAGCCCGGCGACGATCCAGAAGGCGCGCGAGCGAGTCCTGGCCAGCTCGGCGAGCGAGCCACCGCGGCCCCGCGAGAGGCTTGCGGCCTCCATTTAGGAGAGGGCGGCGGCGAGGGCCTGGGCGACCTCGTCGACGTAGACGAACTCGAGGCTGCCGAGCTCGTGCTCGGGGATCTCGTCGACGTCGCCCTGGTTGCGGGAGGGGACGATCACCTTCTTGATTCCCGCCCGCTGCGCCGCCAGCGACTTCTCCTTGAGGCCGCCGATCGGCAGCACCTGCCCGGTCAGCGTCACCTCCCCGGTCATCGCGACGTCGTTGCGGACCGGCCGGCCGCTGACCAGCGAGGAGAGGGCGACGGTCATCGCGACGCCGGCCGAGGGCCCGTCCTTCGGCACCGCGCCGGCGGGGACGTGGACGTGGACGTCGTGCTCGGCGAACCAGTCGCCCTCGACCTTCGGCGCGATCTCCCCACAGTGGCCGCGCACGTAGGAGAGCGCCGCCTGCGCCGACTCCTTCATCACCTCGCCGAGCTGGCCGGTGATCGTCAGCTTGCCCGAGCCCGGCATCGCCGTCGCCTCGATGAAGAGGACGTCGCCGCCGGTCGGGGTCCAGGCGAGGCCGGTGGCGACGCCGGGGACTTTGGTGCGGCGCCGCTGCTCGGCGAAGACGCGCCGCCGGCCCAGCAGCTCGCGCGCTTTCTTGCCGGAGATCCGGACCTTGCCCTTCGACTTCCCCTCGGCCACCTGGCGGGCGATTTTGCGGCAGACGGTGCCGATCTGGCGCTCGAGGTTGCGGACTCCGGCCTCCCGCGTGTACTCCTCGATGATCGCGGTCAGCGCCGCGTCGGCGAACTCGATCTGCGAAGGCTTCAGCCCGTTGGCTTTGACCTGGCGGCCGACCAGGTAGCGGCGGGCGATGTGGCGCTTCTCCTCCAGCGTGTAGCCGGCGAGCTCGATCGTCTCCATGCGGTCGAGCAGCGGCCCGGGGATCGTGTCGAGGACGTTGGCGGTGGCGATGAAGACGACGTCGGAGAGGTCGAACTCGAGGTCGAGGTAGTGGTCGCGGAAGCTGTCGTTCTGGGCCGGGTCGAGGACCTCGAGCATCGCCGAGGCGGGGTCGCCGCGGAAGTCGGCCCCCATCTTGTCGATCTCGTCGATCATGAAGACGGGGTTGCGCGAGCCGGCGTCGCGCAGGGCGCGGACGATCGTGCCCGGCATGGCGCCGATGTAGGTGCGGCGGTGGCCGCGGATCTCGGCCTCGTCGCGGACGCCGCCGACCGAGATCCGCTCGAACTCGCGCCCCAGCGCCTTGGCGATCGATTTGCCGAGGCTGGTCTTGCCGACGCCGGGCGGGCCGACGAAGCAGAGGATCGGTCCCGGCGACTCCGGGTTGAGCTTGCGCACCGCCAGGTACTCGAGAATCCGGTCCTTGATTTTTTCGAGGTCGTAGTGGTCGGCGTCGAGAACCTCGCGGGCGTGGGCGAGGTCGAGGTCGTCGGTCGTCTCAACTGACCATGGAAGCTCGGTCAGCCACTCGAGGTAGGTGCGGATGACGCCGTGCTCGGCCGCCGCCGGCGGCAGTTTCTCCAGCCGCGAGAGCTCGCGCTCGGCGGCTTTGAGCGCATGCTCGGGCAGGCCGGCCGCCTCGATTTTCTCGCGCAGTTCGTTCGCTTCGGCCTGCTGCTCATCCCCCTCCCCAAGCTCGTCCTGGATCGCTTTCATCTGCTGGCGGAGGAAGAACTCGCGCTGCCCCTGCTCGATCTCCGACTGCACCTGGGTCTGGATCTGGGTACCGAGCTGGACGACCTCGAGCTCGCGGGCGAGGATGCCGGAGAGATGGCGCAGCCGCTGGGCGACGTTGACCTCTTCGAGCAGCTTCTGCTTCTCCGCGACGCCGATCCGCAGGGCCCCGGCGATCAGGTGGCCGAGCGTGCTGGGGTCGTCGATGTTGGCGACCGCCATCTGCAGCTCCTCGGGCAGGTAGGGGATCTGCTCGACGATTTCGGAGAAGGTGCGCTGGACGTTGCGGCTCAGGGCCTCCAGCTCCGGGCTCGGCTCGGCGACGTCCGGCAGCTCGCCGATCCGGGCGACCATGTAGGGCTGCTCGGTGACGAAGGGACCGACCTGCACCCGCTGCATCCCCTGGACGAGGATCCGCAGGCTGCCGTCGGGGATCTTCACCATCCGCGCGACGGCGCCGACGACGCCGACCCCGTAGAGGTCGTCGGGGCCCGGCTCCTCCAGCTCGACGTCCTTCGAGGCGACCATCACCAGCATCCGGTTGGCGCCGAGGACGTCGTCGATCAGGTGGATCGAGCGCTCCTGGCCGACCGCCAGCGGCGCCAGCGTTTCCGGGAAGGGGACGGTGTCGCGCAGCGGCAGCACCGGCAGGGCGTCGGGCAGGGGGGCGCCGGCGCGGATCGCCTCCTCCACGTCGAGCGGAGCGTCGACCACCTCGAGGACGGGGGCGCTCTCCATCAGCCGCGGTCGATCGGCACGCGTCGGGTGGTGGCACTGGGATCGCGCAGCGGCAGCTCGATCCGCAGGATGCCCTCTTCGTAGGTAGCACTGGCGCTGTCGGCGTCGACCTCGACCTGCAGCTCGACGACGCGGCGGAAGTGGCCGGAGGGAATCTCGATCTGCTGGTAGACGCGGCCTTCGGCCTCCTGCACGTGACGCTCGCCGCTGATCGCCAGGTGGCGGCCGCTGACCTCGATCCCGACCTGGCTCAGCTCGACGCCGGCGAGGTCGACCTTGACGATCGCCCGCTGCGGGTCGCCGCAGTAGTAGACGTCGACGTTGGGCGTGAAGCCGCTGGAGCGGCGGGTCACGTAGCGGGTGCGGCTCCAGTTCACGAAGAGATCACCTTGGGGCATCGGCCAAAAAATAACCCGCTGGCGCGAGCGGGTCCGGTGCGAAGCTTGTGAGAGGCTTGTTGCAGTTGCCTATGCGGCGCGTGAGGCCCAGCGCGGCGCCCGCATCAGCAGCACCGGCTGGCGTGGTGGCACGAGCCCCTCTGGTCGGTTCGGCCGGAAGGTGCCGCAGGTCTCGTTCAGCTCCAGCGCACAGAGAAGATTCTTGCGGAAATAGCAGTCATCGCAGGTGGGGGGCTTTGGCTTGCGCGGCACGAGGCGCATGTTTGCATCGGCGGCGGGTAAGCGCGCGGGCCGATTCCGCAAATCGCCACGACTTTGAAACAGCTCCGTCACAGCTTCCTCGCGCTTTGCGGGAGCACCGGGCGCCAGCGCTAACATGCGGCCCGATGGAGGGTCATTCCCGTAGCGAGAAGCTCTCCGCTTCTCCCCCGCTTTTCAAGAGCGAGTTCCTCAACTTCTTCTCCCGCGTCCACCCCGCGGTCCCGGCGGTCGTCTTCGTGCCGGTGGTGGTGGCGACGGAGTGGCTGGGGATCGATCGCGGCTACGGCTGGTGGCAGCTGGCGCTGCTGACCCTGGCCGGAGTCGGCGTCTGGACGCTGACCGAGTACTGGCTGCACCGGCTCCTCTTCCACTGGGAGCCCGACAACGCCTTCGGCCGCCGCATGCACTTCATCATCCACGGCGTCCACCACGACCACCCCAACGACAAGATGCGGCTGGTGATGCCGCCGTCGGTCTCGATCCCCCTCGCCGCCCTCTTCTTCCTCGCCTTCTGGGGAATCTTCGGCACCGCCGCCTTCCCGCTCTTCGCCGGCTTCATCCTCGGCTACCTCTTCTACGACTACACCCACTACTACGTCCACCACTTCGTCCCGAAGACGGACTTCGGCAAGCGCCTGCGCGAACACCACATGCGCCACCACTTCCAGGACCACAGCTACGGCTACGGCGTCTCCTCCCCGCTCTGGGATCACGTCTTTAGGACGTATCCGAAGAAGCGCAGCAAGTACAGGGATTGACTTGTAGGGAGGGGTGGGTGTCCTCTGACCTCCCTGGGTTGCTGGCCTCTAACTGAGCTTCTCGCCGAGTGGTCTGTGCCAGCAACAGGACGCCGGTCGGCCAGAGGACACCCACCCCTCCAAGCCACAGTTCCTGAGATTCAGAGGCGGCCCCCTCCCATCAGCTGTCACAACCCGACATGCTTCCTCGTCTTAGGGGCATGAACGGATCTAAGAAGGCCATAGTTATTGGTGGAGGACCGGCCGGACTTGTTGCGGCGACTCGGCTGGCCGAAGGCGGTGCGCGGACGACTCTGCTGGAGGCCGCGGGTCATCTCGGCGGCCGGGCTGCTTCTGAGCAGCGGGAGGGGTTTTTCCTCAACCAGGGGCCGCACGCCCTATATGCAGGCGGCCCGGCAATGCGCGAGTTGAAGGCGATGGGGATCGAACCGGAGTGGTGGAACCCGGCCTCGCCGAACTCCGTCTTCGTGCGGGACGGCAGGCCGAAGCGGTCGCCGGGCGGCCTGCTCGGGATGGCCCCGCTGCTGCGGCAGATCTACCGGCGGGCGCCGGAGGAGCTCGCCGGGCTCTCGACGAGCGAGTGGCTGCGGCAGACGCTGAGCTCGGAGAACGCGCGGGCTGCTGCGGCCGCCCTGGTCCGGGTCACCACCTTCGTCGCCGACCAGGAGAGCCTCAGCGCCGAGGTTGCCGCCAGGCAGCTGAAGCTGGGGATCGCACCCGGCGTCCGCTACCTGGAGGGCGGCTGGCAGTCGCTGGTCAACGCGCTGGCGGCCAAAGCCGAGAAGGCGGGCGTGGCGCTGCGCACCCGCGCCGCCGCCCGGGTCCTCCACCAGGAGGCTGGCGGCTGGACGGTGGCGCTCGACGAGGAGACGCTGCACGCCGACGCGTTGGTCGTCGCCGTCGGTGAGCCGGGCGACGCCGCCGAGCTGCTGGGCGAGCAGGCGCCCGCCGCGCCCGGTCCCGCTGCCGAGCTGAGCGTCCTCGATCTCGGGTTGCGGAGCCTGCCGAAGCGGACCCGCCGCTTCGCGCTTGGCATCGACGCCCCCACTTACCTCTCCCGCCACTCCCCGCCGGACCACCGCGGCGGCGCCCTCCTCAGCCTCGCCAGCTACGCCCGCGAACCGCGCCAGGCGCTGGAGGAGATGGCGGACGCGGTGCAGCCGGGCTGGCGCGACCGCCTCCTCTTCGACCGCTTCCTTCCCCGCATGGCCCCGGTATCGGCGATCGCCACCCCGGCCACCGGCGGCCTCGCCGGGCGGCCGCAGGTCGACCGCGGCGCCGGCCTCTACCTTGCCGGCGACTGGATCGGGCCCGAGGGCTGGCTGGTCGACGCCGCGATCTCCAGCGGAAGCGCGGCCGCGGCCGCCGCGCTGCGCTCACAGGTGCCAGCGACGGCATGAACGGAGACGCCTTCGCCGCCTGCCGGCCGCGCCTGCTCGGCATCGCCTACGGCCTGCTCGGGGAGCTGACCGAGGCCGAGGACGCCGTCCAGGACGCCTGGCTGCGCTGGGACGGCGCCGACGCCGACGCGGTCCGCAACCCGGAAGCCTTCCTCGTCACCGTCACCACCCGGCTGGCGCTCGACCGGCTGCGCTCCGCCCGCGCCCGCCGCGAGGTCTACGTCGGGCCCTGGCTGCCGGAGCCACTGGTCACCGACCCCGAGACGCCGGAGTCGCAGGCGATCGAGGCGGAGCGGCTGAGCCTGGCGCTGCTCGGCGCGCTCGAGCGGCTGAACCCGCTCGAACGCGCGGTGCTCGTCCTGCGCGACGTCTTCGACCTCGAGTACGCGGAGATCGCCGACGTGCTCGAGAAGACGCCGGCCAACGTCAGGCAGATCGCCAAGCGCGCCCGCGAGCACGCCGGCGACCCGAGCCGCCGCCGCCCGGTCAGCGAGGAGGAGCGGGAGCGGCTCGCGACCGCCTTCCTGACCGCCTCGGTCTCCGGCGACGTCGAGGGGATACGGGCACTGCTCGCCGCCGACGCGATCATGTACACGGACGGCGGCGGCGTCGTCACCGCCGCCCGCAAGCCCATCTATGGGGCCGACAAGATCGCCCGCTTCATGCTCGGCGTCCAGCGCAAGTCGGATTTCCCCGACGACCCCGTCTACACCCCGGTCCTGGTCAACGGCGATCCCGGAGTGCGAATGGACAGCGCCAGCGAAGGCTTTCTCAGCATCGTCGCGATCGAGGTCGGCGACGGCGCCGTGCAGGGGGTGCGCTTCTTCAACAATCCGGAGCGGTTCCCGGTCGAGTTCCCCACCTTCATCTAGACACACATCTGAAACATTCGTTCGATTCAACGAACCGGACTGTCACAGTGTGTATGACTCTGGCAGACTCTCCATCAGGGTAACTCTGCACTTTGGATGGAAAGGAACTAGATGGCCCCCGCTAATGTTTTCGACGAGGCGCGCGACGCCCTCGAGAGGTCTGTTCGCGAGCTTCGCGACCAGCTGAGCCAAGCCGAGGAAGCCCTCGAGAAGCTCGGCGGCAAAGCGACCAGTCGTGGTGCTGGCCGCCGTGGACCCGGTCGTCGCGGTCCCGGCCGCCCGAAAGGCAGCTCCAACAAAGCCTCTGGCGGCACCACCACTGCCCCGCGCAAACGCCGCAAACGCCGCGGCGGCACCCGTGCCGACCAGGCGGTGAAACTGATCGAGAGTCAGCCCGGCATCAGCGCCTCGGACGTCGCCAAAACGATGAAAATCAAGCCGAACTACCTGTACCGCGTGCTCGGCGACCTGGAGAAAGAGGGTCGCGTGAAAAAGGACGGCCGCCAGTATTACCCCGGCGGTTGATCGGTAGTCCACAGTTACTGCAACTGATTGCAGCAAAAAAAGAGGCCGGCACATGCCGGCCTCTTTTTTGTATGTGCGGTGCGTAACCCCCGCTAGACCAGCCCGAGCTGGCTGACCGCGTCGCGCTCCTCCTGCAGCTCCATCACGCTGCGGTCGATCCGCTCGCGTGAGAAGTCGGGGACGTCGAGGCCCTGGACGATGCTCCACTCGCCGCCGCTGCAGGTGCAGGGCATGCCGCAGACGATCCCCTCGCCGATCCCGTAGGAGCCGTCGGCCGGGACCCCCATCGAGACCCAGTCGCCGTCCGGCGTACCGAGCACCCAGTCATGGACGTGATCGATTGCGGCGTTGGCGGCCGAGGCCGCGCTTGAGGCGCCGCGGGCGTCGATGATCTCGGCGCCGCGTTTCGCCACCCGCGGGATGTACTCGTCGGCGATCCAGGTCTGGTCGTCGACCGCCCCCCAAGCGTCCTGGCCCTCCACCTTGGCGTTGACCAGGTCGGGGTACTGGGTGGCGGAGTGGTTGCCCCAGGCGGTCATGTTGGTGACCGCCGAGACCGGTTTGCCGAGCTTGCTGGCCAGCTGCGACTTCGCCCGGTTGTGGTCCAGCCGCATCATCGCGGTGAACCGCTCGCGGGGAACGTCGGGCGCGTTCGAGAGCGCGATCAGGCAGTTGGTGTTGGCCGGGTTGCCGACCACCAGGACCTTGATGTCGTCGGCAGCGCCGGCGTTGATCGCTTCCCCCTGCGGCTTGAAGATGCCGCCGTTGGCCTCGAGCAGGTCGGACCGTTCCATGCCCGGCCCGCGCGGGCGGGCGCCGACCAGGAGGCCGACGTTGGCACCGTCGAAGGCCTGCTTGGGATCGTCGGTGATGTCGATCCGGTGAAGCAGCGGGAAGGCGCAGTCGTCGAGCTCCATCGCCGTGCCCTCGGCCGCTTTGATCGCCTGCGGGATCTCCAAAAGGCTCAGCTCGACCGGCGTGTCGGGGCCGAGCATCTGACCGCTGGCGATACGGAACAGCAGCGCGTAGCCGATCTGGCCGGCGGCGCCGGTAACGGTGACCTTGACGGGAGTGCTCACTAATCCTCTCCTCGAGTTAGGGGTTTGAAGGTCTGAAGGTCGTTATGACATCGCGCGCTGGAGGTTCTCGTCGATCGAGGCGAGGAACTCCTGCGTCGTCTGGTACTCCTGATCGCCGCCGACCAGCAGCGCCAGGTCTTTCGTCATCTTCCCGCTTTCGACCGTCTCGACGCAGACGCGCTCGAGCGTCTCGGCGAACCGTGAGACCTCGGGCGTGTCGTCCATGCGACCGCGGGCGCTGAGCCCGCGAGTCCAGGCGAAGATCGAGGCA